>Ga0209673_1000374_pt1 | contig 80484 bp, 75 predicted proteins | sample AraplaCol_mMS_r2_2_FD_184274 | JGI IMG/M metagenome (GOLD analysis project Ga0209673, IMG submission 184274) | Arabidopsis root microbial communities from North Carolina, USA - plate scrape MF_Col_mMS_r2 (SPAdes) (version 3) | ecosystem: Host-associated > Plants > Roots > Endosphere | place...
CCCCCGGGGGGGGGGGGGGGAGAGGGTTCGTCCGCTACCTATAAAGAGTCTCTTTTTGTAGCAAATTTTGTAGCAAATTTAGTGTTAGTATTTCTTTATATAAATTAGGATTAGTCTTCTACACGATATTAGTTATACTAATAGACTAGAAAAGATAAAGACTACCCGGTGATTATAGACACGATAGTTATATTAAATAGTATTTTTGATAGGAGTCTTACCGCCGATTCTTACGATATTTTTCAAATCTTGAATAACAGAAATCGAGGGTAGTACCCTGAATTTTGTAGTTAGTGAGACAAAATACTGGATAGACAGGGATTTATTTCCGTCGGACTGAATAGCCAATCTTTTATATTAATAAATATCTTAAATAGAAATATCGGCACGGATCCGTCTTCAAACAAGGAATACTTTATTTACGCCTGATCGGCTTTAAAAAAGAGACAAAGTAGTGGCTTAGTATAGTAAATATATTAGTCGTATAAAACTATAATTTCCACTGATTATAAATAGCTCACTTTAAGAGAGGTAGGTAGTAGAATATCTTTAGTACCTTGCGTGAGACTAACAGAGGATTACCCCGTAGAATTCGGCAATAGTCACATTCCCCTGCAACCAGCTCCACGATATTCCCCAGTGGAGGAGTTGGGGAAACCCGCGATCGAGAAAATTTAGTTGATATCACAAGCGCTATTTACGGGCTTTTTACTTTGAAAAAAAAAAGGGTTACATGAATATTGTAAAGGGTCAGTTTGATTTGAAAACAGACAACATACTATCTTTGAAGATATAATACCTTTAGCTTCGTAGACGGGTATTTCCTATTGTGATCGACTTGACGTTCTGGTACTCGGCCAACCCGTACTTGCTTCCTTCTCTTCCAATGCCGCTCTCCTTAACACCTCCAAATGGAGCCTCAGCTGCACTGATAAGTCCGGTATTGACTCCGATCATACCACATTGCAGCTGTTTGCCCACTCGGAGAACGCGACTGATATCCTTACTAAAGAAGTATCCAGCGAGCCCGAATTCGGTATCATTAGCCAGAGCAACCGCTTCAGCCTCAGTAGAGAACGAGAAGATTGGGGCCAAAGGTCCGAACGTTTCATCTTTGGCCACTTCCATATCGCTGGTAACACCCTTAATCACGGTGGGTTCGTAGAAATATCCGGTTAGACCATCTGGTTTTTTGCCACCTATGAGAAGAGTGGCTCCCTTTTCAAGTGCATCCTTGACGTGTGCAGCGGTCTTCTCCACCGCGGATGAATTGACAAGTGGACCCTGTGTGGTTCCTTCGTCAATACCCCTACCAAGCCGAAGCGCTTTCACCTTAGCACATAGCTTAGCCGCGAATTCGTCCACGACAGATTCATGAACGAGTAGACGATTTGCGCACTATAGTCCGGGTTAGTACTTGACAATGTATTCATATTATACTGTCAAAGAAAAATATCACTTACAACGCAAGTCTGTCCCGAGCAGCGGAACTTGCAAATCATGGCACCTTCGACGGCAAGATCAAGATCTGCATCATCAAAGACAATGAATGGTGCATTTCCTCCAAGCTCCATGCTGACACGCTTCATGGTTTCCGCGGATAGCTTGGTCAAGAGCTTTCCAACCCTCGTTGACCCAGTGAAGCTGACCTTTTTAATTAATGGATTTCTGGTCAGCTCCAGAGAGGCATCACGATCTTTGGTAGGCAACACATGGATACAGTCATCTGGGATACCGGCTTCGAGTGCTAGCTTCGCCAATGCCAACGCACTGAACGGGGTTTCACTAGGTGGCTTGATGACTACAGAGCAACCTGCAGCAAAGGCAGGTGCAATTTTCCTAGTAATCATGGCAGCAGGGAAGTTCCATGGAGTGATAATCGCACATGGCCCGACGGGATCATGGAATGTGATGATCGTAGTGTCGGTAGACATAGAAGAGGGAATGGTATCTCCATAGGCCCGAGTAGCCTCCTCTGCAAACCAGGAGACAAATGAAGCACTGTAGATGATCTCACCTTGAGCTTCGACGAGAGTCTTCCCATTCTCCAAAGAAAGAATCTTGGCCACTGTAGAGATACAAAGCGAATTTTTTCAGCGGCTTTGACGATCGATTTGCAGAGGGGGGGTAAACATACAATCATCTTTATGTTTTAGGATCAACTCATACCATCTTCTCAGAATTTCCCCACGTGCCTTTGCAGTTGTGGATGTGGAGAACCGCTCAAATCCGATGTTGGCACTCTCGATGGCTTCAGTGAAGTCGGCTCTCCCCATACTTGTACATGTCATAAGTACATTGCCTGTGGAGGGCTCAAAAACTTCAAACTCATTTCTATCGCGAGAGGGGCGGAATTCTCCTGCAACAAGCCCGTTGGTGATTAGAAGCGATGGTTCTGAAAGAGCGACAGGGAAATCGGTAACCATGTCGGCGATATCAAGGAAGAAGTAGAATGTTTTGAAAATCTTCTAATGTAAAGAAATAATAAGGTCAGTTGATATATATTGGAAGGCAAATCGAGTTCCAAGGTTGTACATGAACGTACTGAGTTCCTACTAGGAACTCAATAGAGATATATCTACGACTCTCGGGGGGAAGGCCGCGGATTCCCCTCAACCTTTGTCAACCTGGCTGATTGACATCTTGCTTGGGGCCAGTTGCGGGTTCGATTTCCCCACAAGTTATGGAGTATATTTTCCAAAAAAAGGTATTTGGAGAATTGGGGTATCGTTGTGGCTGGAGATCTAAGCCTTAACCAAGTGAACAAGGTTTCAGCTTGGTTCATACGCATTCGGATGTTCAATTATGAGGGAGTTGTGGAACTTTGAGATTCACATGTGTATCAAAGAATATTTCAGGGTTAAAAAGACAGGTTGGTGCTATTTCAACAGTAGTAAGGCAACTTGATGATTAACCCCAACTTCAACCACCTTCTAGAGGGCTGAGGTGGTTACTTGGTGAACTCACCCCCAAACACAACGCCTGCTTAGTCATTTGGTGTGGAAGCCTGAATTCTGTTATGGAGGAGGGTCTACAAGGGCTACCTCGGGATCTTGGCGAGCGAATGTAAAAGATTGGAATAGAATTCAAGTAGCAGTTAATAAAGTAGGCCAGAAGAGCTTACAAAACCTGTACTTAACTACCTGGTGGCATTACGGCTTTCTCTTGGAACAAAAATGTGCGCACGCACATTTTTGGCACTGTAAACTGTATTTTCTATTTGACACTTTCCTCTACCCTTGTAGGTGTTCCCCCTTTTTATTACTGCCGTTCTTAGATCCTTCGCTTAATTACGGAAACTGATACCATCGGGTGGATATAACTGCCCATGCCCCGAGCTTCCAGTGGGGAAAAAAACCCCCAAGATACGTATATCGACGTTCGGAGCTAAAACATAACCAGTGTAGAAGAACCCCACAATTTCCACCAGTTCTACCCAGCCCAGGAAACTCTTAAGACCAAAAGAAAATGACACCTGCTTCTCTTGTAACCCTATCAATTTTGCTTCATCGTCTAAAGCTCGCTTAGTATCTTCGAAGATGCTCTCTGCCTTGGGTTTCCGTCCCAGCAGCTTCGATGTTCTCTGCGCAGAACCCAAACTAGTCGAGCTTAGATTCATCCGACCATGAAAACCAAATTGGGAAATCTGCTCATTCGTAGGAGACTCTGGTCCCGGGTACTTTGAAATTCCCCTTTCGTGCCCTAGTCTCACGACTTCACGGATAATATCTCCTCAGTTGAAAGTCCCCTGCTCTGAGAATAATAGCCAAATTCATCCCACAAGCCACCAGAGCACTGCCACTTCCCTTGCTCTTTCCAAGACTGCTGTTGTCCATGGTAATACCATCGGGTTTTAGAAGTAGCTGCAAGATGCTTTCCGTTTCATCCGTCCACGGGATCTCCCTGGGCCTGTTGAGAAGTCTTTCAAGTTTGGTCGCGACCAGCTCGTTGAAGCTGTACCTTGTCAGCGGTCAGTATACTGGCTAGGTTTGTATCGAGCTCTAGGAAGCCGTGGGAATGACCAGAGCAAGCTTTGTAAATCAATTAATCTATTTCGCCCCCTTACTAATTGGAGCACTCATAGAACAAGTGAGATTGAACCGGATTTACATGAGATTTGAATCCATGGAGAAATTGATTATACGCAATACCTACCCGACTATGATATGTGCCCAAGTGCAAGTATACATTTTGACCAAATAATTGCTATCCCAGAAAAAGATGTTCAATTTGCTCACGTGAGTTAAAGATATTGCTATCCTCATATGTTTGAAAATTTAGACTATTTCATGATGCTCCGCAGAGCTATCGGATGTTCCACTCTGCAACTTAGCATCTCCAAAAGAATTGATCCCGTCTGACTGATATTTGGAAGCATCGGCGTCATGACTCGTTTGATCTGCGAATAGATTGTCAATTTCTTCCAGGGATAGACGTGCAGTCTCTGGACAAAACTTCTTCATAAGAACCACACCCATCCATGGAAGTATAATAAATACCAGATAATACTTCCAGCCGATATTGGTAAACGCAACAGGAGCTGCTTGGGTATAGATCAGGGTCATGATGAACAGCCCGGAGACACTCACTCCCACGCCCTGCGCTCGGATTGAAGTTGGGAAAATTTCGGCACAGTAGACGTATGATGAAGCATCCATACTTCCACCATAGAATGTGACGAAGAGGTATAAAAAGAACACACCAAAGCCGTTCCCAATCTTGTTCGACGTGCCACTGAATTCCGCAACCATAGCTGCAAAGCCAGAGAGTGAAAGCGAACAGCCGATCATGCCAATTAGCATAATCCGGATTCGCCCCCATCTATCTAGCATCAAGGTGTTGACGAAGTTCATGAAAGCAGCCCAGGAATCGTAGCAAGCGTAGAGAAGTAGCGGCGTGGAGTTCTTAAGACCCAGGCTATTATATAGCAAGATTTGATAGTTGTTGACAACGAGGACACCAGTTGACTGTGAAATACATCTAAAACAAGTGTTAAAACTTTAACATTGATTCCTCGCGTGGATAGAAACTCACTGGACGAAGAAACCAATAAGGAGCCTTTTGCGGAAGGACTTTTTGGTGAATGCGGCTTTCCAGCCTGAACCATCAGCTCGCACATTCTCGAGGTGGGTTTGGACTTGAATCTGGTTAAATTCATGCTGTGCCAGGGAATTGTCATGTTTCCCCGGAGAGCTATGTAGCTGGCATAGTATGGTGAAGGCTTCCTCATTACGATCCCTTGCGCACAACCACCGTGGTGATTCAGGCATCCAAGGAGAGCCTATTAAAAGCAGCAAAGGGGCTAATATTTGGAAGGCCAGACATAAGCGCCATTGTAACACTTGATCAGTAATGAAAAAACAACCATAGCCAGACCAGCCAGCGAGAGCCTATAAAGAATCAGCTAGGCCGTTGTTCACAAAACAGGAAATAATGTCACCACACACGTAGCCAACGACCACCAGGAAACCATGAGAGCCGACCATCCGACCCCGGGATCTAGCTGGCGAGATCTCAGATTGATAAATGGGTACAGAAACATCCATCATACCAACTCCAACCCCATTTAGAAATCTTCCCACCAGAAACATGGCAATGTGGACAGATCCAGTCTGAATGGCGGCCGAAATTACACAGACCAGTGAGATTAGTTGGATAGTCGAACGACGCCCGAGAGCGTTGAGAAGCCATGGAACGATGAGGCATCCTATGACACCTCCTCCGGCAAATAACCCATTTGTTGCTGTTCGTTGATCGTCAATATGGGAGATTGCAATTAAACATGAAAGGAAAATAGAAGACAAACCGCCAGTCAGGGAACTGGCCCTTTCAGAATCAGGATTGGGCCCATCCGTGTTAAGATCGAAATAGTTCAGAAAGGATGGTAAACCAAGAACAGAGCCGATAACAGCAGAATTGAATCCATAAGTGAAGGATCCAAGGGCGACGAAAAAAACAAGTGTGAAGTTTAATCGGTTGCCCACACCCATTGTGAAAGAGGAAGGTTGGTGTTGGTGACCTTGGAAATCACCGCAAAATAAGTTGAGGTTCGTAGAACGTCGAACTTTGGGATGCTTGTCGAATATCGGATTCAGCAGTTGGCAAGGGGCGATTATTTGCCAATAAATTCGTCGAGCGAGGATCATATAATATTGCTCATATAAGGGGCATATTTCAGAGTTCAATGTTGGGGAACAACCATTGGAGAACTATAGTGCGTTTGGGAAATGTAGATGGCGACCTTCCCCAAGAACTTTAATCCCCCGCAAGAGGCGTTAGATATGACTGGGGTAAATATGGAATTTCTGGGGCAAGCTAGTCGTGGACCAAGTAAATAAATCTTAAACTCCGGTTAACTTTGACGATATTATAGCTGAACTGAAGTTTGAGATTCACTCGAGTCACTAGGTGAGAAGGTGTTGTGGCTGGAAGTTGCCCGTTTGCAGGTCAAGAGACGTTCTAGACCTCTGCAGCATCACAATATTTCCTCTTTGTCATTTCTCCTAAGGCTAAACCTGAAATCTTATTTTGGACATCCGTGTCTGTCGGTATTTGTGAAACTGTAGTACAGACAGGCATACTCGTTTCTGTTGGTATCAATACAGAACGTGAATGCCCGCCGTGAAAATTACCATTTGTCACGTCTAATGCCAGTATATACTATTATTTTCGCCCACAGGAGCTGTTTACTAGGTGAAAACAAACTACATCAAGAATTCAAGAGCAAACGAAAATGATGGGAACTATTTAAGCACACATCATGCCTGTCAGCGGAACAAACAAGAAATTTGGAATAAGATGTATCCTCTGAGGTCTGTGGAATTGGGGGTGGCGGGGCGGAGAAGATGACGAATAATGTTCCCCGTCCCCAATTTCTCCATCTACATTTTTCATAACCCCAATGAGGAGGGCATGATCCCGAGAATTGCAAGGGCCCATGGATAACTACTATGTCCCATGGCTCATCCAAGAGATTCTCCAATTACATTGGGGCGATGGCCCCTGTCGAGTCCCTCCTTTTAATTGATCCTATTTTTGAAAGAAAGTCAGTCGTCTTATATGATTCGGGGCCCATCGATGAAACCCATTTGCATTGGTTATTAACATTATAGTATATTTTTATTAAAGCAAAATGGCCTCCGAAGGTCAGCTTACGGTACATGCCCTACATGCAGGATACCTCACTCCCCCAGAGGCTTTTTTTTGTGACACCACTAGGGGATCGTACGTAGCGAACAACAGTGCCATCATTATCATTTTTGGTTCACAAAGTTCCCATGAAGCTCAAAATAACTCGGATTATTTGAAAGCTTTCAGATAATGCAAAACCTCTTTATGACCACGCCATGACCCAGCCTGCGTCTGGCAACCCGGATACAGTCAGCTGTCTGGCAAACTGCGGACTAACGCCGGACGATGTCGACTTTGGGGATCCTATCGGAACGCCATCAGACTACCCCAAATCTACACTCTTCATTGGTCTTGGTGCAGCCAGTGTGATAAACAGGACGAGAGAGCTGAGAATTGGCAGTCACAGCCACTTCGAGAAAGGAATTTTGGATTTCTCTCGCACAATTGAGCTGCCGAACACGTACTACCCTAGCACTCCGCCTCCTTTTGAAAAAAATGCAGTCTTGCAGCCAGAGGGACGAAAGCGCAGTGATTTGTTTCACAAACCTTGGCGTTCCAAAGGGCTTTTTCAACATAGCATGGATATTTTCGGGGATTGGAGTCTATATATTGTTTCTGCTCCAGGCCATCCCGATAGCCATATCAACCCCTTTTGCCGCAAGTCTGAGAAAGGGTACATCTATCTTGCCGGAGATGCTTGCCACAACCCGCGGCTACTGCCTGGGGAGAAGTGCATTGCGGCATGGAGCGACCCAGCTTATCCCAACAGCATTTGCTGCATTCATAGCAACAAGGAGGCGGCGGAAAGAACCATAGCGACTATCAGGGCAACTATGGATCAGCCGGGTGGGCTTGGCAATGTGGAGGTCATTTTTGCATACGACGCATCTTGGTATCGAGAAGCTAAGAAGCTGGGGCGGTTTTTCCCCGGTTCTCTGTGATGTTATATATTCTAATCGTCATAATATATCCACGGATACGTAGTGAAACGGGATAGGATGCTCGAGGCAGCACGGTCGGTACGTGCAGGTCGAATGGGGCAGAAGGATGAAGGTAAACGACACCCCAACTAGGGCTAACTGCTGGCACTCTCTCGAATAGGCTGGCACTCTTGTAATTGACTCCGTGTGTTGCTAAGGATGCTATCTAAATGAATGTATATAAGCTCCCTTCCAAATTAGGCCAATTTCCTTACATAATCCCTTTACTGGAGGGCAGGCCGATACTCCCCACTACAGTAGGTACGTATCTTATATACAGTTAAATATGTTTTTTAAAATACAATCTCAGATGCGGCTCTTTATATCAGGGTTGCGATAACTTTCATAGTTTGGCTCACAAGTCGTTGTAGTTACACATGGCCGGTTGCTTCGTTTGAACCATAATATCCATGTATTCATGCAGGGTGGGTGCCGATCAAGACTAGGGTACCTGGGAAATGGCGTATTGATTGGGATGCGTTCTTTCCATGGGCAGCCATTCTTTTTCAATAATACATTTCTTTTTGCCATTTTCTTTGCTTAATAGTTAGTTAAGAGTGGGATGACACACTTGGAGCAAGTATATTGGATCAAACACACATGCAATCCTCTAGTCGTGGATTAGACTACGTCGATCCTTGGTGGCCAGTGATGCTGGTATGATCGTCCTTTTTGCCCAGTCCAGATAGCCGTCACGCTTATCATTATTGCGCCACTTGCTGCACCGTGAGGGATTAGCAGGAGGGCTCAAAAAAGGTCATCAAAAAGGGGGAAATACTCACTACCACCAATGCTCATCTCCAGGCTGTTCCTCGTAAAGCTCACTAGCTTTGCCAGCTTGAATCTTCTCCACGTAGTCCGGGTTATACAATAATGGTCGTCCAATGACGACCGCGTCAATAAGGCCTCTTGCGATCCAATCATCTGCCTCAGATGGCGTGAACGCAGTATTTCCAAACAGGAGGGTATTGGCCAAAATTGGGCGTAAGTAAGCGATGGGATCCCACTCAATCCCACGTGGTTGGCCGTCGATCATTAGATCATATGCGGCCCACCATCTCATCACTTGAACATAAGCAAGGCCGAGGGTATCCAGCTTCGCACAGAAGGGTCCATATGTAGCCTTGGCTGCCTCCGCACATGGTCTCCCCTGGGCGTCCATTTCGCCCATATCATTGTAGCCGCCACATGGTGCGATTTTGACTCCAATGCGATGGTAGGGGAAATGTTCATTGAGCTTGGCAAGACAAGCTAGTGAGAATCGCATTCGTTTCTCAATTGTTCCGCCCCATTGATCCGTGCGACGATTGCTGTGAGATTCGAGGAATTGCATCGGAAGATACCCATTTGCGTTGTGAATTTCCACTCCGTCGAATCCCGACTCCTTTGCAAGTCGAGCGGCATTTCCATAGAGCATAATTATGTCCTCTGGATTTTTTATGGGCGTCGGCTCTACATAACCCGGCCCACCTGGAACATTGCGAAACTTCCCACCCCTTGCGGCGACGGCTGACGGACCAGGGACGGGCTCGCCAGCTTCGCGCTGGACTCGCGTTCCAGGGTGGGCGACGCGACCAACGTGGTGCAGCTGACAGAAAATCAGACCTCCGCGTTCATGAACTGCTTTGGTGACTTTCTTCCAACCTTCTACATGCTCTCGCGCGTATATTCCTGGCATGAAGGTCCATTCGACGCCTTGGGGGCAGATCAACGCGGCCTCGGAAATCTGAAGATCCTGGTCAGTAACTGTCATTCGCTAGAAAATTTCCAACTTCAAAACCAGAGTTCGCCCCAAAATGATAAGTCTGAGAAGTTGCAGGAAGCAGAGATCGAATATGTAACGTGAATGAGGCGGTTTTAACTCACGATCAATCCTGTACTGGCGCGCTCAGCATAGTAAGGAACATGAAGATTTTCTCGTGGAACAGAGTCCCGATTGCGAGTCAATGAGGCCATAACGACTCGATTCTTCAATTGAATGTCGCTCATGTTCAAGGGACTGAGCAAATGCTCAAAGTCTTCTTGTTGCGAGCCCATCTTGTCGGCACGGTTCAAGGATGTGCTGAGTGCAGAAAACCACAAGTACTTTGTAATGAAGTTGCACACCCAAATGACATGCGTACATCAAGGTATTGGAAACAATTATTAATCAATTCCACGGTGCCTTTATCGGTTAACTTTTGCATATCCAAATATATCCGTTCTCTTGTTTCTCCTGACCTTACGACGAGAAACCGTAGTGGGGCGTTGGGGATCATTCCATTTTCTTCTCCAACAGCCACTTCCCCAATTGCCACTTTCCCCAATCGCTACATCCCACTATTCAGGAAAATAACTTCCATCTAAGTGGTAATTTAATCTCCCTTTTCGATTCTGGATCTTTCCCGGGCACCATTTGACGGCATCGATCGGCGTGGTTAATGCATACTGGACAGAACTCACCACGATTGCAATATGATCACTTCCATTGACTATCAGGCCCTACAGGACTTCAGTGGTCTGGCAGAAGTTCGCAAGTCCTGTGCTCTAAAAGAAAATGGCATCCAAATCAACAATATACCTTCGTTGTGCTCGAAGTATTCACAACTTTTGGCCAACGCGTCTCCGGTATGTTCACCTGAATAACTTCTGGGCTCTTTAGATCAAATAATAACAGACATCCTGTGCGTCTAATTAGGGGTTGGAGGTAAAGAAGATGGATTTGGTGAATTCAATCAAGTATTCCTCCGGTGTCATTCCAGAAATTATGGAGTCACTGCACAAGATATCCCAAGAAATATTCAAAAACCTCAGTCATGCCTTGGAGCTCCCATGGGAGAAATATTTGGGAGAGATGCATGAATTCGCAGCGCCAAGCAAAGATCGTTTTCGCGTCGTGAATTCCACAGATACGATTCCAAACGATTGGTCAACCTTGGTATGTTCAGAAAACACACCACCTGACATGACGCAACTTGCCGCTTATCCAGCTACTAACACGATCATTTTACAGACCGTCGCTGTCAATGCGGCTTCCCCGGAGACGGCATTTGTTATATATGGCGTTGCCCTGTCTGTATTCTCAGAAGGTATCACCCCGATCCCAAGCAGCTTGGATTTCGGGGCTTGCTCGGGGTACGGAGACTGGCTTATTTATCATGTCTGCCCGAATGATGATGTGTTCTATACACGGACCGCTGGCGCATTGATGACTCCACTCAGCTGTGAAGAATACGAGTCGAGGAAGCGTGTAAGGGAATTGCAGTTTGTTTAATATGTATCAGCATCACCACCTGGGTATCTCTATGAGGCTTCAATAACGTAGTGAGTCGGGCGTATAATCTATCTTATTATTGTAGTTGGATGATCTATCCCTAGCGCAAAGAAAAGGCGTAGTTGAATAAATTTCCCCTGCGGGAGGAAAGTAATTCAATAGCTCGATAGCTTCGGGTTATCATCAGTCTACCGAGTTTATATTTTCTATATTGAGCAGCAATTTCGAATTTAATCATCTGGATTCACTACCCATCCCACATATCTGCATACCCTTGTAACATAATAGTAAACCCGCTTTTAGCATCGATCACAAAGAATTTTGTGGATTGTCTCACGATTTCTTTGGAATACTGACTCTCTGGACAGCCACATAATTGGCAAACGTCTTTGTAATGGGGTTTAACTAATATTCGAATAATCACAGATAGTGTGCCGGCATGCACTACCACGGGAGTTCCTAGAAAGCTGAAAAAGCCACATCATCGCTCTGGTGATGCTAAACTTGAGATCTCGACATGAATCACGTTAATAATCTTGTGTGGAAGGATCGTCCATTTGTAGCCGAGAGAGCTGGGTCGAACCACGAGTTTTAGTCCCGTAAGCTAGTCGTCCGACTCGCCCGCAATTTGTCGATTCGACCTGGCTGAAGGTTGTACTCAGATTAAGAGACTGACGGTTCCATTGGCTCGAAATGAGATGCGAGACGGTATTCATATTGGTGATGACGATCGCGTTCAGTCTGCGGAATATGGTAGAACTATGGTCCGAATGCAGGGAGGCAAGAGATTAGGTTGCTCAAACATGGGGGGTTGGTTGATATCACCGATTTTTCACTCTGGTAGAAATGATATTGGGGATCTTGACAGTAAGAAGAATCCTCGTCATCCATTTCGCCCAGAAATCCTTTTCTCCACAGACATTCCAGCAGGAATTTACACTATGTTAAGAGATGGTTTGTAGTCACCAATGTTGATTGAGCAGGAGCCTAATCCTGGCTAATAATAAATATAATTAAAATATGCGCCATGTTTGGGGATTGAGGTTAATGGAATAGGATAAATACGGCTCGTCTATCATCAATGTAATGTACACCTATCGGAGATTTTGTAGATGGCCAGCGCGTCTTTCCAGTAAGCCAGCATAAGTAAGAAGCGTCCTCGTGATAAAATCAACCGTATTCCAAGTCCGCATTCCGTGAAGAATGATAGCCCACGCCCGTACTGCTTTTGGACCAAGCAGATGTGGCGCGGAGTTTATTGACTCCGGATTTCCATGCGGGTTGGATGATTCCACCTCGTGTAACGTCTCCTTGAGGACGTCAAGCACAACCTGCTCGTCGGGTTCCAAAGGAAATATCGTATCATTTGAAGTAGTTGCACTTAAAAATTGGTTTAAGATAAAGGCGTAATCCAAAGAGCATACTGCATGCATAACGGACCAACTGGGTGCACGGCCGACAAAATAAACGCCCATCTGGACGGGTGGGCATAAAGCTGCAGTCTTTGACCATGGAGTGGTTATTATATAGTACAATAGATTTTGTCACAGACCAAACGGTGTCTACTTACGGCATGCCTTGCTGCGAGAGTCAACATTCGACCGCGTTGTAGGTCAGGCAGGTTGATAAGCTTCTCAGCAATCTCCATGTGTGATTGATCTAGTAGGGATCGCGCAGGGCCAATGTCGGCAACTAATCGAATATACGCGAGATGAAAGAGTGCCTAGTTTTGTTAGCCATGCTTGGAGCCTTTGCAACGCAGCAGGTGTCAATTTACTTACAGTTGAGTTGAAAGCGATTGGACCATGCTTATCAAGTGGATTGAGGGATGACTCCACGTTTAGCTCCCATCCTTTTTGCCATTTTTTCAAGGCTTGTCCCAACGAAATGGATATCCCAGATCCTAATTCATCATTCAAGCTGCCCAAGCGAGTCGCCTGTTGTATGCAGAGTATGTGCTGCAAAAGCGCATGGATAACGATATGAGTTCCTAATGACGAGCAAGTAGGTGTCGGATCATTTGGTAGGAACAGGCCAGCAAAGTAGTCCTGGAATAGAGGAGGCGGGTCCGAATTTTGGCTGATGACTCGCCACGAGTCAGCATCTGTTGCCTTCCATTCTAGTTCCGTGCAGGGCAGTCTCAGATTGACATCAGATACCATTATTGGCGACGGTATGTTCAATAAAACACGATGGAGGTTAAAAAAGGAGAAGATAACCAACTTCGTTCTCCGGCCGCTTTCAACTCGTGCCCATTCCTCCCAAGTAGTTGGAGGAAATCGTGATTCATCCAGCCCGTGTTGACGAATGAGCATGGAAAGTACACTTTGCATTGAAATAGCTTGACGGACCAGTGGGTGATTCCCACCTGCCCATGTGGCTATTGCCATAAGAAAGAAAAGGGCTTGCATGGTGTCCAATGCGGTATAATCGTTGTCTGGAGCCGGGTGTTGCTGAGGAACATTCGATCCGCCGATCTTTGAATAGTCATGATAATCGGTAATTACGCTTGGTGGAGTTGGGAAAACTTCTGCAGTGTCTGGGAAACTACCTGAATTTTCAAACTCCGATTCGCGTAACCGGATCTGCTCCAGTGTGACAGCCCTCGCGATGTGAAATAGCTTGATTCCCTGGTGCAATTCAAGACAATAGTGCGCCCCCACAGCAGCTAAAGCCATGAATAGCTCCAAGGACAGATTCCGCACCGAGATGGTAGGGAGGTGGAGTACAGGAAAGTGAGGATGAAATCCAGTGACAAATCCATGTAGATAACGTGTGAAAGCATGGCGAGAAGGCAAATTGTAATCGGCTGGTAAGACAGATTTGAATTGGGCAAGATTTCCAGAAATCCATGTCCAGTCCTCTTGTGAGATTCGCAGTAAATGAGCAGAATGTTGGTAAGGCTGTGCATTTTCACTTTGGATGCGTTCCGTTTCAGGATCCGGGGAAAATGATCCAAGACGTGATAACCTCCCTGGCAAAGCGGATCTAGAATTGCCATGAATTTCTCTGTTCATGTTGTCCTCCGAATGTACAGTATTGGTTTCCTCCAGAGGTGAAAATATCATTGAGTCATTGAGGGATAACTCTGGATAAAAGGCAGGATGTGCATCAAAAAACGGAAGACTAACGCTGTCGAGGTAGTTGAAAGTAAAGGAGGGCGGGTCCGAAAGAGCCATTGGTGCTGGTGGGAGCGATTGTTCTCGCGTTGATATTTCGTTTGCAATCTGAATCTCCCTCGGAATAAATAGTGAGGTGGGTGATTCCTCAATTTGTTGCCCAGAAAGCAGGGTGCCTTGAATGTCTAGATCTTTGTCTTGTTGGGTGTTTGACTCTCCTCTGAACCTAACCGGGGCAGACTGAACGGGCGAAAGAACTACGTTATATGAGACAAGGTACAATGTAGGAAAATGAAAACAGCGGAAAGCCTTACCGGAAGATTGATTCAAATCTGGGTCACCTAATGGTGTTGAAACGTCATTTTGAGTGGCATCAGATAGCTTTCTGGTATGAGAAAGCTTTATATGGCGTTTCAGAAGATCCCTAATATGTTACGATTGACGCAATCTCAAGGCAAGGTAGATATTTACCTTCGACGGCATGCATAATCACATAAATGGCAGTGATGCGGCTTTTTATTGTAGTCTTATCATTGTCAGTGACACGAAAATATTATATTGAAAGGTATGCGGCTTCTCACGTATGCTCTGGTGTCTTTGAAGATGCTCCCGGCGCTTGAACTGACGCGGGCAAAGGTTGCACTTAAACCTTCGTGTCGAGGTGTCTGTATGTTGTTTCGAAACTGAGAAAGTCGGTGATGAAATCTGCTCCGACAGGACAAGAACTGGAGAATCGGCAGCCTCCAGGATCATATGTTTGTTAGCAGACATGGCAATGTGTAAAGCAGACAAGAGTCTATGGAGTGCAGGCGCAGGAAAATGGGGTAAACATTTTCCACGTGGAAGTTAGAGCACTTCGCTAAAGGATAGCAAGGTGCTAAAGTTTGGACTTCAGCGAATGAACCGGACCACACGGACGTTGCGGGCAACGTCCATGCTGTCCATGGGGTGCAGCCGCAGAAAAATGGGGTAGAAACAAGCGGGACACAACACAAGCATGGCAGACTGGTGGAAATCTGCTATGACGGTTCAGGTAATTTGAAACATCATGGACGCATGCAGATGCAATGATTGGATGTGATGATGCCTAGATGGGTCGTACTGTATTACTAGGTTTGGATTTGGGGAAGAATCGGGGGTGGGGTTGAATTTCTTGGAGAACACAGCGGAACATAAAACCCGTTTCTCTAGTTCAGATGCTAACAGGCCCCTTACAAATATTACGTGTTTTACGGACCATCGCGGTGGGAGTGTCGGAAATATGAAGTTTATAACACTTGAAACTTGATGGAAGTAATTGGGGTATAATCACGTAGCTTCCCCTCACAACCCTCAGTTGGAAGGATGGGGTAACACAACCTCAGAGCGCTAAATACAGTGTTGAAGATGAGTAGCCGAGGTTTACTATTATTTTCAATCTATAACTCTCTGTCATACATCTTCATTCTTTTTTTAAAAAAAAAAAAAATAAACCAGCAGAATGTCGTCTGAATATACCAACTTGGGATTCATTGGCCTCGGGGCCATGGGAAAGCCGATGGCCGAACAGCTGGCCATCAAGCTTCCCGCTACAGCAAAAATTACGGTTTACGATGTAATTGAGAGCAGTATTGCGGAGCTCGTGGACAAATATCCCGGCAAAGTCATTGCAGGGAGCTCTCCAAGATATGTGGCTGAGAACTCCGTATGCCCCAAAAATACCATGTTGGTTCCCCAAATATCAGGAACATGTCACTGACTATTACTAGCAACTTATTTTTACAATGGTCCCTGAAGGTTCGCACGTCAGATCGGTCTACCTGGATGAAAAGACCGGATTGTGTACCGCTGACCTTGGTGAACGTGTACTGGTCGACTGCTCGACCATCGACACTGCCACAAGCCTTGCCGTCAAAGATCATGTGAAGACTCATCATCCAAAATCATCATTCTATGATGCACCAGTGAGCGGTGGTGTAATCGGCGCCCAGAATGGATCTATCGCATTCTTCCTGGGTTGCGCAGAAACAGATCAAAATCTCGCTCGTCTCACGTCGCTGCTTAAATTGATGGGTAAGCAAGTGATTTGTTGTGGAAAGCCATCTCTTGGCCTTTCTGCCAAGCTTTGCAATAACTATCTTTCCGGTTTAATTGCCATTGCCAACTCGGAGGCCTTGATCATGGGGATGAAAGCAGGCCTTGACCCTCGGGTTCTCTCCAGGGTATTCAGTGCTGGAACTGCCCAAAACACTATTTGTGACCGTTTTAATCCTTGCCCGGGTGTTGCACCGACAGCTCCTTCGACGAACGGTTACATGGGGGGATTTAAGGTGCAGCTCATGAAGAAAGACTTTTCATTGGCAGTTGACTTGGCAAAGCAACAGGGAGTGGAACTGGTTCTTGGCGCACAGGGTTTGAAAACGTACGAAAATGCGTCAAATGATCCAAAATGTAGAGATCTCGACTCGAGAGTGGTGTTCCGCCACCTCGGAGGTGATGAGGATTGGTCTTCAAAGTTCAACTAGGGGAATCAGGACACGTCAGTCTTTCCCGGCTCTAAACCTCTGTGTATATCAACATTTATTTATTCCTTGTTCGTCCTTTGTGCTAATACATAGTTAGATATTTAGTAACTAGAGGATTAGTGAGGTCTACAGATATTTGAATGTAAATCCACCAATACGTTCTTTCCAGGGCTAGCCAGGAGGGGGATGCATTTGTAAACACATTTGCTCCAATGAATTCGGATTCAATAGATTAAGTCATTTAACTGAAGGGTAGGTCACTAAACTAATACATCAGAGTTCGTTTACTGGTACTGAACAGAAATAATAGCATTGTCACTCCCGATAATTATGGCACGCAATCCAGGTGGCAGGCGTCCTTTTCCAAAACTCCTCTCTCAATCCACGCCACACTTTGTCCTCCACCTGCACCTGTATAAGACAGCATGGTGGAGTGACCCAGGGGATCCCCCTGGTATACTCCTGAGGTCCCTGGAATGCAGCGAACTTGGCTCAGTCCTCCTCATTTGTGTTCCCCAAAATGCCAAGGAGTTTGTTCCCCCGAACGACCGTGCGGCCCCCGCAAACAGTCGCTTCCCCAATTCGTCTTAATCCATGGTCCTACTTAGGGGGCATTTGCGGGGGTAATTGGCCACCTGGGAAATTGGCAGTTTTGAGGGTTATTTAATTTCTACTCATATAGCTGCAATCCGCGACAGAACCACAAATACTCCAGGTATTCTATAACGACACAACAACCAGCAATTAACTAGATCATGGCCGCACAACAAAGTATGAGAGCTGTCATCTTCCAGGGTGTAGGAGAAATTGGGGTAGAAGATCGGCCTATCCCTCAGATCCAAGATGATGGAGACGTGATTTTGAAAGTGACTGCCGCTGCGCTGTGTGGCAGTGACCTACACTGGTATCGCGGACATCAAAATATCCCCACGGGTTTTATCCCTGGTCACGAGTTTGTTGGCGAGATTCACGAGCTAGGACTTGGAGTGAAAGGATTCAAGCGTGGAGACCTGGTTGTGGTATGCTTCCGATCCAGGATTACACGAAGAGATATCGGATTCCGTAACTAACGTCAGCCAGGCTACCTTTTCAACGCAGTGTGGAGAATGCTTCTATTGCCAGAAAGGTCAAACCAGCCGGTGCGCTAAAAGCTTCTTGTTCGGTACGTAAAGCTAATCGCCGGTGACAACTGTCGACTGATGTGACTTATTTGACTGTAGGCAACAGCGCAGGAACCGCGAGCATTAATGGCGGACAGGCAGAATACGTTCGCGTACCATATGCAGGATCATCATTGATTCATGCGCCATCGTCTATTCGTCCGAATTTGCTTGTTCTTATGGCAGATATCTTTCCAACCGGATACTTCTGTGCTTCTCGATTTTTGAACCCATTGTCGATGGAAGAGGCCAATTCAAGTGTCACAGCTGTAGTTGGGTGTGGTCCGGTTGGAATTTGTGCTATTGCGACTGCATTAAATCGATGTAATACTGTGTTCGCCATCGACATGGTCCCAGAGCGACTTGCAGAAGCCGAACGACTAGGCGCCAAGCCACTCTTACTCACCGAGGACCCGGCCTCTGCAATCAAGGCTGCCACCGATGGACGCGGTGCCGACATTGCTCTTGAGGTAGTTGGGTCTCTGGATGCAATGCAGCTTTGCGTGGATATTGTGCGTCCATTTGGTTGTATTAGTAGCGTGGGTGTCCAGACCGAAACGGTGGCACTTCAAGGCCCGGTCCTTTACGGTAAAAACCTGACTATTGCATGGGGCCGGTGTCCTGTGCGCGGAATATTTGAAGAAGCTCTGGCAACACTGATCAAAGTGCAAAACAGCGTTGCATTTCTATGTGAAAGAACCATGAGGCTGGAAGAAGCAGCAGAGGCCTATCGCTTATTCAATGAGCGAAAAGTCCACAAGGTTGTTTTGAAGCCATAGTCAAAGACCACATAATACATGCTCATGTATTTACAGCAATCGGTCTACGGAAATGTACAAGTGTATCAACATCCTATTGGGGTGTATATTTTTATGTGTAGAGCATAGAAGTTGGCACGGTCGAGGTATGCTCCGCTAATGAACCCCCCTCGTCGTTAAAATAGGATTGTGTAATGAAATTTCCTATGGGTAATACAATTAGAATCCATAAGGATTTGGAATAGGATACCTACCCCGCTATACTTTTGCCAGTGTGCGGAGGTACTGCGTTCTAAATACTTATGAATGGCCACTGTATTAGTCTGCCTTTTAGTATAAAAAGTTGAGACCAAGTGGATTACTTTTTAATGATCACATTTCACATATCCTTCTCTATTGTTCTGACTAGCTAATTTTAGAGAAGTAGAAAAAAGATCGGTCATAGACCACGAGACTTGTGGCCAGACAACTTCTTGCGGTATGCATGTCAGAGGACTCATTTGCCTGGCTTATTGTTGAAATTAATTCGTATTCTCTTGTTCCCTCCCCTTCCACCTTGGGATATGGAGAAGTTTAATCCCTCGCGGTGGAGTGCGGATATTGGGGATTCAAATCTGCCGTGACCTTTGGGGAGAACGTCCACAAGCCTCTTGTAATCTCTATTTATTCGGACAGCGGACATACGATTCTCAAAATCAGAATTCACCATATATGTAGCAGTTGGCAATCGACAATTCCAGAATACCGCGAAGTTTTGGTATGTCTTAATACGCTACCAAAACAATAAATACACCACATTATCAACTCTACCTACAACATTGCTTTTGAGTATCCAGATATGATTGAGGAGATCCTCTACAAAATCCATATCTAAGCCCAAATAAATCAGGTATATAACGGCACCCACAATAAAGAGCATCTTGAGGAAAAATGGGTCAAAGTCACCAGGATTGTATAGCACCATATTTCCGACAAGAAATACATGGACTGATATTTGTATGAAAACTATTGGGAAATGGGGTGGTCCCTTACAAAAGTATTTCTTGATCCATGCCAAAACGAAGAGTATAAATGAGCAAATTAGCAAAATCATCGTAGCGGATTTGACCATAGATCAAATTCGGAATACAATCAACAGTTACACAAATCAACGACCCCATCTGCCTTGAAAGCTCAGCTAAAGCAGGCTTGGGTTCTGCTTAATCGAGTCGAATATGAGCGTTAGCGTACACACACGGCGTCGGTCAAGTGGTGCTTGCTTTGAGCCGGGTCAACTGGACCGAGAGTCGGCGCAAAGACCGCTCCAAGTTTTCCGAAACCTTGTAACCTGAACCTGAGTTCGAACTTGGAGAGTCGCACCATGTGCGGAGGTTTGGATGGAAGGCAATAATCCCTGACGAACTTGTTCTACTTCTTATAATCATGCCTCCGTCAATATTTTCATAATTCTACTTTAGAAAATTGTAATCGACAAAACGAAGGGAAACAGCGAATGAAACAAGGTAGCATGCCATAACCTATAAGTTCCTAGGGGAACAGTACACTAACTACGTGGTCGACCAATGGGATTCAATTGACCGGATAATGGGATCTATATTGAATCCTTAGATGTACGGTTTATTTGGCAGAATTCCATGCGTCTAATCAGCATTTAATGTGCAAATAGGAAATATTTTGCGGTATTTGAGTAAATCTCTGTGTGCTAGCTAGTCCTTCACTCAATAGAGGCTTCTCAAGTGACATAGCTCGGACCAATATCCGAGCTTCTCGGGGAATTGAACCGAGCTCATTCCTAGGCGCCCAATTAAGAGGGTTAAATTGTAACAGGAATATTACCACCCTTGGCAAGTGTCCAAGTGTTCGGTTATCTCCGATGGTATCGGAGTGGCTCTATCCAAGTAGTGAGGTCGTGCAGCTATCTGATCAGCATTCACTCTTACCCAAAGCCGCGAGAGCCTTCGATTCTGACTTTCGATTATTGGGCTTAGGCATTCCTACCCCAATGCCAAGCCCTTAACCGTCACAAAATAGTATAACGCTGGACGATTGTTAGCCATGCACAGGTCAACCGAGATAAGCAAACCTTTATCTCTTTCAATTCCTGATTAAAAGAAATAGTGTTCTGATAAAACCATCACTAATGAACCATCTTTACCCCGCTTCTGTAGGGTATAAGACCCTTCTTCTAGCCATGTGGCTTTTCCCCCCAGACTAAACAAATTTAAATCCTGTGATTTTGTACTCTACTAACAACAATACCTGGATTTCCGCCATGGACAGTATCACTCCTGAGATAGGCCCTAAAAGCCATATTAAGCAAGACCTCCATTTTCCGGATGAGAAGGATGATATTGATGCTGGTCAATCAGTTGAGAGAACGATGCTCCATAAGGGTCTTCATGCACGACAGATCACCATGATTGCCATTGGGGGAGCCATTGGTACTGGTCTGATTATTGGCACAGGACAAGGCCTTGCAACAGCGGGGCCAGCCGCAATTGCGCTCTCCTATACTATTGTGGGGTTTGTTGTCTACTTGGTTATGGGTGCCCTGGGCGAGATGGCGACTTGGATTCCGATGGCGAGTGGTTTCACTGGCTATGCTACTCGGTTCTGTGATCCATCCCTTGGATTTGCGCTTGGATGGAGGTATGGTTTAAGTGGCTTTTCGACTTGATGGAGCGTCTGCTGACAGTAAGATTGTAGCTACTGGCTGAAATATATTGTCGTAACTCCGAATCAACTCACTGCGGCTGCTCTTGTTCTGCAGTACTGGGTCCCACGAGAGCAGGTGAACCCTGGTGCTTTCATCGCCATTTTCATGGTAGTAATAATCGTCTGCAACTACTTGGGGATTGAGTTTTTTGGGGCTTTGGAATTTGTCCTATCTAGCATCAAGATAGTCGTTATGACCGGCCTTATCATACTTTGCCTCATTCTAGCACTCGGTGGAGGTCCGGACCACGATCGAAAGGGATTTAGATACTGGAAGAGCCCGGGTGCATTCAAGCCATACATGGTGGAGGGAGATCTTGGGAAGTTCCTTGCTGTATGGACCAGCATGGTCACAGCCACCTTCGCTTACCTTGGAACAGAACTGGTCGGAATTACCGTCGGAGAGGCAAAAAATCCTCGCAAGACGATCCCTCGCGCTATCAAACTTACCTTCTGGCGCATCATTTTCTTTTACGTTCTGTCAGTCTTCCTGGTAGGACTTAATGTCCCCTATGACTCGCCAGACCTGCTTTTTGCAAACAAGAAGAAGGCATCAGCATCCGCGTCGCCTTTTGTGGTTGCCATCAGTTCAGCGGGCATTCGGACCCTGCCATCTATCATCAATGGGTGCATTCTCATCTTTATACTCTCCGCCGCAAACTCAGATTTGTATATCTGCTCTCGAACAATATACAGCCTTGCGGTGGAGGGACAAGCTCCTCACTTCTTAGCTCGTACCAATGCTCGTGGAGTTCCATTCTTCGCGCTGGGCATCTCTTCAGTCTTCACCCTTCTGGCTTTTATGAATGTTAGCAGTGAAAGTGAGAGAATTTTCAGCTACCTAGCCAGTTTTGTCACCACATTCGGCCTCCTGGTTTGGATCTCTATCCTGATTAGTCATATATTCTTTGTCCGAGCGCGGCGAGCCCAAGGCGTACTTGATTCAGCTCTTAGGTACACTGCACCACTAGGAGTACAGGGCTCATATTTTGCCCTGGCATTCTGCGTCCTCATTGCACTGACAAAGAATTTCTCGGTTTTCATACCTAATCATGAAAGCTATGGCAATTTCGATTTTAGGAGCTTCATTACAGGATATCTCGGAATTCCGATCTATATTTGCCTTTACATTGGGCACAAGGTTGTTCGAAAAACCCGCGTCATACACCCAAAGTCATCAGACCTATACAGTGGAAAGGATATCATTGATGAAGAGGAGGTCGCATATGAGTCGATGCAACTGTCATCCAATGAACCAAAGAGTCTCTTAGGGAAGATTACTACTCCGTTCTTCTAAGCTGAAAAACATTATTTCTATAATACAAGGCAAATGCATAAGATAATTGCCAAAATAGGCAGTTTTAATTACCTTGGCAAGACTCCTTGGTTAAGCAGCTTTAGACCGGACAGTCCTTAGTCCTTGTTCAGGGCTGGTGGTGTAGCCCGTATACAAGTGCAACAATCCCTTCGCAAACTAATACAGAACATATATTGAAGAACGCATTGCTTCGTTCACTGACTTAATATCGCTCCTGCACCTCTTATTAATGTCCCATGTTGCATAAAAGATGCTGTTTGGGGAACATAGATTGTGTTCTGTCTGAAAATAGGGCGGCACGCTGCTCATCAAGTTCTTCGGGTAACATGGATGATTGATTAAATGCTTAACGGAAGGTATCACCTGATTGAACCATGGTACCCCTCAGAGTCGATACTTGTCAGTATCGATGGAAAATTAGTATTGCAAAGCGTGGGTATATTGTATCATTGTAACTTATTGTCAAAGTGCTTAATGGGCCGTATTTTACCAACCAATAGGAGATATAGATCAAGTCTCAATTGAATTTTGCCCATGACACGCAATTTATATGGGCACTAACGAATTACAATTTACTACGGTGTTGTGTACTTTCTGCCTACTAGGTATGCGGAAAGTACATAAATACCATGTGGTAACCGTCGTAGTACTCGGACCTGATTTACCTTTACGATATTCCAATGACTGCGATTCCCTCAAGCATGCCGGACTTACACTGTGAAGCTTTGGATCCTCCATAACAGCGAGCATGATATGTAGCATTGCCGGGTTCAATTTGCAGAATGGTGACTGAAAAAAAGCTTTGGATCAGAGAAAGACGTTAGACAAGTTTTATACTGCAATGGCAGAAAGCAGCCTGATATTTGGAGAGCATTGAACAGGTTGCACACAAAACCAATCATTGAGTCCAATGTCATTTGTAAGTACTGTCATGCGGTTTATAAACCAAGGCTGCATGTGGTTGCCGTCCCATGTTGGATGGTGACTGCTAAGTCTCCAGGCAAGACAACATTGACCTTCCGTCCACCCGAAGGACGCTTTGCATTGGGTTTTGGATGGACGACAACACTATCTTGACCAAGTCTTGGGTATATCGGTACAGACAGAATATAGACTGAAAAGAGAATAATCTAAGACTGTGTCGTCAGAACCCTGATTGTTGCGAGGTCTGAGATGAGAAGATGTGAGAACCCTCGGTTGACGTGGGTCAGACTGAATCACTTTCAACGGTCGGACGGTACAGCCTACAAGCTCGGTAATTGACTTGCTTGCTACGCGGTGACCGATGGTGCCTGGCTCTAGCCGTGGCGTATTCGACCTACGGGGACGCCCACCCACACGCCGAGAGCGTGTGGGTGGGCCCCTAACAAAGCCCATTCCCACACAAAGCTCAATATCATGGATTTTGTTAAATAACATCAACGCGGTAGAGGTGTATCGAAAAAAAAGTCAACGCGCTTCCATTTCCGCTATTAATGAATTATCAATCTCCTCCTGGGTACGTTTTGTTGGTAGTCTACCTTTTCGTTTAATCCATTCTCTGTCCTCACGGCGTTGTGCCTTCTCGGCTTCTTTTATCCGTTTTGCTTTAAATTGAACGATTGGCATCCCGAATTGTTAGTATACCAGTATCACTAAGTGGTTTAATTTGATAGCGTGTGCGTGTACGTTATATTGAGGTTTATGCTGCACGAATATTAGACACAATATCGTTCGATATGGCCGGCTGTTCCCGCATTACCAAATTATGTTCAAACAATTTATCTACGTTTTGTTGGTCATTTAATGATATGCCTTCCAGGTTTGGATATTCCTTTTGATTATAACAAAGCCTTTTAAGGCCTTTTGGAGGTGTACTAGCAACACTTGAAGAAATAGGATTCTCCGACGGAGGAGTTGTCTCTCCAGTAAAGACGTAATCGGGTACATAAATTTCAGGAATGGGAGGAAGTTGACTCTCCAAACATTTACCAATCTCCGATCCATCTGGAGGCTAAATGCCACGTTCTTTAAATGGACTACGCATAATGCGTGGATGTAAAGAAGTTTGTCGAATTTACCCAGAATGTATAGGAATTCGGCTTTGGTAGATATTTCCGAGCCAAATAAGAAATCCGATTGTTTTCACGTCGAAAATGTTGTTTGATAATTCAAAAAAGGAATACCATTAAGTGGTTGGCAAAGATGTACTGTATGAGACAAAAAAACTAATGGAATGATCTGATATTGATCGCATTGGATAGAAATTTGAAGGCCATATGAGGCCATGCCCATCGAATAGAAGCACTCTCTTTTGACTTTTTTACTCTCAACTGGGTTGAAAAATGGAAATGATCTAACCATTCAAGAGCCAATTGACATTTGTGGAGATAGTGGAGATGTTGGGGCAATGAGGTAATGGGGTAAAAACCCCAGTAAGCAATGACCATTTTCTATAAGTGGTCAGCGGAAAGTATTTGCATAGAACTATGTATCTGCAAAGCGCATCCAAGTCGCCATTCAATTAGAAACCCGACAACTGATGAAGATTCCTACCACCCAAGTTGCCGCATGGCTAGAGAAGTCACATCCCGAAGCTACGCTTTTGATCAGAAACGACATTGAAGTACCCCAGCCTCAAACAGGTGAGATTCTGGTAAATCTGCTGTACACGGGATTTTGGTAGGTTTAGATAGTCAAATAACATCATATACAGCTTCAAGCACCAACTGACATATTCCTGCTGGTCATAAATAGCCATTCAGATATCCATTACATCCATGGAGATCTCCCAAGCACGACAGATATCCCTGGCCACGAAGGAGTAGGACGTGTGGTAAAAGGTAGCTAGCTGCACTCTTCTATTAAACCTCTCCGAGTCGATGGCTTATATGGTACCTTATACAGTGGGACCCAGCACATCGGCTGATCTAATTGGGAGACATGTCGGAGTCAAGTACATTCCCCAAAATATATTCTTTTCGAGTCCTGAATGGCTGACATGGATTCTTTTCGCATTCTACAGATGGCTCCGAAGTAGTTGTGGCCAATGTGGTATCTGCCATTTAGAAAACAATCACTGTCCAAACCAGGTCAATTCAGGACGGGTGAGCATCGCTGGAATTTAAGCCCTTCCCAGCCTGTCTTTTGTCTGTTCAAGATTCTTACTGGCCCTAATCCGTTACTAGGATGCCCGAGGAACCTTTCAACGTTGATATACCTTTAACCTGGCAATATAATAAGGCAAAGACTAATGGACTGGCGTAGAATTCGTGACATTACGCGCTGAATTTGCAACTGTTATCCCCGAGGGCCTTGATATAGAAACCATGGCACCTTTATTGTGTGGTATGAAAGCCACTGAGCGGTCAATTGCACTCGGAACTAATTAAATCACCTATAGCTGGTGTCACTATGTTTGGGGCCGTGAAGAAGCTGGAAAAATACTGTCAGAGGAACGACTGGGTTGTTCTCCTGGGAGCTGGGGGTGGCCTGGGCCATTTGTAAGTGCAACATGACGTTATGACAACCGCTCCACAGCCGACTGAATCATATCCGCCCTGTAGAGGCATCCAAATTGGTGTAACTTTAGGCTATCGAATTATTGCTGTTGACAGGCAAGTGCCCAAACTGTCCGTGCAATGGGAGAATGCTGATAATCTGCCCCGTCTAGTGAAACAAAACGAGATATTTGCGTGCGTAACGGTGCCACTACCTTCATCTCACTGGCGGAAAATGTATAATTCCAATTCTTCTCCTCTATTTTGACAATATATAATTTGTGCTGATTAGATATCAGGCCGAAGTACGAATCAATGATATTACAGGGGGTCTAGGAGCCCATGCAGTCATCGTCGCGGTCGGTGCATCGAAGGCTTATCAAATGGCGATGAAGCTTCTTCGACCCCTTGGGACTCTTATTTGTGTTGGGCTTCCCGGAGTTGGACTTCATATTCCCGTGAGCGTTGTTGACTGTGTGAATAGAGGTAAGGGAAAGCCTGTTCCTATGATATAGGACGTATTCATCTTATATGTTTTACATTAGGATACAAAATTATTGGAAGTGCAGTAGGGACAGAGAATGATATGGCAGAGCTGCTGCAACTGGCCGTTGATGGGCGTGTGTCAACGCATGTCAAGGTGTTTAATTTGGAAGACGTTAACGTTGTGATGCGAAAGCTCCAAAGTTATGAGGTGGAGGGACGAATTATCCTGCGTATTCCCCCTGTGAAGACGGAGTTCTGATGGCGAGCTGAGGGAGTGGTCAAATACTACTAGGCTGCTTCGGGATAGGCTGATTTATGGTTCACCCAATTTGCCCCCGGTACGGTGTCATAACACGCCATAGTCTGATTAGATAGGCCCCAGAGATCGCTCAACCGGTCCGAAGACTTCAATCAATTATTTTCATTGTATTGGACATGTTCAGTACTAGCCAATATATCATTTCGCCATCATGATAGTTAATACTACGACCACTCTGTATTTCTAGTCTATACATGTATGTACTGCGCCTGTGTGTATTTTGAATGGCTGGGGCTGAGTGACCATTGTAGTTCCCGAGCACTCATCTAGAGTTACTGGATTCCGGGCACCAGTTGTATTTGGAGAAACTTTGCTGACAATCTACCCCATAGAGTAGTTTTGTCCCACATAACGTCCCCGCATCGTCTTCCTTGGGGTTATTAGGGTTAACACTCCACTTTTACAGATGAGATATATCTCCGAAATACTCATATACATGCAGTCATAGTTCTTTACGAGTGATACATGGAATACTATTTCTCTACCCCGTCCTCCTAACTCCAACCATGTTTCCCCAGAACAGCCAGATCCGCTTGACTGGCTTACGCCTTCAAATAGTTGTTTTTGTCACAGCCGGATGTGCTTTCCTGCTATTTGGGTAGTAAGTCAAAATCCCTCACAAATTACACCGGAGGCCCCAATTAAGTCATTTGAAAACTAGTGACCAAGGCGTTATGGGAGGCCTTGTCAGTCTCCCGTCCTTCGAGCGGCGCTTCAATAATCCACAGCCCACTCTATTGGGATTCATGGTCGCATCATACGACGTAAGCAAAATTCCTTTCACTCGTTGCCGCTACGGCATTAACGGCAAGATTTTATAGATTGGCTGTCTTTTCGGCTCCGTATCAGCCTTCTGTTTTGGTGACAAGCTCGGGCGTCGCAAAGCTCTGGCGATCAGCTGTTTTGTGGTGTGTGTAGGGGCTGTGCTGCAAGCAAGTGCCTATACACGCGCACATTATATCAGTACAGTCATCCTCAATATTATTCACAAACAAACATACTGATGGAAAGCCAGTTGGTCGAATTGTGGCCGGGTTAGGGGTGGGTGCTATCTCAGTAACAGTACGTGGTAAATTCATCTAAAACACCAACCTGATTTTAATATAAATACCATAGGTCCCGGTCTATGCGAGCGAATGCGTCCAAGCCCGGCTACGCGGCATCCTGGTTGTGATCCAAACCACGATGGTGATATTTGTATGGGCCGTCTCTAATTGATTTACTACTACTCGCGCTAATACGCTTTTTAGGGTATCGTCATTTCTAATGTCACAAATTACGGTTTCGTTTACGGACACTCTGGTTTGGGTGGGAAGGAGGCTCAGTGGAGAATCCCAATTGCCTGTGAGCACAAATCAGCTTACAAATTGTCTTACTGGCCCCCTGCCTCTTTCTAATCTGAATAAAACCATACAACAGTACAGGCTATCTTCCCTGTGTGTGTTATAGGTGCCTTGCCATTCTGCGTCGAAAGCCCGAGATGGCTGGCCTCGAAAGGGCGGAGAGAGGAGGTTTATGAAGTCCTTGCCCTACTCGAAGGGAGGGGAACTACTACAGAGAGTGAAGAAATACGACAGCAAGGAGATATCATTTTGAACACTGCTGAGCATGAACGAGCAATTGAAGGGTCGTGGATATCGGCCCTAAAATCGGATGAGCTCCAGAACTTCCGCCGTTTGATCCTTAGCGGCGCTGCAGGGGTTATGCATCAGGTACGGCTTGCCCTGTGTTGGTTTAATCGAAATATCCTAAAATCTCTTCACAGGCTACTGGAATCAACGTGGTTGTGTACTATGCGCCAGTGATTTTCAAGCAAATTGGGCTAAACGATGAACTGTCGTATATTATGAGCTGTGTTGCATCAGTATGCTTCTTGATCGGATCTATCCTGCCTGTTCTATATATCGAAAGGCTGGGGCGGCGCCGAACAATGATCATGGGCGCTTACCTGTGTGGCGGATGTATGGGAATTATTGGAACCTGTCTTGCAGTTGCGGAGAGATATCCTAAGCAAGCACCAACCGCAATATGGGCAGCTTGCGTATTTGTTTTCCTCTTCGAGTTCTCATTCGGCGTCGGGTACGCTCCCTCCGCTTTATCATGAGTACCGGTAGACTGACATTTTATGCAGCTGGAATTCGATGTGCTGGCTATATGGAAGCGAAGTCAACTCACTTCGCATGAGAAACAAAGGCGCGGCGGCGCAATGCACTTGCAATTGGTCAACAAACTTTATGACTGTCATGGTGACCCCAATTGGATTTGCCCAGATAGGATGGTATGCATTAATCTCCTATTATGGTTCCTCCAACTGACCGTGTGTTTACTCAGGAAATTCTACTTTGTGTGGATGGCCATCACATTGTCATCCATACCGCTTCTATATTTCTGCTATCCAGAAACGGTATATAGTAATCTTGTCTTTATTTATTTTCAGTGATTTCTAATATCCATTTGTCGATAGGCCGGTCGCACCCTAGAGCAGATGGATCTATTCTTCTCCAAATATCAGCGATGGAACATCAGGGATGTCGCTGATGAGTTTGTCACAAACGATGACTTCGACGATACCAACCAGGACAAGCCAACAACAGTGGAGGTGGAATCTGCGTAGACGAGGAAGATAGAGTATTTACACTACAGTGAGTTGGGCCATTCGGGAGGTATCTCGAGAAGAGATATAATTCAATTCTACATCGTGATCGAGCTTTTGGTATTCAAAAAGAAAATACAAGACTTGAAACAGTACAGTACATCAGTCCTGAAACGAAAGCCAAGGGGAATAGCAACTGGGAGCGAAAGGCGACATTGAAATATATTATATAAAGCGCGAAACACGGATAAAATCCAAGAAATGAGCCAATGGAGGAGCCCTTAGATGACTAACACCGGCTGCACGAGGGACGATGTAAGCTTTGGCATCCTCAACCGTATTCTTATTTGGACTGCAAGTAACGTATATTGGCGTATAAAGTCTTTCTTGGCCTTTGTGAACGTCTCTCTGAGGCTAGCGTAGCTAATTCTGATGAGCGCTTGGTTCCGTCAACCGCGTCGGCCAACGTAATCTGAGTACTTCCCTCATCTCCCTGAATTAAATAGGAGTATCAAGCTGCGCGCTTTGAGATTGCAGTGTGGATTTAATTGTTGTTGCTGGTTCAGCCGTATAGTGGCGATAGAATGCAGCGTGTTGCAATAAGATAGATGGCGACAAGCAGATGATGAAGCAATCGGAACATCACGACCTGCATGGTTATGCACAAATCACCCTACAACTCCAAGCCAAAAAACTATCTAATCCAAAAACAGCAAAATAAGGTAGGTACCCGGAACCGCGAAAGCGAATGAGAATCGTGCGTGGTAGAACAGTCCATATACATTTAAACCACCTTTTTGCAACGTCTCGCGCACACGTATATCCTCGTTGATTAGTTCACTTTCTCTCACTTCGTTCGTTTCAGGGAATTACCGGATTGTTATACTAGCGGGTAGTGTCTTTATTACCACGTCTGCGTGCTTCCCGCTGGCGGATGCGCTGAAGACCATGGACCTAGGCAGATTGAATGAATTGGACATCATTGATCCACAGCCGCTGCCACCGTGGCGCGCCGATACTTTCGTGAATATTGAGTTCGAACCAGACCGAGAAACAGTGAGGGAGCAGGCGGAGATTGCGCGGTCCACATCGGATGTGATTGTATACTCAGAGGCCTTGACGAGGCTCTAAGTTCGTTTCCAGGAAGTGGATCACTTTGCATGTACACACTCGGATATAACTATCAACTGTTCGATTGCTTTCGGTAAGGGAAAAATGACATAACGGTTACTTTCCTCACGTCGAGGACTGGAGCTGCGCATCCAAGATGTCCGCTACTATTGCAAGACTCTCTCCAACAACGTGGGATATCTCAAATACATGGAACCCTTTGAATGTTTCCGCCCAGAGTCGAACAGTACATGCCGCTAATCGTCGGACAGTGTTTGCATCACCATCCGCGCAATCTGATGGCTCCATAAGATCCGCCTCGCGGACAATCCTCAAAATCATATTCAGCAGTTTGCGTTCATCGTCGCGTATGGTTTGTGTTCCTGATGAGTCGATACTTTGGGCGATCTCCTGGAGCCAATGGTTTAGGAGAAAGGCACACTCGAGATTACAAAGTGAGTGTTGGATACTCCAATTCAAAGTTTGTGTGCGTGCAATATAAGGAATACCCAAGCGCACTGGCACGCTGAGAGCATGGATACACTGTAATACAGCACGGTCGAGGTGGGGAGATCGATCGTAGACAGCAGTTTTGCCATCGGTGAATCCGTGTGCAACATCGACCGGATTTCGGCTAACAAGACCCCGGTTCGGTCCTGTATTGGCATTGAGTCGGATATATGCTAGGCGTAAAAGGGCAGTTGCGTTGAATCCAATGGGTCCTTTGGGTGAAAGGGGGTCCAAAGTCGATTCGTTAGTCGCTTCCCAAGACTCTTGCCATGAACGTAAAGCCGATTCCATGGCCTTCACGAAGGGTGTCTGTAGCGACCCTACTAATTCAACCAGAGAGCTTGTATTCCGCGCGAAAAAAATTTCCTGGACAAGGCCATGGACCAGAACATAGTTCCCAAACGCAGAAATAGCGTATGGCTGGTGGACAGGACTCCCTTGGAGGAGTTTCACGAGGACCTGTTGGAATGGTCTTGAGGCTGGTGCGTGAGGTCCACGCATGCGAATCCATTCTTGTGCGTTACGAGCCCCCCATTCTTCACCTGAAGCAGGCAAGTTGAGAGCAATTTCTTGATTTAGGATCAGGGGCGGTACATTGAATGCCACACACTGCAGATTGAACAATATATATGCTACGAAAAGCGTTCTTCTGCGTTCTTCCTGCTCGACCCAGTTCTCCCATGATTCTGATTCATGGGATGCGTCTGCGGAGGAAATGCCGAGCTCACGGGCTAGCATAGCAGCTTGACCGGCCATCGCAAGCGAATCCCGTACTACAGCATGATCACCCCAGGAGGTTAAAGCCATCAAAACCAAGAGTCCTTGCAGCAGGCGTAAAGTTGGCTTGCCCGTCCCTGTTATAGAATCAGGAGCCGCGTCCGGGTCTCCATTCGAAAGCACCCGGCTCTGGATCTGGCCTTGCATACTTGGGAGACCCGCATAACCTGGAGAAGTATTGGTTAATCTGGAAAAGGCCAGGTCATTGCGGTGATCAAGACGCCAGTTGATAAGAGTCCGCGCGGCTCGATAAAGTCTATACCCCTTTGCATGTTCAAAACGATAGAGAGCTCCCACTGCTGCCAATGATAAAATAAGCTCAGGTCCAAGTGAACTAGCTGAAGAGGACGGGCTGTGAAGAAATGGCATATGATCATGAAAACCTCGAAAGTATCCTTCCAAGAAGCGTGAAAGAGTATGACGGGATGGTAGAGAAAAGTTGTCAGGCAAAATAGGGGAGAGGCGTTGCACGTCTGCGGAAATCGTTTTGAAATCCGACTGCGAAATCTTCCAAGGACAGATAGTGGGATTTACGTTGCCTTCGAGCCGCTGATTTTGGGAAGGGTCCATCTCGTTTTCCGCGGAGTTGTCTTGACCGTCGTAATTTCCAAGCGATTCAAAAAAAAGCTGTCTGGACTGATAAGATGTTCGCGGTGGTTCTTGTGCAGAGCTTTTAGCACATGGTCCCACAGTATTATCCGTTTGTGACTGTTCTTGGCCATCTCCCTGGCTTGTGATGTGCTGTTCAAGACGGGGGAAATGAGAATATTGCTGCGAGAGGTCCCCCAGCGAAAGAGTGGTATCAAAGAAGCTTGCAGGTAAGACTTCGGTAAAAGCTCGCGCATCATCCCAAAGAAACTCCAAATCGTCGGTATCTTTCCACAGGTAACTTTGACTGATAGTTACGTTTGTGTCTACATCCGTGAGATTGTCGCACATAGGAGTACTAAAAATGTGATTCTCATCACCTTGTTCGTTGGCAGGTAGTCCATGAGGCGATACCAAGGTGACCTCATTCTCTACGGCCGTAGCTTCTAGTTCACTCGTGGAAGTGCCACCAGGTTCAGGAATATGGCTCAGCGTAGCCAAAGCCGGGTCATTCTGAGGCACTTCAGATCCATTGCTTTTTTCAGAATGAGACAGGCGTAGGTGACGACTCAACATGTCCCTTGAGAATTATCAGCTCTGGAAACGGGTTTTACGTGGAAGTGAATCACTCACTGCCTCGCGAATCCCTGGCCACAGTGGCAGACGAAGGGCTTCTCATGTGTGTCTGGAGAATAGTGAGTAACTTGACTGACACATAGAGGCTGATAGACGGTCGACGGTCTGCAGTTGGGCGGACTCACGAGTGCGTTCATGGCGCCGTAAATGTTCCAGTCGCTTGAACTTCTTGTCGCAGTACCGACATGGCGGTATGAGAGAGCGCGGCCGGCCCATTTCCCTTGTCATAGGCCATCTGCATCGGAAATCCCGATGATGCTTGGTGCAGATACAGCTAAGTAAAGCCGCCACAGAAGTCCAGGGTATGATCAATCAATCCACTACTGCAGACATGATTTACGCGCGTGATATGCGGGGAAGCAAATCGATTTACGCGGAGAAACCCGGCCCCCGTATGAATTAGTCATCAATCCGGGGCGGTCCCTCACTAGTTAACTAACTAGCCGTGACGAAATCTCCTTTGCAGACCACGCACCCACGGGTTGCGGGTGGGCCTCCCCGTAAGGTCGATTAGTCACGACTAGTAACTAACGTAATTCCCGGTCACCCTGGCCACCTGGCCCTATTAGGAAAATTCAAAATCGAGTATTTCAACCAATATCCATTAATTCAGCTAAACATAACGTTTTTTACATATATTGATCTTGTGGCCAATCTCCCTACACCCACTATATCTAGGCGGAATTCTGGCAGCCGGTTCAGCTGTCTGATTAGACTGTTCGCTCTGTGTATGTGAATCTACCCGAATAGTTTTATCTAGCGAATCTAGTTGCTGAGCAAGCTTTAGATTTTTCTCAACTGTAAAACCACTATTACAGAATATCTGTCTATTAGATTGATTGTATTTTTGGTAATTTTTTTTTATTTGCTGTATATAAAACTATATTTTGTTGTATCAGTATTGTAGTATTGTATAGTACTATATAGTAATTTTTGATAATCTGATCTAATATAGTTTTTGAAAAATTTAATAAATTATTAGATTGTTGTTTTAATAGATTTTTCAGTATAGAAATTAGTTTCAGTAACTGAATAATAGTTTTAGATATTTGTAGTATAAACTGACTAGGACTACTATCTGACCGAGTGTTTAATAATATAGATATAAAAAAAATATTAAATTTTGAAAATATTGTTTCTGTATTAATTGGTACTCGATCAGTAACTGTAAAACAATTGTATATATGTATATTTATTAATAGAATAAATAATTTTTGTAATCAATACAAAAATATTTTATCAGTAGTCCAATTATTATTTAAAATCTCAAATTATCAATTTTTTGATAAATTATTAAATCAATCTACAATAACAATTTTGTTTTTGAATATTATATATAGTAATAGTAAATAATTATCTATATATATTGTTTCAATAATAGTAATCTATTTACAATTTTCGGACTGTAATATTGATTGCTATCTATAGTATTCATTTTATATAATTATTTTTTGTATAGATATAAATCTATTACAAATCTAGTTTCATAAAAATTGTAATTATTCTGTGATTGAATACTATTTTTATCAATAATATATTGTATATCAGAAAACCAGTTTTATAGCAATTTTGAATTTTTGTTTAATATATACTGATAGTGTATAGAATATTGTATAGATTTGCTACTGCGCGAATGGATTTGATACAGTCATTTTTAATATTATCGAGGACTAGCAGAATCTTTCCCTCTTGATTGGCCGATTTCTGTAAGGATTCAGAGCGAATTGGTGGTATAGTAGTTGGTTGAAGTTGGTAGATTGTAGACCTCGGCATGGTCCGACTCAGGTTCCAGAGATCGGAACCTCGAACCTGACCCTGAGATTCTCAGATTCTAACTTTTGGAGCCTGAATTGGATCGCGACTCTATCAGGTTCGATTCAGATTCGAATCTGATAGATCCTGGATCGTATAATTCTGCTAAGAATTTTCTTTTTTAGTTGTATAAATCTTTAAAGAATTATATGTAATATATATTCTGTTACGTGTTATATCAAAGTATTTACAACAATATTTTATTATATACTGAATAATATTCATTATAATACTAAAATTTCTAGAAAAGAATTAAATAATATTAATATTTATAATTATTTCGACCGAAATATATTAAAAGTAGTAGATAGTTATCAGTAGTTGTCTGAATCTGATATTTTGATATAAAAATATATATTTTCTGTAGCAAGCCGTTCTATAATATTTCTGATACAAACACCACAAATTTATTACACCAAAATAATAAGATTTTATAGTCGGACTAATTAAAAATAGTAGTTTTATCTAGATTTTTATATCTTTTTTGTAATAGTATCTAATATACTTAGTATATACTATATAATACACTCCGATACACTCTTAGAATATATATAATTCTTGAGATTTTATATTTGCATTTTTTGAGGAATCTGAGATTCGAATCGAACCTCACAGGTTCGACTCCAAAAGCTGTAGAGTCGGATCGCGGTTCCAAACCCTAGAATCGGAACCTGAGTCTTGGCGGTTCCGAGTCGAATCGAACCGGGAGAGTCGCGACTCCTGCCGAGGTCTAGTAGGTTGGTAGATTGACATATCTTTTGATAGGGTGGCCAGGGTGACCGGGAATTACGTTAACTAGTTAACGAACTGTCGGAGAGCTTGATGGGCCGTACTGTACCAACCAATAGGAGATACAAAACAAGTCTAAATTGATGTTTTGCCCATTATACACAATTTATAAGGGCACTAACAAGTTACTAATCGACTACGGTTTCAACATGGTATTGTGTACTTTCCGCCTACCTAGTAGGCTGTATAGACCCACACTAAGTCAAATCGTACTGACGATACGCTACATGTTTCAACTTTGGTGGCTTCATCATGAATTGCTGCCCGCTATGCCTCTGTACAGGGAGAAGGCCCTACCTGGCCCATCCATCCGTCTGTTCGTCAGTATACGTTTAATGAGAATTAAGGACGCTGTGGTTGAAATCTTACTTAGCTTCACGCCGCCCAAACAAGTCGGGCCCGATAGGAGACCTCATGAAGATGTTTATTAGACAAGTTGAGCGCCAGATCCATCCGTTCTAGGATTCACAATGGCTTCAAAATTGAACTACATTAACCTACGGTCCAGCATTACACTTTGGAAGCACCTTCAGGCTGAACTCTGTCGTTGAAACCGTCGACTCATGCAAGAGGAATCCCGTGACTTGATTCTGTAAACCCACTCAGACTTTTTAAGGACATAGGACTAGAAAGGTATGACTCAACTCGTGCATCATTGACTGAGGTTCTCTTCGAGAATATCAGCCGCTATAGAAAGTGCCTCACCAATGACTCGAACAATCTCAAAGACATGTATCCCTCGAAAGGTTTCAGCCCACAGTCGGACTACACTCGCAGCCATGCGACGGACACAATAACTATCTGTGTCATTCTTATCTAGTGTACTAGCCATGTCTGTTTCCTTAATCAGACTTGCAATCATACCAAGTAATTTTCTCTCATCTTTTCGAAGAGAGTTCAGTCCCGTAATGTGCACGGTATCTGAGATCATCTCTAACCACCGACTGAGTAAGATCGCGCATTCGAGTGAACAGAGAGGGTGTTGTATGCTCTCATTCACAGAATGTGTATAAGCGACGAAGGGGACACCGATGCGAATTGGGATGCTGAGGGCGTGAATGCATTGAAGTATACCCCGATCAACGTGCAAAGAGCGCGTAAATGACGGAGAGATATCTCCTGTGATAGACCGCGCAATGGATTTCGGATCTTGTGATAGTATGTTACGACAGGGTCCAAGGTTTGCGTTCAAACGGAGATATGCGAGTCTGAGCAAGGCTGCTGAGTTAAACCCAAGAGGCCCATTTGGGGAAGAGGGATCCAGTGAAGTTTCCTGCGTGGCTTCCCAAGATCTTTGCCAGACTTGAAGCGCAGTTTCGTATTTCTTCAACGCATCCGGACGCAGGGTGTATTCAGTTGTAGCTTGCCTTTCAAAATAAATATTTTGGATTATGGCATTTATCAACGCATAGTTTCCAAGTGCAGAAAGAGGCTCTTCATGATGCACATCTCGTCCGGCAATCATCTCCTTTAGAGTAGACTGAAACTGGCGCTCTGTGTGGCCGCATGCATCTCTGGTGTGCTTCCATTCGATTTCCGACGCTTTTACCCACTCTGTGTTACAGTGGGCGAGTGAAAGTTGAATTTCGTGATTCACGAGTAGTGGAGGTACATCGAAAGTAATGCTGGTAAGATTCAAGAGAACATAGGACACGAAAAGGGTCCGCCGACGTTCTTCTCGATGGATCCAATCCCTCCACGAGCACCGTCCAATAATTTCGTCCGGCTGAGACAGTCCAGCTTTCCGAGTTAGCATCGCAAGCTGGCTACCCATTACTAAGGCATCATGCACAGCTGGAATATCTGCCCAAGTTGTCATCGCCATCAGAATTATGAGTGTTTGCAGCGTCTGCAGTGTATGCAGAGACGAATATACATCTGAACCGACAGGGGGCCCGCTATTCTCCACTCCACCTTCGACGTTCACGCAGTTCAATTCATGAAACCCCAAATTAGCACCTCTGGCTGAGCTACTCGCAAGCTTTGCCACGCGCATGCGAGAATCCTCTTCCAGGTAATGTCTGACAATTGCTTTCGAGGCGAGGTAAAGCCCATAGCCCTTCCCCTTCTCCAACCGGCAAAATGCACCGATTGCGACCATTGCCAATAAAAGCTCCGTTGCCAAGATATCTATTTTGATCGTTGGGAGATGCAGAAACGGGAAATGCTCATGGAAGCTTCGAAAATAGCCTTCAATGTAACGGGAAAATGTATGCCTCGATGGAATGGAGAATTCAGGAGGCAAGACTTTCTCGTGAGACCGAATGGCAATAGACAGCCTTTCATATGTGGCTACAGAAATATTCCATGGGAACCCAGTTTTCGAGTCGACAGAAGGATCGAAGTCTGTCGGGGCGTCTAACTCACTGTGAGGAAGTCTCTCATTCCGTGATGATAAAGAATCTGGCTCTAAAGGCGGTAGTCGAGATGACAGTGAACCAAACGAGGGAGGGCCCTCTGGCTCCATAGCCGGCGAACTATTACTGCCATATTCAACGACAGGGTGAGGCATTGAGCTGTTCACATGCAGATGATCAGAGTGCAAGATATCAGAGAGCGAATAATCAGTATCGAAGAAATTTGTCGGCAAAAAGTCTGACCTGTCACTGCTGTTGTTCCACAGCAACTCAAATTCGTACGTAGAGTCGAAATCAAAGCCTATAGAGGAATTTTGTTGAAGTAGTTCCGTAGATGGAGAATGGTCAAAAGCGCTTTGAGACGCAGAGGTAGCAGATAGGGCTGAATGTTGTTCTGCAGGCTCAACTTCCTCCACTAGTGAAGGTAAACGCGATAAGGCGGCGTTAAGCTGCACTGGAGATCTGTTCCTGGCTCTCACGGGTCAGATATCGGCACTATGAGTGAATCGCTAGTATCACTTACCTCTCTTCTACCATGGACGGGTCCATCTCGCTGGTATGAATTGTAGTTTTCTCTAACGGCAATTCATGACGGCTGAGCTTGTGGTGACGCATTAGAAGGTCCCTGAGCCTTTGTAAGAGAGGAAATCTCAATATTGGACAGAAACCGATGGACATACTTCCTAGAGAACCCTTGTCCACAATCACAGAGAAATGGTTTTTCTTGAGTATCTTCAGCTTGTAAGCATCAAGTGCGGGGTCGATTGAAGGGGTAGTCGTCCAACTCACGAATGCGTTCATGTCGTTTTAAATGCTCAACCCTTTTAAAAGTCATGCCACAAAATCGGCATGGGGGCACTGAAATCTTAGGTCTTCCTCGGACCATGGTAGGTACAGTAAACGAAAATTCAACAGTGATGAGTTCTCCGAAGGGAGCACCGCCGCTAGGGCCAGCTGATCCAGTGACGTCACGTGGTAATGGATATGTTTCTGTTGGTAACAATTGAGTCTTACATAAGGAGGATACTGTATTCCTCCCGGAATAAATGCCCAGGAAGGGGTAGGTACCGTTATGCAACTATACATATAAATTCTATCCCGTCCGTTTTGATACCTCCCCTGCTACTGTGTGCAAAGCTAATAGGTGTTGGTGTTGCATCAATACGATTGACCCGTCTGTTTGCCAGACTACCATCGTGCCTTTCCCATTTCAACACTGAGAATCCTCCCTTTACCCATTGTCCCCGATTCTGATATCGAGGGACATTGGAAGTCGGGTTCTTCCTCAATTCCTAGTTTGATTGGCCTTTAGATTTGGGAATATCTCGAGAGATTACTACGACTGATGTGTATAGAGATCACATCGAAGTCTAGATCTTCGATTTCGGGTTCAATCTTGCAACGTTCCCCAGCTTAAGGCCCGGATTTAGCTCCGAAGAGTGCGGGGTACAAAAAAAGCGTTGTTGACCTCGGGAACACAGCTATCATCCAATCAATATGCTTGGAAATGAGCTGGGGTGCTGGAGAAAATAAATTCACACCTTAGTAGGAATAGTTGACACTTCTCTTTGTCGGCCCCCAAATACTGTGGTTGTATATACATATAACTTACCAAGCTGAGCTGTATAATATAAATAATATATAGAATACAGAATGGTTGATTGATTCTGGCCAAGTGCTTGATTGGTTAGCTTTCTGGGCAGCTATGATTATTATATTATTTAACACATTATCAGTAGTGACTAAAAGTAGTCGGTTCATAATACTATACTGCTTAAGGATTTATCCAAGAAAGGCTGATAGCAAGGGATCAGGGTCAATTAGAGAGTCAGAGTAAAGGGCTATATATGATATTGTAAATAGAAATACATGGAAAGGCTATAGAGCCAGGGGTGCACCAAAGTTTTCCCAAATTGTAGTTTTTATCATTGCAGATAATGCGAATCTGACATATTAGAAAGTAATAATCATATCTGATTGATCAGATAAGTGCCGTAGTGCGGCCATAGGATGGGTACCCATTCAATGGCCGCCGCATGACGGCCGTCTGGCCTACATGCTCATGAGACTATATTAGTCAAATTAGTGTCTTTGAATATTGATTCCATTAAATAACTATATATAAGCTGTATATTATCCTTGGGTATTTTCTATTCTGCTTTTAAATTACAAGTTGTCAATGTTAAGTGTTAAGAGCATATATTGTAAGACTTCAAAAATTCATCACGAAGGCTTCTGGAAAATATTTCTTTCAAAAGATCATTTTAGTTTACAACCACAAATCTCAAAATACAGGTGAATACAACAAACAAAGCCTATAAGAAAGAAATAATCTAAGTCGATAGAAGCTGTAATTGATATTTACAATATAATTTCCAACAACTACCTTGTGAAAGAGGGGAAGCACGATGGCGAGTCCACGTAAAGCAGACGGGTCGAAGCCAGTGATACAACAACCACCACCTAGTAACGTAGGTCACGTAGGCGGGGGAGGCGAGGTATAAAGCAAAAGAGAGAGCGAACTGAGGCTAAAAGGCCATGCACAAAAATTGATTATCGAGGGCTTGATGTGTATTCGATCGATGCTCCCTAGGCTGTACATGAAACTGCATGGCAGAGGGACCTAAGGCCTACATCACCCGACAAAGACCAAATACCCCGGTAATTATAGCGCATATAATGAATTCAATTGGAAACCTAAGTCATCATTTTATCCAGCCAAAAGAGGAAAGACTTGCCAAGTTACGCAAATCAGATCGAAACGGATTTATCCTAATCCACCTTGCGTAGAACCGCGGTGCAGATCCGGATCGAAGTCTTTGATCCGGAAAACCGGCGGATCAGGATCAGGATTCAAAAGTTGGATCCAGATCCGCCCCATTTTGAGGTCTAGAATGGATCAGTACATGTTTGAGTAACCTTGAAATATGAGCAATTTTTGCACTTCCCTTAGTATACCGAGATATCCTATTATTAAGACGGGATCATGTTAGCTACAGGCAATCATCAAATGAGTTCATTGATCATGATTTTGATATCGGCTATGGAAGGTTCGAATAAGACTGTTTGGATACTTATCACGTTACCAATCAACTGGCAAGCTGGCTTGGAGAATAAATCTACCCAACCTCAAATCGCTTCCAAGCCCCACCCGACCAAGTCCCCCATCTAAACCCCCAAAAAACAGCCAGTCCCAGGCAGAACATCCTACAGCTTCCATCCGGTCAATGTGCGAGTGATCAAGATTGGAAGGATCTGAGAAACCGCCCCCCCCCCAACATATTCGCCTGCGCTTTGCTCACCCACAAACGCCAAAACCCCGAGATTCCGACGTACAATGCGAACGATGAGTTATTAATCCGATTGTGACGGCGCTGAGGCTTTCCTATGCATCCTCTATAAGGCTCTCAGTCGAGAAAATTGGCAGACAGTTGCTAATTAGGCAAGTACGTTGAAGTTACTAACTCATTAATCCCGCTTAAAGTTACTGGATTTCGTTTGGGTAGCAAATGTTGTATTCACAACCTATCGATTCGAGTCTTCTGTCTTGTGAGATTAATATGCCAGCCTGTTTTATCTCTCGCTAGGATGCGACTTCCGTGGTACATACCATTCCTCTCAAAAGGTGTGTTCTTCGTCACGCTATGCCACTCCAAGGCTGGCTACAGCTTAAGCAATGCACTCCTTGCTGGTCAACCTCAGGATTGGATTATCACCCGCCTTTAATGATCACGAAATGGCAACTTGGGCTATTGTATCACCTTTCTTCCTGACTAACTCCTCAACATGATCGACAATTGCCTTGTCAGATTGATTCTCTCTGCCTTTTGGGTGATCTTTCTGAGAGCCTTCGACACTCCGAGGGACTGTACTAGGGGCATACTAAGGGTGATCAGTCTAATGCCAGCATTGGTGTATTATGGAATTATTTCACATTCTTGTTTATGGTCAAGAAGATTATGATAGGTCTGCGTTAAGATGCATTCGTGCCACCCGTTGCTGACAGCAGGCAATTGAAGAGACTGGAATTCCTAAGCTATCATGTAGCATCGGGAATGAGTACAGAAGCCATCTAACCTTTCGCCGCTTCAAGATTTACCAGGCCTGCTCCGCGTCTTACCAAGCTAGCCCCAATATAGCGCATTCTCCCACACTTCAACATATCATTCAAAGCTCGCATGTTCTCCTTGGGTGATGTATCCTGATCTAAATGATAGATATGTCGCATATCAATATTCGTGCCTAGTCATCAGATGCTCGCTTCGATAGCGTCAAAAATATGCTTCCAAGATAAACCAACATGATTCACCCATTCTCCTTCGCTCCGATTTAAACACAAAATAATCGTTGTTTGCCTTAATCTTAGGCACCGAAACAGAATTTGGTGAGAACGATGACTCGACTGTGCAGAAATTTGAATAGGCCGTCCCAACAATTTCCTCCGACAGACCGCGACCATTGTGACTAGATAGCTCAATATACCACATAATGAAACAATAATTCAAGTAGATTTTTTTTGGGCAGCACTTGCAGAGTTTATTTTGCGTTGTAGACGGTACAGTATCTTAGTCTCTAACAGATTCGAGAATGTAGTTACCCGGTGAGAGGATATCGAAAACGCCTACAGGCTTTAAAGGCACTGGACTTTTGATCATGGAGTTCTTTAAGCCGATTTGAGCCTTTCCTTTTTGTTTCTGCTTATTTCTATAGTTATGAATAGCTGGATGCATTATACTTGAACAACTAATCGCCCTGTGAATGAATGAGCAGCAGCTCGCTCAGGTATGTCCTCTCCCTTATCCAAGGGCAGAATAGTCAGATGGCTGACAATTCCATTCTCTGAAACAGCCTTAATCATATTCTCGACTTCATTGACAGGACAATGCAATGATCCTTTCACAACAATCTCTCGGAAGACGAGATTGAATGCATCAAAGCGATATCCAGATTCCGGTAAACCAAGGACCACGCAAACACCCCTTGGCTGAAGGCGGTGCAGAGACCAGTCACTAGCAGGTACATCATCAGTGCAGACAACCGCGCCATGCAACCCAATGCCGTCAGTGAACTGCTCAATCGTCTTGATGGCATCGGGGCTCTTGAAGTTGATGATGACATCGGGTCTAAGATGAGCAGGTACCTCGCATGCAAGCCTTAGGCCAATGTCACGGTTGTCGATAGCAACGACCCGCAAGCCCCGGGCTTTGGCAAACTGAATGGCCAACACGCCAAGCCCTCCGATTCCAACAATTGCAACCGATTTTCCCTTCTCCAATCCGATCTCATTGATAGCGTTCCATACGGTGGCCTAACGATATTATGGAATCAGAATAGCCTTCTCAAGAAATCACAACGTTCACTTACGCCGGCGCACATCAATGGTGCTGCTTGTTCAAACGACAAGTTATCTGGCAAATGGACGAGGGCACTGTCCGAGGCAACCATATACTCGGCAAAACCGCCATCGGCCCCTAAGATACCGCTCATGGTCTTTTTCTCGCAATAACGCGCATCCAAGGAACCAACCATCTTCATTCGCCATCGACACCCACTGCAGAGATTGCAGGGGTCTCTAAAGTTAAGCACCCCAACGCGGTCGTGAATCTTCCAATCACCTATTACATCGGATCCAAGTTGCATAATAGTACCCGCAGGTTCGTGCGAGCCGGTGAAAGGCAAGTGTGTTCCGTATGCGCCTTGGTAGACCTGGTAATCGGTGTGGCAGAATCCAGCTGCAGCTACGCGAATGAGGAGCTCGTGCGGGCCAGGAATAGGTACTGGAACATCACTGCAGAGTCGATAGTTCTCATTGTACTGGGTTTTCATGAGCTGGGAATGGAAATCCATAAGGAGTGACGGCATACCTTCACCAACCTTAGCGCCTTCATGGTTCGCGGGATCTGTTCTTGGGCCATTTTATGTCTGATATTTTCCTGTGCACCCATAAGAAGCTAAAAATGGTATACAAAATTGTCAATTTCAAGAAACACCCAGGATTGAATTTAGGGTGGTGAGTTTTGAATGGCCACCAGATGATGAAATAATTTAATTTTGTTTTCCCACGTCAGTTGAAATACTCTCTGCTTCGTTGGGGTCAAAATTCACGATGCTGGGGCGGGTTTGCCGGTTTAGAGGAAGGTCATCCCAGCTGACAACTTTATGAGTTGCTATGTTGGGGTAGAAATCCATGGCAATTATTTCCAAATAGTATCAGACTAAAAGACCTAACGGCGTTTAATTCGAGTTTGTCACACCGTCTCTTACATAAGGATACTGAGAGATTTGTGAGAAAGTTTTTGGAGATTTTGAATATGCGGGGTAGAAATTCAGATGAGATTGCTTACAAATATTGCGTAAAACTTGGCTCCATCATTCTGTCTCCAACTGACACAATAAACCAGAAGTCGTAGTAAAAGTCCCGGTTTTTGGCGGTTATAAACATGACCTTACCCGTAGTAACGATCCTTATCCATTCCATACGAGAATCTCGCGAAATTGAATCGACTTCCACCAAAATCATACGTCTGTCTTTTCCACTCAGTGACTGGGGAATCTTGCTAACTTCCTTATCTAGGAAATGACCGCAAATCTCAAGACCGTCCCTACAAAGGAGTATGATGCGGTTATCGCAGCTGCCGATAAGTACGTTGAAGGCCTTCGCCTCGGCGACCCTGATGTTGTCGCGAAAGCGTTTCACAAGGACGCCACTATGTATGGCTTTATCAACCCCCCAAAGCCGGATATGCTTGCCGGTCCTATCGACAATCTCTACACATTCATCCGTGACAGCGGCAAGGCTTCCAGTATCAAAACCCGCAATGACGTTCTCGCTATCACCCAAACCACTGCCGTTGTCCGAATCGACATGGAACAGGACGCTTCCGGTGCCGATTACACCGACTTCCTCACACTTATTAAGATAGACGGCCGATGGCAGGCTATCGCCAAGGTTTTCCACAAGTATGCATAGAGGTAGTTGGGACATTTCCATGATATCCTCCCCTCGCATTATTGTGGCCGTGGACAGAACAGCTCTTAAGATAGAAAATATTATTGATTTCATCTCAGCATTCGTATATATGCCTTTACAGGCCCTAGTATTAAGATTGAGAGCAGAACAGAGAGAGGGGATAGATATTACATAAAGGGGTCATTCGCTTACTGGTAACGTGGAAGAATACGTAGATATCTCACCGATTATTTTTTTAAGGTATCTTTACTTAACCAGGTTACTAAAACGCATTGTAAGATCCTCATGGTGTTTTATGCAAGCCCCCCCCCCCGGCTCCCAATTAACACCAACTGTTCGGATAGGTCTTCGTCACGCTTCGCAGGTAGTATATCTGTCAATTATCGCAATAGAGCGCGATTGGCAACAATACTGCGCCCGTCCATAGAAAGGAGGTAATTATTTGTAGCAATTCCTCTTCCAATTGGGTCAATTTTGTGATATTTGGGCGTGTGGTGGGAGCCTGAATCCGAATGTAGTCTTGGACCACCAAATCGACATGCCGCTTCATGAATATTGGTAATTGCATTATTCCTGTAACGTTGTAAAGTGAGTATGGGCCCTCCTACTTGATTGAAAGGATCGGGATCCGAAATACTGCATGTTGGCATGGTAGATGGTAGGCCACTCTCCTGTTGATTACGTTACCCCACGGTTCAGGGGCCAAGGACTGCAAAATTGCTTCCCTATAGGTCTTGTTGAATTAGGGAAATAATTCTGTCACAGAACTACATTGGTCTATCACATACGTAACGTATCTTTTGTCTTTGTACAGTATCTGGGCTTTCTTCGTATAGCAACTTCCACAGTAAAATATCAACGAATGTCGCGTCCTTATAAATAGACCAAACATCAGGATGGATGCTGCTTGAGACCCTTTCTAAATATCGACTTGTTAAAAACAAGTCATGTGAGGAACAGGGATATTAACTTTAGAACTCGGCGCTCATTCCGCTCCACGAGCTGTCCCGCAGTTGCCAGGGGTGCTTCATTTGGATCGAGAGCATCGAGCTTTTTCTCTTCGTTTTACCGTTGCATTTTGATTAAACCAATCAGGCATGGGCCCCGAAAAATATTCTTAGTCGAAGAGGGCAATTGGCATAGAAAATACGTACAAATAGATTAGGGAAGCGCAATGGAGGAGGGAGGCCGCTTGTGTTGGGGTAGAAATATACTTTCACACCGGCAACGCTTGGTCGAATATGATAATTGGCCAGAGTACCTAACGGACCTGAAATACAGTGTAGGGCAGATTATCACTAACATGACTTTTGGACCTTGTGGCAATTTTCTGTATTGTCAGCTATTCTAGCGTCTTGGGGCGGTAATGGATCATTGGGTCGAGTTACTAACAGTACGAGGGGTCAAATCCGTGGAGGCTGGGAGGCTACATTGACCGCGGTTTCCCTGCCCCGTATTTAATATAGATAACGCTGAAAACTGCACAGCCTGAAATTATTTTTGAGTTGCTTTGTAGGATGGGATACCGGCATGCATGATAGGGCAGTCTCCACTCTTCCTGTCATTCTCCAATCTCGACCTTGAACAAAGCGATGAACTAAGGGCAAGCCAGACCAAGCATATCAAGCACTGTATTCATTGTGGAGTACTTATTCTCTATTGATTATGATTGCTTGTATCTAGTCTTTCCACTGCCACATGCCAACTGGGGGACTTATCCGGTGGCCCCACCGCGTCGGACCGACTTGCCTAGCTTTATGAGGTACGAGACATCTTGTAGTTGTTAAGGGTGTGACAAGTAACTTCAGAAGAAGAAAAATAGCTTGTAAAATATCAACAATGCGAGGTCTGAATTTCGGGCTTTGTCAAAACCAGTGGTTTGCGGCCAGGTCCGTTGCCCTTCGGAAGCTCGTTCAAGAATCCCCAACGGGATCTTTCCTTGTATTGCTGAGGCTGCCAATCGTTGATATCTTTTGTGGGGTCATGGTTGAAAAGCGGAAGGATTTCAAAAAGTACACCATCATGCGCCAAGCATATAAAGATCCGCGGGTTGGCGTCGAGGAGTTGGAGCAACTCTACACTTTCCTGCGCAACTTTGGGGTCAATATAAGCCGTTGTGGCGTCGCTCGAGATCTGGTAAAATGGCTGGGTACGTGTCGTTACCGAAGCCATTATTTCATTATTCGAAGCCGGGTGATGCTGTGTAAACGCAGAACAGGCGCATGGTGACGGATAGTATGGGTCAAGCTGAAAAGATGGCAGATGCGAAGGGAGAGGCACGTAGCCCGTGGGTCGGAGTGCGCCAGCAAAGTGGCAGCAGTCTCCTCCGAGAAATACAAAGCTGTCGGGCGTAGTCCTAGCCAACCCGCAAATGTGTCCGATGGCATGCTTTTAAGAAAAAAAAATTAGCCGTGATCTCTGTGAATATGGGTACGTCATGTGTAGGAAGGAGTAAAGTTCAAGCTAGAAGAGCGTACGCACACCAGGCACATCGATGAGATAGAAAGAGCCATCACCAAAATAGTCGTGAGCGCGGAATCCACACACAGTTAACGGAAAGTCGAGCTCATGAATCCGATGGCCACTATATACAGATCAGAAATAGGAATCTCGTTCGGCCTAGAAATGCCCTTACTCCAGATCGCTTGCGCAAACAACCCCGTTTGGATTGCTTGGCCAGCCAGGAACGAAATTCTCCGTAAAACCTGGACCCACAACAATATCGGCGCTGGATGGGAATTTGGAACCATCTCCAATATGATCCCAATGCCAATGACTCCAGACAATTGATTCTGTCAAGTTTAATTGTTGTTAGTACTGTTTGGGATCAGTCGCCACCAAGGTTACAATTATGTCTTCACTTACTAAGCTGAGCTAGCTCAAATCCGCCCTGGACGAGAATCTCATCCACTCCGAGATCAACCTCTACTGCCGGCACATGAAGTCCGATCATTCTACGAGTCTGGGGAGGCGCGTTGCCCAGATCCTTTCGAGAACCACAATCATAGAGAACATATTCAATTCCGGCTGGAGTTTCATGCTCAATAAGAAAACACATGGTGGGGAAGTTCAATTTTTCATGATGTGGAAGCACAGGGTGGACGAACGCCTTGGCCTCACAGACCATGCGCGTTGTAGTGTCTATTGCGCGAACACAGACGGTATGCGACGAGGCGGGTATATCAAGGTCTGGTGGTGGCAGCGAGGTAATATACATGATGGCTGTTGTCAACTCTGGCGAAAGTCTTGGGACTTCGGGCGAACGATGGGGGCATCACAGTGGCTAAGGGACATGGAAACGATAAATACTACTCAGCAGGCGGCCCCCCCCCACGTTTTCTGGAGATCCCACACAGAAGGGTCTCTTGGGGATGAAACTCCACATTTTTGTCCGTACGCCCTTGGCTCACTTCCAAGCCCGCTGACATCCTGACGTAAATTTTTCCATTCGATTTATGCTTTTGTGAAATAGTTATACGTAGTATCCGTCTCCGATAATTCACGTTACCGGTCCCCCATGAATGTGAAACTAAAAGCGTCTTTCTGGATTGAAGAACGAAAATACACTCCGGTGTTACTTGGGTTCTTTCTCAGCTGCAAATATATATTTTTGTTTTGAATATCAAAGAAAAGTGCAAAAAAGGCTGGAGTAAGACTAAAATATTCATACTCTTATACTGAAATCAAGAAAACCCAAAACCCAAACAAGATATAGAGGCACTCTTCAAAGGATGGCGTATCTTAATCCTAATATTGAACTCGATCCGCACACTGGTTTATTCAACTGGGATGGACGTTCTTATAATGTTCACTATATTCCGCTTTGTTCCTAGTCAGGGATGTCTCCGAGACATCTGGTGCCACAAATCCCGAGGTTTTCTCGTCGTACGAGTCATCGGGAGTCTTATCCCCGAAGAGTCGAGCTATTTCTTCAAGACTAAAACCAACAGTCTCCGGGAAAAACTTTGCCATCAAGAAAATTCTAATCCAAGAAACAATGATGAAGACCAAAAAATATCGCCAACCCATCTGGTCGAAAGCGGTAGGCACTGCTTGAGTGTAGATGAGAGTTATAATGAACAAATCCGACACACTAATACCGACTCCCTGGGCCCTAATCGAATTAGGGAAAGTTTCGGTGCAGTAGATATACGACGAAACATCTATATTACCAACATAGAAAGTAACAAAAAGATACAGAAAGAAAATAATAAATCCATTTTCAACTTTGCTCGAAGTGCCACCAAAATCGGCAACCATCGCCGAAAAATCTGACAGTGAAAATAAACAGCCAATTATATCAATCACTATAATACAGATTCGGCTCCATCTATCGAGTATCAAGCTATTCACGAAGTTTATGACTGCAGCCCATGTATTATAGCAGACGTATAGGAGCAGAGGAAAAAAATCTTTGAGACCAACGTTGTAAAGTAGTATCTGCTAGTTGTTGACTACCAAAACATCCGTAGACTGTGCAATATATTTGGAGTGATTTATGAAGAGCAAGAGACTCGGTGACAGATACAGTTACTTTCTAAATGCTTTCCAAATGCATATGTTATCTTACTTTTATCTTACTTTTTCAAAAATGGTCAAACGACCCATGTGTTTATTTAAAAGATTCGAGGATCTGTTTCGTACAGTAAGTATATTCTATTTCTGGGATCTACCAACAAGCGGAGACACTTCGGCCAGCTCTCTTTTGTGCTCGCCCTTCTCAATCATTTCATTGATTGTTTTCTCAGCCACCTTCATAGCCTCGACTCCAGCGGGAACCCCGCAATAAATGGTTGCATGGAGAATGGACTCGCGGATTTCAACTTCCGTGAGACCATTGTTTAAGGCTCCACGCACATGGACACCGAATTCGGGCCAGCTCTTGAGGGAAATCAATATGCCGATATCTTCATATCTGTTAGTAAGCCCTCACAGAAACTGAAGAGTTCCAATACTTACTCAGAAGGCTGCGCTGTTTGCGTTCCAAACCTGGGCGTGACCACACATTTCCCCAACACCACCTATTCGACGGTGAGTTGGCATCCTTTCTTTAGAAACATTTTGCAAGTATTCATACTCAGTAACTAACTGCTGGCCAGGATAAGCAAATTCACTGGACCCATTATGCAACGCCGCATCGACATAGGCATTTCCAACAACTTGCCGGCGGTTTTGAAGTCCTATCTCAAACATGCCATCGTGTAATTTGTTGAAATCGGGGGCGTTAGACATCGTGTATTGTGATAGGGACGTATAAATGACTAGAAACAGGTGTTTTTAGGACGAGTTATTAAGAAGAGTACAACATATATTTATCACCATCTCCAACCGAGATCTGCATAGAGTTGGAGAAAATACTCACTCATGCTTGGAGCCGAATGGGGGATGGCCCATTGCGGATCGTTTGGGGTTTTGGGGTTTTGGGGTTTAGTGGTTTTGTCTCCAGTTGTTACCCCATGATATCTTCGGGGAAACCCCCCCGCCACGCGGGAGAGCTCTGGGGTGCTGAGCAAAAAGAAAGACCTTGTCATAGGATATTTGGCTTACAGGCAGAAAAATCCCAATATTTGTCGGTTTAACTCTGTTTTAAATTCAACGCAATCTTACATCAGGCGGGGCTTTTTTTGTCGGCAATTTGCATTACGGGAACATTTCATCCCAGTCATTATTTCAACAAAATGAAGTTTCATAATTTCGTTTCAGTTCATGCACTCGATGCGGGTTATCTCACTCTCCCTGAAGCATTTTTCGTTACGCCATTAGAGAATAAAGCGGCACGAACGACTGTACCCTCATTATCCTTTCTGATTCAACACACGGACATTACCTCATCCGAAACTACACGTATTGTGTTCGATCTTGGAATACGACGTCACTTGAAACAATATGCGGAGCCTCTTTACAAACACGCAATGACCAGGCGCCCTTTGTGTGGCGATCCAGATACTGCAGCTTCTTTGGCAGCCGGTGGATTATCTGTAAATGACATTGACATTGTCATGTTCAGCCACTTACACTGGGACCACGTTGGAACCCCATCGGATTACCCAAATGTATCCTACGTGATTGGGCCTGGCGCCAGGAAGCTGATCAATGGCTCCGGCAAAGTACGGCCAGGGAGTCATAGCTATTTCGAAGAAGGGCTTCTAGATTTCAAAAGAACTATTGAGCTTCCATGCCCCCATACCGGATCAACCTCTCCGGTAACAAATGCTGCAATTTCTTCCAAGACCCAGGGTCAGCTGAAACTCTTTTCAAAGCCCTGGGAGCCTAAGGGCTTATTTCCAGACACAATGGATATTTTCGGGGATGGTAGCCTTTACATCGTCTCCGCACCTGGGCACTTAGATGGGCATATCAACTTGCTCTGCCGCAAAGAAGATGGAAGCTATGTTTACCTTGCGGGCGACGCCTGCCATGACCCACGGCTTCTATCTGGTGAAAAAGAGATAGCAACTTGGATCGACCCAGCCCACCCCAATGTGATTTGCTGCATACATAGCGACAAGGAAGCTGCAGAGAAAACGCTTGCCCTTATTCAAGCGACAATGAATCAACCGACAGAATTAGGAAATGTGGAGGTTATATTCGCACATGATGGTGCATGGGCGAAGGAAGCGAGAAGAGATGGAAGGTTTTTCCCTGGGGCATTGTAAACAACAGTCGGACTTGTTATTTCTACTACGTAACCGCCATATTTTGGCTTCTTGCCTGGGATCTTAAGGCTCAAAGGGTTCTTAGTAGGTGTGGCTTCATTTAAGCGTCCTAAGGGAGTGGATAAGGAGAATTTATCCCGCTGTTCTTTACTGGTTTCATAATTAATGTAATCTGAAAGTGAGCTTCACAGCCCAACCCGTGTATGGTGGGGGGCATGACCAATACAACCGTACATATCAATCACCGAGACCTATTTCCGCCGTTCCACTCGTCTACTAATGTCGTTTTAATATATAATATGATTCTAAGATCATGAATTTCCTTGTATTACTACCCAGATTCCTCGAAGTATAAGATGCTTGATGTGACTCAATTAAAGGTTGTTATTCATATTGCTTGTACTTGAATCCTGGCTCAATCAATATAAATTGATGCATTGTGTGGTCCGGGCTATGATAAACTTTGAAGTTAAGCCTAATAATTGATACATAAGGTTGCATTTCATGTACTTTTTATACTTAGACATGCCTTGTGTTGCGGAGCTCGTTTGTGAACTACGTGATACCTCGAGGGTTTTGTTCAATACATAAATGCTACAAATGCTCTTCCTGGAACAAATTTTCTAGCAACACGGCTCTTGAGAATGATCTGTTCCGTAAAGCTTTCTTGCACCAAACTTCCTGGGGAGAAAAAGGGGGGGGGGTTAAAGTTCAAAATTTTCATTTTTTACTATTCACTCGTCAATAGAAGAGCGTAAATTGCTGTAATATCAAAAAGCTTATAGATACGCTAACCACGACCCGGGAAGAAAATGCAAAGAAACTGCTAAGATGATGCAAGAGATGAAAAATACCTAAAACTGATGATGATGAGCTAAGGCTAACAATCTAGATAACGTTACATGATGGTGGGTGTGGGATGACTAAGCACTGCATGCATGCCTTCAACAGAAACTTTAAGACGACTTTAGGCGACTCAACGGAGCGGGAGAGATGGTCGGTAAAGGTCTCCGACAACATACTACAAAGGGATATGGAAGGTAGGCTCAGGGACCTAGTTAATGCCATGGTATTCGCCATCCCCAGTCGTTGCTACCGACCGTATAGACATTCACAGATTCCCGATTGTGACAGCCTTGATGTTCTGGTATTCGGCGAGCCCATACTTGCAGCTTTCCCTACCCATGTTACCACTTTCTCCAATACCGCCAAATGGTGTCTCCGCAGTACTAATAAGCCCCGTCATAACGCGGCCGATATCCTGAATTAAGAAATAGCCGGCCAGTCCAAATTCAGTATCGTTGGCAGGGTTAACAGCCTCCTTCTCGTCCCGAAAAGAGAATATTACAGCCAACAGCCCGAAGGTCTCATCATGAGTGACTTCCACGTCAGTGGTTGCCTTACTGATCATGGGCTGATAGAAATAGCCTTTCAGGTGCTTCGGAGCTTCACCGCCAAGATGCAGTTTTGCGCCTTTCTTACGCACATCTTGGACCTGCCGGTGGACCTTTTGCACTGCAGATACGTTGACTAATGGGCCTTGTGTTGTCCCTTCGTCGATTCTTCGACCAAACTTCAATAACTGCACGTGCGCAGCCAATTTCTGGGCAAATTCGCGCAGACATCTTGGTGTATCAATAGGCGATCTACACATTATGATATAAGCATTAGAGCGCCAAAATGGGGGACGTTTGTGTGATACTTACAGAGCATGTTTGTCCGCTATATCGGAATTTGCAAACTAAAGCTGCTTCAACAGCTTTGTCAATATCGGCACCCTCAAAGACAATACAGGGCGCATTTCCATCGAGCTCCATGCTCACTCGCTTCAAAGTTCCCGAAGCCAACCTTGTCAAAAATTTACCCGCACCAGTTGATCCAGTGAAATTGAACTTTTTCACATTTAGGTTTGTTACAAGTTCTATACTTGCCTCTCTATTCTTTGTTGGAACGACATGGGTACAATTTGGGTGAACACCCGCATCAAGCGCGAGCTTGGCAAACGCCAGAGCACTCAATGGAGTCTCGCTCGGTGGCTTGACAATAAAAGAGCAACCAGCCGCAAGTGCAGGTGCCACTTTCCGGGCAATCATTGCCAACGGGAAATTCCATGTCAGAATTCTATAATTCGAACATACGGTAATCACAACAGTATTTGTCAAGAATACCGTTGTGATTACCGTATATTTCGAGTACTTGAGAGTTTTTAATAGTAATAATGGTGACGGTAACACTGCCGCCTAGGGAAGCGATCTGCTTCTGGAGCCCAGCTGGGTTAGTCCCCTCGCCGTCCTAAACTGCTCCCTGAGCACCCTGATCGCTCATCTTTGATACTCCGGCTGAACTACAATATATCTCTTTCTTTGTTTCACGTTCTCCGATGATAAGTGTTTTGCCTACGGTCACTTCTAGGAGCTCAAGCAAATTCATAATTTAATCTTGCAGAATATCTGTTCTCCAGCGCTTGTTTACTCGACTTCATCGTTTTACCACTATAATCCGCTCTGCCGTAGAAGAAGCTAAATCCTACAAATACGGTCTCGGGTGTCTCTTTTTTCTTCACAATAGAGATATTTATATTTTTTGACAGAAGCTAAAAAAGGACAATCTGACTGCTGTCTCTGGTTCTATACTCTGGATTAATTCAGTCTCAGAGCTATTATTTATTACTATAGTCTGCCATACTTTCCACAATTACAAAGAGTATATTTTATACATATAATAAAACTTGAAATATATCAATAGACTATAATATTCTGTTTACTATAATATTACTGGTTACGTTTCCAGATATAAATTTCTAGAGATATCTTCTTTTGCTGGTGTAATATATACAAATACAGCTATCAATTGACGTCAGTATTCAAAACCGGTATTTTGATAGTTCGTTATAATTACCGAGAAATTTACTGACTGGAAGTAGACTAGTACGGATATAATTCAGTGGACGGTTTTTTACAGCGACTGCGAATACGAGATCAAGATTATCAGTTATATAGAATTTATTATATTGATCTACAATATATTTATCCAAAAATTATCTAATCAGATCGATTCAATCAGTTCTATATTCGATCCAAAGATATTGCTACTCTACAGAGATCTGGAAAATATTCTACTGATACAGAAATTTATAGAAAATAGTAGCATTTGCAGTATATTTTATTTCTATATATATCCGTATATATCAAACTATACCAGATAGTATCTTCCGCTGAACTGAAAGAGAACAGATCTAGTTGTATATACCGTTTTATATTTTTTTCGGTATTCAGATCAATATTCTATCAGTAATAATCGAAAATAAATACGACAGTAACGACAGTAACGACAGTAAGAACAGTATCTATAGTAACGATAGTAAAGACCGGAAATATTGTTGTTTCAAGAGCAAAGATTTTGTTACAGAAAATACAGTAGAAGAATATATATAGAAATTCAATTGTGGTTTTACCAGTATATCCGAAATAACTGCAAAAATCCAGTTTCTACAGTAAATAAAATTGAAAATCTTTTAGCTCGGGATAAAACAAGACAAATTCTATCAAATCAAGATATTTTACTGATTTTATTAATCAGATTATTGAACAGAAATAGCCAGAAAAACAATACAACAAAGAAATTATATAGATTGCTACTCCAATATACAAAAAGACAGCGATATCCTATTTGGTATACAGCAATAAACCGAATCAAAAAATAATATATTTGTATACTGCGGTAATTGCTGGTATATTACCGTAGCTGGAACAACAAAGATCTCTTCAGAAAAGAAATACTGGAATTCCGTATTCTTGAAATTGTTCTTTCGAATAGTTTTATATTTGTTAATATTCGGTTTTTATTTTGTATTACAGTCTACTATTTATAGTTACTACTGACCGGCTATCTGGCAGTATTATCTGACAATTGTAAATAAACCAATCAAACAATACAGTCGATAATCTGGCTACGCTTTCAGTTTGCAATCTAATATCCAGTTATCACAGTCTATATATTACCATTGTTACAGAACAGATATATAGATTTATTATAGCTTTCTTAAAAGTCTTCAGTAGAGAGAGTATAGAATCCAACGTCAATAGCAGCTATTAAAATACTTTTTTCAAAAGTATTCTGGAAATTGATATCAGTCTTTTTGTTCTAAAGAAATTCGACAAATTTATAATAGTATCTGTAGAAAACAATCTTAAAAATTTCCGTAAATCTATACTATATCTGTATTCTGGACTTTCTAGTGATATATATTTCCTTCTCCAAGAGAATATTGTTTCCAATTCTGAATCTTGTCTCCAAATATCTATCTTTCTAATTTGTTTTGTGTAAATTTTTGATTTTCTTAAAAATCTATCAAGACTATATATTGTATAGAGAATATATATACAGTTTCCAAATAATAAATAAATCTAGTTACTCTTTATTTTTTCCGGTTGTTTCTATCGAATTATAATTTCGAAATTGCCGTTCTTTTTTTCGATTTTATATTTCTTTGGTTCGTATTTTCAAAATTGGTTTTTTTACATTTTTTATTACAATACTTTTTATACTGCAAAAAAAAATTTATCTGGTATTGTGTAGATTGGTACTGGATAATTTGTATTAGTTGTTAAATTAGTAACTGAATAGAAAACAGTCAGATTTACTTTATTCAAATCTACCAGTTGGTTCTCTGATAGCGGCCAATCTTCTATCTTGGAATTGAATATAAATATCTTGCCGGTCTTTTCTATTTGTACAATAATCTGAATATCAATATTGTATTTTCTGAAGTATTGGATAGCCAATCAATCAATTCGACGGGCCACAAGGACAAGCTTAACTTAAGATATTTTGGAGATTTCTTGGCAAATTCAATGGCGGTTGAACGGCCAAGGCCTGAAGAGGCACCAGTGATGACGACAGTCTTGCCACGAAGTTCACTCATATTGTATTGTTTATACTTTCCTCGGGAACTACACTATGAGAATGCAAAGCTGTTGTCTTTTGCTTTATACCTACTTCTAAAGGTGAAATGATTTTCCCAATTTGGGGGATGGTCCAATCCAGAAAGATGGTGGAAAAAGGGGACTTGTAGATCACATTGCTAAATCTTATGATAGAAATATATTCATTTATTTATTGGTTGAGGTCTATTAGCTACCTATACTAGTAGTGTTTTCCTAAGCAAAGGACCGAGCACGGAATGGTCTTCAAAGCATGCCACTAGTAATGATCAAGCTTGAGGCTTCCTCAGTTTCCATATTGCCTGCCGAGATGGGATATACACTGGAAATGTTTACTCTTGACGAGTATATTCCCCATTCTCAACCATAGTGTTGATTGTCTAGCACAATCAGTACTAAGTTATTAAAACTTCAATGAAAATTTACCTTTTCAGCAATCTTAAAAGCCTCGATACCAGCCGGGACTCCACAGTAAATGCTTGTTTGAAGCAACAGCTCCCGGATTTCAGTCTCACTCAACCCATTGATGATCGCACCACGGATGAATGGCCAACTCGGGTCCACGGTTTAGAGCCACAAGCATGCCGATCTTCAAGATACTACCGAACTCGACTTAGCCCTTGTAGACTTGTAAAAAGAAACAAAAGAGACACAATTCGTACCTTCGCTGTTTCAACTCGAGACCTGGGCGTGTCCAGATATTTCCCCAACACCATTCTGTAACGAGCTCCTGTTGAGGCCGGGCGAAAGTATTGGATCCATTGTTCAATGCGGTGGTGACATATTCGCTGCCAACAACCGCACGGCGAATCTCAAGTCCACGCTTGAATAGTTCGGCGTGCAACTGCTCGATATGATTCTTGCCAGACATTTTTATCGAATTTAGGCTGAGTAATTCTTGGATAAGGTGCCAATTGGCCTGTTATTTACATTTGAATACCAGTTATCAACTTGTAAACTCGCGAACTCCTTCATACTTTCCCCAAATTGGGGATACTAACCCCCACATTCCCCGCCATGCTCTCGGTAGGCTCTTGGAGCTCGTTCCCCGCAAGAGTATAGGCTGTGGTGTCGAGTTCCAAGTGTCTTTTGCTCTCATCGCTACTGCACGATCCCCCATGAACGAACGGGTGATTAGGAACTAGGCCAGAGTGTAGCATGGAATGAGAGGATGAGTGGCTGATGTAGAGGTACATTTTTCTATAGTGATGGGAATTTCGTGTCTAATGATTCCATTCATCAATGGTTTTCATAAAAAAGACATGTAAATCTATCATTCAAGTGGCTCGGGCTGTACTATGGGCTTCTAGGCTCTTACATAAAGAAAGGGATATGAAAACAGGTTGAAAAGGATTCAAAGATACTAAATCTTGAAACATATATTCTATACTATAGAATTACTCCAGGCCTATGAACATCAACAACTTGGATGTAGTTCCTTTCCAAATTACTCGTATCCCAAGTCCCTCCTCCCACCACAGCCTGAAAACCAACTCCGTGGACGAATATTGTCGTGTTCAAAGCTTAAAGAGCCATGTCAACGACCAGCTTTCCACTAGCTCCGTCATGGTAATGTTCCACTAAGGTGTTCAACTCCTCAAGAGAATACGTTTTACTAATGGCCCGGACTCCCTCCTCGGCAGCAAAGTTGAGCATGGCTCGAAGCTGACGGTTACGGCCAACCAAGACTCCAACCATGTTGATGTGGCGGAAGACGAGGTCGCGGGGCTGAATCAAGAACCCATCCTTAGGGAAACTGACAAGAACACAAGTAGCATGATCCTTGAGAAGCTTAGTTCCGTAATCAAGAGCCTGCTGAGATTCAGGAAGAACTAGCAATGCGTTTGCTCCCTTCTCTCCCTCTAGCTTAGTCTCTGGCTCTCCGAAGAAAGATCGGCGGATATCCTCAGCTTTTTGTTGGCGAGCATCAACAATCGTGATGTTGTCTCCATGGGGTCCGAGGTTCTTGATAACTTGGCCAATCAATTTGAGGGCAGCATCGCTAGCATCAATAGCCAACACTTTACACCCTAGCTTCGCAGCGAATTGTACACCCAGGTGACCTAGACCACCCCCGGCTCCAGAAATTGCGACAGTCAACCCATTTCCCCCATTCTTCTCTAACTTGACACCTCCAGCCTCTAAGGCATTCCAAATTGTAAGGCCAGCGCACATCAAAGGAGCTGTCTCAACCGCAGACAGATTGGATGGCATAGGTGCAACTTGACGCGAGTCCGCAATACAGTATTCTTGAAAGCCTCCATCACTAGAAAGACCAAGATTACCGGCCTTAGTACAGTAGACACCATAATGCTCTGGATCACCGTCATTGTTCTCGCATTGATAGCAGGAACCGCAAGGGTGGAACGCACGACCTGGAACGCCGACAGAGAGGCCAACCTTCAAACCGAGCTCAGGCGACACGTCAGGGCCCAAAGCAATAATGTTTCCGGCAAACTCGTGGGATCCAACGCGAGGCAAGTCCTGCCACATAGTCCCAGAGGCGAAGACTGCGTCGGTGTGGCAGTATGACGCTGCTTTAACATTGACAAGAATATCCTGTCCTGTAGGCTGTGGTGGCTCTGGTAGATTCTTTAACACGTACGGGGTGTTAAACGCTTCGAGAACTTGGGCGCGCATGGTGGATGATGATCGAATGATTTGGCAGGCTGGGGATTGTAGAACTCTCCACATCAATTGACAATCAAAGTGTTTCAGCTATAACACATACTTGAATTAGTACATATATATATATATATATATATATATATATTTGATTTGTCGCCACAACTTATAATAGCATTGTATAGTTGGAGCAAGTTGATGAGGGGAAAGTGATGTTCGAATGTGGGGGAATTTGGAGAAAGTAGATAGGCTAACTTGGAGGTGGCATTCGTCTAACCTCTCCAACTTGAGACTTTTCGTCAGTCGGGGTTGGATGATCTTGTCCACGAGTATTACTGTACTACATGCAGTGGGTTATTTGGTAGTAGGATTTGGAAGATTGCTATCATACGAGGATTCATGTGGAGTGTATCAAAGATTGCCCAACCAGTCTATAAGGAGATATATTTACTTCTTTTAACCTGATTCGTTATATCGAGTTACAAAGATTGATGATAAGGACAATTTCACGAAGACAATGTGTTTGCATAGGAATAGAGGCAAAAAGATATTAAAGCACTCAAGATAGTAACGAGAAGATAGGAGAAGCTTGATTTTGTTTCTCCGTCCAGTGACTTTTTTCCATTTTGGGTAGGTAAAGAAACCTATCAATCCAGTCAACTATGGTTCCAAAGGGGAATTGAAAGAAATGAAAAAGAAAGTATTTTGCTGACAGTATATACTTCGTTTTTCACGGTGCCAATCTCGAGAGTTTTCAAGATCTGCCGAGCTTCCTCGCTGTGCCCAGCATCCTCGAATAATTCTGTCACGTCTGTTCCGCCCTGATCAAGTAGGAATTCGTCGCCACCCCTACGAATATCAGAACATATAACACTTATACCACAGGAGAGGGCAGCTCACGGATGCTCGTGTTGGAATTGAGTGCAATCGTAGATTTTATTGTCGATGATCAAATATAGATCGGTGGACTTATTGTGCTGAGCAACATCTTCAATATCAAACTTGCGCGACATTTTGGTCAAGACTCGGGTCGTACTTCTGCAAGAAACCCTTGTGGGACGAGTTCATAGATGAAGAGGTATGCTTGATAGAAAAAAATTTAGAAAGCAAGTTAGCAATTATCAAAGAGACTGCGTTTATGACCCATGCAGACATTTCTACTGATGTGGGGAAGTAAAAATCTCCAAATCGGAGCACAACAACCATATCAATTCCCCAACATTCAAGAGTCATTCCATACACATATAGATTCACGAGAGGACATATGATAAATTAGTTAATTCAGATTGTCATTTTTCAGAAATAGCAAGGCTTATTATCTCAGTCGATTCCTATCTCGACTTCTCTGAATATGGGCCTCCATTCCAATTCCTCACTCTCGGTGTGTACAACCTCGAACGTGAAACCCTTACAGAGCTAACTATTTAATTTAGCTCCGCGACAAATCACTCTTCATTTCCGATGCTTTCATCGATGGGGCATGGGAGGATAAGCAAGCTAAATTCCCTGTATATGGTAAACCCCGGCCCTGTGAAGACAAAATATATATGGTGGAGGAATGTCATAAACCTGACTAGATATGTAGATCCTTCGACAGCGCAGGAATTGAGTACTGTCTCCAATGCGGATCAACAAGACTTTGTACGCGCAGTCGATAGTGCGGAAATAGCACAGAAAGACTTCTATGAATCGACTACCGGTGCTCAACGGGGAAAGCTACTGCATGCTTGGTATAGCGCCATTGAAGCAAACGTGGAGGACTGTAAGCCAAATTCCCTCCCATGATATGAAGAAAAAACCAAACTCTTATGAAAACTTAGTGGCGACCATTCTATGCTATGAAAATGGCAAGACATGGGCTGAGGCCAAGGCGGAGGTTCACTATGCATCGAGCTTCATCCGGTGGTTTTCCGAGGAAGCTTCGCGTACTTATGGTGATGCGATTCCCTCTAGCCAGAGAGACACAGTCGTGGTCACATTCAAAGAGCCAGTTGGTGTCTGCGGCATTATAACCCCGTAAGACACATTGAACCCCTTCCAAATCTTTCCAATCTGCTCCTTCTTCTTCCACTGACAAATATCAATCTGGAGATGGAATTTTCCCGCTGCCATGGTTACTAGGAAAGTTGGACCTGCATTGGCTGCTGGGTGCTCTGTGGTTATCAAACCTCCATCAGAGACGCCGCACACTGCCCTTGCTCTGGTCAAATTGGCAGTTGATGTCGGAATCCCCGGTAAATGTATTCAAGTATTGCCAACAAAAGACCGTGTAGCATCTCTGGAGCTTGCCAAGAATCCCAAGGTCGCAAAGATGAGCTTCACTGGATCTACTGGAGTTGGTAAGATGCTTGCAGCATTGGCGACGCAGACACTGAAGATTGTGAGTCTTGAGCTAGGTGGTAATGCTCCATTCATCGTGTTTGATGATGCCGATATAGACCTGGCAGTTGATGGAGCAATGGTTTGCAAGTTCCGATGCACTGGTCAAACTTGCGTTTGGTATGATCTATAACTCTTTTCCTCCCCTTTCCCTTTCCCTTTCCCTTTCCCTTCCCTTCCTTTTCAGAAATCTAATCCTTTTTCCCACTGATTTCTTTTTGAATAACCTCATCATTACAGTGCAAATCGACTACTCGTTCAAGAAAGCATCGCTCCAAAATTCACGGCTGCCCTTGTTTCCCGCGTTAATCAACTAAAATTGGGGCCTGGCTCCGATCCAGCAACTACTCAGGGCCCCTTGGTTAACGCAAGCGCGGTCAGCAAGGTTCAAGAGCACGTAGATGATATTGTCGCCAAAGGAGGATTTGTTGAGACAGGAGGATTCAGACCAGATGGAAATGGATTCTTTTTTGCTCCAACCGTGGTCTCTGGTGTCACCTCTGATATGAAGGTGGCCAAAGAGGAGACTTTTGGACCTTTAGCTCCAATCATCACCTTTAGGGACGAAGACGAGGCAGTCAAATTGGCCAATGATACTGAATTTGGCCTTGCGGGATACTTTTTCAGCGCAAATGTGGGTCGAGTCCTACGTATGGCGAGACGTCTGCATTGTGGAATGTTGGGTGTGAACACTGGCCGCATTAGTGCCTGTGAGACCCCTTTCGGTGGAATCAAAGAAAGCGGCTACGGTCGAGAGGGAAGCAAATATGGGATCGAAGAGTACCAGATTCTGAAATCTGTTACCATTGGTAATACCCAAGTCTAGACTACCCAAATGCAAAGGACCAAGCAGGTGGTGTTTTACTCCAAATCGGGGAATTAGATATAGACCGTTTGCTGGGGCAAAAACGATGGTGGATCCATGGATCTTCACACTTGTAGTTCTTAGTAATTTGCAGTAGATTGTAGTTTTCATCTAATCATCATCGAGCTATTACTTTTTATGCTTTTTCCCATGTCGTTTGATTCACTCCCGCCATATTGTAACCCCACATTATCTCCCTACCCCATACGATAACCCCAGTCGATCCCACGTTCCTCTTCTCCGGATTTTCTGCCCCCTCAAGCTGCGTGCATTTGTACTCTCTAAGCCTTCTGCTTTATCACCTCTCCAAATCCCCGTTCTCCATTTTCTCTACCCCCTCCTAGATTCATTTCCCAGCTTCCCCTCATCGTGTTACGAAGGATTCCTATGCTTATCGCGCGCCTAAAACAGAGTCATAACATAACGATCAGTATGACCGACGGCACTAGACGCTACCACTGTAGCCGATGTAGCAAGGATTTTGCGAGATTGGAGCATCTTCAGCGTCATGAGCGCTCTCGTAAGTTTTCCCATGCACTCATTATTCTATTTGGTAGTGACTAACTCGGTATATTTCTTTTCCTTCCGGTTTAGATACCAAAGAGCGGCCCTTTCAGTGTATGATATGTGGCAAGGCTTTTACTCGAAAGTACGTGTAAACACGTTATTGATATTCATCGCGATCATGCACTAGTCTGCTAAACTATTGATCCCTTTGGTTGGTTTTCTGCTATTTCCTTTTCTAACAAAGAGTAGAGATCTTCTCACCCGTCACGATCGCTTGACGCATCGTGTAAGCGTTGCTATACCACCAGAGACTCGGCAAGAGCCTATTTCTCCAACCTCGATAGCAAGAGCATCTGCGACTGAAACATTTAATGAAGTTAATGAACCTCATTTGAACCACGACATAGTTGGCAATGTTTTGGGGTGTTGGTCTTCGGAAAAGACGATTCCCGACTTAACCCTCAATCAATCGACAGCCGGAATGGATTTTGAGAATTTGCAAACACCTGCGGACTTTTTCTATGATGACTTTACGGCTTTTATGGATAATGTGGTCATTCCAAGCAATCCATTCTCTCCGGCGTATCAACCAATCCCGGCTTTTAGTCCAGATGATCCTATACATCACTCATCGCCAATCCAGGAACAACTAAACCGAGATATGACGACTGAAAATGCTGATATTAATGGAATGGCTCCTTGTGAAACTCTAGCTTCGGCTTTTGGCTCACGTCTTCCATCTTTACAGCCTGAAGATCCTGCTTCTGCTCCTGCTCCTCCACAAATGATTCAATGCAAAACCCAGCTGATGGTATCCGTGGAATGCCGAGCTCGTCTAGAGCATCAGTTAAAACAGCTTAAAGGCCTTTCTCCGAAGGAATTTTCTCTTCCATCACGACACACGCTCTCTCGGCTTGTGATAGCCTATTTTAGAGGCTTTCATGAACATTACCCATTTCTCCATGCGCCAACTATCTGTTTGGAAAAGCTCAGTCCTGGCTTATTCTTGGCTATCCTCGCACTTGGTGGGCGATACTCAAGGGAGCCAGAATTGAGTATGGAGCTTTTTGTTGTAGCAAAAAGTGTTGCCATGGAGCAAATGCGCCAGCAGAAGGAGGCTAGTCTGAATGCCTCTCTAGGGCCACGAAGGGGATCTCAAGCTCCTATTGCGCAAAACAACAAGACTAAGCAAATTTTTGAAGATGATTATACAACCAGGAGTCTTGAATTGATTCAGACATTTATTCTTCTTATTGCTATAGCAACATGGTTTAATGGTGAACCTGATGCTTACGAGGCTATGTCGATGCGGAGCGTTGTGGATTCACTGCTCCGAGAATATACAATGTGCAATACAGGGAAGCCAGAGGCGTTAGGTTGGGAAGTGTGGATTTTTTCAGAGACTATGAAACGTACCAAGCTTGTCGCATTCTCTATTTTCAATATACACACAATCGTGTTTGACCTTCCGCCTATGATGCTACCCGGTGACGTTGATATCGAACTACCATCTTCAGAAAAAGAATGGAAGGCGGATAGTGAGCAGACATGGTCAAAAGCCAGGACAAGGCAAGGTACAGTGTCATTCCAGGAATGCCTGGAGGCATTGTTCGAATATCGCCCTGACGCGGGACTTCCTCGACCACCTCGATTCTCATCTCTTGGTGGGTTTGCACTAATCCATGCTATCATCCAACGGATATGGCTCTTCCGACATACGCAATTCTCGCATCAGCGAAGGAGTGGAGGTCTGATATTTTCAGATATCGGCTTGTTTGAGCGGGCCCTCAAGAACTGGTCCAATTGCTGGGAAAGCGATCTCGAAAGATCTATTGACCCCCTTAGCCCCCATGGTCCTCTGTCTTTCACATCAACTGCTCTACTTCGCTTGGCCTATATCAGGCTGAATATGGACTCTGGGCCCGCTCGATCCCTGAGTACTTGGAGTCCAGGTACAATTGCAAAATCGCTCGATCAAAATTCTTCAGTGCAACGAAGTGAGAAACTTACAAGAGCTGCGTTACACTGTGCGCATGCACTGAGTATTCCTGTTCAACTCGGTTTAAGATTTGTCGCCAAGACTCAAGTTGTGTATTGGTCCAACCAGCACGCATTGTGTTCGTTGGAATGCGCAGTGCTTCTGGCCAAATGGTTGGAAACGGTCACTCAGCCTCATCTCAATCCAAGTTTAACGCCAGCCGAGGAAAAGGTTTTGGTCTTTTTGGTTCAGTTGGTGGTGGAGACTGACAACACACAAAATTTTCAAGATGTTCTGCAAAAGAGAGCTATGTTAAGTGCAGCTACTGTGAGGCTCTGGGCCACGCTATATGATTGTGACAGCGTCTGGGAAATGGTCAATCTTATTGGACAATCCCTCAATGCATATGCCGAGTTGCTGGAAGACCGTTACCATCTATGACCAATTCGCAGCTCTTAAATGGGTGCAAGTGACATACGATCGCCTAGAGCTTGAGGCCCGATCCATGTACTCAACAAGCTGGCAGCCTTTCTCTTATTCCAGTGAATGATCTACTACAATAGCTATTCATTTGCGTCCGGCGAGTGTACACATGCCATGGCGAGATGTCGATCCTCGAACGTTGACCTAGGGATATACAGCACACCCCTAGCACTGTGAAACAGTTCGATGCTCCTCGGGAGATAGTGGACTTTCGATTGGAATAAAATCAGCAGAACATACTTCTTACATCTCTACACCCGGGTGGTTTTTGATTTTAACTGAATGCCATTTGCCTTCAATCCTGTTGTCTACATGTATGATCAGAATAGGTAGATACTATTAGTGCAAAATACTAGGAGCATCATACACTATATATCTATACCCTGGGGAATTTTCTACTAGTGAAACGAGATAGGATGCTCGAGACAGCACGGTCGGTACGTGCAGGTCGAATGGGGCGGAAGGATGAGGGTAAACAACACCCCAACTAGGGCTACCTGCTAGCACTCTCTCAAATGGACTGGAACTCGCGTAATTGACTTTCTCTCTCTGGGTGATGCTAAAGAAGTATCTAAAATGAACGTGTGTAAGGCTCCCTTCCAAAGTAGGCCAACTTCTCTACATAATCCCTATGCTGGTGGGCAAGCCGATACTCCCCACTACACTAGCATTTCTCATTTCGATATGTTTCCCGCTGAGAGGAAGCCTGGCGGAACTCAGATGAAATAGGATAAAAAAACAGACATCAATATACTTGCACACACACCTGCATACGAGGAAATTATAATTCTCGTGAATGATTGAGGCTACATCCGGTCAAAGCCACTAGTGACCAGATTTGGGGAATTTGCTGAAATATTGAGTGATGTTATGCTGCCTATGGGTTAGATGAAGACCGAACGTACTAAAGAACTGAGCAAATCAACAGAATCTCTGCGAAATCATATGCCCGATAAACTGGATTCCTAATCATGAATTACAGATTGCGTCTCCTGCATGCATTAACCTCGATAGCCCGTAGAAAGGTTCGAAGGCAGTGTGGTCTTTCGCTCAGCAAAGCATTTGCCCAAGTGCATCCCTTTGATCTCGTCGGCACACAAACAATAATAATGCCACCATAGCAAGTTAACACATAAGTGTCAAACCTCCGAGCTTTCCGACTTTGCCTTCTTATGAGCAGACATTCCTTTGAACCTCGTACTTAGATCACCAACGGGGAGGGAAAAGGGGAAATCAACTGCTACTAGCATAATAGAGAAAAGGAGGTACCATCCCGCCATTGAAAATATGAATACACAAGCTCCGCCAGCCTATACGAGGAGTTAGAGATATAAGAAAGCTTTGTAGCTACATGAACTCACCTTAAGTAGCTTCTCTCCAACAGCGTCTGATCCTGCAGCCATATGCCAGTATGAAGCTGCAAGCAAAAGAACACCGATTTCGAGAAAGATGAAGATAAAGACGAAGACAACATTAGTTCTCAAGGAGCACACTAGGAACATAAAACATAGAAGGCCCAGGAACAACAAGAAAAAACCTAATTGCAAGCTTAGACTAACTTCGAGTCCTTTTACAAGTAAACTTACTTACCAAAGCTTGCCGAGAAAGTACTCTCGTCCGTAGTGTTGGGAATCACATATTGTTCTGTTACACCTAGAGCAAGCCAAAATGCCCCTGGAGACAGAATAAGCAAGAGGGGTAATCAAATATTGTATGGAACAGTTCAGGATGGTGTGAGGCTTACCGAATGTAGCAAAGACTACACTGGGGAATGTGTTGCCAATGATAAGTTCAAAAATACAGCCAATTATCTGAAGAAGGCCGCCATAAAAGTACCAAATTCCGCTTTTATCAATCAGTTGATGATTCTGGGCTGAGGAACTGCTGGAAACCAAGTTACAGGGAGATGTATGAATTACTTACATGAGTGCATTGTCAGCAGCAGCTCCCCGCCATCCCATAGCCTCACACCCAAACGATGTGGTAGATATAAGAAACCCTAGCAAAGCCCTAAAGATGGGTGTTGTCGGTTGAAATTGGCTAATCCTGGAAATAGAATTTGGGATTAAACTTACACTGGAGTTGGATTACCCAGGGTCTTTCGCAATTGACCCTTAACAGGAAGTTGCGGGGTGAGGTACATTCTTTCGAAGACATGCGTGGGGATCGCAATACTAGCATTGGTATCATATCGGCTGATTTCAGCAGCCTCTGGCTTTGATGATCCGGAAGCCATTGTGGCTAATTCGCATAGGAGAAAGAGTGAAATGAAATACTAGCACTGGGTTCAGATGCGAGTCTAAGAAAATCAAACTCTGCCTCAAGGGCAGACTTTATATATCGAGGACAGAAGCGGGGGAATGTCCTTGTCTATGAGGTCTCGACCTTGTTCAATTGGAGAACAAAGTTCTGCAACTCGCCCATAAATACCAGATTCATTGTCAGGTATGTCACTCCATGTACTGTAAACAGTAATTTTAACTCATCGGGGGAAGAACCTTCATGTGATGGGGTGGTATCTGTGGGGAATCTGGGGAAGTGGGCCTCTCCGCATTAGCTTATAAGCAGTTCAATCGAGATTCACGGGGCTGTGGTGAACGAGGGGGACTTTGTGGCGAAGTATCTCCAACTATTCAAACCGAACCTTTACGATGTGTAGATATATTTTAGATTCTTTTACTTCTATTCTCCTCCCAGATGCGTGGTTGGTCGGACCTTATTTATTGGAATTGAAGACATCTATTGATAACAAGCTAGAAGATCCTGGACATTTGTACAATCCAATAAGGATCTATACTACAATCCAGCAGCTAATTTCCTCATCTTCTCTCTCATACCATGATATCTGGCAGCAACTTCAGCATCGGTCTTAGAAGTGGGAACCTTGATTCCTCGCTGGACTCCATCACGCTGTTTAATAATATCGTGCCACCTCTTTAAGGCTGGAAATTCATCAAGATCCATTTCCAGAGCCAATGGTCCATATCGGACCCATCCAAAATTGGCAATGTCGGCGATGGTTTACTTGTCTCCAGCCAAGAAAGGGCTGACTTTCAATCGGTCGTTCAGAACCCCGTAGAGACGTTTGGTTTCATCCATGTACCTCTTGATCCCATAGCGTGAGTATTCCCCTGCCATCAAGCAGAAATGATTTGCTTGTCCTGGGATAGATTAGCTCTGTTTTAAGCGTATGAGCTGAAATTTTGAGGATTGATTTACCTTGCATGGGGCCGAGACCACCCATCTGGAACATTATCCAGCTTAGCTGCTCATAGTATTCGGCGGTTCCGGGGGTGTAGCTGATGACACCCTCGCGGTCATACTTCTCAACCAGAAAGAGCAGGATGGCTCCGCTTTCAAAAACTCTTTGACTCTTGTCAACAATGGCTGGAATACGTCCATTGGGATTTACTGCCAAGAACGATGGCTGCTTCTGTGCATTTGTGGAAATATCGATAGGAATCGTCTCATAAGAAAGCGAGAGTTCCTCAAGGGCAATAGAAACCTTGATGCCATTTGGCGTCAACCAAGTATAGAGTTTGATGTCAGCCATCTTGAAAACCTTTGTTGAATTAAACTGTACCAAAATTTTGCTGGTCACGATATTTAGTAAGGCGAGCTCCCCCAGGCATCATCTCGCGGACGGAAACTTGCCACTTCTCCAATTTGGGGTCGGGCGTGGGGATGTGGGGGATGTCGAGTTGATTCGGTTGACGGCTTCCTGGACGATTAGATCTCAGCCAATTGTAAGAATAATCAATAACCTAATACCAGTATTGTACAGAGTTTCCGCCGCAGCTAAACCGATTTCAGTCCTGGCTATCTTTTTTTGCCTTTTACAGGTTCCCGCGTCCTTCGAGGCGTAGTGCACCGATATCCACTGGATGTGTATCAACTACGGGTTCCATCAATCAGGATATCACCGATCACGTGGTGAATAACTGAACGTCAATTGATATCGCAGCAATTCTTTTAGAGTCAAGGAAATTATTTTCTGGGCAATTTATCTCTTATATAAAGATGGATCACGATGTTGTTGCTACGTGGCTCTGTGCTTGGGTAGCTGTGATCTGCCTAGCTTCCAGGCTGCCTATACAACATTATGTTGGCTTTCAGTTCAAAGTGGACGATTATCTCTGCCTCGTCGGTATTTTCATGTTAATTGCTTATGTGTCATTATCACACATCGTCATTGTTTGGGGTAATAACAATATCCCGTCAACTGTGCGGCAATCTATTGACTTCACACCTCGGGAAATCTATCGTCGCGAAGTTGGAAGTAAGATCACTCTGGTTATAAGAGTACTATTCATACATATGTGGGTATCTTGGGGTATGCATCGTTCTTTCTTCAAGCACCATTGGGCTAATGCTACCATCCTAAAGTCTGTGGCTCATGAAGGTCATACTACTTTGCTTTTATGATCGGCTGGTCTGGCATACCTCCTGGGGTTGCATTTGCACCCGGATGCTTTTAGGGGCCCTTTTCTTGACATATATAGTTAGCCTGACGATGACATTCGTTGAATGTAACCCTTTTAGCAGGTGCTGGATGGTATCTCCTGACCCAGGTATGACTCTTTGGGCTATTTGTGAATAGAATGTTGCTAACGTAAGAGAGCTGTTGCCAAGCTTTGGTTCAGCTGTTCGTTGTTAGTGAGTTCATTTTATACCCCAGCTATAACGTGGTAAATATCTCAGCTTGATGAAGGTGGCCTAGATATACTCAGTGATGCTATACTTATGGCATTTTCCATTCCAATTGTGATGAGCCTCTCCCTATCAATCTATAAGTGAGTGCTATTTTATTTGTCTCCCTCCAGCAAGGCACAGCAGCAACCTATGAAGATCCGAACTTGAACTGTAACTGATCTTCGAAATAAGGAAGCTGGCTTTGGCTTTCATATTTTGTGTTGGGATTTTCACAATAGCTGTCGCCGTTATTCGATTGACAAACGTGGTCAGTGAATCTGCCGAAGGGAACCGTATCAAATGGTCAACGGTTGAAATACTCGCGGCGACATTTGTGGCTAACATGCGGGTTTTCTACGCCTTTCTACGGCGTATAGTTCTAGCATCATTGGCTCGGCATGCCGATCAGGATGCTGCTTCGGATGTTGTTTCCTTAACTTGATATTGTATGGAATGTCTACTTGGCTTCTATTTACAGAAAGAATGGACTTGAAACAGCGTTGAAGCAATTATTAGAAATACACTAGTGTAGACTTGGCAGCAACGACTTGAAGTCGTTGCTGCGACTCCAAGTTCCTACTTACGTATTTGCAGGGATCTAGGAAGCATAATCGTTTCGAATGCCCGTGGCATAGAATGCCTATCCCAGTATATCAAAATCAATCATCTCAATTGGTTATTTCACACCCAAGGAGTGTCTTGCGAGTCGAAAAGCTAGTTGCTATGTAGGTTTGAAGCCAATCTAAGTCAATACTGCCTCGGCCAATGTGCCTTCACAAAAGCTTTGGTCTTCAGTAACACCGACTTGATTGATCACCTCAAAGGCCATCACTCATAAATTTCAACAGCCACGATTTTCATAACTCCTCGGACAAGTCAACAATCACTTTACCTTGCGCGGAATGACTGACCGTTGATGTAGTCCATATTTTTCATTTTGGACTGATACTTCTACCAGTGCCCCATAGCGTGATATTTTAAATAATTTATAGTTCATTCATCTACCACAGCCTGTCCAGTCAAAATTCCTCAATGCAGACAAGAAGAACAAGTCTATAGAAAGAGTTTATAAATTGCTAAATATTACATATAGAGCTGTTAATATATGACGAGATGCACCTTTTTCTTTATTCGTTCTGCGTTACTCTACTTTATTGGCTGCATATGAGAAATGTCGTGGGACATAAGATAAAAATATCTGGTTGCCCTAGAGCACCTCAAAGCTGAGAACGTGTCTACCCAAGAGTATCTTAAAATGAACCGGTTGCCTACCTACCTCCGAACTCAATTTTACCCTGTTTTCCCTTTGTCAGAAGCATACTTCCGCGGGGAAAATTCCGACAAAAGCGTAAATTTGCGGGGAGCCAATCGTTTCCATCTCCACCCCCAACTTGGAGAAATTAATCTGGTGTTTCCCACACCATCTTGGCTCCGGGATAGAAGAAGAGATCATATATTGTACTAATAATAAATGGTGTATCCGATGCCCTACCATTTTCTATTGAGCACGCTTTGTGAAGAATGTTCGCTGGCGTAGAATGGCAATTCACCATGACACCACCATTCGCGATAAGCATACCAGAACAAGTATGGTACACTGGTCAGACAATCAAGGGATTCGTTGATTTTTCAGCTGGTAGTTATGTCGAGAGTCTAGAGTTGAGACTAGAAGGTATGATTTTTCCCCCTTTTTTTTCACCTCTGCCAGTGCGAACTGACTGAGACATAGGCCATATAAAATCCTGGTTCCGTAGAGGAGATCCAGATGTCGATGATCCGTACAAGGAGATATTTCACAAAAAGGTGAAGCAAAAATACCAATCTATTGGAAGGGCAATTTTAATTATGAGTTAGTTCTTAGAAGTGACACATTTCCCGGGAAGAGATCTACTTGTTTCTTTCCAAGATACCGACCTTTCATACAAGCAGAGAATCCCATTTATGCTCAATATACCCGATTGTAGTTTGCCCAACTATTCAACGCCCACCGAAACGCTCAGTCACCTTCCAGCATCCATTGAAAGTGGGAAAGAGCATATTGATGAGACCAATAACGAGCGATACATGCAGCCGCTGGTGGAATACAGTATAAATGCTACGGCTGTATATTCTATCACCGGAAACGAATGCCCCTTAACTGATCTCAGAAGAGTCGTCATTAGGGTACTTCCTCGATCCCAGTCATGGCACGAACTCGATACTTGGTACGAGAAGTGTCAGAGAAAGGCTACATCGACAGCTAAGATATCTCGCTTTGGTGGATGTCTGGGATCGATCACTATTTCTACAGAGGCCTGTATGCCGATCATTCTCGATGTATCTTTGCCCAAAAGTCCCGCAAACATCCAGTTCAAAGGGGTTTTGCAGTCATCACAAACCAGTCGAAAGGAAAAATTTCCGCGCTCCATGCGTTGCCATGTTCAATCCCATATAATCAAAACAACATACTTCTCAACAAAGCACATGCGAGAGATACCTGTCGACATATGCCCTACTCATTCGTCACCGATCCAAATGCACACCGAGAACACCCAATCCCTGATCCCGTGTTCCAAATTTGACTTAGTTATGAAAGACAGTACTGTATTTATTCCAGTTATGCCCCCAGGCGACTGGTGTGGTGAGGCGAATATCCTTGTCTTTCCACCGCTAGATGATGTCCCATCGTTTGTTTCCTCATTTGCCGCGCGAACATATCAGTATGTGATCGAGTTCTCATTTCCCGAATTTCGACACAAGCCACTTAAACTCAATTTACCAATCAAAACCTATTATGGTGGATGTTAATCATACTGCGATATCACTTCGAACTTGGTCGTAGTTACTGAAGAGGCTCAGGATTCTTTTACTGATAATGAAGTCTAATTCATCAATTTCAAGTCTCTAATACCTAAGAGCATATTTTCATTCCATTCAGCTATTGTAATGCTACACAGGACATGAGATTAAAAAAAGGTAGACGTGTAATGTATGGGGGCAGGTATACATTTCTAAGATGCTATATGAATTAACCAAATCAGCTCGTCCCGAGAGGAAAAGGAAATAATGAAGCTCAAATACGGAAGCGGAAGCGAGAGGTCTAGTTAACAAATACTCATTCCGCAGCTCGACTAACTAAACTAATGACCTGAGGCTGAAATACATTTGTAATTTAATAATTTCCTCCAGTTCCATACAACAATCAGCCCAATCAATGGCGAAGCGGCCGCTTAGCCATTCATTGAGAGAAGAATTCGACGCACAGGCAACTGGCATTCCCCAGTATGATTGAAAATCTGGACAGAACAATAGAGAAATCACTCCACCGAGCTCGTACTTGTAGTCAGGTTTCTCTGGTATAGAGACTAGACCCTTGCGGACCAGAGTGATTCATGTAGACAATCTCGATCAATCGCAACTTCTTGATCGCCATCCCTTTGTTTACAGATAGGCTGTTTTATCCTGGCTCTCCTTGAGCCACTTCTCCAACTGGACATCGTTCCTGGGCTGAAACCGCACTTTGAATGGCTTAGGCTGGGTCACCATGCTAGTTGGGACAGAGTTACACTCAATGGTGTCCAAGTTTGGAGACATCTCGAGGTCCTTAGTTGGGCGGATGTGGAAGGCAAGAACCAGACGACTAAAGATGGCATATAGCTCGCGATTTGCAAGATGAGCTCCGGCACACATACGAGTGCCGGCGCCATAACCGTAGTGTTGAGTGCCAGCACCAGCCTCGTTGATGCCGAGGAAACGATCAGGAACAAATTTCATTGGGCTATCAAACTGCTCAGGGTCATGGTTCGCGGCCCACATATTCTGTGATACATCTTAGTATTCTTTTTAGTATTGATGAAGAGAGAGTATTTGCAAACGTACTAATAAGAACGGAGTGCCGGCGGGAATTGTTGCGCCCTTGTACTGAATATCCTTGACACTTTGACGGTTGAAAGAAAGGTTTAGAGTTGACCAGTAGCGAAGAACTTCCTTAACGAAAGAACGCATATACTCGGACTTTTCTTCGATCAGAACGGCGTGCCATGGGTCCTCGTTAGGATAGGAAGCAATGATCTCATCATACAGACGCTTTTGAATCTCTTGTCCGTGGGGGGAGGATAGATATGCGATAGTCATATTAATATTTCCAGGGAGAGTATCAAGTCCAGCGGCGACCATAGTAAGACAGATTGATTTCAGTTCACCTGGAAAGTTAATTCGGTCAGCTCTGCAACAATATCAAGTCTATCGTATCAAATATGGAATAATGTTAGGAACTCACGGTCACCAAGCTTAGCTTCAGGGTCCTTTAGCACATTGCCCGCAATACAAGGATTATCAGTACCCTTTGCAATCCTGTCCTTGAGCTGGTTGAAGAATGAGAGAATATATTCATCGCGACGGGATCGGAACTTGATGGCGTTCTTCTTGTAACCGGGCCATAGTCTGAGGAAAGGAATATAATCTTGCCAGTTGTGAGCAATACCACGAATATTGCCTAGCTCTCGCTCAACAGTGACTACTTCACTCAGAGTATGATCACGAACGGTACCATCTAGACGAATCCCGTAGTTCAGTGTAAGACTGATGTTAAGGGAGAATCGCTGGAAATACCCGTTGGGATCGATATCGTCGTCAAGCTTCTGGTTCCGGTATAGCTCACTGATACTTGTCATAGATTCAAGATCAATGAAAGGAAGATAGGTTTGCACAGCTTGACGGTTAAGTGCAGTAGCAGCGGCCTTACGTGCGTTCTTGACAGACTCATTCCAAGGGGAGGTTCCTAGGGTGAAAACGCCTTGAGTCTCAGAAACGACATCGTGGAAAGTCCAGAAAGTGGGCCGAGAGATCAGCGCAGATTGGTTCTTGATCCATAATTCCTTGACTGCTTCAAAGGAGTTGGCATAGATGAATCGCTGGAATGTTTACATCAGTACCGATATTCCGTTTCAAAAAGACTGACATATCGCTAACTCTGTTCCCGAGGCGGGCCTGAAAGACGTCTCCGTATGTCTTAGCATACTTTGCACAGTTACGAGCGTGGTGCTTTCCCAAGTGTAACAAGCTTCCAAAGACTGGAACACCCGGTAGTTCTGGTAGGTTTTTGATTTTGGGAATATCGGTTTGGTTTGCAAGTTTCACGAGGACAAAAATGACGGAGAGAACTCCAAAGAGCAGGATAAGCTGGTGAGTATCTAGGCCACCTGACAGTGGAAAATCCGCCATATCATATAGAATTGAAGACATGATCTGAATAAGAAAAGAATATCTTTTGGATAGAAAGCGGTATCATGCGATCCGGCGTACTTTATTATCGCCAGAATCCTGGCAAGTATCGAGTCTAATTCCGTACCCCACGATAGTTCAGGCTTCTCCAACTTGCAGTTCCCCATGTTTCTGGCGAGTTTCTGCTGTGGGGGATTATTGCGCCATGGATCATTCCCCGAGGAAGGGTAAAAAGGAACCTAGATGCGATTTTCTGATTTGCCTCATTTTGCATCTCATGTGGGGGAGTCAAATTTCCCCAATATGGGGGTGAGGTTGAGGTACCGATCTCAGCGAGACAACGATGTGATAATAAAGAGGCGGAAAATCGGTCTAATTGGAGAAATGAAAAACTTTTGTCTGATAAGTTACAAGGCTCCGCAGATAAGGAACAATCATCGACTTATTGTCTTTCCAGGACTATCAATTTGGCCAACAACTGGATATCCCGCAGACATTTCCATCAATTAGACTTCATCATGTCCCAATCCAATCTGCGTCTTGCAATCCTAGACGATTATCAAGGAATTGCCCGGGAAATTTTCAGTAAAGCAGTGCCTGATATCGAAATTACCTCTTTCCCCGAAACGCTTCACCCGGATGTCCAATCTGAGCAAGATGCCCTGATCGAGCGCCTGCGGCCATTCGATGTGATTTCAACCATGCGCGAGCGAACAGCTCTCCCCGGCAGTGTCATATCTGCGCTTCCTAATCTAAAGCTCGTCTTGACTACCGGCATGAAGAATTCATCCCTTGACTTGAAGACCTTGGCAGCGCGGGGGATCCCCGTCCTGGGAGCGAAAGGACAAGGCACTCAAGGCTTAACAAAGCCACCCACCTCCCTAGACTCAACCCTTGAGCATACTTGGGCTCTGATCTTGGCCCTTGCACGCAATGTGGCTCGTGATGACTGGAGTACTAAGAATGGCGGATGGGAAAATTCGTTCGCCACCGGTCTTAGGGGCAAGACCCTGAGCCTATTGGGTCTGGGAAAATTGGGGGCTGATGTCGGTCGAGTTGGTATTCTCGCCTTTGGAATGAAAGTACTAGCTTGGTCAAGCAACCTGACCCAGGCAACTGCAGACGAGAAAGCTCATGCGTTGGGACTGCCACAAGGTGCCTTCCATGTCGCTCAGAGTAAAGAAGAGCTAGTGCAAAAGGCTGATATTCTGAGCATCCATTATGTCCTCTCGGAACGAAGCATAAATATTCTCAGTGCTAAGGAGCTGGCCTTGATGAAGAAGACAGCTTTGTTGGTGAATACGTCCCGTGGTCCTCTTATCGAGGAGCAATGCCTTCTATCTTCCTTGAAGAAGGGCGTGATTAGAGGGGCTGCTTTTGACGTTTACAATGTTGAGCCACTCCCACTGCAAAGTGAGTGGCGAAGTGTCCCGTGGGGTAAAGGCGGCCGAAGTAATGTCTTATTGAGCCCGCATATGGGATATGTGGAGGAGGGTGTCATGCAGCGTTGGTATGAGGATTCAGCAGTGAATCTCAAATCATGGATCCAGGGGGACGAGCCGATTACTCGTTTGAACTAGTCTTTTATATATAGAATGGAGATCACGCAGTCTGTATTTATGTTGCTCTAAACTTCTTGTGTGAAATAAACCTGCTGAAAATAATCTTTTTTTTCCTGCCAGATACTAGTGAAACGGGATAGTATGCTCGAGGCAGCACGGTCGGTACGTGCAGGTCGAATGGGGCAGAAGGATGAGAGTAAACAACACCCCAACTAGGGCTATCTTCTAGCATTCTCTCGAATAGACTGGAACTCGTGTAATTGATGCTGGGTCTCTTGGGTGATGCTAAAGATCCTATGTAAATGAATGTATATAAGGCTCCCTTCCAAATTAGGCCAACTTCCTTACATAATCCCTATACTGGTGGGCAGGCCGATACTCCCTACTACGCTAGTTGATGTTTTTGCAGCCGATATCTTTTCAGCATCTTGTTGGGCTTTTGGATCTCCTTTATAACGATGAAGACTCGTGAATATGGTTGATCAATGGCTTATACCAAAACCCAAATAAAAGCCAAGGCTTCTTTCTTTACGCCGGAGGAAATTACATGAGGAAACCTCTGTCCAAGCTGACTTGATCTAGCATGTAAGGCTTGGCCAGAATCGACGACGCCAATAGGCTGGAATAGGAAACGGGAGAACCTCCCCCTCTCCCATGAACTCCTTAACAACAGTTTCACACGATTTTCGGGGGCATTGAAATTTGGGGGTATAATAGATAAACTTCCAGATCTACGCACACGACTATTGAAAAAATGACTTCATTATCACTTCGATAAAGTCTCACCACCCACCTCATCGGAAAATCCAGCACAGTAATTGTCAATGCTTTCTATGACCACACGTCTTGGAGAACATGGAGAAGTCCGGTGGAGTGCCAAGTCAAATTTTGTGTTCTTCCCCATCCCTCACATTAGTATCAGCCAGAAAAGTAGCCCCCCCAGCCTCCAACATCTAATTGCCTTTGCCACCTTGGAGAATCGTACCCCAAAAACGCCTTGGATGCATTCCCCTCTCAACCATCAGCTTTGAAACAATACCATACCCAATCTGTGAAAGAAAAGGTGACGACCTCAAAATAAGCAAGCTTAGTTGTGATTCTTGTTTTCTCTGAAGGTAATCCTATGTGGGGGAGGAGGGAAGTAGCTCTGATATTCTGAATACATACAATAGCATACTATGTGGCGAAACTAGAAACTAGTATTCGATCCATTTTTGGAGAAAGAGGGTTTCCCCAATTTCATACTGTGACAAGGTCACCTAGGGATGGCCTATCGCATGTTCATTAGACCAATGAACTATATACTGGACCTAGGAAACTTAGTATTCTTATCATATAACTTTCTTGATAATACGCTTTAAAGCACAAAGAACTGTGAGCCTAAAGTAATCAGCGATTGTTGATTCTTTTTCTACCCCACAGCCACAATTACTGGCATCTTCTCCCTTATCGTATCTAGTTTGAATCTCGCCTGAGTGCTCTTACTGGGCTGTATCCTTCCCAACCACAAGATGTCGGACTCCGACTTGACCATTTCCTCTTTCCCAGGAACACCAGCTCTTTATCAACTAATTGGCGACACTCAAATTGCGGGAATCTTTTTCATATTTGCTCTGGTCGCTACTGGGATTTATTGTCTTTCTGGAAAGGAGCAAGGAGTAAAACGAGTCAGCCATGTGATGGATGACATTCAAGATACGGAGGGCTCAGAAATATCTGCCAAGAAGAAGGATTCTAAGCCCGGCATTTATGCGACAATAAAAGCAGCAGAGCGAAACTTAATCGTGTTCTATGGCTCGCAAACGGGGACTGCGGAAGACTTGGCTTCTCGAATCTCGAGCGAAGGAAAGGCTCGATTTGGACTTCGAACGATGGTCGCCGACCTCGATGATTACGACTGGAGCGACCTCGACAAACTGAGTGGTGACCACATCATTGTTTTCGTTCTTGCGACGTATGGTGAAGGTGAACCTACAGACAATGCAGTCGAGTTTTACAATTACATCACAGACGCCGACAATGGGCCACTGCCAAATCTCTGCTTTGCTGCGTTCGGACTTGGAAACAGTTCTTATGAAAACTACAATTCTGTCATCAAAGATGTGACAGCCGGTCTTCTAGAACGTGGAGCTCGGAATATATGTGCTATTGGCGAGGGAGACGATTGTACCGGCACTACAGAGGACACCTTCTTGGAATGGAAAGGGCCTATGTGGGCTGAAGCATCTGAGTTATTAGGTCTTCAGCAAGTAAAGGCTAGTTTCCAACCTATTTTTGATATCTTTCCACGAGATGTTTCCGGAAAGATGAAAGAATGTTACTATGTTGGGGAACTCGCCAGTCATTTCCATTCCAACGAGCCTTACGGTCCTCGCAATCCCTTCGTTGCCACTGTATCTGGTGCTCGTGAATTATTCCGTATGAAGGATAGAAACTGTCTCCATATGGAATTCAACCTGGAATCTTCGGGCCTTGAGTATCAAACAGGAGATCATCTTGCTGTGTGGCCGATGAATAGCGACATCGAGGTTGACCGATTCTTGCGCATGAATGGACTTATAGACCAGCGAAATGAGGTCGTGGAAATCCAACCGGTCGATTCTCAATCAAGGGTTCCAATTCCTTCGCCAACCACGTACGGCGCAATTGCTCGTTACTATCTAGAAGTTGGAGCTAGTGTTTCTAGAGAACTTGTTACCGTCCTCGCCGACTTTGCCCCCAACGATGAGGCTAGAAATGAGCTCCTTCGTCTTGGTAAAGACAAAGTGGCTTTTGCGCAGGTCGTCACAGCAAAATACCTAAATATTGCAAAGTTATTGGAGGTCGTGGGGAAAGGGAAAATATGGCATCGTGTTCCATTCTCCCTCTATATCGAGCGCCTCTCTCGATTACAACCTCGTTACTATTCCATTTCTTCGTCTTCAATTGTCAGTCCGAAGACGGTGTCCATAACGGCTGTGGTAGAGTCACAGGGTCCAAGCTCTACTGCGGATGCTTGGAAAGGCGTGGCCACAAACTACCTCCTGGCCATTAAGCAAGCAACTACCGGGGATATCCAGCTATCAAAAACATATAACATCGCGGGCCCTCGTAAAAAGTATTGTGGGGGTCGTATCCCAGTCCATATCAGAGCTTCGAAGTTTAGGCTCCCAAGCGATCCTTCTGTACCCATTGTAATGGTTGGCCCAGGAACAGGAGTTGCGCCGTTCCGTGCTTTTGTGCAGGAAC
>Ga0209673_1000383_pt1 | contig 79747 bp, 77 predicted proteins | sample AraplaCol_mMS_r2_2_FD_184274 | JGI IMG/M metagenome (GOLD analysis project Ga0209673, IMG submission 184274) | Arabidopsis root microbial communities from North Carolina, USA - plate scrape MF_Col_mMS_r2 (SPAdes) (version 3) | ecosystem: Host-associated > Plants > Roots > Endosphere | place...
CAAGAGATTGGCAAAAAAAAAAAAAAATTACAGTACATGAATTAACCAGTAAAATAGTAATTCAGGGGCTGGATATATACTATGTATAGGCTACAATTGGATTGATAAATTACAATTGAGGATCGTACGTATTTGCGGTACATGGAAAATATTTTTTGTGTGGTGAGGGGTTCGGTGAATGCCCCGCGGAGGGGTATGGAGGGGCACCTTTGAGCAAGGAAACTTGCAGTCGTGCACGAATACTGTACGTACATACTAAATAACTAAACATTACAGTATGAACAAAGTACTACTGTAAAAGTACTAGCGAGGAAAAAATTGAGCCACGAAGAAACAAACAGACCACTTAGGCCGCATTGCTGCCCAAGAATTACACTGGAATTGGAAAAGAAAATTTCGAAAGGTGGAGACTAGCAAGAAGTGAACCGAATTCAAGAGAGCAGAGATTTCAGGTCACGTGGGGTGGTTTTGCCGCCTACCCCACCCTGAGCCCATAAAGCTGTTAAATCTCGCACAACTTTTTTCTTTTCTCTTCCTCTCTTCGTCCTACATACCTCTACACATCTCCAGCTGTAGAATCTGTGAAAATACACCGCCGCCATGGGTAAAGAAGGTTTGTAAACCTCTGAGGCTTCTCATCCTGTCATCGCTGTATCGTTTTTTGCTAACATCCATCCGCTTACAGACAAGACTCACATTAACATCGTCGTTATCGGCCACGTCGATTCCGGCAAGTCCACCACCACTGGTCACTTGATCTACAAGTGCGGTGGTATCGACTCTCGTACCATCGAGAAGTTCGAGAAGGAGGCTGCTGAGCTCGGTAAGGGTTCCTTCAAGGTAAGATCTACCCCTCATCTCTTATCATCGAGACCTCAATTCCATCATCATCATCATCATCAACGACGTGTCATACTAACCCCTGAATAGTACGCCTGGGTTCTTGACAAGCTCAAGGCCGAGCGTGAGCGTGGTATCACCATCGATATTGCCCTCTGGAAGTTCCAGACCTCCAAGTATGAGGTTACCGTCATTGATGCCCCCGGTCACCGTGACTTCATCAAGAACATGATCACTGGTACCTCCCAGGCCGATTGCGCTATTCTCATCATTGCCTCCGGTACTGGTGAGTTCGAGGCTGGTATCTCCAAGGATGGCCAGACCCGTGAGCACGCTCTGCTTGCCTTCACCCTTGGTGTCCGCCAGCTCATCGTCGCTCTGAACAAGATGGGTAAGTCCTTCCTCATACAGTCTTGACTTAACTTGACTAAGACTTTTACTAATACTTCTCTTTCTTATATAGACACTGCCAAGTGGGCCGAGGAGCGTTACAACGAGATTGTCAAGGAGACCTCCAACTTCATCAAGAAGGTCGGCTACAACCCCAAGACCGTCCCCTTCGTCCCCATCTCCGGTTTCAACGGTGACAACATGCTTGAGCCTTCCACCAACTGCCCCTGGTACAAGGGCTGGAAGAAGGAGGGCAAGTCCGGTGAGGTCACCGGTAAGACTCTTCTGGAGGCCATCGATGCCATCGAGCCCCCCGTCCGTCCCGCCAACAAGCCCCTCCGTCTGCCCCTCCAGGATGTCTACAAGATCTCCGGTATTGGCACGGTTCCCGTCGGTCGTGTCGAGACTGGTAAGATCGTTCCCGGCATGGTTGTCACCTTCGCTCCCGCCAACGTCACCACTGAGGTCAAGTCCGTTGAGATGCACCACCAGCAGCTCAAGGAGGGTCTCCCCGGTGACAACGTTGGTTTCAACGTCAAGAACGTCTCCGTCAAGGAGGTTCGCCGTGGTAACGTCGCCTCTGACTCCAAGAACGACCCCGCCTCCGGCTGTGCTTCCTTCAACGCCCAGGTCATCGTCCTGAACCACCCCGGTCAGGTCGGTGCTGGTTACGCTCCCGTTCTGGACTGCCACACTGCCCACATTGCCTGCAAGTTCTCTGAGCTTCTGGAGAAGATTGATCGCCGTACCGGTAAGTCCGTTGAGGACTCTCCCAAGTTCATCAAGTCCGGTGATGCCGCCATCGTCAAGATGATTCCCTCCAAGCCCATGTGTGTTGAGGCTTTCACTGAGTACCCCCCTCTGGGCCGTTTCGCCGTCCGTGACATGCGCCGTAAGTTTACCCTTTCCCTTCTGGAAATTGAAATTTTTACTAACTTGTGGTCACAGAAACTGTCGCCGTCGGTGTCATCAAGTCCGTCGACAAGTCCGCTGGTGGTGCCGGTAAGGTCACCAAGGCCGCCCAGAAGGCTGGCAAGAAATAAGCGATTTCACATCATGCAGAGATGCCGTGATGAATTCCTTACAAAAACGCTTATGGATGGAGCTAGATTTTGCTGTGTAGTCCAAAAAATGCTACTCACAGGTTTATGACTCAATTGAATACTGTAAACTTCATTTCTTAGTACGTATTGGGATAGTTGTAGTACAGTAGTTCAGGGCACCAGGCGTAGTTGTAGTATGTTCAGGACAACCAGTATAATAGTTTAGAACACCTTAAGGCCGGGCAGTACCTATACCACTAACTTAGGAAAACAAGGTAGAAGAAGCAAGCAAACACCCTGGCAGCGTAGGCCTGAACATTCCTCTAGTAGAGGAATGTTAGCGGTAGAGGAGTGGACTTGGCAGGTTCTGGCTTGTAGCCTCGAGCCGTTGTGGAGAAATATCAGTATAGAGAGGTCTGAGTGGCGTTTCCGGCCGAAAAAAAACCAGCACTGGTAGACGGCTATGAGCAGTAGAGCAAAGGATGTGCACTGCAGAATCTGGTTCGTGGCTTTGGTCGGTTGAGGAGGATGAACATAGTAGATTAGAGCTATTCACTTCGTTGCTTGAACTGGTATTTGCGGGGGTACTACAAAGAACAATTCTGTCTAGGATTCTATACGTGTGGCTGTATATAGAAGCCTACAGTATACGGCGGAGGGCTAACCGCTGAGGTAAGTATGTAGAAAGACCTGGCTCAGAATACAGTATGTCCCGAAACTGGTGCAACAACCTGCACTCTTTGAGTGACTGTCCTGCCTCTTGCGCCAAGACACACTAGTCTAACTTGAGATTACTTCCGGAGTACCCCTGTAAGCTGCTTCTGTATTGTCTCGTACGTAAAATACATGGTATTTTCAGACATGTCTTTGATTGTAAATTTATTTCATCTGACACCTCCCTACCCCACCTCGAAAAACACATTTCCTGGGAGGTATACCAAACAATTAATCAAGAGTGGCTCTACCACAGATGGCTCCCGATCTGGCTCCTACTCAGCATGAGATTATCTCTTGATGTGATCTGTACCGTGGATAGTGAATATTCTTTTGAATTGTTAAGATAGCTTTGGGTAATAAATCTCATGCCTCCTTAATAATATAGCAGGGGGTACTCACAGTACAAGCCAGCATTTTGAAAATTGGCCATTCTGGTGAATCATTCCGATAACCAAGGAAAGTTGCTTGGAAAATCCAATTAAGTTATGAAGGATATCATCAGATATATACAGTATCTCATCAACCTGTGACTGTTGTATCTTTTGCTGGTACCCTACTATCCTATACTCGAGATAGAGTATATGTATCAATAGAAGAGACCTTCGATTATCTGGAGAGATATTATTGCCGTTTGACAGAAGATTTTGCAGATGAAAATTGGCCGGGAGCTCTCTTCTCCAAGAATCAAGTTCCTGTGTAAGAATTTCAACTCTGGCCTATAAAGTAAATGGGTTCAATTCAGCCCGAGTATAGATGCGTGAACTGAGTAGTACGATATTGGTAAATTGCGCATGAATTTGGACAATATCCGTATAGGAGTCTCCCGTACAAGGCTCAAATATAGCCAAATATTCAAGTTTTGTATAATGCATTAGCCAAGTGCTTTCTTGAAAGAAAATGTATATTTAACAGGGTTTGTTTCTCTTCTGTGAGTTTAAAAGGGCTATCTTGCATTATTGAAATCTATCTATATAGTACTAATTAGCTTATATTATATCTGCTATAGAGATCAGTTTGGTTTTGAGCCATACGCCTCCAGGAATAACTGAGTGCGAAAGACTTTAGCCCAGTCCTCTATTTTGTTTGACTCGGATGGAACTGGTCGAGGAAATTCCCAACGTGCAATATTGATACCTGATACTTGTCATAGTTAGCTTGGTTACAAATTGAGAGACAAGGTATATATATATAAAGCTTCTTATAGCAGTAAATCTGTCAATATTTACGGAAAGTAACAGACCAGTGAATACCCTTATTGCTGGCAGAGTATAGGTACCTAGAATATTTGGTAATCGATGATAGCAATGGTGTTGATATCGAGATATCATCGAGGATAGAATCGAAAGTTCATCATTGAAATATTGGTATCCAATAGCGGCAATCGCGAATAATTCGCATATATTGGCTTGGGTAGCCGGATCCTCTCTATAATAAATGTATTTTATAAGATTATCACAGCGTACTCGATTCGCGATATAAAAGATAGGCTCTACATATAATATAAACAAATCAACAGCGGTAATAGTGGTCTGCTCGGGCGGGAACGACTCAGAGATATGATAAGCAAACATTGGATCAGCTGAATTCGGTATCGTTAGACTTGGCTGCATGGAATTTGATTGTGTTTGTGGAGAATATAGAGAGGTAGGTGGCTCCTGGGGTTTTTCTTCTTGCGGCTGTCCACTAGAATTTGCTTCCAAACTCTGTTGTTCAGATCTCAGTCGTTGAATATTGTCTTGAAGTCTACAAACCTCCTCTGAACAGTTATCGAAAGAAGCTTCAAGAAATGTTCTTCTTCTCTTGTCAATCCTTGAAAAATTGCAGGTCCGATTACGTTCGACGCAAATAGAATAAGGGTAAGACCTATTGCACTAAATAAATTGGCGGGCATAATTAGTCCAAGCTCAGATAAATAGGTATCCACCTGGTACCTTTGCTTTGACCCTGTAACACTGATAATATGAAGTTGGTGGTTTGTTATAAAGATGTGATGTTTCCATTGAACTCCACCTGATAAAGGCTTTCGGTCTTCGTTGATACAGCTATAGAATAATAGACCAACAATGATGGAAGTCGTTGAGGGTTGAGGTTGCGTATATATAACGTTTTTGTGCAGCGGAACGCCATAAGCCCATTATAATCCAATTGTAGTCTTTCTTTACCGGATTTATTTTCCGTACAATCGTGCTCTTTGCTTTAGACAGACCCCTATGGACACTGAACGATGTATGAAATCAACTGTAACGACATACAAGCTGGATATATGAACCTGAGGCCACCAACTGTCAATATTGTATGCAAACTACCGGACTAACCATTACTCCGGTCCATCCGAAGCTGTATATTATTCACTTTATACAGTATCAATACTTGTAACATTCCTTCTTTCTTCTCCAGCTTATTATCTTCGTATAATATTTCTGTTCTATTTGATTATTTAAGTCCATTACATCAATTAGAAGATACAAATGGAGAAGTTGACACTTTACTACTTTTCTAGATTTTACTTTGTCTGCGCTGTTTGTTGCGTTTGTATTGGCCTTTCTAGATAGAATACTGTCAGGATGAGCAATTGAGGTACTGGCTAGTACTGAATATGTCCAATAGAATCAGATTATTGATTGATTGAAGATCTAAGATCGGTTGAGCGATCTCAGGGGTCTATATCGAACTATGGCGTGTTATGGCACCATAATTCCGAATCTCATAATAGGGCGAATTGGGTGAACGATGAATAAACCTATCCTAAAAGGTCCTAGTGGTATTCGACCACTCCCTCAATTCGTCAAATGCCAAAGATAAATTTAGTCTCTTGGAATGGGTCTTGGAATCTTGAAATCGGGCTAATTCCGAAATAGTAAGGCTCCTAGACTCCGCTAACCAGGTGCCTAGGCTATTTGACTCGAGAAAACAGAAACTCGATGTCAATTCCTTCCCTTTTCTGAACCAAGTTCAAAACTCGATATCAATTCCTTCCCTTTCCTGAATTATAGTCCGGACAAAAAACTAAGAAAGACCGTTAGTTTGGTAGGACTATTCTTGTAGGCAATTTTACAACTATCTTCACGATCCTCTCAACTTCTAGACTGTATCGCCCTCAATTTGAAATTCTACTCCTTCTCCCGGTCGGAAAGGCATCTGAACCCACGAGCTTTCCCAGAGCTTGCCCAACAAATCATATTTGTCTCCCTCCATCCATCCATAGACGCCTCCTTCGATCGCACTCAAGCGATACGGTTTTCCGGCTTTGAACAGATGCATCCCAAATCTCAAGAATCTGTATCGACTTGCCCCTTCAACGTTACTATTCTCTAGCGTCTCTTTCCCGAATGGTCTGAAGTTCTCAGATATCTCGTACGGCATATCTGGCTGTAGTGTGATCAACCGATCCATATCCTCTTGGGTCGTTGTCCCTGGTAACTTTCCGTAACAGACATCTTGAGTGGGTAATTTGACATCATTGCCAGTATCTGCTTCAACCATCGCAAGAGAGTTGACAAGAGGGTTGATTCGGGTATCGAGTCGAGAGATAGTAATCGAGGTGGCGCTATTAACCAGTGTAAGAGTCACTCGGAGTTGAGGATCTTCTGGGTCTGAATAGGAAAGAATAGGAGGAACGGAAATATCTAGTCTGACGTAGCGATCCATTATCAGATTTTCCAAAATTTGATGGAATGACTAGTATACAAGAATACAAGAATATGGCAGTCCAGTTGATTGTGTCAATACCAAGCCGCTAGAGATGGATAGATACACGAGAATGACCAGGATGAAAGGGAGGAGAATGGGGGCCAAGGCAGACTTCGGGCAAGCCAACCTCCGACCGGAGATGATGTTTGCTAAATTTAAAATATACTGGAGAGCAAGGATGAGTGGGATCAAAATAGATCATATAGATATACAAATGACGTTTCTGAATTCCTGAAACTCCCCCTCCTCTTCCTCCTCCCCAGGGGGGGCCAAACTAGCCGAACCAGTCAGCCAACGCTGCAGCTGCAGCAAGTAAATGGGGGCCGTCTCTCACTTTCTCACTTCTTCCTTTGCACAAACTTGAAGTTGACGTCTCGTCTTCCCCTCTGTCTTTCACTGACTTTTTCTTTCTTTTTTCTTTCTGGGATTTCAACTGATTGTCGAGTACATATCTGGCTCACTCATCTTCTGGCGAATCGCCATCCATCTGACGAGATCACTTTAATACCTTTTCTTTTAAGATGGATCTAATAGGCATCTCTGATGGATACGACTTTCGGACCTCCACAATAGGCAAAGTGCTGAATTTGTATGTCCAGACTTTGTTGTATAATCGCCACTCTAGAATACTAACCGGCCTTATTAGTATTCTCGTCCTATTTATCTGTGCCTCCTATATTCCTCAATATTTGCGGATTAAGCATCGCGGCAGCGACGGAATTTCACCTATATTCATTATTTTACAGTCGGTCTATACGGCAAGTGCTTTGGCAAATGTCTTGGTTATTGCAGTGTCATGGAGCAGACAGCAAGGATGCCGTGAAAAATATCCTCTCGGGAAATGTATGTTTGAGATGATGGATTATTGGCAATTTGCAGCTGACTGGATCGGATCTACCGCCATGTAAGACTTCATCGCCAGACGCGAAACAAATTCACTAAATAATCTGCAGCCTCATTCTCTACTTGCACACTACCTCCGATCGGACACTGAATCCATTCCAGGATCAGGAATACCAAGAAGATGATCAACAAGACAACCAGCAAGATGGCCAACAAGATCAACAAGCTCAATCAGACCACCCATCCGAAGTGTATGCACAACAACAGAGCGGCCGACGTGGCCAATCCGTTCCTTTCAGACTGGCAATCGGCTTCGGAATCTTTCTCGAGGTTATCCTGTTGATACCCTCGCTGTTTTTTGGGATAAATCCACGAATTCTAGCGCCAGGGTACTCTATTTTAATTCAGGCCTGGTCTTTTGGGACCGTGGCCTTTACGGCGATTCTCGCTGTCATCTATATTCTGCCTCAGCTCTGGTACACCTGGAACCTGGGTCGTGTGGGAAATCTCAGTATATTGACTATGGCAATTCAAATACCGACTTATTTTTTAGTCGCGGCGTCACTCGCTTTCCAATATGGGAAGCTAGACGAAGTCCCATCATTAGGTATTTGGCTGGCGGGATGGAATCCATGGATGAATCTGTTTGTTAAGGGTTGCTATGAGGCTATCATTTTGGCGTTGTGTATTTATCTATATGAGAAGTCGATCACTCGCGAAACTGATCTTGCTCAAGCTGTGAATGAACAAACGCCTCTATTATCTGAGAGCTAAAATAATGAAAGGGTATAGTGAAGTTATATAGTATTCATTAGATTATCTCTTACTCTAGAAATCTAAAATCCTTCTGTCTTATATCTGAATTGCCCTAAAACCTTTATCTCTCTTGTCATAAAGATATTGTTTATAATATCTAGAAGAGACTCTGACGATATATAGTGCTATAGCTAGTGGCTGAGATCTGAGGTATAAGTTGTATGTTTGGGTATTGTACTAGATACTGGTGCTTAGACATCGGCACTACTCGATATTATCTATTACTGTAACGGGCTAGGGCCCGTTTGATATCACGTGTTGGCACGTGACCTTTTCCCTGCAGGAAAACCAGGTAGAAGGACGTAAACGACTCTCCTTCCTCAAGATTATTGTAAACAGCATGCAGGCCTAGTTACAATTGAACAGTAGTCGCTACAGCCCTTCACATCATCTCTGCCAAGCAAGATTGAAGTGAAGTTGAAATACAGAAAATAAGTGAAATTGCAATATTTTGGACGGAATGAGTTGGCTAATCTCGCAATGACAACATCCCTTAGAAAATTCTAGTTCTGGATCGACAGTACAGTTACGAGACAACGCATCGTATTTTAAGGAGTGTTAGCCATGGTATTGAGACTGATACAAGAATGTTAATATTCCGGAGATATTCCATATGTAGATTAGCGTCCCTTGGCAGTGGGACTGAGGAATCACTCGAAGAGTGAAAGTGGTTGCACCAGTTTTGGGACGCACTGTACGAAAGAAAAGAAAGCACGGAAGTAGTAGGAGTAGCCAAGCCTGTTAGTGTAGAACGGGCTGGCGTGGTATTTCCGGCCGAAAAAAGCCAATACTCGCAGGGAGATATATAACAGAGAAGAGAATTTGCAGAATCTGGTTCGCAGTCTTGGACGGCTAAAGATTAATGTCAGTATAGAAAGGGCTGGTGTAGCGTTTCCGGCCGAAAAGACTTCAGTGGTGGCAGAACGAGAGAAGTGGAAAAAAGGGGGTTTGTAAAACCTGGTACGCAATCTAGAGTAGCTGAAAATAAATATCAGTATAGAACAAGCTGCCATAGTTTTTCCGCCGAAATGAGAAGGAGGACGAGGACAGGGGGTTTGGGTTGTCTCCATTGTGAGATGAAGTGAAGAGATAGGAAGTGAAGGGAATTGAAGAGAGGACGTGCAGGAGGCCACTCCCCGGCTGGGCCGCGAGCATATAAAAAACAGGAGGTCTTTGGACCAGTCCCTCGAAGTTGGTGGTTCGGTATTGCTTCATGACACGACAGTGGAAACTTCGTTCAACAAAGACGTCAAATTGCGGTACAGGTAGCACGGACCCTACAGGATCAAGAAGCTGAAAGGAAACGACTCGTATGCGCTGGCAGAACTGGATGGCGCGCAAATTTCTGGCGATACCTCGACCTGGTGGCACACGGGACAGCTCTTTCAATGGAGGAAACTTGACGACGCCCCGGATTAGGGACAAGGGTGCGGAGAGCGCGGAAGACGGCCTGCAGGGCGCGAATAGCTAGTCAGTTGGCGGCACGTCGTGGTGAGATGGGGCGGTTGGAGTTGTATTTGTAGTTACCTTCTTTGTTGTTTTTCTTTGTTTGTATATGAGGTTCTTTGAGGAGTTGGCTGACGCCAACCAAGTTGCTGGGCGGGGAAGGGTTTGATTTTTGCTTGTTACCGGCCGGTATGGGCAGGCCGGAGGACCTGGAGAAAGATTAAGGGGTATAAAGAGTTGACGCTTCTGGACTGAATAAGGTATCAGTATGCTGCCTCAAGTTGTTGTCTGTTGGCAAGATGAGTACCGACCTTTCGATTTCAGCTGGTGTGAAGGCTGTACGAGACAGCAGTGGCCTGCGAGATTTTGAGGCAATTCGTCTGATGGCTGAACGTTGTCCAAAGGAGGAAAGATATAGCGTGCAGCTTGCTGTAATGGAGAAGCTGCTGAATGTGAGGGACGATAACACGGAAGCTATTGCTCTGTGGTATCAGTATGTGGAGGAGAGTGGCGTGTGGAAGCGGGACGACGAACCTGGCGTGTGGCTCAGAGCCCAGAAAATATCGGAGAAACACGCGAAAAACGTCAAGTATATCGACAGTATACGAGAGAAAGCATGCTTGCGTTGGGGTGAAGATAACGCGCTGTCTTTCTTTACTCGGATCCTGACCAAGACTTCCGCGGAGCATGTGAACACGCTGCTACTCTGCGATGTTGAGTTTGAGGACATGCGATGTGCTGTGAATCATGAGATTCTGAATCGGCTGCAGAGGAGAGGAAGGGGACATCGTCGAGACAAGATGGTGATCCAAGGGGATCTGGCGCGTGCTGCGAAGTCGCCGGATACGTCGAGGATTTCGGCCGATGCGTATAAAAAGCACGGTCTCAAGTTTGATCACAATGGGTTTCTAGTGGGTCTGGCGCAGGGCGAGTTGCCGGCTCCCAGTCTGGAGGACGCTGGTGCCGAGGAAGAGGAGGATAGATATGGCCGTTATGTTGATGAAGAGAAGGACGCAAAAATGGATGATGGACACAGTGTGTTTGTGCCCAGTCCTTCACCCAGTGACCCTGACAGAAGCAGCTCAGAGGACCCAGTTCGACCTGATTACCAGCGTCGAGCGCGCAGACACGGTGGTATCAATCTGCCTGCGAACAGAAGGCCGGTCAGACGAGGACCAATCGACAGGGAGAACTGTACGTGTGAGCTGTCGAAAGGGTTGAGGGATAGTTTTACTAAGAGGGCAGAGGAACGAAGTGACAGACTCAAGTTGGTTGTGCTCAGGAGAGTTGTCAGGTCCTTGTGTGTGTTCACGGCTGAAAAGATATGCGACAGGCACACCAGGGCACTTTGCTCTATGCTTGGCCTGTACATCCGTCAATTCACGCATGCTGAGTTGCTCTCCCGGTTGAATTATGCAGCGCGTCAGATAGGGGACTGGGACAAGTTTGTTGCGAAGAAGGTGGAATGGTTCAGTGCGAAGAAACTCGATTTCCCTGTTGTCAGGACGTCATTTCGCCTTGAGCCCAGGCCAGAGCAGCCCCGTATCGCCGCCCTGTCGCAGGCAGGTCTGTCACAGGCAGGACTGTCACTGGAAGACGTGTGTGCGAGGGTGTATGGAACACCGGGGTTCGATGGGAGTGCGAGAGACAGGGAGTTCCAGGAGAAGGGGAGTGTTATACTGCCTGGGTTGTTCGCGTGGTTGGAAGATGATATCTCTGACGTGAAGGGAGTGGAAGAGCTGGGTGCCGAGCTGGGTATCCGAGTAGAAAGTCTGTTGCAGTTGATTCATGTTGAGTTTGACATGTATGACTATCATTACTCACCTGCTGTAGCGAGGGCGAGAATGGGGTGGAATCGGAGCATGTTTCATTCTCTGGCGCAACAACTCACCCGACAAGATGTCTGCTACTACGCGGCGTATGTGGCTGCTAGGCCTGATCATGCATGGAGACTGATCTCATTCCCGTATTACACGAAAAGCGCGTACCCTGGAGAGGACACGGAATTCATCCATTTCGACCTGGCGATTGGCGACTACCTTGCGACAGGGAGAGGAGGGTATGCTCTGCAGGGATCGGTGTCGTTCACTGATGAGGACGAGGACAATTGCTCGATTGTATTGCCAAAGTTGCACAAGCGCGAGGTTCTGCAGCGATACTGGGATATGATAAAGGACGATCCTGACGCCAGTGTCAACGGCCACACTGTGGCGATTGCACCATGGATGTGGGGACCTGAATTCATACGAGAGTTAGGGACAGACTTCGAGCGTGCCATTTGCATGAAGGGAGATGTGAGATTGACCTTGCCCACGATACCCCACGGATCGAATGGCCCTGCTAGCCGCCTCCGTAGGACGATCATGCCGTGGTTTGGTTTTGTTCACGAAGACCATGAAAGACTGGAGACTGCTGAAGCAGGCACTTGGTCGGAGATCTCAGCAGCCCACAGGGACTTGTCCCTGGCAGCTAAGATACCTTCTGGAAGCACATGCCACGTGTTTGCCGTGCAGCCTTACACCTTCCCCGGGGCAGCTCAACTGACAGGTCTGGGTGCCATTGCGGATGCTCTGGTTGGACGAGTCAAATGGTCAGAATGGTGTGTGACGGTGGAGTTGGATACCCTGTTTGGAGAGGATCGGCATGCGGCTCATGAGTGGATCAAGATGTGGAGGAGGGCCACTGCACGCTTTGTTGAGGCATTCCGCTCTGTCATTTCGGCTGAGAAGGCTGCATACGGCGAGCAGTCGTTCTTCTACTTGATGAGCAGCAAGCTGCCCATCCCCCCGCCCCATCTCATGTACCAGAAAGACCTTGGCGATGAGGGAAGTGACGGAGAGGCTGTCGGTGGAGGTGGTAGTTCGGAAGAGGGCGACGCGACGGCAGGATAAGGACTGTGGGCATCGGAGGGCTGAGGATCGAGTGGAATCGACGATCTGAGGGTGAATCAGTAATGAATTAATATCTCGATGCCATCTACTGGCATGCAGGTGGTTGGCCAGGGGTCGGCCAACTACAAAGCATCCCTTTGTACAAATTCTGCTGCTCTGATTCAGCTCCTTCTGTACTTATCTCAGATGGTCCATCATTTGTCTCCGGTGATAACGGCGATTCTGTACAAGAATGTCTTCGCAATGAAGACATCTAACGATTGTATAACGTTGTTGGTTATTGGCTATTTTTCCATTTCTCTCCAGCTCAAAATGGCTTTCAACCGTAGATACTTCAGCACCATGACCATTCATATGGGATTCCATATCTTTGTAAGTTGATTTGATATTGCGGTTGCATTCCGGGCAACGAATTGGGTTATGTCTTAAAGACGCACGCATGAAACCATTGTGGCTCAGTCTGAAGAATTGCTGTATCTCCCAATGCCTCTGTTCGTCCAGCATGTGTTTCTTTCCCATTTTGAAGACAATAGGTATTGACAAATAGAGCTATGGACAACGAGAGATGTTGAGGAGAGACGCTAGTAGCAGGAAAAGAATAAGGACGAGGATCTAGGGGATCGGTATGAGTAGCACGAAGAGATTGAATTTGTAGAATAGGTTCTAAAACCATAAACTAGCTATAGAAGGAGCTTGATCATCAGCTATATAAATGAAAAGGGTGTCTTTGTTACGGTGCAAATGGAGTTGTAACGGACTGAGCATACTGTTTCGGTTTGCGTGTGAACCACTCGGTCAAAAGAGACCACCATGTCAGAACTACTGCTCTGAAACTCCCAGAATAAATATACAAAGAAGTTAGGTAGCTCAAACAATGTAACTTTTGTAACACGCAAACCAATCTCCAGCTATAGGAGTGTACTCTGATTAGGCTATCATATATTAGTATTTATGGATCTATATGACTTGAAGTAATTTCAGTATAGTGTTAGATATAATAGTGCCAGATGTTACATATGATAAATTTCAAGGGGTGCTTTTCGCGATGATACTGAACTGAAGAGGAGATGCAGTGGTCTCAAACAAGTTTGAGACTAAGTGCGGCCGGCTTTGATCTACCACCCATTTAGATAGACATGTCGCCTTCCGATTCTACTACAATTTCTAAGACTGAAAGATGATAGAACAAAAAGGTAGAAATAGCGGCAGAAAGAAGGGTATTTCAAACTAATGTTTCGGCACTGCAGAAGATGAAAGAGACATGCTATCTATACATGCAGTAGTTATACATAGACAGTCGCATCACGTGTAACGGAAGACCTAATCAGATGGTGCATATCAAATTCTGATTGGATGTGGATATCACTAAGCACCCCGGGTGGGGTCGCAGTACATACGTAGTTCGGGGGTTCGATGTATTTCTCGCCCAAAAGAATGCTACTCACAGATTCGTATCTCATTTCTAAACACGTAAACTAGGTCTACCACTCTAGTCGTAAGTATTGTAGTTATTACCGTTGTCAAATAACCTTTGATTATTTTATGGCCAGATATATCCCACTGTGTCCTTTAGTAAACTTTCCTCGATTTTTCACGCCCGTTTTGACTGGGCTCGCTAAGAATAAGGTCAAAGGCAACGAGCGTCGATATATCTACGTCCAGAGTAGTGTATGTATACCTAGACAATCTTGGCAATATCATAAATTCATTTTTGAAATAATATACGATCTTTGATTTTCAATCCCGAACCTTGGCACGAGACACTTTGAAATGATTTTCGCTAGTTTTAGTAATTCCCGTCACATCGATTTGTGTTCACTGGTAATGATGAATGAGTCCTGTTATACCAAAGTCTCCTAGTTCAAGCCGATAAGGTTTCCTGGTTGGTCTGTATCTGTCTCAGCGTGATACGGATAGCCCCTCCCCCAAAATGTGCAGACGGGGCTCAATGAGTCCGCATAGTACCTATTCGTGGTTTTGCCTAAATCATTATAATGTGCTCTCCGAATCTTGTTGCATAGATATTGTAACCCTCTTGAATGAAGTCTTGGCCTCTTGCTTACCTATTTGTTTCTCCGGTCGTGATAGCTCTCGATAGATTCCGATCAATTGGACAAGATATTTGGTTCTTGGGGGAAAGTCACCTCCTACCGGAAAAGCCGTACCACTCGTATACATATAAACCTGGTCCATGTACAGAAAGTGTCGATATTTTCAGCTAGGGTTCGGTCCAGCTCGGAGTGGGTTGGTCTGCGGATATGGAATGTCGATCATCGGCAGAGACGATCTCAGATCGGCGATAAACTCATAGGGCACCAATAGCGCGATGCATTGAGTCTGGATCTTGAGACAACATTGAATAGTTTGCTTATACTATTGGCTATATGGATCCTACCCCTAGTCTACTGTACATAAGTGTGAAGAATGAGCTACAGTCCATACGCTGAACTCGGAAATTAAGCAAATAAATAAGAACATTGTGCTGTGTTATTTTGCAGATCACCAAATATTGTTTACGATTGGAGACCGATTTTGGCCTATTTAAACATTCTGCTCTCACAAAATTCTGCCCTCGAGTCCATTCCAACCTTTCACACCCTACATATTGCCCGTCATGAAATTCATCTTCTCCGCCGCCCTGCTATCTCTCGCAGGATCAGCCATTGCTGACGAAGCTATTATAGGGGGATCACAGGCCAAACTTGGAGAATTCCCTTACCAAGTTTCCATTCAAACTTCATCCCACAAATGCGGTGGATCTATCATCGATAAAGATCATGTCCTCACTGCCGCTCACTGTGTGGATGGGCTATCCGCACCTCGTCTGAGAGTTCGGGCAGGTTCAAATCAACACGCCTCGGGTGGGAAGCTGGTCAAGGTAGCTCAAGTCACGCAACACTCAGAGTACGACGCAAAGACAATCAAGAATGACATTGCTATACTCAAGTTGGCTTCAAGTCTGGACTTTGGGTCTACAATCTCAGCTGTAGAACTTCCATCATCTGTCGACGATATGCCACCGGTGGGGACCAGATGCTCCGTCACTGGCTGGGGAAGTACCTCCCATGGAAGCGGTTCAATTCCTGCGAACCTCCTAGTCGCGTACGTCAACATTGTTGACCACGATAAATGTGTGAAGGATTACGCAGATCGCCATGAAGTTGATGATTCTATGATCTGCGCTGGCGTCAAGGCTGGAGGAAAGGATGCTTGTCAGGGAGACAGCGGTGGTCCACTTGTTGATGCTAGCTCTAAGAAGCAGGTTGGAGTTGTTTCGTGGGGTTTTGGGTGTGGAAGATTTGATCAAAATGGTGTCTATGCTAGCACTGCGGCTTACCTTGCTTGGATTCAGGAGGCGGTTCAAGCAGTCTAGGTTCATTGGGAAAGACAACATACTATATGTTTGTTGTGGGTTCTTCAGAGGAGTCTGAGATGACTTCCCGCGGGTTTAACATCAACATCTCTGCCTAGCATATTGCTTTGAATCTATGGAGCAGACACTGTAGGCTGCATCATTCACATTCTCCAGATGTAGACCACCAGGCAGATTATTTGCTTCTTCATCTAGTTTATCAAGAATTTCATCTCGCAATATTTCTGAAAATCAACTGATGAAATCTCGCAACGAGATTGGCATGACTCTTAACCATATATGGGTATGCAAGAAATCAAACTAAATCAATGTTAAATCCGGGTATCAAAACATCAACATTTCAACCTTCCAAGCCGATAACCGACGTGGCTTGTTGCGACCCCCACAAACACGCAGCCACGCCAACGTGCAGACGACAAACATGCCACGCAAGAAAACAATCAATCCGAGTCGGTGGCTGAATCCTCCTCACCCGAAGACTCCGAATCACCCTGCGTAGCAGGGGCAGAACGCCTCGACCTTCTCGGCCCCTCACTCGACCTCGACCTCCCACCCGCTTCCGGTTCCTCTCCACGTCCACTCGTCCCAGTTCTAGCCTCCTCCTCATCCACTTGTCCAGGACGTTCTCGAATTCCCAAACTCCGCCTCAACCGACCCTCAAAGATCTCTCTCTCATCCTGTTCAACCTGGCTCATTTCCCCGCTCTCGATGTCGGCCTCCCCATTCCCGCTTCCATTGCCTTGTCCGTAGACTTCCCTGACAAGTCCAGCCACCCCCTTCATCCCCACCTCGATCTTACCCCGCGGCCCGACAAGAAACTCAATCTGTTCCTCGCCGCCATCTAATTCTCTTGTTCGAATAAGGTATCCGTCCTTAATCATCCGCTGGAGTAATTTGTCCGTGCGATCAATCGGGGTATGTTGTTCTGCGTTCATGCGAGCTAGGTAGCGGTCCAATTTTGGCTCTGCGAGTGAACCACCATTCAGTGCTATCAGGGCAATTATGAAGCTGTAGAGTCCTGTGTAGGTACTTTCTGTATTTGTGGATGGTGCTTTTGTTGGGGGGAGGATGGTGGGAGTTTGGTAGGTTGGTGGTAATGTAGTCGTTAAGATCCAGGATTTATTTCCTGAAGATGGTTTTTCAACTTTTTGGGCAGCTGTTCTCGAAAGAAACCCATTAGCTTCAGTCTTTATCCCATTGACGACATCCATCGCCATTTTAAAGGTAGAGGAATGTTATGGGAAGAACTCACCCCGCCGTTGAGAAATAGTTGTCTTTTCTCGCGCCGGTAGTTCCGACATCTCCATTCCGAATCGAGTCTTCAGTTCTCTCTGCGCTTGTTCAAAAACAATCTTGAACTGCCGCGTACCCTGCTCACCAAACACTTTCGTGCTGATATCTGTGCGGCGAATCGGAAGTCGCGAGTACTCGCTCGCGAGGGCAAGACGAACCAATTTCTTGACCATTGCGTCAAGACTAGAAGGTGCGCTGTCACCTCCATATTCGTCCTCGTCGCCGGCTCCTACCGAGGAGTCTTCACTGCGCGCTCTTTGACGACGGTTTGAACTTGCGAGCATTGCGTCGTCCGAGTCGGCGGGTTCGGCCTGTTCGGTCAGTGGGAGTTATTCTTGAGGATTTTGCTCTTGTTTTCCCTGACTTACCGCTTGTCGCTTGCGAACTAAAGGCATTGTGTTTGTGGTTTTGTTGTGGTTTACAATGGAGAGAACGCGACGCGACGATCAAACAGATTATACCGCATTAGGTCGGATGGTCCGTGCGTGTTCTTATCTCGGGGCAGTCCAGCATTGATGGGATGGAAAGTGTAGAGTAATTAAGGAGTTTGATATTAAACAATTTCGACAAAGCTGGGTTCGTTCTAAATATTTATTGAATCTATCGGAGGGAAAGTAACTATCTGGTTGTTGGTAAAGAAAATCCATAATCATACTAAGGACCTTGTGAAACGAACAATATATCCTGGCAGCTCAGAGTACTGGGTAGGTCCCCCCCCCCCGGATATAATACTGAATCACACCACTTTCAAGCAAATCAACTTAAACAAAAAAGTCAAACTTCGAATACGCGAGTGAGGTATTATTTTTCTCTAGGGAAAAAACATAACAAGAAACAGGCGCTCAAGAAAAGAAAATACAAATCTAATCAGTGATTGTTGGTCTGGTTGGTCTTCTCATTCACAACCTCCTTAACCTCTTCCTTAGCAGTCTGAAACCAAGTGCTCACCCAAGCTAACGATTCCTGCGAGAGCATCAAGCTAGTGGTAATAACAGCCTTTCCAGAAGCAACAAGACCATCTCCACCACACTTCTTATATTCCGATCCATAGGTGTCGACGAGATGGTGCTTGACATCGCCTGCGACGCGCACCGGGTAGCCAGCAGTGTTGTAGATAGTGCCGCGGATCTTCTGGGTATCTTCACGGACGATGGGAAAGCGAGTATCGATCTCACTCAGACCCTTATCACCGAGGGTATCGGCACGGGCGAGGTAAGGTGCCACATAGCTGTATGGCGTCGAGAAGTAGGGCAGGACGGGCTTGGCAAGACGGGTGTATCCTTGATCAGCGAACTGGATGGACTTGGCGCCATAAGGGTTGCCCTTGAAGAGAGCGATGGAGTCTGAGATGACGGGGTATGAGACGAGATGCTAGTTAAGTTAGATGAAACAGTCACATAAGATGGAAGAGAGGGTAGGAATGGGAGTGGGAGTGGGAGCTGCATACATCTAGGAATTGAGAATGGACCTTCTCGCCATTAACGATCGGTTCACCCATTTTGTCTGATTCGGCGTGGGGCATGAAGACCAGGTATGACAGAACCAAGTATATATAAAGAAGACCAGATTAGAGTAGAAGAGAACAGAGAAAAGTAAAAGAGAAGATAGAATGGAAAATATCAAATCAAATAAAAAAAAAATTGTCGAGTCGAGCTGGAGTGGGCTGTATATAGATTTTCACATGTGATTGCGCCCACATTATGCAATTGGCCTCCCAAGGCCCCAGCGCAATCGCATCATCTGTGCGCAAGGAATCGTATTCCCCGGCTGGTTTTGCCTCTGAGAAAGTACTGCATAACTCAGTGCTTCCTTTTCTATCTCTTTTTTTCCCGCTCTTCTTTTGTATTTTTTTGCCTGGATCAGACCTCTTTGCTGCAGCTTGCCCTGACGCCATACAAAATTGACTTCCCGATACGATGATTACTATTAGTATGTATGTACAAGATACTCATTGAATTGAATTGAAATTATTAAATGAAGGACAATTGTATCCCAAAATCAGGAAATTGAACAATTGCATTAGACTGCAACATCCCATCCCATCCCATCCCATCCATCAAATGCATTTTTGATAAGACAGCTCTTTTTCACATGTGATTGCGGGTCTTCCAACGTCGTCGCATTTTTGGCTCCACCAAGTAGCCTCACTCTGATCGACTCTACAAATCACTCCCAAATCTCATGAAATCACCAGTGATGAGATATGTAGGATATGAATCAATGGAAGGAAAGGAATGAACTAATTATTCGTTATCATACCAGTTAAACTCCATCATTCCCCCGCCATGAAACCTTGTTCTACTTACGAAAAAAACCCCCACCTCCAAAAATTCCGGCTTGGGGCGAGAACATCATCGACAATCCCTCTTATCAGCCAAGAACCCGGCATGCCTAGAGCCGACACGCCTTAGTTTCATGACTGGCCTTTGGTTGTAACACCTGCAGCCCGGAGTCGACTTGCTCATCATTTCACTTCAACCAGGGAGAGAATAAGTCTCCTCCAGTCTGCTGTCTCCTGTTCTCCTGCACCTTGTATCCACTCCATTTTGGCCTGAGCGTCACCCTAAGACCTAACAAAGCCTCATGAATGGACTACTCAATCATTCCTCTCCCCATCCTATCCCGTTCTCGTAGCCCCTCTTCTGCTCAGCGCTAACAAACAACCCAGAATCCAAAGTCCAAAGTCCAGAAAGCGGGAAGACTACGGACGTGATAGCCTCTAGCCCCGCTCAAGAATGCAAATGCAAATCCAAATGCAAAATGTAATGGGGAACGTCGGCGTAGAACCCGGTTGAAATGCATTGTACGTATGCGGCTTTACTTTTTACACCACCGGCACAAAGTTCTGGCCGGATTCGCGATCGGCCCTCACTTACCACCCCTCTACTCCGTACCCTTCCCAGTCCGTTTCTGCGCGCGTCTCCGCGGCGTGCAACTGGTACATGGAATGATTCGTCTTGAATCATCCGATTCTCGGCGATTGGATCATTCGACTATGCACTCCGTGGCTACATCTTACTACGGATGTGAACCGTTGACTTTGACCGTTTCTACTGTATTAAGGATTAATTACCCACGCGCGGTCTCTGCGGTTGGTCAATGGGATTATTGCGGGTTTACCTTAGTTTGTGGAACGGTGTTACTATACCAGTGTACTCGATAGTGATTGTAGGAGGTGGATGCGTATTTGTGCTACACCTTGCCCCCCCCCCCTATCCTGAGCATAAATCTAGAACTAGGACGTGGAATTACTATTTTAGGTATGTAGAACTGAGACAGGTTAGTCTTGTGTGTTGTGCACGATGCATGTGCTTTCTGTGTGTTTGCTGGGTGTTTCGGAGAATATGTCTAACTTCAGGATGTAGAAAAAATAGTGGATAGCTTGAGCTTGGGCTCGTTCATTTGGATTAACTCTCGGGGGTGCAGTATTTGATTTGCAAAGTTGTTCGCTAATCGACAGAATGGCAACATCTTGGTCGATCTTGTGGCAATCTCGTTGGTTTGAATTAGAGTGTAGATCGAATCCGTGCGGGATGAAGTTGATTCCTGGCCCGAACGCACTCCTTACCTTTGCTGTACAGTAGGGCAATGGCCATGCCGAGCCGAAAACGAAGTGGACGTACTTTTTCTTTTTCCCTTTTTGGGACTTTTCTAGTACGTAAATATTCCCCGGCTTCCGAGATACACTGGTTCTGTTCTGTTCTTTCGATCTTATTTGTGATGGGACTCATCGAACCCTGTTCCGGATAATCGTTTCTAGATGGAGTTTGGTGTGGCAAGTTGCGCCACTTTGCATGTAGAACGAAAAATCTGTAAACCAGCCAGCGAGAAACAAGAATCTTGTACGGAGTGAAGTATATGTGTACAAACATACACAAACTGAATAGCTACCTGCTTCTTTCAGTATGAAGATATAGATCTTATTGTCTGGAATGTTAGATATTCAATCTCATTGGAGTGGAAGTTGTGTTTTGGTGGCGGATCCTGCGGATTACGTACTGTAGTTTAGATGCTATCTCGGCTGCGGATTGTATACAATTTACAATCCCTGTCAACAAACAACCGCGGAAGCTCATGAAGTTCCAACTTGTGCATATACAACATAAGAGTGTTTCACATGCGATGGGATTTTGGAAGTCTGATCGGAGCTTGGTTGAGTTCCGTGGACTCGATGTAGTCAAGATAAGATTCGATCACATGGGCTTTGAAAAGCCACAGGTCTTGCCTACGTTTACTCTAGATCGACATGAAAGACATGTGACACTCAAAGCGTTGCAGTATGCTGAGTTAGCATATCTAGTACACCAGCACCCGAAAGATACGCGATGACTTCAGGGAAAGCGCAGTCTAGTATTGGCTCAGGGCATCAATCCTAGTAAGGATTCGTAAGGATGTGGGCAGGGTGTAGACAAAAAGACATGGACGCCGGGAAAAAAAGTGACGTCGTCAAGCGCATAGAACGGGGATCGAAAAATGTGCTGGCAAAAAGCTGCGGATGCAGGCAAGAATTCGTAAGAGGAGACATTTGAAAAAAGAATAATTGTTCATATTTTCCATTTCATTCAGGCAGACGCCAATTTTGTAGGGCGCCCCCTTCGCTCAAAACTGGAGTTCACCGATACATTCCCGATTCTGTTTCCAGCTATGGTATATGCCTTCCTATCCCAAATCAGGGACCGAATGTGCTCGATGCTTTTTTCCCCCTCGCCTTCACCTGAACCGCGTTCAAAACGACAAACGCCCGATTAAAACCGTTTAGAAGCCTAGAAGATTATCAGTAATGTAATTGAAAGAGGTGTAGTGGCGGATTAACGCACGCAGAGGAGTGAAGAACCAGCGGTTCTTTCCGGAAGTGTAGCGGTCCTCCAGAGCCTTCTTGATGGTCTTCTTGGCGTCCTCGCGCTGGGAGACCTCCTTGAAGGTGTCCTGGGAAACAACACCCTTAAGACCCTCAAGCTCCAGAGTGTAACGGGTGGGCATCAGGTGGTTGTAGTTGACGACCTTGATGAAGGGCTTGATGCGGGAGCGGCGGTCGACAAGCTTCTTACCCATGCGGCGGGTGACCTTCAGGGGGTAACGCTCGATACCGGCGACAATGGCGTAAGGGAAGGGGTGGGCCTTAGAGCCAGTGTCCTGAGGCTGGACAATGACGACCTATAGTCGAAAAAAAGTGCTGGTCAGCACTTTGAATTCAATCTCGAATTTTATGTTTCACGATTCCTCCGTCAAATTCTGGCAAATGTCGATTTGAAAAGAAAAGCCCAGTAGTATTCTCCCGTCGCTTGATTCGATTCTTCATTGCATTTCCATTTTGCTCCTTCAAATTGTGCGTGGATCGGTTTGGGGATGGTGGTTGTCGTACCTTCTTACCGGCGTAACGGCCACGGGTGATGATGGCCACACGGCCGACTTTCATGACTATCGCGACATTCTTGTCAGTATGGAATCGTAGAGATGTAGCGAAGACGGTAAATACGCACACTTCATTGTGAAGGTCCCGGTTGGCGGCGAGGTTGGCGGGTGTTGTCGAGTGCGGAAAAGTGTTCGATTTCGGGCAGTCAGTGGGAGAGGGTGAGTTCTTAGGGTTTGATTTGTGTGCGCCGCATTGATTGGTTGACTTACCGACTGTGGCACTAGTCTCATTTTGGTGGGTTACTCCATTGGGGTTATCGGGATAATATATACTCCGGGGAAGAGTCTAGATGAATTGCCTGTATGCCTTAGTGCCTGATTTAGTGCCTGATTGCCTTACTACCCAAGGCGGTAAAATAGTGACGGCATTGTTTACATAGCGACGGGCGTAGTTGCCCCGGTTGCTATGGACTCTGCTGATGTGGTGGCCGCGTAGTGGTCCTCCTCCTCCACTCTCCTCCACCTGTTTACTTTCTTATCAAGTTGATCTCCCGGTGATTGATGCTTCTCACCGTCTTTTGAAATCTTTCGCAACTGCGCATCCTGTGTTTTCTAGCGAATTTCTTCTGAAATTGTTATGCCTTTGACGACCTTGTTTTGAATCGCATTCTTCGAACTACATTCTCCATTTCTTTTTGATACCTTCCTGTCAATATCTCACTGAGACACTTTGACGATATCTCAGCAACGACAAATAAGAAACCATGCCGTCCCAAGAAAGGGACAACTCTTCCCGTGATCGGGAACTGGTTCGGCATCAAGGCCATAACTCGGAATCCGGTCGCCTTTCCGTTCCAATGTATGTGTACTTATCTCTTTCTTTTTCTATCTAATACCGAGGGAAGTCCACGATGAGCGACTGGAAGAAGATGCTAAAGCGCCGTTCGCGCAGGTGGGATAGTTCTGATCCTGAGCGTGCTCCTCCACCGCTACCATTGAACCCTCGCTCTATGAGCCCTGCGACGAAATCAAATGTGTCTCCCAATATCCAGGGTCTGGCCGCAAAATTCACCGATAAGCCAAGCGAGAATGCTCTGAGCTCCTACACAACAAACCCAATGCCCAACAAATCTTCTTCACCAGAGCGACAGCTTGTGAAGGGCCATTATCACAAGCGCATGCAGTCGTTACCACCCGCAGACACCAAGGGTGATGCTCGATCAGAATTCATGAATTATCTTGAGAGTCGATCACCAGAACGTCCTCTTCGAGCAACAATTGTCGATTCCCCAAGCAAACAGCAAGATTCACCACCAAAGTCTGCTGGCTCTCCCCCGCCTCGAGAACGGGAACTTCCTAGCTACATCTCAAACCGATACCTGTCCAAGCCCATCTTGGGAGAAAATACACCTACCTCCGCCACTATGTTAGCACTTCAAAATATGCAGTTACCAGCCGAAAATGACCCGCCTTCGCCCTCCAAGGCACCCAAGATGATTACTGCATCTGCCGAACCACCCCAACCTCAAACGCATGTCGATGGCCCTACAATGGGCTCGCTGGAAACGCAAATCCAGAGCCTGACAGAGATTGCCAGCAGCTTACAACGCGAGATGTCGAATCTGAGCCGACGAAGCAAGGACAACGCCACCGACCTTGTAAGCCTGAAGGCTGCGACAAATGCCCGAGACGAGGATATAAGGAAGAGCTTGAAGGAGCTTTCTTCGAGTCTTACATCAAAGTTGTTGGATAATGATGGCCTAAGGTCTGATCTCAAAGCTTTTTTGAAGCCTCGTGAAGGCATTAACCCGAGTGAACCGGATAGTTCTCCCAATTCGAAGAGAAGCTACTCTGTACCACGTATGCCTAGCCCCAATCCGTTCAGTGGCTACGATCGAGAGTTCTGCGGCTCCCCTGCACCAATTTCCGACGGTTCTGCCAGTATTGCTCTGCTCGAAAAAGTGTTGCGGGAGATGGCTACCAAGGAAGGTGAGGAAAGACTTTTGGAGCTCGTGGATGAAATTAAGACAAGACCTGCCTCGTCAGCTTCTGACAAGGATGCTGACAAGAAGATCACCAATATGCTGGAAGAAATTCTTAACATTGTCAAGGAGGATCCTTCTAGCCGGGCACTCGTACGCTCCATGCAAGCTATGAATAGCACGTCACCCAATAACGAGGGCACTCGATCCCTGTCAGCTGGCTCAATAGACCCCAGCGCTACTGTCCGGGCTCTAAATGTCTCCAAATCCGACGCTGTAGACTCACCATCCGGCGAGGAGGATATGATGGCTATTCTGCGGAGCGTCAAGAATAGCGTTGTCGAGGGAGGTGGCATGACAAATGGTGTCAAGAGCTTGGTCCGCGAATTGCGCGGCGAAGTACTCGGCATGGGACGCGACCTTGCTAGGAAACTCGAGATAATTGAGTCGAGCCGGGCTATTGCTGACAATGAGGAGAAACCTCAGCCTCCAAATGCCGAACAGATCTCTGCCATCGTCAACGAGAGTTTGCGGTCCCTCGAAGAACAGCTAGCTGCTACTATCGAAGAGAGTCGCCAACAATCTTCAGCCTTATCCGACTTCCAATCAACCATGAGCTTAGCATCCATCTACTCAGTTGTCAAGAAGGCTCTCGACGAGTTGGAGCTCCCTCAGCCCCAGGCTGAGCCACACGGGCCTGTAATGGAGAAGGAGGATATCCTTGAAACCGTTCGTGAAGCTTGGGAGACCTACAAGCCAGAGATCGAACTACAGAACTTCGGTCTCGAGCGTGATGAAATCTTAGACTGTCTTTCCGAAGGTCTTAAGGATTATCGTCCACAGCATGAGCAATCTATCACCTATGACCAGGTTCTCGATGCTGTCCAGACTGGCATGCAGAACTTCAGCCCGCCACCAATTGAGCACCCTCCTTCTATCACTCGCGACGAAATCATCCTGACAATCCGTGAATGCCTCGAGAAGCCCGAGCCCGTGTCTCGCGGCCTGGACGAAGACCATGTCAATCACCTGAACTCGATGAAAGATGAGATTCTGGGCGCCGTCGCCCACCATGCCGCTGAGAAGCCGGCTTCACGAGGTTTTGATGAGGAACATTTTAACCAGTTCCATGGAATCAAGGACGAGATACTTCACGCTGTTGCGATGCATGCTGCGGAGAGACCCGATTCCCGAGGACTGGACGAGGAACATATTAATCTTTTCCACTCCATTAAAGACGAGATCCTCGGCGCCGTCGCCATGCAAGCTGTCGAGAAGCCTGCTGCACGAGGTCTCGATGAGGAGCATCTCACCCATCTCAACAACATTCGAGACGAGATCTTGCACGCTCTGTCGCAGCACGCCGCGGAGAAATCCACAAGATCTGTCAATGATGAGCATATGGAACACCTTGACTCTCTACGTGATGAAATCTTGAATGCCGTCACCGGATCCATGGCGACTCAAAGTATGATCAGCAAGGAGTCATTCGATTCCGGACTTGGACGAGATGAAATTGTGAGCGCAGTCTCCGATGGCCTGGAGGCACACTTCACAGCCGCCAAGGATATGGAGGAGCCACGCGTCTCTAGGGCAGATGTGATTAATGCCGTTAATGAAGCATTCGACTCTCAACAGGCTGCCCTCAGCACTGCAGTCCAACACCCCAGCATCTCTCGCGAGGATATCATAAGTGCGGTCGCAGACGGTATTGAACTCTCACGTAAAGATCAAGATTCAGCTCTCGCAAATATTCAGCCTTCTGTCTCCCGCGAGGAAATCCTTGAAGCCATTGCTGAGGGTCTACAAAACTCAACAAAAGATCAAGACTCTGCTGTTGCCAATATCCAACCCTCCGTTTCACGGGAAGAAATCTTGGAGACCATTGCCGAGGGCCTGCAAAGCTCGAGCAAAGATCAGGATTCCGCTTTGGCTAATATCCAATCTTCTCTGACCCGTGAAGAGATCCTGGAGGCCATTGCTGAAGGCCTGCACAACGCAAGCGAGGCCAATAAATCTGCACTCAGTACGAACGTCGGTCCTCAAATTACCCGTGAAGATGTCTTCCAAGCTGTGGTGGAAGGCATGGAGAACGCCAATACCATGACCAGGGAGATTGAACTGAACAAGGACGACCTCATGGAGGCAATAACTGCAGGCCTTCATGAAGTCAACTCTTCTGCAAATGCGAATGCCGGTGAACAGGTTATGGACCGACTGCAAGATGTCGTGGATGGCATGAAAGAAGAGTTCAAGCAATACTCTGCCGCCAACGGAAGGGACACTGAACAAGTGTTAGATGCCATCAAGGATGGTCTCGCTGTTGTGCGAGCCGAAATCGAAGCTCATGTCGGTGGAGCCCACGACGAAGCCAACAAGCATGAGATCATCGACACTGTGAAGGAGGGCTTCCGACTTCTTCAGGCTGACTTGGAAAAGACAATTACCGAGACGTCCATGTCGAATGAATCGCGTGGTAATCCCGATACACCAGAGTTACTGGACGCCATGGAAAAGGAGTTCGAGCATCTTCGTGGTACGATCGTGAACATGGTTGTTCGCGATGGCACCGCTGGCGATAAAGACGAAATCCTCGACGCCATTCGAGACCTTTCAGAACATCAGAAGTCCGATGTTGGCACCGACCAAATTACAAACAGCATTCGTCAGGAGTTTGAGAACCTTCGCGAGCGTATGGACTCTAGCCTTGTTCGAGCAGAGCCCACATCCGACAAGGAAGAAATTATTGCCGCCGTCCGTGAGCACCTTGAAAGCATTCGCGAAGAGACTTTCAACCGAAAGGACGGAGGTGAAAGCATGATGTCTGCCACGAGTGAGCTCCTTGATGCATTCAATGACGGCATCGACACCATCAAGGATGACCTCAAGAGACTTATGGAGAAGCCTGCCGAGTTCGACACTACTGAAGTCCTCGACACCATCAAAGATGGTCTAGCTGATCTGAAGGTTGACATTGACTCTCTTCGTCAATCCCAGAAGGATAGTGATGAAGCAAGCACTTCTCGCGGTGGCGAGCTGATGCTTGCTGATCAGCCAAACCTTGGGTCTGATATCGAAGGCCTGAAGACTCTAATTACCCAGCTCCAGGACAAGGTCGAGGCTATCGACTCAGCACCACGTGCAGCGGAACCAGAGCCTGTTACGGATTCGGCCAAGAAGGAGCATATCGACGAGGTTCTTGTTGCTCTCCAGGAGGTTCAAGTCGTTATTGCCGAGATGAGCGCCGCTCGCGATGCTCAGGAGGGTCAAGTCCGCAAGGAAGATATCGAAGGTATTGAGAATCTTATTATGAGCACCAAGACTCAGATTGAAGAGCTTGCCATTCCCTCCCCTGATCAGGTCGCCACATCTGAACATATTGGCACCCTCGAAACCATGATACGGGAGGCCAGGGATACCATCACCGAGCTTTCGTCTCGCATGGAGGCCGAAGCACCCACAAAATCCGATATGGGAACCCTGGAGGGCCTGATCAAGGATGTCTGGATTGCCTTGGATGAGCTCAAGGGCAAGACTAAAGAGGGTGAAGAAGGCGAAGGCGAAGGTAAAAAGAATGGCGAATCTGACAAGCTCCTCAAGTCGGATCTGCAGACTGTCGAGGCGATGGTGTTCGAGGTCAAGTCTCAGATTGATGAGCTCAAGATCCCGGATCCCGAGTCCCTTCCGACAAAGGAGGAGCTTCAAGTATTGCAGTCTCAGGTCACCGACTTCCAAGAGAAGATGGAGGCAAACAACGACTTGACTGCCCAAGGCTTCGATGCTCGCAAGATTGAACATGCTGGTCTGGCTGAGAAGATCGAGGAGGCTAAACTTGTTGTTGGTGAGCTTGGAGACGAGCTCAAGAGCAAGCTTGATGGTAGCAGCGAAGGCTTAACTGAGCTCAAGCAGCTTCTCGAAGGCCTTGCCATCTCCGCTGAGAACTTCAGCACTGTCGACAGCATCAAGGAACTGACTGATCTCATCAACCGTGAGTTCGAGCGTGCCCACGGTGAGGAGAACGCCAGCAAATTGGACAAAGAGGAGCGAGATGCTGCTGCTTTGGTCAAACACGACGAAACTCGGGCTGCCATTGTTGTGGAACTTGGTGCTAAGATCGATGAAAAGATTGGAGAGATTATTGCGAAATACCAAGACGCGCACGACTCAATCCATTCTAAGTTCTCCGAAACCGAGGAGCGAGACCTGGCTCATGCTGAGGCTGTCACCAGCACCAAGTCCCTCGCAGAGGACATCAGGCTTGTCATTGGTGCAATGGGAGACAATGTCAACCAGACTTGTGAACGTATCGGTGAAGACACCAAGGCTCTCTTTGGCAAGGTTGACGAGTCTTACAGCCGCATGGAAGAGATGCACAATGAAGTCAAGTCTCACCAAGAGCAATCTCGCAGCGACAATGACAGAGCTGTCGCTGCTACTGAGCGTGTTGAGAGCAAGCTTCTTGAGTTCAACCCACAGATTCTCGAGACCGTTCAGCAAATCTTGACGGTCGTTAGCCAGCACTACGATCATTCTCAGAAGTCCGCCGATGACTTCAGGACAGAGCTATCTGCCTTGCCAAATAACATCCCAAGCATGCTTCCTGCCTTGCCTCCGCCTGAATCTAGCCGTGACTTAGAGGATGACCCAGTCCATGGCAAGCTGGACAACATCCTTGAGCTCGCCAAAAACAACAAAATCCACGATGTCCTCGGTACTCTCCTCGAGCATTCAAAGAACGATAAACTGCATGAGAAGCTTGACCGAGCCTTGGACCAGAGTGCGGGCCCCAAAGATGAGATTTATGCTAAGCTGGATCAGCTTCTTGACCATGCTGCCAACGATAATGGCTCTCTACATGAGAAGCTGGACGCTTTGCTCAATCGACCAGAACCAACTGTCAATGAAGATCACTCTGTAACTCAAATGATGAAGCTGGACGAAATGCATAAGGATATCATGGAGAACACTCGCAAGATGAACGAGATGTTCGCTGCGCAGTCTGCCCTAGTTGCAGCAGACACCGAGCGAAAGCGACAGGAGGCTGAGGATGCTGCAATTGCCCTTGAGCGCAGAGTAGCTCAACGGGAACAGGTCGAGGCGGAGATTGTCGGTTTGCAAGAAGAGAAGGACTCATTGCTCAAGATGATCCAATCCTTGCAGGCCGAGAAGGAAGACCTTGCTAAGCAGAACAAGAAGCTTGGCAAGGAGGTATCAGGTCTCGAGACTGCTCTTGAGATTCGTCATGAGGAGATGCAGCAAATGGAAGATCGTGCAGATGGCTTGGAGAAGCGCATTCTGGAGGGTGTTCTAGACCATGCGCGCACAGTGCTGCTCAGTCGCTCCACCGGCAGTCAAGCTATGAACCTCAAGCGCAACCGAAGTGTACGCAGCTCTCGCACCGGCGCACGGAGCCCTAGCATGACTAGTGTCGCCAGTACTGCTCGAGAGTCAAAGGATGCCCGTAGCCTACTCGGTAACGGCATCGGAATGGCCCTGAAGCGCGGAATGCCTAACAACCTTACTGCCGGGGCCGCTCCTGTCCAGCCAAACATTGGCAAGGAGCGTCGCATTCTCAGCTTGAGTCATGTTACTGGTAACCGGGGTGCAGATCGACAGGCTAGTGGCAATGGTGGTCTCGCAAACCTCAAGCGCAGCCACTCTGTCAAGTCCAACTTTTCACTACGCAAGTCATCCTGGGCTGGACGACTTTCAATTGCCGACAAGGAGAATGAGACCTTCCGGGAAGAGGATGAAGCTGGCAGTGAGCCCGACAGTAACGCTGGGACCGAACGCCGAACCAGCTATGCAGGCACGGAACGCAAGTCCAGCTATGCCGGGACCGTCACTGATAGTGTAGTGACCGGCGTCACAGAAAGCGTGGCCTCAACTGATCGACGTACCAGTGGTATGAGCGATACAACAGAAGGTTATGTTGATGATGCAGAAAGCTCCGTCATTGGTCCTCACGATGTTGATGAGGAATCACACTATGAAGAGCATGATCAATCCGAGAGGGCGTCAGAATCTGGTGCAGAATCAGATGATGCTCAAACTGCTCGAGGTGACGATGACCACGACGAGGAGAAAGGAGGCGACGAGCTAGATGATGATGAGCTACAGAAGCTCGTGGATAGAGATATCACTGACACGGCTTCTGAAATGGAAGCGCAGGTGTTGAAGATGCTGGAGCCACCTACTGATAGTGGGCTCGGTACTGAGACTGCGCTTTCTACATGATTTCTTTTGTCCTCTCTTTTATTGTACCTTTGTTTTTTGACGCTTCGTGTTACGACTTTTTGGCGTTTGGGTTTCCTCTCATTCCTTTTCATATACCACTTGTGTCTTCTTGCTTATGATGTTTAACCCCTGTATGATTTCCCCATGTTTCTACTTAATGAACAAATTCTTTACCGTTTTCCACGATTCCATACTCTGTAGTCACTCAGTAAAAGTAATCAGCTGTACCCGATCAGCCTCCCTCATCACCTTTTATTTTAGTAGATACGTAGCATGACTACTCCTGTGATCGTGGTCACCTGCCTCGATAGGCAAGCAGTCAGGTGACGTCCCAACGAATGTCGCTGCCTCAGGCTATGCCGAGGCCGCTTCTCCCCAGAGCTGCACTTGAACCCTTTTCTTTGCCTCTTCGCTCATGGAGCTTTCTTTACAGTGAAAAAGGAGGCCTACCAGTGCATTCGCCCATCTTCATGGTAGATTCGGGGTTATTCCATTTCTCCCTTGCATATACCAACCACCCACCTCATCCCCCGGTCCCCCCGAGCTCCCCACATCCGGTGATAAGCTGGTCGACGACATCCCACGATGCTCGACCCTTTCGGGCCCCCGCCAGCATGGCTGCGGGACTTCGTGGAGCCCTATGCTCTAAGCCTGAACAGCCCGACTCTCCCGGAACATATCCATGAAGTATTTTTCGCCTTCGCTTTTTACCAGTTTATTCACTCGTTCTTGTCGCCATGGTTGTCGCCGATCCTTTTCCCGAAACATTACCCGAAGCTAAATGCTCGTACGAGACTTAACTGGGATATCCATGTTGTTTCTCTTGTTCAGAGTGTTTTGATTAATGTTGCTGCGCTGTGGATTATGTTCGTTGATACTGAACGTGGTCAAATGTCGACTGGTGAACGTGTCTTTGGTTATACCGGTGCTTGCGGTTTAATTCAGGCTTTGGCTGTTGGATATTTTATCTATGACCTGATTGTCAGCATTGTTCATGTGAACATGTTCGGTATCGGTCTATTATTCCACGCTGTCAGCGCTTTGTGGGTGTTCAGTCTGGGCTTTGTAAGTTGATACCCATTGCCCCGTCTTTCTAAGCACATGGAGAAATTCAAGGATCTAATAATATTTCAATGATTTTGCAGAGACCATTCGTCAATTATTACGCGCCTGTCTTCATTCTATACGAGCTTTCCAGCCCATTCCTCAATATCCACTGGTTCCTGGATAAGATTGAAATGACCGGTAGTCGCACTCAATGGTACAACGGCATGCTCCTTCTCTCAGTCTTCTTTTGCTGCCGTCTCGTTTGGGGAACATGGCAATCTATCATGGTCTATCTGGACATGTGGTCCGCATTACAACAGACATGGTCCGCCGCATCTTCCCCCCTTCAAACCCCAGTCTCCGTCAACGCAAATGTATTCCGACCTGACTCCGGCAACATGTGCATTGATGAATCTTGCGCCCGCGCCAACGCGGAAATCGCCCGTTTCAAGGACTTCACTGCTACTGGCGTACCGACCTGGCTCGTTGTGACATACGTTACTTCGAACCTGATCCTGAACTTCCTGAATTACTTCTGGTTCTCCAAGATGGTGGAGACTGTCCTCAAGCGTTTCCGTACACCTGACTCTTCTACAGGCCCTGGCCAGAAGGAAAAGGACCAAGATGGTATTGTTAAGGAGAAGCTGCAGGAGAATATTCCACAGGACGTTATCCTTGAAGCAGCTGCCAAGCTAGAGGAACAGGAAGGTGGACGTGGAGAACTCGGCCTTACGCCGGAACAAATTTCCTCGGCGATAGACGCTGGATTAGGTGAGGAACTACGTCGACGCAGGGCCGAGTTAGTCGCTAAGGTTCCTCTACCCGGATCCTAAGGTTATATACTCCTAGAATAGAGGACTTAACAACGTCCTTGCAGATTCGCTCCTGTTTGTCTCCTCGCTTTGCACATTCTCAATATGCAATATATCAACTTGGTTCAGCGGGACTGGAGTCTTGAACTATACATCCTCGATTTTTTATTATGTTTCGTGGAAGTCCATAGCTCTTTGCATATGGTTTTGGGGTTTACGAGTGCTTGAGCTTTGTGTTTTTGCTACAATATACAACCGTACATATCTCATGTTTCTAACGACAATCCTATTGAAGGTTTAAGATTGATTGTATCAGCGTAGCTGGTTTGTTTAATGCGCACATCTGACCCAGAATGAACGCAATAAGAGAACAAGAAAACTAGCTTAAGCACTGGCTTTCATTGATTCAGCCAGCGGAGGGATTAGATGCATTACAATAGAACGAGGATCTGAAGTAATTGCTCTATAATCGGTCTCTTCTATGTGAGACTTGAGATACTGGATCGGTCTCGGGCAGATCGGCGTGATCGTCTTTCAAAGCCGACGTGTACCAACATTCGCACGTATTTTAAATAAATAAGAAAAGAAAGCAGAGAACAATCGTAAATCGAGGCTCGAAAGTCGTTTAAATATTCGTGCTTTGCAGAGAAATTGGGGTGATTTGCATTGGCAGTTCATGCACTAGTCTACTGACTGCGAATCGGCCCAATGGGCTTACGTACTCGACTTTGAAGAGTACCCAGTAATTACCACCTCTGGTTTGGACGAGTACCTGGGCGAAGAAATAAGATATTAGCTAGGATTAACACTGGCAGTAGCGTATCATACTCTCCTAGCAATGTACCAGTCATTCAAGTATGTCTCAACCACATATCGACTCACATGCCTGGCGAAATCGCGAGTATCCTGAAGGAATTTGGACTTAATTTACAGATATAGCACAGCCCAGATGAAGATTTATTTACATAACAGTATGACCTTGATACTAAATCTCACTATTGCATAAGTCTCCGCCAAGTCTCATCCATCACCTCGTGAGGACTCCTGTTATCAACAAGTCCCAAAGCCATCGAAGGCTTCTTATACCCCAGAAGCTCAAGCATTTTCGGACTCATCTTCGACAATTTACTACGAGGCACCGTCAAAAACTGATTCTCTTCAGTTCTGTAAACCCCACGGACAAAGAAAAGGCTATACATCGTGCGAATTGAATCAGGAACGGAGTTATGTCCTCCTCCATGAAAAGCAGATCCAAAGAATATCAAAGCAGATCCGGCAGACATTTCTGTTTATCAGATGCATTGAGTTAGTCTGGGTGTCACTTGGATATAATGAAATATTCTTACCAGCGAAGCAGATCTCATCTGCCGTTGCCGTACGATGATCATCCCATTTATGACTTCCAGGAACAAACATCGTAGCACCATTTTCTCTAGTAACATCACACCCAGCAATCAAACAAGCAAATTGACTAACATTCTCGAAACTCCAATTCTCCGGCTTCGGATGCCGAATACGATGGGTATTATCATCGCGATGAAGACGTTGTCTCGGAGCCCCGTATCCAATATTCATCGAAAGACTTAGACTAAGCAAAGGTTCGATTCTAATCGGTTCAACCCAGTCCTCGCGATAAACGGTATATTTCTCCGTCAGAATATTCTCCCTAAGACTCTCCAATAATGGATCCTCGCAGATTTCGGCTACCATGTCGGATTTCCCTACTAGACCTGGTATCAGGATGGTTTGCGAGGGAATGATGTGAAATGCATCTCCGGTTCTTGAAGAATTGTTCTCGACGGGTTGCTGTTCGTTCCAGGCTTTGATTTCTTCTTCGATCGTGTTCATTTTTGCTTTTGAGACGAAGTCTTTGATTATTATTCCGCCGTCTCGGGCGAGGACACCTAGGATATAGTCGACTGATGCAGTTGCCGATACAGTCACTATGCTTCCCTTTGGTTTGTATGAAGGGTCGATGGGTGTTGCTGGTGCTGGGATATGAGACCATTCTGGAGACGACATCTCGACGGGCTGGGGAGTACACTAAGCAAATGATGGGTGAAATCGAAAATATCCCTCTCTTGACTTCCAAGGGTCTAATAAATGTGGATCTTCCTCGGCTTCAAACCCGATCTTCGTTTCTTGCGGGGAGAATCCAATCTAACCGAATATGGCGAAAACTATGAGAGCTTTTGGACCGAACTGCCTGGCTCTCTGGAATTATACTGTATTTGAAATTAGGGCTAGAAGGATAGAGATGCCTAATTCGGCTGGTTTGTTGTCTGTCTCACGGCAAATAAACTATTTGGCAGAGTACCTCTTCAGGTATCGTAGGTACAATTCGAATAAATCAAACCCTTGGAATCATTTGGCAAACATATTTCCCGAGTAGTAAAAAGGGTGATTTTTTCTAATAACATCCGGCATGGTCGAACGAGTAGTTCAAGAGCTGAAGTTAGCATCAAAATACTAGTTGTAGGCGATCTCCGAGCTTGCCCTAAGTCGATCCCAAGTTGTAACCAAATGGAAATAACCGAACCCGACTTTCAAACATCAAGTAATTACGATATAACCAGGAGAAACGAAAATTGGTAAGATTAGAGAAATATGAATATCGTGAACGTCAGATTTTAAAATGGATTGACCATGCCTTACATACCCTAGCTACACCGAACCAAACACCACATAAGCGCCCCTTAAACAATCAATATAACAACAAAAGTATGTAGATTCACCTAGCCATCGCGAGTGAAACAGTTTACCTGGCAATTTCAGGCTTGGCCAACATATATCGCACAGCATCCTGAGCCACAGGAGTTTCCCAAGCGCTGTTAGCACCTCCCCGACGGAACTCAGGACCATGGCCATCTGCAGCATCACCGACGATTGTCTCGAGATCACGGCGTTGAGAGTTGACCCAGCGCCGGAGGAAGGCGACGGGGTCCTTGCTCAGTGCTGTGTAGAAAGAGTGTCGAGCCCGGGAGTGAGTGAGAGCTTGAACAATGAGAGCGACTTGGTCGTCCAACGAGGCGATTTGTCGCATGCCAGCAGTGTATTTGGGGTTCTGCGTAAGAGCCATCATCTTTGTGCGTAAAGGATCCTCGACGGCGACGCGAATGTCGTAGATTGTGGGTGTAGGCTCCTTGTGGAATTCCTCATCGACACGGATGGTATAGGGGAGCTTAATGGGATCCATGGGGCTAGTGTGGGGGCCGATGCTCTCCGGAATCTGAGGGAAGAACATGGTTTCGCGGCCAAAGATCTGTTGTTAAGTTTGTTAGGACAAGTTATACTGGATTTTTCTTTCTTTGGTGACTTACCGAACGAAGACGGTGGTCACAGCGCACCTGGCGCTTCTCCTCGTCCTCTTGCAACTCCATAGCTCGGATATAATCCCAGATACCAAGAACTATTCCGCTCCGAGTTTCTTCCTCGACATCCAGTACTTCGGCCAACTCCTTGCTAAGCTTGTACCGCTCGGGAGTCTCATCGCGCACAAGATTGACGGTGACATTCAAATTCTCTTGTGAGCTGCGCGAGAATTGAATGCTATCGAATTCGGCGTTTTGCGGGGGAGAGGGCGCGTTGGCTGGCACCTGAGGCTTGTTCCAGGTAATCGGTTTGACCTCTTCAGGGACAGTGGTGGCTGGCTTGTCAAAATCGACAGTGACGGTCTTGAAGAAATGTGAGAAGCGTTGTGGCTGCTTCTTGGTCTCTGGCTTATCCTTATCCCTTTCCTCCTTGTCTTGATCCATCGCGTCATCATCAGCGGACTTTTCCCCCTCACTTTCAGGAACAGTAGGGTCGTTATCGTCGTCTAAAAGACGACCTTCGATGCGCACTTTGTACCGACCCGATCCGGGGTTGCTACCGGTATTTTGCCAGGGCTGGTCCTCAACGGTATTGGTAATCCAAATGCGCATTGTTCGGTACTTCTTGACGGTCTTGCTGATGGAATCCTGAATATCTAAGCGCTTGCGCACAACTGCCGCATCCAATCGCTTCTCCAGATCGCGAAGATTCTTGTATTGTTCAACACCCTCACCAATAACGACTTCCTCGATTCCGTCGGGGATATTCTTGTCGGTGGGCTTGCGGCTACGGCGCAGAGCTGCATCATTAGGGTGTGGCATTGGGCGTTGAACGGCCATATATTGCGGATTGACTGCGTGCTGAGGCATTGGCACTGGCATCGCGCCTATAGGATGTTAGACCGGGTTGAATGGAGGGAAAGGAAAGGGGAACCAACCAGGCGCTGGGCCCCTACGAGGCGCGGCTGGAGACCGCTGGGCGGTCGGGGGAAATCCCCGGGCAAAATTAGGTTGCATGGGAGCGTTCATTGCCGATCCAGAAAGCAGTGGGCTCCGGACGTGGAGTTGGGGTGGAGGATGAGGTCGAGCGAGGGCGACGGGAGGTCGCGATTCTTTTGCGCGCTTTACCCGATTCGGAAGGTCGCGAATGGCAGTATGGCAGTCAACACAACATCAAATATTTCAATGGCTCATGAGTTATAGAAGGGAATATAATAGTAAATTTAATTGTAGAGATAGCTGGAGAATTAATTGAGTTAAAATAGACTTGCAAATCAATGTGCGGTGGCCGGGCTACGGATGTACTACTAGCACTGAAGCTTTGCTCAGATCTTACAATACGTTGCTCTTGCGAAGATATAGTGATGGTCGTGCATAGATCCATTATTTCCCGTGATCTAATCTCATTGCATAATCCTAGACTCCGCTTTACTCTAGAAGCGAGGCCTGGTTGGTATACAGTCCTTCCACCACATTGCTCAGCTTCTCGATTGTGTCCAAAGCCGCATCATAGGCCTGGTCACGTTCCGTCTCGTCGTACACAATGAGACATCCAGAACCTTGGTCCAATACGCCAATGATCACCTTGTCGAGAATCATCTGAGACAGCTTGCGCTCCACCTGTTGGACGTCCAAGCCAACCATCTTGGCAATGTGGTCCAGCTCCACTCGACTGAAAGGCTCAATGACCTTGATCAAGTTTTGCTCCAACATGGCATCATACAGGCGACGAAGGTGATTTCGGATAAAAGTATCGCTGCCGAGTTCGTAACGGTAGTCTGAGAGTGCCTTCTCATATTCCTCCAGAGACCGGTTGGCGTGGGCGCGGGCCACAGCCTTCATAGCTTCAAGACGTGCACTGGCGTACTTCTGGGCTTGCTTAGAGCCCAGCAACTGAGTCACGTCGTCCACCAGATTCAACATAATCTTACACAGCAGCATATACTGCAGAGCAGCCGTGGCAAGCTCACCCTCATCAAGGGAGTTGTATCCTTCGAGAGCCTCAATGAAGTATGAGAATGAAGTGTTGAAGTCCTTGTCCTCGGCGTGCAGCATACCACTCTGCATATCCAGACCAGCCTGTAAATTAGGAGGAGTGTAGACAGAAGCGGCGGATGTTCGTGCCGCCGTGAGGGCAGCGCGAGCCTTGGCTTGGTTGCCCAGGGCATGGTAGACACGCGACTCAAGCAATTGAACCTCCACCAGCATCAGCTTGTCATCGAGGCGCTTGAGCTCACGTAGAAGGGAGTTGATGAGAGTGAGGGCATCGTAATAGGTTTGCTTCTGCATATAAATCGCAACGAGACGGGCTTGGAGGTTCTGTCGCAAGAAGGACCGTCGCTCGGCAATGGCCCACTCTATGCATGATTGGATAACGGCAACTTGAAGATCGAGAGTGTTGGGGATTTCGCTGATGAGATCAAGGAGCTGACGGACTAGAAGCAACAGTCAGTTGATGTATTCTTTAGCCTTCGATGGTACTGCTTACCCAGCTTCGCTGTCTTCGCCTTGGCAAATGACGAAAAGGTGTCTCGGCTGGTCTTAATAAGGTCCGCAATCTCCTGTGGTTTCTTCGCATCTCGGTGCAGTTGACCCAATCCGATCAATGCATGCTCGTAGTCTCGCGATGAGGCTTCTGTGGACCCCGGTCCTTCGGAGAGGATCTTCTGATAATTGCTAGCGGCTTTCGAGGGGTCCTGCTTTGCCAGGTCCCGAACCTCCTGTATCCGCGGAGAGACCTTATTGGCAGCGGACATTATGGAGAAAGAAACGAAGATAGAGGCTCAGAAAACAAAGAATCCAAGTATTGGAGGAACGTGAAAAGTGGATGATGAAAGGAAGGTTGACTTGCCAGGCGTTGAAGTCGGGGAGCTTGGAAGCTGGCAGCTGCCGCCGCTCTCACCGCCCTGGCTTAGCAAATCATCCCGTCAACAGAAAAAAAAGTTGCTCCGCTCGGTATTTTTTTTTTTTTTTGCATACGCTTTCACCACTTCAAAATGGTATGTCATTGTTTTTTATTCTCATTTGTGTCTGGCTCATGTTCTAATATGTTTTTAGAAAATCAAAGCGCTATCTCGTTCAACGGCATCGCAGCAGGCCCCTGGGTCTGGTGTCGTTCGCCAGTCGCGGAATCTCGATCCGTCTCAGCACCCATTTGAGCGTGCTCGAGAATATACTCGTGCTTTGAACGCAATTAAGATGGAGCGCATGTTCGCTGCCCCTTTCTTGTGTCAGATGGGTGACGGCCATGTGGATGGAGTTTACAGTATGGCTAAGGATCCTGGCTCTCTTGAACGTTTCGCCAGTGGTAGTGGTGATGGTGTAGTTAAAGTGTGGGACTTGACAACTCGGGGAGAGGTCTGGGAAACCCAGGCGCATGAAAATATGGTCAAGGGTGTTTGCTGGACTCCTGACAGAAAGCTTTTGTCTTGCGCAAGTGACAAGACTGTCAAATTATGGGACCCTTACAACTCTGAACCGGACGCGCCACCCGCTGCCAGCTATCTGGGTAACGGTGCTTTCAACAGCATCACACACCACCGAAACCAACCCGCCTTTGCCGTTGCCTCGTCTATGATCTCTGTCTATGACCTCTCTCGGCCTTCCTCCTCGCCCTCGCAGACTCTGCACTGGCCCACTAGTGTTGATTCCATTACATCGGTTGCATTCAACCAAACCGAAACTTCAATTCTTGCTTCCACTGCTATTGACCGCTCCGTCATTATGTACGATTTGCGGACATCTTCTCCAGTACATAAGTTGGTTCTCAAGTTGGCCTCTAACGCCATTGCCTGGAACCCAATGGAGGCGTTCAATTTTGCTGTGGCAAATGAAGATCATAACGCCTATATCTTCGATATGAGAAAGACCGATCGTGCCCTCAATGTCCTCAAGGACCATGTGGCTGCTGTCATGGATATCGAGTTCAGCCCTACAGGCGAGGAACTGGTCACTGCATCTTACGATAAGACCATTCGTCTTTGGGACCGAGCTCGTGGTCATTCTCGTGACATTTATCACACCAAGCGGATGCAACGGTACGAAACTTTTCTTCCCCTCTCGTAAGCACCCGACTAACAATGAATTTAGTGTTTTCTCTGCCAAGTTCACCCCAGACAGCAAGTATGTCCTGTCTGGATCTGACGATGGCAATGTTCGTCTCTGGCGTGCCAAGGCCTCTGACCGCAGTGGAATCAAGAGTGCACGTCAACGAACCAAGCTGGAGTACGACCAAGCTCTCATTAAGCGATACTCGCATATGCCTGAGATTCGTCGTATCAAGCGACAGCGTCACCTGCCCAAGCCTGTTAAGAAGGCTGGTGAGATCAAGGCTGAAGAGCTTGCTGCCATCAAGAGACGCGAGGAGAACGTGCGCAAGCACACTAGCAAGGCCAATCTGAAAAAGAGACAAAATGAACGCGCGAAGATGATTCTTGCAAACGAACAATAAACGACCATTGCATTTTTCTTGCGTCTCAGACCGGCTGAGATTTGAACTGATTGATATTCACATTGCTTCCAAGATATGCAAGTGTACAGAGATATACGACAATGTCCGTCTTATGTACAAGACTTACGCATTCAGCCCTGGTCATTCCGTCACATGTGCAGACTCATCAATCGACCCGGTCTTTCTTTGCTGTATTATGACCATTACGATTCCCCGACGCTACAGCTTGGTCGATGCCACTCATGTATCGAGCCACCTTCTGAACGGCACCTGGCAAGATGGCGTATAAGTTTACCAATTTTGCAAATGCTGGTAATCTCAGCACACCACCATGGCCACTATCAATAGCTGCAACGATCTCTCGAGCCACTTCTACGGGTTCCAGTACCGGTGCGAAAAAGTGACTCGGTGTCCGGACCCAGTCAAATAGCGGCGTAGCCATCTGCCCTGTCTCAACCAACAACATTTTTACCTGCTCGTGCTCGCGGAGCTCTGCTTCCATTGTCCGGTGCAGAGCGCTGAGTCCAGCCTTGCTTGCTGAATAGTCGGCCAAGCCTGCCGGGGACAATTGGCCTAGCACCGAGCTGACAGTGACAATAGTCCCTCCATTCTCGGTCTTGGCTATGATATCCGGCAGGAAAATCTGATAGAGATGGAACGCAGCCATCAAATTGGTGCGCATCGTCTTTTCAAATGCATCGACAGGCAGATTGAGGAGCACATCCCCATTGATCCGCGCCGCAGCGCAATTGATAATAATAGTCGGGGTCCCCAACTAGACATCATTAGTGAATAAGAATCCAAATCATCATCCAAAATGGGATATTCTGCACATATCTCTTATCCCCTCGTATAAACCATAGAACTTATAAAGTAAAATGTGGAACATACCTCAATCGTAACCTTCTTTTTAACTTCTTCCAACTCACTCCTCACACTAACATCACACCGATAATAACAAACCCCTTCCCCAAGTACACCATCCTGCTCCTCACTCCCACCAACAAACTCCCTTATATCCAAAACAGCCACCGCAGCCCCCTTCATCGCATAAATCTGCGCAATCAACAGTCCAAGTCCACTAGCCCCGCCCGTAATCAACACAACCTCCCGATCCGAATCCACCGTCCGCGGAATCCCATGCGCAACACGGTGATTAATCGTCTGCGCAATGAAAAGCCCAGATATAAACACCGCGTAGGACACTGCACCTATAAATGCCGGGGCTGTCGGGGGCGTAACCTGGGCGCGCAGACAGAGGACCACGATCCAGGCGATGAAGGGAGATAGCAGGGTCCGTTGAAGGACGCGGTAGAGGGTATCGATTGTGAGGTGGTGAGACCAAGGCTTTTGCGGAGATGAAGCTGGTAGCGTTGACCTTGTCGTAATTATTTTTGGCGCAGACATCTTGGGGATTTGGCCCTGTTCTAGGGTGGATTGAGCTGGTAGTTTTATTTCGTTGTTTGTTCGGATCTGCTGATGGGCTTCCTCTCTCTATGTTTTTGGCAGTGGTGGGATGGCTGGCGCCAAGAGAGTCTAGATTTCTGGCTCAGGGGGTGACCAGTAATGCATTTAATGCATATTGGTGGCTCTGTGAAGAATAATATCGCTTAGTGTTAAATTCAAAAAGAGTGAGAGAGGAGTTCACAGCTCGAGTTCGGAGAAATTGGATCAGCGGGGGGCTGATAAGATCAGCGATAGCTCAGCCCGACGGTATAAAGGGACAATGAAGGCTTTCAATGCTCTACGAAAATATAACATTTTGTTGATGGATCAAACTTCGTTGGTCATAAATTGATTGCATGATATCGTGAATAAGTAATTGCTACATAAATTAAGAATGAAAGGTTCTTTGCCAATTGCCCCTAACGCCCAACTCTGAATAATTACCCCAAGAAATATCTCCCAAGATTCGCAACCTGAGACCATACTCGCTTTGGAGTGAATGGGTCGGATACATTCAATGAATAGCTGAATGTCTTGAGTTGGGGATCTTCCTTCATAATATCAAGATCTGCAGGATCACTGGGAAGGACGAAGCCATGTCCTGCCCTTGGATACTTCCGGTAACCGTCTTCACCCTCTTGTTTCGACTTCGGGCTAGCAGGCACCGGACTGAAAGATCTTTGCTGTCCTAAAGAGGTAGAAGGTACTCTGATATCCGGAACCCTCGACGAAATGTCAACCAGAAGGTCAACTAATTGTGCATGGGAAAGACCAGAGAAGTAGGCCCGCCTTTTATCTGCACTCCTTGAAGAGACTGCAACCTCTGAAACATCCCTTTGTTGAGAAATAATCGATTGCTCTTGCGGCTTTAAAGGGCGAGTGCCAGTGGCCCGGCGCTGGCGGCGTGTACAACGGTAACAGTGCCAATCCTTGTCCTCGTCCAAAATGGCTTCATCAGGAATCTCCGGGTCATGACATTTCTGATGCCAGGTCAAATCGCACCCACTGCAGAAGACAATGGGATTTGATCTCGGGGTAGTACCACGATCACATTTCACACAGATAATGTTGGCTAGTTTCTTGCGAGCAGACCGTTGACGTTTGCCGGGAGCAGCCACAGGGACGGGACTGGGAACATAAGCTGTCGGAGCTCGAATGGCTCTACCTGAGCGACTCATTCGAGCATTTGGTGATGGGAGGACTTCGTCGATAGATCCCTCGCGCTTTATGGCGAAATCATCGTCTGGCTTCTCCTGCTTAAAGGTGATCTTCAACCGTTTTGCTGGACGACCGGATGACTCTTCGGGCATCGCAGCGTTGTCCTGGGGCATAGTTGACATTTCCCTTTTCAAATATGGATCTATTTGGCCCGATACCTATTGTAGAGACGACTGATCGACTTTGATAAATGAGTAGAGGTTCGAAACTTTAGGCGCTGAGGCTGTAGGCCGGAATGGGAAGTTTGGGAAAATCAAGAAGACGGAGAACCGCAAATCTTCATGCAATCAATCATTGATCACGGTCCACGTAACCAAGGCTTATCAATGCACATCACAAACACAGAGAAAGAGACGTCCATGTTGAAATGGCAGTCTCCATCGTCAACTGGCCAATCCAAACCGAGTTATCACGGGACCTCGGAGGAATGATACACCGGAGAATGGGAACGTCCATCTTCACTCGAGCAAACAATCACCAATTTACACATTCTCACCACGGCTCATGAGAATAATACCCGTGAGGCAAGCTCCGGGGAAAAAAAGTTAAAAATATTGAATTTAACGTATCATTAGAGCCTATGGAGACCGAGTACCAAGCATCTGAGTCCTAAAGTCGAAATATGAATTCTACAGATCGATAATATATCAATTTAGTAAATTGAGATCTATGATCCGGCAGAAAATGAAATAATGTACTACTTGTAGTACTAGTACATTTACTTTGGATATTTGATATGTCTATGTACAATCAGACAGGCCTTCCATATCTACAATATACCCACTGGCAGTCACCGACGGACTATATTTAAGACAACACACCCTCCTCTTTCAGTCGAGTAATATCTGCTTCGCTATACTCCAATAGATCTCCCAGGATCTCATTAGTGTGCTGACCAAGGGTAGGCGGAGGGCTCCGGACTCCCGGTGTCGCTTCAGAGTATTTGATGGGAGTATTAACCAGCTTAATAGGGCCACAATCCGGGTGGTCAACCTCAGTAACCATGCCTCGAGCTTGCACTGTAGAGATAATTTATCAATATGTATACAATTAGAGAGAATGAAGTTACATACCGTGTTCGTGGTTCAATGTTCCTTGGATATCATTGACCGCCGCATAGGGCATTCCACTGCCTTCAAAGATCTCCAGCCACTCCTTAGTCGTCTTTTGCTGAGTGAGATTCTCAATCAATCCATCGATATCGGCACGGTGCTTCACGCGGTCACTATTAGTGACGAAGCGAGCGTCGGTCTTCCATTCAGGGTGACCGAGACGATCAGACAGTACACCAAAGAGACGGTCATTACCACCACCGAAAAGAATGTCACCATCTAGTGTCTTGTAGCTTCGGTAAGGAACAATTGATGCTGTTGATTGAATTAGTATGTACCTTGTGAGTTTTCTGAAGACGGAAATCACTCACGATGTGCTGTACCCCAGCGACCTGAATCCTTCTTTCCGCTAATGAGGGCAGAGCTAGCCAAGTTCGACAATGTTGCTACCTGGCAATCGCTAAGACAAGCATCAATATGCTGGCCCTTGCCGGTACGAGCTCGCGCCAGTAAGGCCGCCATGATAGCATTGGAAGTATAAAGACCAGTGGTCAAATCGGTCACTGCAACACCAACCTTGACAGGCGCTCCATCTCGTGCTCCGGTGATGTGCATCAAACCCATCTCGGCTTCCACCATAACATCATAACCAGCACGATTACTGTATGGTCCAGTCTGGCCGTAGCCAGTGATACTAGCATATATAAGTTTGGGATTAATTTCCTTCAGGGTATCATAATCCATTCCATATTTCTTCAGGCCTCCGGGCAGATAGTTCTCGACCAAGACATCGCATTCCTTAGCAAGCTTGTGGAGAATCTCAACGCCTGATTTGTGTTGGAATGACAGACCAAGGGATTTCTTGTTCCGGTTGACCTGTGGATTTGATTAGTACACAAAATGTCAATTGAAGCGTTTTGGGGTTTCCGTACCGCCAAGTAATAGGCGCTCTCGCCTGGTCCAGTCTTAGCTGGGTCTTCATATTGGGCATACGGCGGGCCCCAAGCTCGAGTATCGTCACCCCTTACGGGATGTTCAACCTTTATGACATCCGCCCTAGACAATTAATGTTAGCCTTGAATTATTCCTCCCAATTGGACATGAATAAGCTTGAAGAAGAGCTTCAATATCCCCCACTTACCCCAAATCGCCAAGAATCTGCGTACAGTATGGCTATAGAAAGTCAGTATAATAGCCAGTGTTCAATTTGGTTTGAATATACTCACTCCAGCCAGTACTCTGGTCATGTCAAGTACACGAATACCCGATAAGGGAAGAGTATCACTCAAAGGCGACGCAGCACTGGAGTAACTCCGCACTGGCATACGATGCCAGGCATTGTAGGACCAACTTGGACTCGAGCGACGAGCAATCGCTTGCAAGCGAAGAGAAAACGCCATGATCAAAAAATATCAACCAGTCCAACACTACCTCCAAAAGAAATAACAAGTGAACACGAAAACAAGACAGTCGAAGACGAGTATTGAAAGGAAACTGGAATAGATCGAAACTCCGTCAAATCGCCGACACCGCTTCGGTCAGCGGGCCCCGAAGCCGAGGTCGACCGACAGCAACCCCAACTTCCTCCTCTTCCTTGCAGATCCACTCCGCAAAGATGTTTACTGGTCTTGTTGAGACGATTGGGAGTACGTGATATCTTTTTATACTTCTTATATCATGTCCACCATACTAACAATCCTCTCCTTGCAGCCGTCACGGCCCTAGAGCCCCTCGATACCTCGCAGAGCGGGGGCGGGGGTACATCACTCACCATCTCCGATTGCGAGGAGATTCTCACAGATGCTCATTTAGGTGATAGCATCGCTGTCAATGGTACATTCTTCTCCTTGGAAACCAATTTTGCACTCGAAACACACACACGATCACTGATACTTCTCTCGGAACAAAGGAACCTGTCTCACAGTCACCGAGTTCGATAAGACCTGGTTCAAAGTTGGCGTTGCGCCGGAAACCCTTCGACGCACGAATCTCGGCTCACTGACAAAAGGCTCCAACGTTAATCTCGAACGTGCAGTTTCAGCAGATACCCGAATGGGTGGACATTTCGTACAGGGACACGTCGACACTGTTGCGCAGATTCTGTCCGTCACACCTGATGGTAATTCCTTAGTGTTCCGCCTGCAGCCGCGTGATAAGGATGTACTGCGCTATGTTGTTGAGAAGGGCTATGTCACGTTAGATGGTGCCAGTCTCACCGTAACCAAGGTCGTTGACGGTGAAGATGGGTATTGGGAGGTTATGCTCATTGCCTACACCCAGGAGAAGGTCGTGACGGCTGGTAAGAAAGCTGGCGAGCTTGTCAATGTGGAGATTGATATTGTGGGTAAGTATGTTGAGAAGAGTGTTGCGGGATACTTTGCTGGTACTGGTGGAGGAGATTTTGCGATTTTGGAAAAGATGGTTTCTCGTTTGGTTGATGAGAAGCTTAAGAAATAAATTAGATTGTGTATGCATTTTATGCCGTTTACGAGATTCCGAATGACAGAGGCAAGCGTCTAGATAATTCTAACTCAAAACTTTTCTTAAATCATTCCGTAAATCTTGTACATGTACATTTGGCCGTCAAGAATGGGTATAAGTTGTGGATGCTGCCTATAAAAGGTAGCTGCTTGGTGGTAAAAATCAACCACAAGCCCGAAGAGGGTCAATATGGTTCCTGATCGACTCGGAGTTGACGGTCCTCGACATATACTCGTAGTCACCGATCTGAGCTGGAGAATAGAATCAGGTCTGGTCCGAGAGGTGTTCTGGAGGTCTTGGACCTAGGTATTCAAGACCATTGAAGTTGGTTGGCAGACAGGATTGACCTGCGAAGCCGTAAGAAACTTATGATAATGAAACGCATCAAATCCTTCACTCTTCCATAGACTCATCCGAGTCCTCTTCAGGCTCAGCACCTCCTTCACCTTCTTCCTCATCAAAGTCATCAGAAAGCCAATCATCCTCATCCATATCGACATCCTCATCCTCCTCATCATCATCGTTGACCTCCTCGCCATTGGCCTTAGCCTTGGCCTTGTCCTTCTTCTTCCGCTCAATGTTTTCCTTTTGCTCCTTCTTACGTCTCTCCTTCTCCTTGCGACGAGTTGCCCAATTCTGATCCAACTTCCTGACTTCCGCATCAGATTTGCTAATGAAATCGTGCCACATAATCTTGCCTTCGCAGACGCCATCCTCAACCTTCATAAGTCGAAGCTTCAAGCGAGGACCCAGCTCAACCAGTTTAACTGCTCGCTTCTCCACGCCGGGAGCCGCAGGCTTCTGATCAGCCTTTTCGCCGGCCTTCTGGCGTTGTGCTTCACGCTTGTTCAGAACTCTCCGAGTTGTGCTCTCTGCAACCTCCACCTCGGCATCGGTATCCAGCTCAGTTTCACTTGCAGATGTGTAGCCCGCAGCGGACGGGTCCAGGAGATAGTCAGCCGCATCCTCGAGCTTACCCAAGTTAGGGACAGCAGCCTTCTTCTTATCTCTGTTTCGAACTTCCTTAGGGTCAAGACGGCGGATACGTTTTGAAACGCCAGTCTTCTTTGTGGCAATGGCGTAGTGTCGTAGACTCAGGATATAGGAACCATCCTCCTCGGATTCAGCAGGTTCACGGTTCAGGAGCATCACACGGCGAATTGAAGAGAGAGGGGTGGCTGTAGGGTTGATAGGAGGGAAGAGAGATTGGAAAATGGTGGTTGTGAGCGTTTCCAGGCGTTTCGGCACCTTGGCATTTTCATCGGCATCCGCGGTATTGAAGTTGTTCATCACCAGTAGGGGTGGAGTTTTGTGATCTTGTCCACCACTTTGAGGCCGCTTCAATGATCGCTCTACATCCTTGCAGAGCGAGTAGTTCTCGACTTGGAAGTGAAGAGTAGGGCCACGAGGTGTAACAGCCAGTCGCATGTTGGTATTGCCGGTCTTAGACTTGGAAAACAGCATCAAATGAGTAACGCCGAGAGGACCAGTCATCACAGTATAGTCACGCAATCGGTTGGATTTGCGTTCCTAAAGGTACATAATTAGACGCTATTGACAATTGCCAAGTGAGTGATTTTGATCATCATACCTTCAATCGCACCGCTGTATCGGGTTCCATCATCCGTCGAACATCTTTGACTAGCTGAGTGACACTAGTACCAACTTGCGAACCACCAGCTCGAATAACCATGGACTTTGGGGTCTTGGTCAGAGCAGCCGCACCTCCTTTAGGCGCTGCAGACGCATTTTGGGGGCGCGTATGAGTGCGCTTCTTAACACGAGCCTTAGCCATTATGATCGGTGAAAAGAAAAAACACCAATAAATGGGTAAGAAAGGGTCGAAGGAAACAGAAAGCTGTAAAAGAAGATTTGGTTCTCGGAGCTGGAAGTTTTTTTGTTCTCCAAAAAATCCCAGCGGAGAAGGGCTCGGATTAATGATTCTGCCGGACCCACTCTAAATTATTTTGAGATCGCAAGTTCTCGACCGCAACTTTTTTTTTTTCAAGACGAGACTTATATACATCGCAAGAATGCCGACTATGAAGAAGCGCAAGGTTGACCGTGAGGTCGTTTCTCCAGCGGAAGAAAGTGATGCTCATTCCTCGGGCTCTGAGTCTACCGGTGCTGAGAATGCTCCTAACGAAATTGAAGACTCCAACACTGCGACATCGACTCCGAAAACATTTAAGGACTTGGGGATCATTGATTCGCTAGTCGAAGCTTGTGAGACTTTGGGATACAAGGCGCCTACACCGATTGTGAGTACAACTATATTAAACTCAACTTTTGTTAGCATATAATGCTTACAATGACAAATCTAGCAAGCCGAGTCCATTCCCATAGCTTTGCAAGGCCGTGATATTATCGGTCTGGCTGAGACAGGTAGTGGAAAGACAGCTGCATTCGCTCTGCCGATTCTGCAAAACCTCATGGAGGCTCCGCAGTCCTTCTATGGCTTGATCCTTGCCCCGACTCGAGAACTCGCATATCAAATTTCACAATCTTTTGAGGCCCTGGGATCGACCATCAATGTCCGATGCTGCACATTGGTAGGAGGAATGGACATGGTACCTCAATCCATTGCACTGGGCAAGAAGGTAAAGCTTCAATGAACTATAAAATTCTCTGTCCTCGAGTACTAATGCTCTACAGCCTCACATTGTGGTTGCAACCCCCGGTCGTCTGTTAGATCACCTGGAGAACACTAAAGGGTAAGCAGAGCGCATTCTCATACATCCGCGCTCTAAGACTAACCGTTCACAGTTTCTCTCTACGTGCACTCAAATACCTCGTGATGGATGAAGCCGACAGGCTGCTCGACATGGATTTCGGGCCTCTCCTCGACAAGATTCTCCGAATCCTCCCCCAAAAACGAAACACCTTCCTTTTCAGTGCAACCCTCTCATCAAAAGTCGAATCTCTCCAACGCGCATCTCTCTCCAACCCTCAAAAAGTCTCGGTCTCCAGCAAATACCAAACGGTCTCGACTCTTCAATCTTACTTCCTCCTCAAACCTCACAAATGGAAGGATCTCTACCTCGTTTATCTCCTTAACGAGATGGCCGGTAAAAGTGTCATTCTCTTCACACGTACCGTCCACGAGACGCAGAGAGTTGCTTTCCTTCTGCGCAGCTTAGGATTCGGCGCGATTCCCCTTCATGGACAACTGAGCCAGTCTGCTCGTCTCGGAGCCCTGGGCAAATTCCGATCAAAGTCGCGTGACATTCTTGTCTGTACGGATGTTGCAGCTCGAGGTCTTGATATCCCAAGTGTTGATGTCGTTCTGAAGTATGTATCGAAATTCCAATTTCTCTCGATCATCTCACTAATCTAAATGACTACAGTTTCGATCTTCCCACCGACAGCAAAACCTACATTCACCGTGTTGGACGTACAGCCCGTGCTGGAAAGTCCGGTATCGCCATCAGCATGGTTACACAATACGATGTAGAATTATTCTCGTAAGTCTCCCTCTCCTTCTGAGATTCTAGTTTGTTACTAATGGCAATTACAGGAGAATCGAGGATGCTCTCAATCGCAAGCTGCCGGAGTACGAGACAGAGAAGGATGAGGTTATGACTTTGGCGGAAAGAGTCGGCGAGGCACAGCGTTATGCTATTATGGAGATGAAGGCCATTGATGAGAAGAAGAATACTAAAGGTGGCAAGTTTGGAAAGGGCAAGGGCAAGCGTACGCGTGATAACATGGATCAAGAAGAAGGTTGAGCTAAATCATAGCATGGCTAGTCCAAGATTATTTTGCCAAGTGTATGAGTTTAATGTCAAGAGAAAAGTTCCTATTCCATCTTTCCCATGATATACTGTAAATCCTCTTTAGAATACATAAGTGGCATATGTTCATATCTCATTCTACTGATTGGAGCAAGGGATAATTTATTAGCATGCAAAGAAAATTCATTACTGCATGAACATGATATTGACTATGTTGCTAAGTCATACTGCCCTCAAGTGGTAGGAAAGAAACGCTGTCGTCATATTTTGTAGTCGCGGTACCCCAATGGTCACGTCAGTTGATCAAAGTAAGCAAAGTCGGCGGTTCTGCTCTTTTCTGGGGTCTGCAAAGGGCATTTAAATTTAAGCCTGGGGCTCCGCAGTGCCCGCCTCGCGAACGGCATTGGCAACGCGGGTAGCAAGGTCATCGGCCTCGGATCGGCTGGCAGCCTCAGCGTAAACACGGACAGCATCCTCAGTACCACTGGCACGAGCGAAGCTGCGGCCCTTGTTGTAGCGAGATTGCAGGGACTCGATCTTAGGCTGAAGACCTGCGGGAGACTCGAGCTTGCGCTCGGCGTCGTAGGCCTTGAAAATTGAGCGATCGTTCACCTCAACGCGCACGAGGCGAGAGGGGAGATCAGTGTAGGTGCCGAGCCACTCTTTCGGGGTCCAGCCCTTGTGAGCGAGGATAGCCTCGACGAGCAGCATGTCAGAGAGAGCATCACCGACGGCCTGGTTGATCAAGTCGGTCAGAGCCTGCAGGCATTCCAAAGAGCGTTGCTGAGCGGGAGATTGGGGCTCGGTGTTCTTGATGGTCTTCAGAGCATTCTCGGAGAAAGTGACGGTTCCGTGGCCGTTGGCCTCGAAGTAGACGCCGACATCGAATCGAAGGGCAGCGTGGTGCAAGTGCTTTACACCGGTGTTGGTGCAGATAATAGGCAGCTTCAGCACTTTCTCGATATAGTCAGTGCTAGCACCGTTGGCATAAGCCGTTTGGACAACACCAATTTTGAGCTTTGATGCGATTCCAGCGTTGCGTGCGAGGTCACCGATGAAGGAAGCGGCCAAAGTGGCAATGCGGTCACCATCAAGAAGTCGGAAAACGTTGCTGTCATCGAGGAAGTAGTAGACCAGACGGTCAGCATCACCGTCAAGAGAAGCACAACGGTCAAGAGCGGCGGCCTTGGAGGAGGGAGGGGCACGTTGCTTGGTCTTCACATAGTCGGCACCGCACTGGGATGGTGGGTCAGTATACTACACCAGAGTGTGGGATTGGATCATATTTACTTCGAAGTTCAGGCTGTCAGGGTTGATCACATCATCATTAACAACCTTGATATCCAGAGGGGTGTCGAGGACCTTCATGAGCTCTCGCAGCTTGGGGCCACCGACACCATTGGCACAATCGACAGTCAGCGATCCCTGGACCTTGACGCCCCGCATAACCTTCTTGAAGGAGTCGACAAGTTTCTGGTAATACCCTTGCTCTGAGGGCTCACCATACTCGTATTGAGTTCCAATGGTGTTCTTGCAGCGCACAACGTAGTGAAGCTGTGGTGTGGTCATGTACTTGAAGTCGATGAACTCAACTTCAGTGGCAGTGAGAGCGGTATTGAGCACGCCGACGAGACGAGAGCCAGAGGCACGAGTATCCCGAGCAAAGACAACCCGAGCAGGGTTGGTCATCTTCACATCGATCTCCTTTACCAGCTCATCGTATACATCGGCGATCTTGTCCAGAGGAGCATTTGCAAGCTTGGTGGCATATTGCTCCCACTCGGCCTATATCATGGGGTATAAGTACGGTGGATTCCGGTAAACTAATGGCCGTTTTCAATTGATTCTCACCTCAAGCATCTCGCCCTATTATTTTTCCGCGTTGGTTAGATATAGTCCTGGCCAAAATGCAGGGGTAGTGAACAATTGTTTACTCACCATCGGATCAACCAGCTTCACGCCGTTATCCTCGGCGGGGTTGTGGCTGGCGGTCACCATCACACCAATCCATTGTCCACTGAGTTTCTTTGACCGTAGGCCAGCGAGTAGACCAACGGCGAAAACAACAGTGTTGAGAAGGTCACTGTATAGATATTGTTGGTCAGGACATCGACGTCAACAAAAGGACGATCGCGGGGTGTGTGGAGGCGGGGCTGATGGGGAGCTGAGAAAAACTTACGCCTTCATACGAAACTATAATCGCAAATAAAGATTTTGGTCAGTTTGCAACTCAAGAGAAAGATCACTTCGTGTTTGCTGACTTACCCCTGCAGTGCCATACTCGAAAACTTTGCCCTCAGGCTTCTGGTACTGCAGCGCAGCCTCTGAGATTGCTTTTTTGACAGCGGAGGACGCCATTGTGGCGCAAGACGCGACGATCAAAATGTAATTAAAGAGTGATAATGGGAGTCAAAGAAAGAAAAGCAAGTCAATCGCTAGATGTCGTTTTGGAAGAATGAGGTGGGAGGAAAGGTACTTTGAAACAAAAAAAAGAACGAGGGGCTTTCTGGGTGAGACAACTGCGGCTCAATGCGACGGCCATAGCGGTGAGCCCACGGACTATCCACACCCCACCATCTTCTATCCACCATCCACCATCTTACTGATACAGGGGCTGTATCCAACAGTATACTATCATCCTTGATATCAGCGAGTATTACAGTCCACAAACTGACAGCCTAAAATGATTTCATCATCTGACCGTCCTCAGCTCCAGCTTATCCAGAACAAACCGAGCTCAGCTGAAAAGTCTCCTGTCAAGTCCCCCATATCATCCACTATATCCTCCGCCAATCTGGAATGAGATGAATGATGAAACCCACGTGCTACTCGTCGTGACACAGATAGGGCTACTACAGAGGCCAGGCCGGCTCCCAGTATCAGCCAATTGGAGACTAGATGGATAGATTGTTTCTTGCAGTCTCAAACAGGCGGTACATACCTACCGACTGATATTCGCTTTAGAGACCGAGCTATGACCCTTGAAGGCTAAGGATATCCTCAGTCTCCTACTGAATAGTACTATCAGAGGTATACGAGAAAGCGAATTGGATGAATTAGTACCTTTCTAGGTAGTGGGTGATATGAATAGTTATACATAGTCCTCTTACAGCACCTCCTTCACCAGTGTTGCTATTCTAACTCTGCCTTCGAGACCTTTCATAAGGAAGATATTTGATGAACACCCTGATTTAAGCTACCATCCTATCAATTTCTCAGCTTACTGACCCTGTCTGTTCTAAACGCCGAAACTGGTAAACTGTAGATTACAGTGGGATAGACGCACGGTCGATGAGTGGAAATAGGCCAGTGCGCGCTAGCAAGTGCGTGGGCGTTACGGGGCGGCTAAAGTGGGGGACCATAAACAGTTCAGAATGGCAATTATTATTAGCAACAGGCCACCAGGACCTTGCTCGGCTGGAATACATGGAAGAATAGTATCCACTCGAAAATTCCTGCGGCAATTTTAGAAGCTATATCTAAAACAACCACAACTCTACTCAATCCTAGGCTTTCAGTCGGTGACTGGCGATATCGTCCTGTGCATCTTTGATGAGGAACCTACCGACAAATACAATCCATTAGTCACGAAAAATGGGGAACAATGCAGCAAGGATGGGGTAGGTAGACTTACGAGTACCACCAGGCGGTGGGGACGACAGTACCCAGGTGCCAAAGACTATGGGCATCAATCAATCCATGCCATGGGGGGAAGTCGAGTAATTCCAAACTCATGGCCAGAATAACCCATGCCACAATCATACCAGGCCAAGCCGTCCAGGACTTGAGATACTTCTTGTACCGCACGATACTGAAGACTGTCCACATCAGGTTCTGAATGATGCCAACTGCGACATTGGCCGCCATGTTGTACGTGTAGTCCCAAGACCAAAAAGTGAGATAGCAGACATGCAACGAGTAAAGTAGAATACAGATTGCTGTCCACAGACGACGCAGTGTCGGACGATGAGGAGGATTCTCCAGGTCCAGGCGCAAAATTCTGACCACGGCCAGGTAAAGGCCGTATAAGACACTAGCACCGGCGCCCCAGTAATCGAACTTCTCCGTGATTGCAAAGTCTCTGGTATGGAAGATCATACTGAAAGTCCAACTGGCCAGTCCAAAATATCCAAATGCCATGTAGTATTTTCGGAGGGAGTGCCAAGTAGGGATCGTCTCCTGGATTCGAGACATGCCATGCCAATGCGCCGCAAAGTTGAGGAAGGAGAAAAGCACTGAAAAGGGTTCCTGCATCCCCAGAATCCTTCGAAAAGGCCATTTGCCATGGAATTGAACGACAGGGCTCAGCATTGGAGGGTCACGAGCAACGCGCTTATCGGTAATGACATGCTGGCAGGTATAATCGCATTCGGCCGGGCAAGTCCAAAATAACAGACGGTGGTAGAGGGCTGGAACAAGTCAGGAGGTGAACAGAAGAGGGATATCATTATAGGAAGACGTACATATCGCCGAATTGCCATTCTGGCAGTTCTCGGTTTTACAAACCTAAGCTTGTTAGCGGGATTGAATAAGCTGACGTCGAAACGTGGTAAAAACAGCTTACCTGGACACATTCTCTGAAGTCGGGAAGATGATCACCCAGAGAAGCGGTAGACTGACCGATAAATAGGGCCAGTAAAAGTAGAGCGAACTGTATAGAAGGGTTCACTCTCCCGCCTAATTTCATTGTGGTCTAGAGGTGGTTCAGGCCTGCAACGCGTAAGCTTTACGGAAGAAAGTGGCAGTCCCTGGAGCTGCGGGCGGCATCATCAGAGCCTCGCGTGAGTCTTGGCAGCCATTGTTGACAGCCCCAACTCCGGGGTAAAATGCAGCGAATATCATCGTCAATCTGTTTTAAAGGGCCATCTGTTTCAACTGAATATTTCAGATCTCTGTGTAACCTGAATAATTCTGCTCTACTATTTTACGGCCAATTTATCGTACTACTAGTACGATAAATTGGCCGTAAAATAGTAGAGCAGAATTATTAGCAGATAGTACCTACTAGGTAATAATAGTGCTTAGACAATCAATATATATATTTTCCAATCAGCAGCTCCTTGGTGGTGGACATTTACAAATGTTGAAGATTCAAATTGACCTTTTCTTTTACAGAGTCAAGAAGCATTGGAATGCTTCTTGATATACTACAATTGACTCGAAAAAACATCCTTACTGCTAGCTGGTACGTACTGAATTCCCGTGTTCATTTTTGTACAGCTTGCCCTCCATCACAGAATCAAGAGTCACTTATAGACCGGTTAACTTTCCTTTCCATTTCAGTATTGCTCCATAATAAGCTGCGTCTTAAGCGACTACTGTGCAAGAAACCAGGTCTTGCTCTGCAAGAAATTGGCTAAAATTTCCTTCTCGACTGAGGCTGTGACCTGACTCTTGGTCTTCAATGAAGTATTCAATTTTCGTACGCGTGGAGTTCAATAGAGGCCAGACCTCAATGTATGGGGGTATTTCATCCCAGTATCATTGATACATCGCCTCTATTCCGTAAGTTGCGGCCTATTATCTACAACAAAATCATATCCATTAGCTTAGGTCAGGAAAGGATGAGCCCTGGGCCTCTTACCTATATCTAGAGGTTCTGCACTTTAAACAGGCGACCATTATGACCCGTACTTGTCTTTCTTATGTTAGAAGAATCTTAAAGCCATTGAATCCAAGTTCGCATTGAAAAAAAGGCAGTCCAAGCCAAAAGAATCTGAAGGGTCAAAGCCGTCATATTCGGTGCATTGGGAATAGAATAAAACGTAGAAAATGGATATTAATTTGTGTGTTCCTGGAAAGCCAATCCCTTGCTAGTGGTAGTTTACCACTCCATGTGCTGACAGATTCTTAGTAATTTTTGTCAGGATGAGGCATTGAAATACAGGCTAATACTGAACATGTCTAATAGAATTAGGTGATTGATTGATTTAAGGCGTTGAGATCGGTCAAGCGATCTCAGGGGTCTCAGGTTCTAATTGAACTATGGCTTGTTATGAAACCATTAAGGCGAATTGGGTGAACGATGAATAAGCCTACCCCGAAGGGTGCTAACTAGTGGTACTACAATATGCTTAATTTTGCACTCGCCCTTAGTTAACAGACATCCGCCCGCTGACGTGAACATAATTTGGAAAATGTCGGGTCATACTAGGCTCTAGATTGACCAGAAACACTTGACTGGTCGATTGGGTGGGAAATGCGGACCTTTGGCGCCTCTGGAATGAAGGAAAAATAGGATCGACATATTGTTGTCATTAGAAGGAAGATTAAATTGGTGTTTAATTCAGAGGGAATAAATGTGGCTATACTCAACTTGAGTCTTTGTATAGACACCTCGGGACTTATTTTCCAATGGTGCGGTTTTGTTCCTGATCCGTACTAACCTCATATCACACCATATCTCTTTCATCATTCCATGTCGCGATCGATGAACATGTTCAACACCGCTGCTACACTACCATTGATGAACCTAGGCCAGTAGCTCAGGAATTTTCTGCGTGCAAATTCGCAGACACTGTTTAAGCAAAATCTTTCCGCGAACGGGCTGCACAAAGATTTTCTGCCTTGCGAAGTCGCGGACAATTGTAAGCAAGGATATTTCCGCAAACAGCAGAACGTTTCCGTGACATTTACCAAATTTTCAACGACGCGTCTTATCCATAGACTTTATTTATATTATATAATATTAAAGAGAGTTATAAACCATTCTTCACATATCTAGCATGTGCAACCGTCTTCCTGTTGCCCTAAAATATTGCCTCGCGTCGATAGATCATCAGACTTTCGCATTCGCTACTACATATAACTTGATACAAGATCAACAAACTACATGAAATTTTCAGCTGCTGCCGGTTTGTTTGACTGTCTGCAAAAGAGTTACATGTCTATTTGAACCAAGGTATATAAAATAACCGACACTGTAGTAAACTATCAACTAATGACCGCTCCATAAAGAATGGCACAACCATTGGGGTTTCTCAGCAGCAAATATGCCGGCCTTTACTGTCTGTTATCGATCGGCTTCACCATATATTTACTTATGATTTCTTCCCCTTCAATCACTTTTAGCGCTCTATCAGCTTCCGACCGCCATCTCAAGCAGCACACCCCACATCGAGGTCCCTACGCTATCGCTATTTTTCTGGCCTCGAAATCCAATGAGAGACCAGAAGACAACGACAATGATGACGGTTATTACGTGAGCGCCCGGACACTCGTGTACCAGCTGCTTCATTCTCCCAGCACCAAGCTGAGAAACCCAGTCCCCGTGATAATCTTGGTTAGCCAAGCTGCCAGGGAAAGCAAGCGCCAGAGGCTGAGAGACGACGGGGCCACTGTCGTCAATGTCGACAACGTATCGCACAATATGACCATCACGATAGACCGTTGGACTGACACTTTCACTAAACTGCGCTTGTTTGATCCCAGTGTCGTACCGTACGACAAAGTCCTCCTCATGGACGCCGACATAGTGCTGACACGACCCATCGACGCAATTTTCCATGACATTAATACCGACCCACGCGAGACGAACCAAACAGGCCTTAGCGAGCAGGAGCAAGAACTGACCCCGGAGAAATATATCATGGCGGCGTCACCCGAGTCACTACAACGAAACCATTCCTACCCCTTTCTTGATCCTGACAATCTATCAACTCGTTTCAACTCTGGCTTGCTCATGTATTCCCCTTCCACAGAGCTTTTCCAATATTACTTGAAACTCCTCGAACACCCAGACCTGTATTATACCGGTGGCCCTGACCAGGATCTCCTCAACTACGCACATCGCTGGGAAGGACCTATGCCGTGGAGAAGGTTGCATTATTCGTGGTATCTCAATTGGCCCAACGACAATGACTTAAAAGGCAATATGGCTATCTTGCATACCAAGTGGTGGGATCATGAATTTTCTTATTCCTCCGATAGCGTGGAGAAGTTTGCTTTTGCGCGGAGATGGGAAATGGAAGGCTATTGGATAGCAAAAGAAGGATACAAATCTCACTAGATAAATAAACCTTCTCGTTATCGTTCTTTCCAGAACTATTTACCCACTTTAAGAGCCTGAGGGCGCTGTACCATGCGCTGCGGTTCTTTCGAAGACAGATGAATATATTGTGGGTGAACAGACTAGTTCAGCATCACGACACCGTCCTGCGGGTGGAGATTGTCTGCCTTGAAAATAGTTACTACGGTGGACTACAACGGCTACTCAGAAAAGCCCCCTACTTCTCTAGTTTTAGTATCTCCTAGTATATTTCTCGAATTGCAAGATAGATCTCCTTCCCTTCTACCCGCCCACCAGACATGCAAAGATTGACTTGTCATATATTGCTCACCTTCACTGCTCATGCACCATACTGCGCGTTTGTGTTGACGGGATAATTAAAAGTCTTATTATAAAATGTTAAAATCAAGACCCTTAGCCAAAAACCAACTTATTTTACTATGTAGCGCGTCTGTATGAATGGAAATAAGGGCCACTAGTGGTTTTGCTTAGGTGGGGTCTTCCGGCCCGCAATAGTTTAGTGGAGTGGCCATCGACGACAGCCGCACCATATTCTATAGTTTAATATTATTGTACTATGTAACGTCTGTACGGATATGGCTTAGCACGGATACAGAAGTCTACGTTAACAGCTAGCCCTGGACTGGGCCTTCCGGTTGTGGAATAGTTTCACGGCTGATTCGTTAGCGGATCCGGCATAAAACATTCTCAAGAGTCGTGCGCTCAGACGGATTCCTATATGATGCAGATTCCAAGCCATTGCATTTCTACGCCATTTCTTCGACTTCTTATGATATTCTTGTCAGTTTTGTTGAAATCACCTTCATAGAAGGGACACACATTTTTCTTGCTGCTCATATTCATTTCTTAATCACCTCGTTTTGTACCGCCTTGGAATCTACGGAGTAGACCGCACACGGTTCAAGGCAATGGCGGTGCATACATTTCATACAGCCTATTTCCACTTAGGCACCAAGATTAGGAGAGCCATCTTGTTTTCTATATTGGCCATCTTGTCTATCTTGCTTTTACTTATATTTTTATTCCAAATATCCTCGACTGTTGTGAACTCGAATCTCAACTCATACCGCTCGAGCAAACCGAACCATAATGATTTTTCACCAGATGCAATCCGTTGGCGAATCCGTTCTGCCCACGAGCAAGCGAATGTGGCCTTCAAAACTCAGTCAACCAGTCCTCAAGAGGCTATATTAGAGTACAAACGCCGCTATCGCCGCGACCCTCCCTCTGGTTTTAGCAATTGGGTCCAGTTCGCCCTCGATCATGACTCAAAAGTGATTGACAATTTCGACGAAATCAATCGCGACCTTGAGCCATTTCGGACAGCTGAAGCTCGACGTTGGTTTGATCAACTCAATAGTCGGAAGGAGGAGGGGGCCAATATCCGCCGCGTTATTGTGGAGAATGGAGCGATGAATGCCTCGTCGTCCGACGGATTTTGGGATAGGCTGGTTACCCCGTTCCTCCATGCTCTACCAAATAACAGTGTCTTTTATATAAACACCCTCGACGAGCCACGGGTATTAAGCAGTCCTGGACCCCCGCCAGATCAAATAAAGTTTGTCGAATCTGCCGGTAAATCGATTGAAGACCTTGTGAAGGCTTCATGCTCACAAATTCCACATGAATTTACTGAGCATTTGGATCCCGAGAAGGATGTTTGCCAGTTCTCTTCGCCTAGCAAACTCCATTCGATGATTGCATCCCCATCCTCTTTCTCATATACTTATTCACTCCTTCCAATCTTGAGCTATGCTCGAATGTCCGCATTCAGGGATATCTTAATACCATGTCCCGACTATGTTCGACTGCCTCTATCAGATTCTGATAAACTTATCCCTTTCCTGGAGAAGAAAGCAGGAGTTTACTGGCGGGGAAGGTCTACTGGGGGGAGGTCCCAACGATTATATTGGAAGGATGGCCATCGACAACGATTTGTGTCATTCACGCAATCACTTCAAAATGCGGCCAAGTCGCTCGACACTAGCCGGTACTTCGGCGCCAAAATCGGGAATCTGGATCAAAAGAAGATTTCACTATTTAAAGACGTATTTGATGTTCAGATGGCAGACTATATTCAGTGCGAAGATAAGTCTGCATGTGACGATATGCAGCGAGTCCTCGGCCACGGATATGGAGAACCAGGAGAATCATCTCTTAAATACCGATACCTATTCGACCTCGATGGAAACAGTATGACCTCCCGCTTTTACCGTCTTCTTTCTCAAGAAGCTGTCGTTCTGAAACAGACGTTGTTCCAAGAGTGGCATGATGACCGTCTCATCCCATGGGCTCACTATATTCCAGTCACAATGAGTATGGACGAGCTTCCTGACCTACTGGACTTCCTGATAAATGACCCCGAGGGTGAGCAACTGTCCCTGAAGATTGCGCAAACAGCATCAACATGGTCTCGGCAAGCTCTCCGTGAGATTGATATGTCTATCTATCTTTATCGACTTCTGTTGGAACTAGCAGAGATATTTGGCCCCGTGGACCCGTTACAGCCAGGGTACAGAGCCGTAATGGAGCCTGATACATAGCCAAAGGTTTTGTATTCATTACTGCAGTCTCTGTTCCCTTCACATCTTTGTAATGGTACTTTTTGGTGTTCTCTCATAGATTTCAAAAATAGAATTTTTATGATTCATAAGCATCTTTCTATCTCTGCAAAAATTACCCATTGGAGGTGTTCTATCTATAATCCGATAGACCTACCAAATTAGTCATATATCTCATGCGACAGGACCAAAATAAATTAGGAATATGATGCCCCTAACAAAGCCGTGCTATGTATCCAGGAAATCCACACATTGCCCCAGGAAGCCAGTCCACACTGCCAAAGAGTGATTAGCAGAACATTTTCAGAAAAGGCCAGTGCGGTTCTTCGTTCCACTACCTGTCGAAGCAAAAAGACCGTAGCAGCGAAAAGAAAATAATCATAGATGCCATTGTCCTCAATTTTGTCTGTCCAGGCCAAAATTTAGAGAAGATGGAAAGCTTTTATGGAAATATAACGAAATATGGCACTTTCAAAATGAACAATTGTGCAGTCCCTGCTGTACCTGGCATTGCTCAAGGCGTTGAATTCGGGAATCAAGGCTTTGCTAGAATTACTGCCTCTAAAAGATTCAGCGTCGTGTTAGACCATGTTCGAAATTTAAACTAATTTTCGGTTGCTTTCCCTTCATTTTCATTCACTCAAATGAAGAGAAAAGGAAGATAGTACCAATCAATTCCACCTTAGGAGAAGCTTGAACACCCTTCCTTGAAAGGTTTGCCTCGTGCCAGGATCGTTCAGACTACAGTATCAGTCTGTCCAATCTCGATTATGGCCGCCTGTCGGGAGCCCAGCTCATTGATAGCTCTAAGACTGGGCATCCTACTATCTACAACGGGCCAACCCAATTCTAACACGCAGAAATATCGCTCATTGGTCGGCTTCTGGAAAATGAAAATACCTGTAGCTGACACAGGATACAAGCAAAAAGCAAAAAGCCAAAAGAGCTAGGATCATTTAGACGAGTCCAGGTGGAGGGCAAAAAGCCGATCTAGTCATCATTCAGGGGACGAAATCGTTCCTACAATGTCTTAGCTGTTTGCCATATATTTGGGAGTTCAGTATGAATCAATAGAATAGTGATGGTGATTTGGTTAGTGAGCGTCCCGAAGACAAAATGGTATAGGATTCGATCGTTGAAATGACCTTTTGCGGGGATACACTGCAGCCTTTGATTCATGACGCTATACCACGAACCCAAAAATCCCTTCATTAATTTATTGACCATTCATTTCGGTGCTGATATTACTTCCCGTGTATATTATTGCGTCTCCACGTGCGTTAAGATATTGACTGTTCTTGTAATGCCCCCGCTATAGTGAGACAATGTGCCCGAATCTTCCGGATTATTGGCGTCCCCTTGGATAGTTGTTCGGATCGTCGGGTGTGCCTGTACAAAATTCGCCCAGGTGTCTTCAGCTGGCTCTGCATCCCGCCTTTCGACCATCATCCTGTGTGGAGAAGTAAGTGTTGCTTTGCTGCTCCGGTAGTTGTTGATATATCTGACGAAGGTCAAAAGGGCAGGTAAACATGTGCAGATAACTCCGATCGAGACTTCGACGTTCCCGAGCATATTGATTCTCATGAAAGCAAGAGTAATATCCTTTGACTGTCCGGTAACGACAATGAGCACGAGGCGGATAATGCTAGCCAAAACAGCAAATCCGCCCGCACCAAGGACGGCCGCGACCCTGATCTTTTTCTTCGTTGACATTTGTAAGTCTATTGTCAGTAGCAACGGCAGAATAAGAATAACAAAGTCGCTTGCCACGCTGATGACGGCGTCGGCTAGAATGATTGATTTTTGATCAAGGCAGGTACCGTCAATACTTGTGTCCCAGAATCTAGCAATCGGATTGCAGATCATGATCTTCACGACGAGAACGGCAATGTAGTAGGCGAACATGATGCCCATGAAAATATAGATAAGAATGACAGCAATATGAACTGGACTAAAGACTCGAGTCATAACCCATAATAGACACACCTTAGTCACATATGCGGTTGGTCCATACATGACCATTGTCACGTAGACAGTTTTCTCAAACGGAACGCGGTATTCAACCGGGACATCGGAGTAATGCAAACCTCCTCCGTAATGTCCCATGATGATAGCAATAACAGAGTAGCAGACACCAAGGAACCATGATATCAAACATGTCCAATCCTCCTTCCCGAAAGCACGGATAATATGAAGGCGGGTATATAGACGAATACAAAAGAAGGCGGACATACCAAAGATACATAATGACTGGCACACATAGTTCCAGGTCTGCACGCTCCGATTGATAGATGTATCCCAGTCCTCACGATGTAGGAATGGAGGTAATCGCATGTGGACAGTGATATGATCCAAAATCGAGGTGTGCTTATCTGGGTCTACTCTGCGGGGGAGCATTAACTTTATACTTGTATAGCCGAACTTCGGGCTACTCCACATACGTCACCATTTTGGGGCATTGAAGATCCAGCCTGACCAGGCTCACTTATCCATGGTTTTTACTACGAAGCATGGACTGTGGAAAGGGCCGGTCAGCTTCGAAGGCTATATAGATATGTCACTAAGGTTATAGGAAATAAGATCGAGACGGAAGAAGAGCAGCTGATACGGCGATTTCGAAGAGCAAAGTTTGAAAAGGCTAAGAAAATAGGCACGACAATTTAAAGTGCTTTCAGATATATGAATTCTATGGTAAATTGTTGGAACAGGCTAGAATAAGATAGTCGCGTAATTCTTGTAGGCGAATGAGATAGACGTAGGCTCAGGAGGAGCCTATCTTGTATGCAAACGGGTTGATGAATTGCCAAGAATGAATGAATCTCAATGGGCAGATTAAGTTGCCCAAATTAGCTTGGGCGTTCATAATGCTAAGAACACCTGAAATAGACCAATGAATATGTGTATCTTCCATTCATGTCGGAATGTGCTGTGCAGACCACCAAGCTAGTCTAGGGGATAGACGTATTCTTACAGTATTATGACAAGTAGTTCTAGACTATGTTAAAGTGCCCTGAAACGAACAAAGCGAGAGAAAGGGATCTACTGTAGTAAATGTGTTTGTGCGTGCTTCTCCACGGAAAACGTACTGCTTGTCTACGTAGGGCATCTATTCCCATGCTTGCCGCTCATCCGTTCTTCAATTGTTGTTTTCGGCCTGGTATTTAGGGTTCTAGGGTTGCGTATGCCTGTATCTGCACGATCTATCTGTCTGATTGCTTGCTTCCCTTGCTATTGATTGTCCATCTTTCTAAATTGACGCTTGGCCATTAATTGCCACGCGCTATCCTTCTACCTTGGACGCTTTAGAAATCACCTTATATGTCTAAGTAATCTGTTAATTCAATAACTGATGTCGATTATAAGGAAACGCCAACCCTGCCATGATTGTGGTCGCCGGGTTCGCTTGTCATGGAATATCATATAGCTGGTGTCACTTTTAGACCAAGAACAAAATCAAAGTTTATTTTTCATCGTCCACGCTTGATCCGTTCAGCGTCCGCAATCAGCCCTTCCCAAGATCGTCCTATCTGGACAGGGCCTAGATCATGGCACATAGAATATTAAAAACCATGTTGAATACAGACGTCATGAAAATTTACACAAAAACCGCGGCAAGGGTATGTTCGTGCTTGGAGCATACTATTGCAACCTTGATCGGATGAGCTGGACTCAAGAGCTTTCTTTAGGTAAAGAAAGCTCTGCGACCTAATTAATCGCTAGATTATTTTCTTTCTTCTAATTGATAAGAGACGAGAAAAACAAAGTCTGTTTATCTTCATCATTTTCATCCACTATGCGAACACTATACAATCTAATTGAACCAATCATTATATTGGCTCACAAGTAGCATTGTATCATCTAGTATCGTATTTGGACAATTCAAACTGTTCACTGGTCGATTCAATCTAAACTTCCCTTTTCATATGACCAAACAATACATAAATCGAGTGGTTTTGGAAAATCTCTTTTGCCATAAGTCTACTAGTTCAGATGCCTATGGAAGTCCCTCTCCTCTATAAAATCGCCTTGTTCACCCCGGGACTCTTTCAATTTTTATATTCTGGATTAACGAAGAACCCAGTCCTTCTTATTGAAGACCAAAGACCTAAGCAAAAGCCTCGGCCTCATTCTGAACAAACCTACAAACGTAATGTCTAATGACAGAAAACCCCTCGAGGCAAAATTATATGGCTAGTATGAAGGTCGACATCTTTCCATGGGCGACCTTAAGAATCGTTTCTCTGTACAAATCAGAGATACCTTCGTGAACATGATTGCCGAGCGTCCTGGTACAGCTTTGTGGATTACCATGGCTATACTAAATCGGTGACGGAGCATGGCAAGCTATATGATGATGCGACCAACGATGAAATCTGGTTGGCCATGATGGCTCTGATACCAAGCCAGGATATTGGAAAGGCTGGAATACTGCTCATATAAAAGCATATTTTCATTGTGAGGATGTTTGATCTTGTTTTGATGCTGATGGTGTGGCCGAACTACACAGGAAGGTAGGTTGGGAAATTCTGTGTATCACATGCAATTTATCTTCGATCTGGTCTTCAGTCTCACTGCGTTTCGTGAGAGTGAATTCGTACTTTTTATTTAAACAAGAAGGAGAGTTAACATAGTGATTCACAAATGGTAGGCTCCTGGAGCAAACGATAAGAATGTTTGAATTATTTTTAATTTTACTGAAATGACAACTAAGGTTTGGTAAAATCAGCACTTAAACTGCGTCAAGTGTAGCCGAACTGGGAGCGTTTGATTTATTGTCACTTAGCGTTGTGGTGTACTATAGGTAGATGTAGTTAGTTACTTCTAAGATCTGTTTGACCGCAGCGGATAGCCCTAGTCACATGACTCCTCTTGATCACGTGCATTGTGCTAAATCGGACTAGTGCGGGCGGGGATTTTGGAGGAGCTTGGCGGCGGATTGGAAAAAAAAGTCGGCCATTCACCCATCCGGTGTCATTTTATTCTTTTTCTCCGAAGTCTTCTTTCTTTTTGTCTCAATAAAGTTCATTCACTCCGACAAAATGGAAGCTGAGACTCCCCAGGGTACTACCTCCAGCAGTGCTGACCGTATGGTCGGCATGGAGCACTCTGAAGTGCGCTATTTCACCAGGTATGGATTTGACAACGTTGATTCTTGTTGGTTTTTTTTTTCTTGTTTGCTGATAATCATATAGTTACGACCATCACGGTAAATAATGATCCTTTCTCACCTACATGCATTATGATTTGTTTGCAAATGTGTTGTCTAACAATTAATCTTCTACATCACGCAGGTATCCACGAAGAGATGCTTGTAAGTGCATTCAAATCAAACCAGACTCATTTCCCAAGCCAATGGATCTAACTTTTTTTTTTACCAATATAGAAAGACGATGTCCGTACTCGTTCCTACCGCGACTCCATCTACCAGAACCGCCACATCTTCAAGGACAAGGTTGTTCTCGATGTCGGTTGTGGTACCGGTATTCTCAGCATGTGGGTTTTCTCCTAAGAGAGTATGAATCAATGGACTTTTCCTAATATTAATGAAAGGTTCGCCGCTCGCGCTGGTGCCAAGCATGTGATTGGTGTCGATATGTCCTCCATCATTGAGAAGGCCAAGGAGATTGTTCACGTCAACGGCCTCTCTGACAAGATCACCCTCCTCCAAGGCAAAATGGAGGAGGTCGTTCTTCCCTTCCCCAAGGTTGATATCATCATCTCCGAGTGGATGGGTTACTTCCTTCTCTACGAGTCCATGCTGGACACTGTTCTCTACGCCCGTGACACCTACCTCTCCCCCGGTGGCAAGATCTTCCCCGACAAGGCCACTATGTACGTTGCCGCTATCGAGGATGGAGAGTACAAGGATGATAAGATTGGATGTGAGAATTCCCTTCCTTTTCACACTCATTGAACCGCGCTAATCTATATGCAGTCTGGGACAACGTTTATGGCTTCGATTACAGCCCCATGAAGGAGATTGCCCTCACCGAGCCTCTGGTTGATACCGTGGAGATGAAGGCTCTTGTCACCGATCCTTGCCCCATCATCACCTTCGATCTGAACACCGTCACTGCCGCCGACCTCGCATTCAAGGTGCCTTATCAACTCACTGCCAAGCGCAGCGATTTCATCCACGCTCTCATTGCTTGGTTCGATATTGATTTCAGCGCTTGCCACAAGCCCATCCACTTCTCTACCGGTCCTCACGCCAAGTACACACACTGGAAGCAGACTGTCTTCTACCTGCGTGATGTTCTCACCATCGAGGAGGATGAGCAGGTTTCCGGCTGGCTGGAGAACCGCCCTAATGACAAGAACAAGCGTGACTTGGACATCAACATCTCTTACAAATTCGAGATTAACGACCCCACTCGCTTTGCCGAGGGCAGCTGCTTCTACCGCATGTAGGCTTTACCACTGAACACCCTCTAAATTCTTGTGACTTAATGCTAACTTTCCTTTTCTCTCTAGGTGCTAATTTATGACTCGATTAATTCATTGTGGGATCATGACTCTCTAGACATGCTATTGTGCGGCTTTTGGACAGCGTGTGCAGCCTAGAGCAGGTTTGGAGTCGCACAGCACGACTTGCCATATTTCGACATATTTCCGGTCTCGGTTTTCTTTCGCAGGCGTTACTTTCTTGGGTGGCAGGTAAAAGGCATTACTACATGGCGCGATACGGAGAGATGATTATGAAGCTCCTCGAATCAAGTAGATACCCCCGAGTCGATGCTTAGTCTAGCAACTCCGACGCATCTGATGTCCAAATTTTGGAGTGTTGTAGATGCATCCTGGGGAAAATACTTATTTACTATTGAACCATTTTCGTAAGATATTTACTATCCGTTTTATACATGAAGAGTAATCAAGAATGTAGCCAAGACAATGGCACGCGTCCCCGTTGGTCGTCGGCAATTGCGCGGTAACAAATGATTATCAGATCCTCGGCTCAGGCCCGCCCCGCAATTCCTCAATCGTACTTTAGCTTCTCCCATCTCCGCAGTAATTTTTCCCGCACGCTCTATCCTTTCTCTTTCTATTTTCTTTCCTTATACCTATCGAATTTATAAATACCAACAATGTCTGCCCCCGGCGCTGGTCACGAATTTCCCGCTAAGGCGGTCTCATGGCAAAAGCGGGATGTCTTGCTCTTCGCCAACAGCATTGGTTGCAAAGCTGACGAGTTGCAATTCCTTTACGTATGTACAATATAACAGGAGAGAATCCAGTCCGCTGACATCTAGACTAGGAATTGCACCCTAAATTCTCTGTTTTCCCGACGTACCCTCTGATCTTGCGTACGCGCACCCTGCGGGAATTTCTGCATTGCTGGCACTAACGCTGACCCACTCGAATAGCCTTCAAACTTACGGATCAGGAGGTGACAGATTTCTATGCGCGCCAGTCTGCCGTCCATATCCCCGGAGTTCCCCAATTGGATCACCGTCATGGAGTTGATGGCCAGCGTAAATTGACCATCTTGAAGCCGCTGCCTCCTACAAGCGCTGGACGCAAGTTTGAACTGCGCAACAAGGTCATTGGTGTCTACGATAAAGGAAAGCCCGGAACCGTCATGGAGACCGAACAGTCTATTGTTGACGCCGAAAGTGGTGAGGTGTACAACAAGGTTCTGACTAGCGGCTTCTTGGTCGGACAGGGCAACTGGGGTGGTCCTAAGGGTGAGTTTGGGAAACTCCCCCTTGACATCAGGAAGAGCAATTGACCTAAATGATACTAGGACCTTCCACTGTCAACTTCCCTCCCCCCGCGAATAAGGCTCCTGACGCTACCCATGTTGTTCAAAGCACGAATGAAACTGCTCACTTATACCGGTATGTTTCGGTGTATCCTTGCATTGAAGCTCACCCAGAGACTTATTTTGATATCTAGCCTGAACGGAGACTATAACCCTTTGCACGCTACTCCCGAGCCTGGCCAAAAGATGGGCTTTGGCGGTATCATTATTCACGGCCTTTTTAGCTGGAACTCCGCCTGTCACGGAATTCTTCGTGAGCTTGGGGGCAGCAACCCCGACAACATCAAGGAATTCCAGGCTCGCTTCGCGTCGCCCGTTCGTCCAGGTGACAAGCTCACTACGGAGATCTGGCGCATGGGTAATGTCCAGGCAGATGGATTTGAGGAGATCCGTTTCACCACTAAGAACCAGACCGGTAAGGTTGTTCTGAGCAATGGCCGCTGTCTGCTTAAGGTTGTTGGACAGAAGAGCAAGCTCTGATCTAATGATATAATATTGTTATATCTTACTTGATTTCCGTCCGAACTCTGCCCAATCATGTATATACAACCTCTTATACAGACGGCTTTTGCCAAAGCATTGTTTTACATTACCTAGCAACACATGTCCTAGACCAATAGTAAGCTTTTGCAGTATCATTAAGGCTGCCGGCTGGCAAGCTCCTCCTCCAACTCTAAAATTGTATTCTATTGATAGAAAACGTATTTTTGTGACACACCTACACTGTTAGCACACTACTCTTTACGTACTATTTTCCTCAACCAATTAGTGTATTCCAATCATGCGTTGTTCGCCTTGGCGATATACTCCTGCGTCCACACGTGACTTCCATCGGCCTCGGCCGTTTCCCCAGAGCTCGGTCCCCCACTCATCTCCCCTGCATCTCCACGTTGAACTCTGGGAATTGCAGACAAGAAAAGGCAAGATGAACCTAACAAGATCAGCTGCTACCAGGGCGGCTGCTCAATGGAGTAATCGGAGGTATGTTGCACCGACTCCATCTTTGCAAGCTCGGCTACTGATGTATTACCTTTAAAGCACCATTGCACGATCGTATGGCTCCAAGAACAGTAGGATGGTGTGTCAAACTCGGACTTGGATTGTCATGGATGATTTAATTCTCTAGAGCTGATCGCTGACTCTTCGAAAAATAGCCATTACGGGCCATTGCCTCGAACAAAGGTTCTTTTCTTAAAGAAAGAGCTCTTGCTTCGCAATCAATCGTTGGTAAACGTCTATTCTCTACCGCGAAGGAGGAAGAAAGCTCTACAAGCTCAGATGTGCTTCCTGCGCATCTCCGAAATCTTGCCGAATTCTCCAGATCAGCGGCTTTGAAGTCCCTGAAGAAAGGCTATATGGTACTGGCGCCGAATACCAAGGATACGCCACGTTTCTACAAGTTGTGAGTCGTAATAATGACTGGGAATCGCGGCGAATTTACCTGAACTGACAAATTTCGGAAGTGGTGCCTTTTTTCTGAGGTTAGTTGTGTGAGAACACATTGAAATGAATGGCCTATCACTGACAGGTCCTGGATTTTTCAGAGAGAATTGCCAATGCCCTAAATGCGTTCACCCAGACACGAAACAGAGAATTGTTGAGCTTGACTCGGTGAGGGCTTCATTAACAGACACGTATTGCTGCAGAAGAGCTGACCCAGTTTAGATCTCACCTGATATTGCCCCGACTAAGATCAAGTCCGGCGGGCACATGGAAAGCGTCGAAATCATATGTATAACTTGAGTTATCCCAATGACCAGAGCAACCAGCTGATTTATTATAAGGGAATGACGGCCATGAAAGTTCTTACCCGTGGACGTGGATTAAGCAGCATCATGCGCAAACTTCCGCCCCAAAATACCAGATGGGCCCTATGTCCATTAGCCACAGTGAGCCCAGGTAAGTAAAACTCGCACAGAAAGATTGAAACAACTGAGTGATACTCATGGACATTAGGCCATTCCGCCAATTTGACCCTACGTCAACAAACTATCCCATGGCCGAGTTCAACAAGGTGATGTTAGAGGATGATTCAGTGCGAGATTGGCTGGAGAAGATCGTAAGCATCATGTGGATTGGGAAGCTCTCAATTTTGATAACAAAAATCCTGACACGTTCAATTCCAGCAAAAATATGGGTTTTGCTTCATCGAAGGAGTCCCACTTAATCCCGAATCAACTAAAGCTCTCATTGAGCGGATCGCCTTTGTGCGACACACTCATTATGGTATATTGCACTGCATTGAACATTCTACCAAGTAAAATCATTGACTCGACATATAGGTGGCTTCTGGGACTTCACAGCAGATCTCACCTTCAAGGATACAGCTTATACCAACGAGTCTCTCGGTGTCCACACAGACAATACCTACTTCACGGATCCGGCAAGACTCCAACTATTTCACCTTCTATCTCACACAGAAGGGACAGGAGGCGAGAGCTTGCTTGTCGATGGCTTGGCAGCTGCCCGCGTACTCCTCAAAACACACCCCAACCATTACCAAACTTTGACCCAAGTCAGACATCCTTGGCATGCCAGCGGAAACGAAGACGTCTGTATCCAACCATCCTATATGACACCCGTCTTTTCAGTTCATCCGGACAAGGGAAAGTTATATCAAATTCGCTGGAACAACTACGACCGAGCCCCTAAGACAGACTGGACTCTAGACCAGCAAAACAAGTGGTATGCAGCTGCTCGAGCTTACGACAGTATTTTGAATGAACGTAAAAGGTTGATTCAGACGCAACTGAAGCCTGGAACTGCGCTCAGTAAGTCATCAAGTCAATAACAGGTTTCCTCATCGTTTTACTGATTCCCGACCTAGTTTTCGACAACTGGAGAATGCTCCATGGCCGCACTGAGTTCACTGGAAAGAGAAGGATGTGTGGAGGTTACGGTATGTGTGAAAAAAAGAAAAAAAAAAAACACCTAAACCATCTAAATTTGCAAGTGGTTGTTTGTGATACTGACGATTTCCATCAGTTAATGGCGATGATTATATTTCACGACTTCGACTGCTGAAATTTGGTCGTGAGAAAGTGCTCGAAAAATTGGGATCTCACAATGACCACGACAAGGGGATGGGAAGCCCCTATGGTATCATTTAGACCAGACAGTGCCCTTGTTGGCATATTTTGGACAGATCATTATTGTGAAATAGAGACTAGAAGCTAGCAAGGTGGAAATAGATTCAGATGTAGCATTGTACAATACTGTTGACGGTCTCACGTGACTGGCTGACGTTGTTGGAGCTCGGCCACCGACAGCTCTTCTCCAACCTTCTACGTCCCCTTCACCTTCACCTATCCTCCCCCAAACCGACCATCCGCGCGTGGAACGAACCGAATCTATCTAATTCGACTCTTCATTACTTTTTAATAAAAACCCATCATGTCGACCCTCGAGGACTTGGACGACCTTGAGCGCGAGAACAGAGACAAGAAGCAAGACCAGGGCGATGACGGCAAGAAGCCCGGCGGCGACGATGACGCCGAGATGGAAGATGCTGAGAAGAAGGAAGACGAGGAAGAGTTGCTAGATGAAGAGATCCTGCACTCCAGCACGGCAGACATTGTTAAGCGGCGACGGATGCTGGAGAACGAAATGCGCATCATGAAGAGCGAGTTCCAGCGTTTGACACACGAGCAAAGCACAATGCGAGAGAAGGTTAAGGATAATCAAGAAAAGATCGAAAACAACAGGTATCGTCCGAACTATTGTCCTGGGGGGAGAATACTTGCGGATCATCCAAGACATCAACATCAGTTGCTGTCCGCCGGAGCTCTCAAGCCCTCCCAATCAATTGAATTATCATCTTGTTTAGTTACTGACATATATGGCGTTTCTTTTCAGGCAACTACCATACCTCGTCGGAAACGTCGTCGAGCTCCTGGATCTCGATGTGGAGGCCGAAGCTGCAGAGGAAGGGGCCAACATCGATCTGGACGCTACCCGCGTTGGCAAATCCGCCGTCATCAAGACCTCAACTCGCCAGACCATTTTCCTTCCACTTATCGGTTTGGTCGATCACGAGACACTCAAGCCTGGTGACCTGATTGGTGTCAATAAGGACTCATATCTCATTCTGGACACCTTACCAGCAGAGTATGATAACCGTGTTAAGGCTATGGAGGTCGATGAAAAGCCGACAGAGAAGTACACGGATATCGGTGGTCTGGACAAGCAGATTGAGGAGATCGTGGAAGCTATTGTATGGCCGATGAAGGAGGCTGAGCGATTCAAGAAGATTGGCATTAAGGCGCCGAAGGGTAAGATCACATTTACCCCGAGAATGCTCCGGAAATTTACTGACATTCCTCTCTTTCTCTGTAGGTGCTCTGATGTACGGACCTCCCGGAACCGGTAAGACCCTCCTCGCCCGAGCCTGTGCCGCCGAAACGAACGCGACTTTCCTGAAGCTTGCCGGACCGTCCCTGGTACAAATGTTCATTGGTGACGGTGCCAAGCTGGTGCGTGACTGCTTCGCTCTGGCCAAGGAGAAGGCCCCCTCAATCATTTTCATTGACGAGCTTGACGCCGTGGGAACCAAGCGTTTCGATTCCGAGAAGTCTGGTGACCGTGAAGTCCAACGTACTATGCTGGAACTCCTGAACCAACTGGATGGTTTCGCCTCCGACGACCGAATCAAGGTCCTCGCCGCAACGAACCGTGTCGATGTGTTGGACCCTGCTCTTCTTCGATCCGGTCGTTTGGATCGTAAGATTGAATTCCCGTTGCCGAATGAGGAGGCTCGTGCGAATATCTTGCAGATTCACTCGCGTAAGATGTCCGTCGAGGACAGCGTCAACTGGGCTGAGCTTGCTCGCAGCACTGATGAGTTCGGTGGTGCCCAGCTCAAGGCTGTTTGCGTTGAAGCTGGTATGATTGCTTTGCGAAAGGGTCAGAGCAAGATTGGTCATGAGAACTACGTCGATGCCATCGCTGAGGTACAGGCTAAGAAGAAGGATACGAACATGGGCATTTACGTCTAGATTTGGGTCTTTCCTTTTTTGTCTTGGTCTTGAATGATACTACATTTCTTTCCTATTTTTCTTCTCGACATGTCATGTACGTAACGTTCTGCGGTCGGCATTAACTAGTAGACCCGTAATTCGCTATGCGAGTGACTGCATCTAAAACCGAATAACATGATTTTAGACCGGTGTCATTGAAATCTCCTTGCTAAGTCGTGTTCAATTTGGTTAATACTGTAGAGTAGCCAACTGCACGAGTTGAAGTAGATCGATGTAGATGCGTGGCTATCTCGAAAGTAGTCAAGGAAATGATCAGATATTCGCTCCTCGCTTCAAAAATGTAGATTTTTTGTTTAGAAATAGATGAAAATAAGGAAATAAACTAAATAACAACATGATGCAATGGTCATTAATCCATATCAAACAGCACCCCCTTCCCTTTCCTTTCCACTCAATCCAGACACCATCTCCAAACGCTTCATTCATCTCAACATGCTGTATACCAGGGGTTCACCTCTCTCGCCCATGAGTATAAAAAGAAAAAAAAAAACTCCCCCATTTTAATTCTTGGCCTTATCATCCTTAAGAGTAACAATGCGGTTCAAAATAAGTTTCTCAGGCGTTGTCTCCCGATCAACAGCATAGTACGCAGTACGCATACCCTGGAATCGAATAGCATGTTTATTCTTCTCAACATCCTGTTCAGCAACAGATTTAGGCCAAGGAGCAGATTTAGAAATATCATTAAATCCAGTCTCAACCATCGCATCCGGGAAAATCTGTTCAGAATCGGGGTTGATATCAGCCAGGAACCCATCGGGATGAGCAGATGGATTCTCAGATTTGAAGAGCGGGTTCGTAGCGCGGATTTCGGCACGAATGGGACTATTATGAGATGGACAGTCTGCGACCCAGTGAATGAAACTCTTGGGTTTCTTGGGGGTCTCGCCTTCGATGGGTTTTTCGTATTTGGCGTGTACGACGGTGACGGTGCCGGAGGGGTCTTTTTCGAATGTTGTTGCGGTGATGGGGTAGGGTGCCTTTAGAAGACCGATTGTTTTACCGGGGGCGAGACGGAAGTAATCAGGGGAATCGACTTCACGGAAATCCGAGCGCTCGATGTACACTGTCTTTGTGAAGGGGACGGTGTGGGTTCCGAAAGAGGGTTCCTTGGAGAATGGGACCTCGACCATTTCCAAGTGGTCGTCTGGAAGATCGTCGATGATGACCTTCAAAGGCTCTGTAACGACCATTAATCTGGGGACGGTGGTCTCGAGGAATGTACGGATGGACTGGTCGAATCGGTGCATTTGGACGTTGGTCACAGCCTTTGTAACACCCAGTTCGCTGACAAAGTTGAGGATAGCATCGGGGGGAACACCACGACGGCGAAGGGCGATAAGGGTGTAAAGTCTTGGGTCATCCCAATCACGACTGTGTCATAGTTAGTTCTGTCTTTGGGTGTACTTCGGGGGAGGGAATACTAACACATGGCCTTCCTTCACCAATTTGATGATCTTACGCTTGGAGAGAACGGTGCCTGTAATGTTGAGACGGCCGTACTCGCGCTGCATAGGACGGTAGACATCCAGCTTGTCGTTCAGCCACTCGTAAGACTCCCGGCCTACCAAAGATTATTAGCTCCCACCGTTCGTATAAGAGACACCACAAGCCAACGTACTCATTTCGAACTCAGTCGTGCACAGTGAGTGGGTAATGCCCTCAATACTATCCGAGAGACCTAAAAAAAAAGGTCAGTAATCACTACCAACATATCAAATTTGGATCATCCAGGACTTACCGTGGGCCATATCATATGTAGGGAACATCTTATATGTCGGAGCACGATGATGCAGCTTTCCTCCCTCAGGAATTCTCCAAGCAAACAGATCCCACATCTGGGGGTTAGGGTCTTCCAAATTCTGCTTCATGCGCAGAGCAGCCTCTCCAGCCTTATACTTTCCATCCCGCATAGCACGGAACTCAGTCAAAGACTCCTCAGAAGGACGTTCGCGATGAGGGCAAGCAAATCGCTTACCACCCTGCTGACCATCCTCAGTCTGACCACGCTGAACCTTGACTTCAGCCTGAGTACAGTGACAGACGTACGCACCACCACGCTTGATCAACTCCTCAGTGTAGTCATACAGACGATCAAAGTGATCACTGGCATGAGTTTCGCGCACAGGCTTGAAACCGAGCCAATTGACGATATCCCGAATAGCATCATAATACACCTCATCTTCGCCTTCGGGGTTCGTATCGTCGAAACGCAGAATACATTCTCCACCGTGGAACTTCGCGAAACCAAAGTTAACGGCAATAGCCTTGCTATGACCGATGTGAAGATATCCGTTAGGCTCAGGCGGGAAACGAGTGCGAACCTTCGGGTGAGTTTCGGAGATGGGCCGCTCATTATAGACATCGTTGAGGAAACCAAGTTTGAACATAGCGGTGGGATCGCGAGGAGCAGCGGGTTCTTTGGCTGGTTTCTGAGGTTTGGGCTGGTTCTCCTTTGCGGGTTTAGGAGCGGCTTTTCTTTCGGCTTTCTCCAGTGCTTTCTGCGCTTTCTTCAGGGCTTTCTTGGAAGGGCCTTCTTTCTCTGGGGCTGCGGCCGGTGCGGCTGGAACAGCCTCCTTTGGCCGCTCGGGCAGATCAACAGGCTTTGCTGGATCCATATTTTTAAAGATCACAGAGATCCAATGTTGATAGGAAGCAATTGGTGGGGTTGTTATTTTTCACGAGGGGCTGCGATTCTCTTATCAGTCTCCATTCGCTTATCGGGCCGATGAAATACCGGATGAGTCATGCATTTAATTAGTATACAAAATACATATTCAAGGAATTATTTATATAGGATGGAATGAAGATAAATAGATAAAGTGATGGAGTAGAAATAGACATTGTATATTAGTCAATAACTATCGATATATGGTAAATTGATGTACAGTGGTGGTACAATGTACAGACCCAAGGGCCAAACGATGGAATATCAAAGCAAGCCAGAATAAGCAGTAATGCCACCCAAGAACCGGAATCCGAGCCAAGTATCTCTAGGAGGTACGAGCCAGCGAGACTCTCATAGAAAATCAAAGGGCAATGGAAGACCGAAGGAAATATAGACAAAAGAACCAAAAGAAATAGTGACCGTCATATCCTCACATGAACCGATTAGAGCCACCTGTTATGCCAACATGTTCATGAAGTTCAAAGAGCGCAGGATATCAGAGATCCCTGACGCATGTATGCGCGTAGTAAAAATACGTATGAAGAAAAAGAATTTCAAAAGCAGTGAAACACAGATTTGACCAGAATGCGGGGTATATGGCGTGATAATGAGACAAGGAATAATGTAGAAATGACAGGAGAGAGAGAGAGAGAGAGAGAGAGAGAGAGAGAGAGAGAGAGAGAGATGTGTAGGGAAAGAGAGAAAAAGGATGTGGTTATGGTGTAGGGAGTGTATAATGAGAGTTGGTCGTATCAGGATGGAAATGGAGGTATTTAGAATAGTTGTTTCACGTTGATGAGTTCCGAATTGCCTGGGCGATCGCGTTCCATATGGAACCACCAGTCCCGGCCCATCTTATGATTCCAGGACCCAGTACAAGTATCTTTTTCCCAAGGCAGAGCTGATGATGACATGCTGCTCATCGGTGTAATGGGAGTGGTAGGAGTCGCAGGAGTACCGGTAGATCGACCGCCCAAACCACCCCAATTGAAACGTGAAGTAGTAGTCGATGATGGAGAGGTGACCTCTTCAATTGGCGGATTGATAGGCAACTTGCTGTTATTGTCAAAGCAGTGAACTCCAACACCAGCAGCATAAGAAAGTGACTGGTTGGACGCGAGTAATTGCTTCCACCCAATCAGACCACCTTCAGATTCCTGACCTGGAATATCAGGACGAAGATGAAACTTGGGGATTGATGCCCCAGTTACAGGATCCCTCACACCTGAACGACCCATGAAAGCCGGCATCCGGAATTTATAAACCGTCTTGGGCCCCTCTTCATCTGACTCCGGGGAATTATGCTTGTATCGTTCAGACGCAGCCCAAATACCGTAGTCGTCTATCTCAGGTTCAGGCTCCTCCTCAAACGACCCGGCCAGTGCATTATCTGGAACATAATCATCCGAATAATCCTCAATTAAAACTGGCATACCGTTTTCCGTATCTTTGACAGCCATGTCAATGAACGTTTGGGCTCGAATTCGAGACGAGGTCAAGTTGTTCCCGGCAGGCAAGGCAAGAGGTCGAATACTGACGGAGCCGTGTGAGCTCCTAGGCAAGCTGTAGCGATCCGGTTTAAGCAAAGCTTGACCTTTAGTAATTGGCTGGCAAACGGCTTGCAGAGCACCGGGAGGCTGGCAGTCGTTTGGCGCTCTGAGAGTTTCGAGGCACGGGAAGCCCGCAGCGAGAATGCTTTGAGCGAGGTGGGAGTTGGGGGTATTGGAGTATTTGGGAGGTTGTTGGAATGGAAGAGAGTCGAGTTGAGTGAGTGCTGTACCAGGGTCTGGGCAAGCCACGTCCCAGTGGAGATACTTGAGACTGGACGAGGCGAGAATGGGCTGGAAGACCATGCCTTCGTTCTCTAGTGTAGGACATTTTTCGCCTTGAACGATTTTCAATCGCTCAAGCTGTCTGAGAGACGCGAGGAGTTTAGAAATGACCAACAAGGATTTAATGTTCTGTTCCACCAAAACGAAGGTTTTGAGCGATTGTGACTCCGGACGCATTGTGAACTGCGCAATACCAGCATCGGTCACCCCAGGTAAGTTCTCCAGCCGCAAGGATTCCAATGGAGGTAAACATAGAAGCGTGCTATCGGCGAACGCATCCTCATTGAAAGAAGAGATGCAGAGATTGCGTAGAGAAGGCAAGAGATCGAACATCCGTAGGAAGATACTGGGCTCCAAAGCACCGTTTCCATTCAAGCCATAGAGCATTAATGTTTCCAAGTTGCGCCACGAGACATGATAATCCAAGAACTCGAACATTTGAGAAGGCCCTAGACTTCCCGGGCAAGAGTCGCCGCGAGGTGACAGTTCAGTAACCTCTGCCGCTTCTCCTAGAACCCAAGTATGTTCTTTTAATCGTTTGCGCGTTGACAAGGCGTGGGTGAGACGGTCAAACTCATGGTGGTAAGGAATGGAAAGGCCCAAGAGTCGCTCCAAATTCGGACACACCATGACCACAGACGCGACCAAGTCCCGGTATTCTTGCCATTGTGTGCTTTGCTTTGTTGTGGTGAAGAGTAGATCCATTTGGGGGACGCGCAATTCGCGGACGAGATTGGCCAGCATACTTCGTTCGCGCAAGGTGCGTCTTAACAATTTCAATCGACTCCCCCTCTTGAGACGGTATCGTTTTAACTGAGCCGGGGAGTCATTCCCGACTATGTGGACTTGTGTATATCTAGGGTATATATTGTTAGTTTGCGGTGAAGTTGGCGATTAGGGGTCCGGGGAAGAAGGGGGGGGGAGGGTGTGGTTTCGCTTACAATCTTCCTCGAACGGCCTTTTCCCAAGACCGACAAGTCAAGGACAATGCATGCAAGTCACGTTGGAAGCATGTTGTACAACCAGTCTGGTGTGGTGCCTTATGCAGCACTTCAAGGTTGTGTAGTATAACATCGTATACCTCTTGGGGGATCCGTCGTTGAACGGGCTCAATGCTCTTTGCGATTGACCCCACAGAATCGAATTGGCGATAGGACGAGGCGGGTGAGGAAGGAGTGTAGTTTGTCGGTGCGGTAGAGGTTGTATAATTGGTGCGATATGAAGAAATGGAGGAAGTTCGCGAGGCTACTGGCTGTACCTCCACGGCAAACTCCTTGCAAGATGCCGCATCCTGAGGGATCGTATACGGCACAGCAGGAATTTCAGGTCTACTGGCAACAACGCTCATGATGAGAATGGCGTGCCTAGCATGGGAGGCGTAACGCGTGGGAGAGA
>Ga0209673_1000390_pt1 | contig 79218 bp, 88 predicted proteins | sample AraplaCol_mMS_r2_2_FD_184274 | JGI IMG/M metagenome (GOLD analysis project Ga0209673, IMG submission 184274) | Arabidopsis root microbial communities from North Carolina, USA - plate scrape MF_Col_mMS_r2 (SPAdes) (version 3) | ecosystem: Host-associated > Plants > Roots > Endosphere | place...
AATAGGGCCCCGGCTGTGGCTGCTGATCGCTGATCGCTGATCTCCTCCCCTCTGGATTCCCAGATTTCCCAATCCTTCTACTCACAGGGCGCAGGGACCAGTGAAGGAAGATTCTCGTCGATTGGGATGCGCCACGATTGTACAGTACAGACTCCGTAAGAGGGCTGATGGTGCAGTGCATGTACAGAAAACTGGAACTGCACGCCATACTTCTCTATCATTGGATACCACCCCTCCCCCCCCTCCAATGTGCCAATTCTCTAAAAATGAGATTTAGCCTGATCCATCGGCCCCCTAAACCGGCAACCGGGTTCGCCATCAAACGGACTCTACGGGATGCGACGTCTCGCTCGCGCTCGCTGGGTAGCATCGTGACTCATGGCCCAACCCCTCACCATTGCCAGAACGGTGGAACCTCATTCTACAGTGTTGCGAGGATGCGGAATCTGACGAGGATCTGATTTTCCATCGTGTACCTGACTGACCCAATTCTGAAATGCCGGCGCCTGCTGGAACAAGCCCAAGCCCCCATCTGCTTCCCCCTGGTACTCCTCTTCCCTCGTGTCCAGTCACTTCGTGGGACGAGCGCCCTCGACCTTCTCCTTGTGAGAGGTGCGACAACCACGAGGTCAGCGCGCCCTTCACCGCTCCTTTAACAACCGGTCGTCCTCCGTACCGGGATCCTATTTCTAGCTCTGATAATAAACCTAAAATCTTGTACAGGGGAGGATCCGAATGGACGAGAGTAATATGTGTACTATGTATACTCGAGAGTACACAGACTCATTCGTAGTCTTTTTATGATGAAGTGCCCGCCCGCTTGAAGCTTGCTTATGCAGCTGACGCATCAAAGGGTAACTATGTACGCTTCATACATAGTAGTTAGTTACTGCTTCGTGCATAGTATGCGATGCGATGCCTCAGATATGTACATCTTGATCGGACTGCATACCGTCTGCACATCCATGACCAGGATCAGTGAGGGGTCAATAGATCAGGTCCTGACGAGATATGATCGTCTTCCCCAGAGATTATGCAAGGAGATTAGAAAAGCACGCCGGTTTCCACGGTCCAATTTTTAACATTGAGTGCAGTGTAAACTATTTACCCCGATTCCGAGGTTCGGAGACTGTTTCAGATACTGGCCCTGATGAGAATACCTTTCGCATATAGCGGGTAGTTGCTTGATATCATCGCCTGATAGATTCCAAGGGGTTTGTCGAGTTACTTTACAGTAAATATAGACTCGGAGTGCAAGGGACGTTAAGAAGACTTTCTCATAAACTTACGCTAGCATAACGTATTATGTACGACCGTGCTTATCTGCCGATCATGGTAGTGTACGTGAAGCCGAAGTCAAATCTATTCAGTCTCAGGTTTTGAGTAATACTATGTATTATGTATATACTGATATAATGAAGCCTGATATTTTGAGGTGCAAACCCTTGAAAGTAGCTATAGATGCAAATCACCCAAGGATCAATATTCGGTAGCCACAACACCAATGACGGAATTAGTACTTTACTAATAGCCATTTCTGATCAAGTTTCTACATAATCGTATGACCGTCATTGTCCCTTGCGCATTATCTGATTGAAATGTTTTTGAACCGGCATATCTAGCTCTTCAGTGTGTTATTATTAGTTTCTGGGTTATCTGAGATTAGTCCAAGTAGACACTGAAGATCATTGGCTACTTCGCAGTCCATGGATATATAGCATTAGATCAATCAAGAAATTTGTTCAAATACTATTAGTAGTACTGGTAGCCATCTCACGGATGGAATCTCTTTGGCCAGTATGGACTGGTATAGCAGTACTATATACAAAGCAGCAGCAACGGTCTATGATCGGATAATGTATTTCCCGATATTAGAGGCGGGGGACATTCGAAATGTGATGCTGACGCCATTCAGTGTTAAGAGTGTCCTTGATGTCAAAAACTTACTATTATAAAGTATTGTCTTCCAGAATACATAGCTTCCCTGAGATGTGGCTCAAAGGAGCTCACCATGGCCACTGAGGTATCTTTTGGGAGCTCCAACTCGGGGTTCCAAGTAGGCGTCAACCACGGAAGTATTAACAATCACTTCTACTCCCGCGGTAGGTTTATAGATCGCTCCTAGAACACACACTTGCTAACTTGAAATTAGATTTAGAGAGAGAAGACCGAGAATGTTTATGCGATTTGATGACTAGTGATCCTCGAGAGGATAAAAGTCGCATTGAACAAATTAAAGGAGGTCTACTAGAAGACGCATTTCAATGGATTTTCGATAATGAAGTCTTCAATAACTGGAGAAATGAACCGGAAAACCGGATTCTTTGGATAAAAGGGGACGCTGGTAAAGGGAAAACAATGCTTCTATGTGGATTAATTGACGTTTTACCGAAGCTACACACTGACATCGTATTGGCTTTCGTATTTTGCCAGGCAAATAACGCAGAGATGAACGATGCAACCTCAGTTCTCCGGGGTATTATTTATATGCTTGTTATTGAGAGACCTACTTTACTCAAATATGTCCGTGCAAAATATGACAGCAGTGGCAAGAGTCTTTTTCAACGGACGAATAAGAATAGCTGGTTTGCTTTAGTCAAGATATTGTCTAGTATATTGGCAGAGTTACCAAGCACATGCATCGTTGTTGATGCCCTGGACGAATGCTCTACAGATCTCACAGTTCTTTTGGATTTCATTTCGTCGAAGTCAGCTGCTTTCCCACACATCAAGTGGATATTGTCGAGTCGAAATTGGCCTATGATTGAGGAACAACTGAAGAAAGAATCCCAAAAGTTGGTCCTTTCATTGGAAGACAACAGTAACTTGATATCAACAGCTGTTGCGAAATATGTCGCTTACAAGGCCAGCCAATTGGCTGAGCTCAAAGGCCATGACTCCAGGACACAGGAGGCTGTACGCACCCGCTTGCTTGCTGGTGCCGAAGGAACCTTTCTCTGGGTAGCTTTGGTCTACCAGAATCTCGTCGATACATACCCTTGGGATACATTAGAAGCACTGGAGTCCATGCCGCAAGGGTTGAAGTCTCTTTACCATCGCATGGTAACACGGATTCACAACTCGAAAAATGCCGAACTGTACAAACAGATACTCAGGGTCGTTCTAATGGTCTACAGACCTGTTACACTAAATGAACTGTTCAGACTTACCGAAATGCTCGATCATAGCCACTCTTGGCAATATCGAACCGAAATAATTGAGTCATGTGGTTCGTTCTTGACCATTCGAGGATCTACAGTCTTCTTTGTCCATCAATCTGCCACAGAGTTTCTGGTCGAAGATGCACACGAAATAATCTTCACTACAGGGTTCGAGTCAGTGCATCGTGCGATATCGCGACAGTCTTTAAAGTGTTTATCGGAGACACTCACGCGGGATATATACAACATTAAAGACCAAGGTTGCCTGATAAATGATATAAAGGCACCGGACCCGGACCCCTTGGCACCCGCAAGATACGCGTGTATCTACTGGGTAGATCATCTTCATGATGGGATCCAAGATCACCAGCTTGGAGACCTTGATATTTTCTTTGGAGACAAGGGTCTCGTTCACGAATTTCTGACTAGGAGGTACCTTTTCTGGCTTGAATCATTGAGTATCATGAGAAGCATATTTGAGGGAACAGAGGCCATGATAAAGCTCGAGAGACTCGTGCATGTGAGTAGCATGGTGTCTTGCATTCCTGGCCCTGGTTTCTTAACAAATGTAGGGAACAAATGTTACTAGTAGTAAATATCGCTCTCTATTACTACTCATAGAGGACAGCTCGCGATTTATACGACACCACCGACCGGCAATTGAGGGCAGTCCTCTGCAAGTATATAACTCGGCATTGATATTCACGCCTTCTACGAGCCTGACTCGTATAAACTACAGCGACGAGGCTCCTAGCTGGATTCTGAACGAACCCTTGAAGAGTAACCAATGGGGTCGATGTCTTCAAACACTCCAAGAAAACACTGCTTGCATTTATTCTGTTGCGTGGTCCCCTAAAGGAGAACTTGCATCAGGGTCGATCGATAACATGGTGAGATTGTGGAATCCAGATACAGGAAAATGTCTAGCGACCCTGAGGGGCCACGAAGACGCTGTGTTCTCCGTTTCATGGTCCAAAACAGGCATCCTTGCCTCAGCATCAGCAGACGGAACGATCAAAATTTGGGACACGGATGCAGGATCCTGTAAACTCAGTCTAAGGAATGGCAAAAGGCGAATATATTCAATCGCATGGTCTCCCGACGGTCGATTCATTTGTTCTGGATTACCGAAAGGTGCCATGGAGGTTTGGGATACTGTTTCCGGGGAGTTCAAGTCACCCATGAAAGCAATTGGAGACGAGGCCATCGAATCAGTCTCTTGGGCACAAGATGGCCGATTAGCATCAGCAGGGCATGGCGTCATCCGAGTCTGGGACCCTTTTACTGGAATGTGTCTCTCAACTATATCAGGATGCGGAACAATCCGGTCTCTTGCTTGGTCTCTTAATGGGCGATTAGGAACTGGTAGCAGAAGCCATGTGACTGCAGTGTGGTCTCCAAAGCTTGAATTGTGTCTCGCAAGTTTTGAAGGGCACCAAGAAGACGTAACATCGGTTTCATGGTCTTCTAGCGGGATCCTTGCATCGGGATCATTGGACAATACCATCAGATTCTGGGATCCAGCGACTGGCAAGTCTATCGGCAGTCTAGAGGGGCATGGTAATTCGGTCATGGCAATTGATTGGTCTGGAAACGGGCAACTTGCCTCTGCATCCTCTGATGGAACTATCAAGATCTGGGACGGCAGAGACATACAGGATAAATCAGCCGTGAAATGGTACCTGGATCGGGCTTTGTTCATTATGTGGTCAATATTCGCGACAATCGTCTGGTCTGTCGCACATGGCCAGGATAGAAAAAAGCCTTTATCATGGACAGACAGCTCAACTGGTATGACTCTTAACCCGCTAACTGAGAAATGGGAGCCCATCAAGATACACCCGAGCGATATGGCTAGATCCGTTATTGCCTTTATGTTATGGGGAGTTGTTTTTTGCCTTCGTTCATCTCTCATGTCGTTTGGGCTTTCTTTCTGTGTGATCCTTTCGTCTTGCTCAATTCTCTGGAAGAAACAGATCGTTCGAATTTGGGTTCCTGTCAAAGGATCTGGCGGCTTTTTGACGCCGGGTCTTGACGGGGAACAAAAATCAATCACCTCCATGACATGGTCTCCAGACAAATCGCTACTTGCTTCTGGCTCACGAGACCGTACGGTCAAGTTATGGCACACGGCCAATGGAAACTGCTTGACGACACTTGTAGGCCATTCCAGATGGGTCAGCTGCGTTGCCTGGCATCCCGATGGCAATTTGCTCGCATCTGGATCCTTGGATGGGTATATTATGATATGGGATACCAGACTGCTCACAGCACACATCGAGGAAATTTCGGTGGAAGGAGAGGTACTCGATATAGCATGGTCATCTGATGGACTTTTGATTGCAGCTCGATCATTGTACCATGGCGAACGCATTAAAACAAGGGTCAGGGTTTGGAATACCGCCGCCAAATCTTGGATTCTTGAAGTTGATGACACGGATGGGAAGGATCTATTGTTTGATGCAGCCAATAGTCATTGTCTATATACGAGCGCTGGTACATTTGATATGCGCTCTGGTGATCGAGTGGAATCTGCGCATCCTGTGGAAGTCCCTTCCCAGAGCGAGGGTGATTATTCTTTGAATGATGATCTGTCTTGGATTACATACCAAGGAAAGAACTTGATTTTCTTGCCCCTAGAATATCGTTCTCACATATGGCTATCGAGCGGTGCAACGGTCGCGATTGGTTGTCCCTCCGGCCAAGTGATGATTCTTTCATTCTCCAAGGATGGACCAGAGCTACCATGAACTACGAAACGTTACAGTATGTTTAATGTTGATGATTACAAGCCAGACGACAAATATACTCAGATCTCCCATTGAAAGTGAGTAGTAGATAAGGTATTATCGAATAATTCCAATATTGGCCCCTAAAATTCAGGATATCCGTGCCATGAGGTAGCTGGTGGCCAACACATAAATAGTACTAATTATCACACACTACTACCAACAACTACTACTTATTTCCAAACAAAGGTCTGTAGTCCCGAATTGGTATTTCCAACTAACTAAGGCTAGTTACGCCGTGCTTATTGAGGCTGAGTTCGATAAAAGACCAAAGGACATGTGCTTTTTGCTCACTTATGTAGACTTGGATTTGAAGTTGTTTACGGTTGGAAAATGGGTATCTGAGATGGAAAGGCAGCTGCGTGGATTCATGAATGCGAAAAATAGTAAGTATATATGCCATCTTCAATAAAGAAGTATTTTGGTTGTTCAGAAACCAATGTCATGCTAAAAGGTTGAGTAAAGCGCTGATTGATGAATCGGGCCCAGTAAAGAATATCCGAAAAGAGACCCCAAAACCAATACACAATAATAGATCGATCAAAACTCCATGTGCCGAAAACGCCAGACAGAATCGTGAAACAACATAATCTGATGCGAAATAATTCATTTGTCCAAATTCTTGCTCTTCACCATTCGTCCGATCAACTCCTTACAGTGCTTTTCACTGTACTGTTCCCATACCTCATATAGGGAGAGCAGCTCCTGGGTGCATTCAATGACAGCTTTAATGTCAATCTCACTCTCTGCTAACCACTGAATGAGCCTTTGGATCCGAGGCGGTCCAGCTCCTGATTTGTCCCCAAGAGCAGCAAGCATATTGATGCCAGTTCCATCCCTGACCACACCCGCCATGGTAGACTGGGCGGAGGTCGAGAATGCTGCTCCTGGATGAGAGGGCTTGAAGACCACAGCGACGACAATCGCCATAACAGCAATAATATGCGGTGGGTTCAGTAGAGGAAGGTCTGTCAGATAGTGGTCATTTATAACCGACCAAGCAAGGGCCACTTCATCTGAGCTTAGAGGCAACTCCGATTGAAGTTCGGATAAGGTCCGGTAAGGGTGATGAACGATGAGCTGGGAGCTCATCTCAGAGATAAGAGCGAATTCACATTCACCAAGTTTAGCCACATCTGGAGTAATGAATTCTAACGATCATGAGTTCTCTTGCTATATCTCAGAAGAGAGATTAGATATGCATACCTGGCCAGAGTCCACGTGCCTCTCCGACAACAAAGCGAATATGTTGAGGACATTCCTCCATCTTACAAGCAAGATAGAAGGCAGTGGTGAGCACTAAATAAGGATTGGTCTGGCGAATTTCATTCTTGGTATAGAACCTTTTTAGGTATACTTGCGCAGTCGCGATGGCCTGCTGCCGAGTGGACATGCGCTTTCCCAGTTTGATAAGTTCTGAGAAATCATCAGCAAAGGGCCTCTACAGAAAGAAATGTCATTCTGCTTACGCTGATTGAAATAAATATTCAATAGACGCTGATCTGGAAGCGGGAATTGTGAATGCGTCACCTTATCCCGGTCTCGTAAGCGGTCCCGAGTCTCCGCAAGCTTCTCACGGGAAAAGAGCCAATGTCGGCGTTGAGTGGATGCCCAAAAATTGGCTGCCATCTGTAATAGAATTAACGAGTCCAAGACAATTAGATAGTTCAAGACATATGCATTCTTTGCAAACCCCCGACAACTCGGACATGGGGCATGTATATAAAGTCAGAGCTTATACAAACGGAAAAGCAGATGTCCGGGAAGCAATGAGCGGGGATACCCAAAGAGGAAAGTAGGGCAAGCCCTGGTCCCGTGCCTCCGGTGATGGCGTCAAGGCGGCTGCAGCAAGTGATCGAGTTCCAATTAATCATTCCCTCCCCACTCGCAAAGCTCCTCTTGATGTCTGTTTTGACGCCCAACTGCTAAAACCACACCTCCTACTTCGCGTGGAGACCGATTATACCTTGTCATCCAGGAGGAGATGCTCGGTAGAAGCATGCCGGGTGCTAAATAACAATTTTCCTCCGAACATGGCGCCCGGCGAGTCGAAGGATGAGCGGGACGAACGAGTTGCCCGGCTCTGGGATACCCTTGATGCGCGTAAAGAAGGTCATATAGATCTGAATGGGTTGAAGAAAGGGTTGAAGAAGATCGATCATCGTGAGTCCTGACGATTTCCCATGCCGAACGATCCCGACTAACGCGGTCGCAGCTCTGAAAAATGCAGATGATATGCTGCGCAGCATCTTGCGCGAAGTTGACACGAATGGAGATGGCCAGATAGATCATGCCGGTAAGATTGTCACTAAATTGCAGTCCTTTTTGCAGAGTCGTGCTCATTCATTTACCCCTTCCTGTTCTGCAGAGTTCCAGGCATTTATCGACCATACCGAGTCTGGACTTTGGCGGATGTTCCAGTCGATCGATCGTGATCAAAACGGCGAAATCGACAAAAGCGAGCTGAGGAGCGCATTTGCAAAGTCAGGGGTCACAGTATCGAGTTCAAAGCTCGACCAGTTTTTTGACAAGGTCGACAAAAACAATGACGGCGTCATATCTTATGCAGAATGGAGGTTCGAATTTCCCTTAACCCTTTGAATAGACCCAGCTGGGCTAGTGCCCGCAGAGAAAGCGTGCTGTATATGTGCAGGATTGGAGCTGACCATTGGAAAATTCTCCTTAGGGACTTCCTCCTATTTCTACCACTTCATTCCCCGTCCGATCTTCACGCTGTCTTGTCATACTATACGGCTACGGGAAATCTCAATCCAGAAGGAGATGTTCATATCAATGATCTGCAGGGTTACGGTACAGACTCTCCGTTTCTTAACCGTTCTCTTCTGGCTATCAAGTGCCTTTTGTACAATATTTTATCTTTGCACGCCCTCGCCTCTTCCCTCATCCCATCAGCCTACGCCCAAACAGTCCCGCCTTCTGACTCGGCCACCGCCATCGACGGTGATCTCGAGCTGGAGAATCTTTCCATTTCCAAATTCGTCGCAATGAGAATGTCTCTGCGATCTTATGAACGGAAGTTGACCGAGAATACCCCTCAACTAGGCTACTTCGCTGCAGGCGGGATTGCGGGCGTCGTTTCCAGGACGGTGACTGCCCCTCTCGATCGTCTGAAAGTTTACCTCATCGCCCAAACAGGCGTCAAAAACTCGGCAGTTCGTGCGGCGAAAGAAGGTGCTCCACTCGCGGCCGCAGGAAATGCCTCTAAAACGTTAGCTGATGCGCTAAAAGAGCTTTGGCGTGCCGGTGGCATGCGAAGCTTGTTCGCCGGTAAGTTGAAAAATCATGTTCTGATGTTACAAGGGCACAAATACCTGACCAAGTTGTGCAGGAAACGGATTGAATGTCTTGAAAGTCATGCCGGAATCTGCGATCAAGTTTGGAGCATACGAGTCGGCCAAGCGCTTCTTCGCCCGGATGGAAGGACACAACGACCCAAAACGGCTTCTTCCAGCTTCTCAATTCTTATCTGGCGGTATTGGTGGAATGGTTGCTCAGTATGTTTCTCTTCGTAGCAAATATTGAGGGAAACATAGGTTTTAACAGGATTTTAGATGTTTTGTCTATCCTCTCGACACCTTGAAGTTCCGCATGCAATGCTCAACCGTTGAAGGCGGTTTACGAGGCAACAAACTCATCGCAGCGACAGCTCGCAAAGTTTGGAACGCCAACGGTCTGTTAGGATTCTTCCGTGGACTTCCGCTTGGCCTGGTGGGCATGTTCCCTTATGCCGCGATCGATTTGTCAACGTTCGAATACTTGAAACGCGCACTACTCGCTCGCCAAGCTCGTATAAAGCAGTGTCATGAAGACGATGTGCCGTTGAATAATTTTGTCACCGGTGCCATTGGTGCTTTGAGTGGTGGCTTGAGTGCCTCGGTCGTCTACCCACTCAACGTCATGCGGACTCGTCTTCAGGCTCAGGGAACCGTTTTGCACCCGTCAACATACTCGAGCATCACTGATGTCGCCCGTCGTACTCTTCAAACTGAAGGCCCGCGTGGCTTTTACAAGGGACTCACTCCCAATCTTTTGAAAGTTGCCCCGGCCGTTTCAATCAGTTATGTGGTCTATGAGAACTCAAAACGGATGCTCGGCCTTAAGTGATGGCACATACACCCTACAATACTAATTTCTTATATCCATCTCACTTTAGCCTCACTGCAAACATCATCTTCTCCTTACCTTGATCTCTTTGGAGAGACAAACACTCGACCACTATACCCACCCAACCGTCATAAATGCCCGGTGCTGCTCCTTGTGTATACATGCTCCATACATTTCGTACCTGATTTGGTCTATTCTGCCATTTCTTCATCGTCAATTTGCATTCAGTTGTTGCTCTCCTTCGCTTGTACTATCTCCGCGCGGTCATCAATCAAGAAATCCGTGATCAAAAACATATCAACCTGGCTTCAGACAACACAAGCTCACCTACAAACTATCAGCATGGCAAGGCGTCGAGGCATGTTATTCCGACATGCAATACCACTTGGGATTTGTCTCCTTTTTTGTACATATTAAACGAACACTATATTCTGCTAGATATCCCGCTTATCGGATATTCCGGCGAGCATTGCTTTACCAATGATAGATTGTTTACTAAGTTAAAACACATCAGGAATTTGTGCTGCATGATACTTCTCTTATATTTTTATGACTATTCAAATTTGCAGATATACGAATATTTTAAACAGCCTTCACAGCAGGAACCTCTTCATCCTTTGGCAGGATATCTGGTACCGGGCCAAGCGGCGTGATAGCAAACTGATTAATCTGCTTATGCGACTTGGTGTAGTGCTTCTTGATGTGCTCGAAATCGGTCGTTGAGCGGAACGCATCAATGTCCCAGTAGAGCCCACGCACCCACCGGTGAATGGCCGGGAAACCGGACCGAATATCGCGCAGGTTACACTTGAAATGCTGAACATAAACGGGATCAAAGCGGATGATTGTCGTGTAGAGTCGAATATCAGCCTCGGTAACGGTGTTTCCGAAGAAATACTTCGAAGAAGAAGCTTGTTGTTTAGACAAGTGGGCCTCTACTTTGTCCAGAGAAGAAAAGAGCGTCGTAACGGCCTTTTCGTAGGCTTCTTGGGTAGTAGCAAAGCCGGATTTGTAGACGCCGTTGTTGATGTCGTTGTAAATCCATTCATTGGAAGCGTCGATATCACTGCGCAGAGCAGATGGGAAGAGATCGATCTTCTTGTATTGCTCGGGAAGAAGATCATCGAACTCGTAGTAGAGCATGCGGATGATCTCGGCACTCTATGGATATGTTAGTGAGTACAGGAATTTTCATAAGCATTGAAGAAAGAAGGTCCTTACCTCATTGCTGACGATTCGGTTGGTCTTCTTATCGAAGAGAACTGGGACGGTAAACCGACCAGTGTAGTTTGGTTCGTTGGAGAAATAGATTTCTCGAATATGGGTATATTCAGGATGCAGCGGGTCGGGAATGGTGTTCTCCCCAGGGAGATTTTCATCGGCAGTAGCAAAGCGCCATCCTGTAAAGTCAATATATGGGACTTGATAGATAGGCTATATGGCGGCATAGGTAGGTTAGATCTTACCCTTTTCACCAAGGTGCCAGTGAACCGATGAGAAAGAAATGATATCCTCCAAACCCTTGAGCTTGCGAGTGATTAAAGTGCGATGAGCTGCAGGAAATTGGTCAGATTGAGTCACTGAATGAGATCTAGATTAATTTTCAAGCATACCCCAGGGACAGGCATAGGAGACATAAAGATGATAACGGCCCTTCTCAGGCGGAAATTCAGCTCCTGACTCCCGGGAGATGAAATTGCGGAATACCGAAGCCTGACGCTTGAACTCGCCTGACTTGTCATTAGGGTTCACCCAATCGGTGATTTTAGCAGAGTTTCCAGTCTGTAATTTTCCTCTTGAGTTAGTTACTTGTAAATTGACAAAGGAAGGGATATCCTTGCTCACCGCCATAGTTCGAAATTTGATCGGTGATGATACTACTGCGGAGAAGCTGTGGTTGGAAGCTGCAAGGGACCTTGGGCGGAAACTGGAGCGTGGAAGATGACAAAACGTTGGTGAACGTAAGATTCTAAAAAGCATGGGCAGCTTGGGGATTTATACCTCGAACCCCTAACCAATATAAGTACTCAAAAATCGAGAGAAAAGAAACTAAAAGGAAAGAGGCGGCTTACGGCGGGGTGACGTTCAAGACATGCTTACTTGATCCTGACTGAGAGTATGTAATGATACCCGCACTAGGTTCGAATAGGAAAGAAGCTATATCAAGTAAGCATTTAGCAATATTACTATGTACATAGTAGCTGGGAAGAAGAGTGTCTAGATATTTCATATGTGTTCTTCACTGTAGTTTCTCAATTCCATAGAAGAAAATATACATGGACCTAAGCACATAATAGTGTGTAGTCTGGGGATACTCTGAAATAGGTCGTACATTCGAGTACGCTAGACCCATGCCGAGTTGCTTTGGCGGATAGCACTAAGTATGAGCAATGGATTTGCATTGAAGGTAAAAAAAAAATTCTAAGCTGAGAGAGACTAGGTCGTTGATTGTGTTCGTTATTCTACTCTTCGCCAACCCGCTATCTGGCACGGCCTTTGTCTTTTGGTATTGTTGGGCCGTCCACCCCGAACCCGTTTATTTCGCCAGCTTGACCATCACGTATGGGACCTCTACGTCCTCCTCGGTTTGATCTTCGGCGGTCACCTCGAAGATGATATTCTTCTGGTGTTCGGGAACGGGCTTCTTGCTGACGTGCTCGACAAGCTTGCTCATTCTAGAAAGTGGGGTCAGCGGGTTCTGCTAAATATAGGAGAGAGGGATCAATGCTTACGGCAGAGGAAGACGGTCCTTGACCTTCGAAGGAGGATAGAAGCTGGCATAGAGCAAGCTAACTCCCGAGCTGACCATTGTAATATCCAGGCCCTTGCTGGCGAAGTAATCAAGGAACTCTTGGAGAGGAATGTCATCCACCTCGAATCGATCCCAAAGTCGGTCGATGGTAACTTCGCCCTCTTTGCCTTGATACTTGCCCTTTTCGCTGCCGATCGGTTCACTGAAGCCAAAGAATGGCAGTGCAAGATTGATGAAGCCGTTCTTATATTGTTCGATGTCATCCTTACCGTCAACAACCTTGAACAGCTCCAGAGCCACCAGACCAGTGACCAGGGCAGTAGCGGTGGCAATAGCGGGAATAATCTTGCCCGCAATGAATTTGGTCTTGTGGCGATCCGCCTGGGGGATCTCGTAGTTATCGGCACGCAGGTTACTAGCAGCCGTGATGAAGTCGATGTGGTGGTTTGTATCATCATCCTTCTCAAACTCTACCGGGTGCAGACGGAAACCAGCAAGAGATTTGGGAGATGGTAGAGTAGCCACAAGCTTCTTGATTTCCTCGCTGTCATTGGTGAATCCAGCAGGCTGAGCATTAGGATCAGGGTCGTTCTCGTTGGCTTGAATCTTCACATTGGAGCTAGGGGTGAACTCGGGGATGATCATATCATCAACCACCTTGCGGTAATAACCCTTGTCCGCGCCGGGGTTCTTGATATCGTAGTTAAAGGCGTGGAGGTTGGCACCCGCAATCACGAAGCCAAGATGGGTAGGGTTAGAGCTATCGAACTTCAGAGGAGTTGGTGCACGCTTGGGGCCAGACCAGAAAGGCTGGCCAGAAGAGGTCTTGGAGTCCCGTGGGAAGTTGTAAAGCAATTGCTGGATAGCATTGTTATACTGCGCCTCAAACTGTTGACGAGCCCACACGATGCAGTCATCAAAGGTAAGTGGCTTGTCAGTAACCAGGAAGTCACGAAGGTGTTCCAGAGTTTGCTTTTCGTTGCCCGCCTGTTTAAGGGTCTGGTCAATGTAGTCAGCCTGCGACAGATACAGGTTAACGGCCTCTGGGGGCCCAACGAAGTAAGTCTGGAAAAGATCCCGAGCCCAGGCAATGGTGTGCTCAATACGGTTAGGGAAGCTCTTCAGAGTGCACATCGGGAAAGACTTCTCGGGGGGATCCTGCGAGCTTGAATAGGACTCGGTGATGAAAGGCAAAACAACTTGGGTATTTCCCTTGGTGCCAAGAGTTCCACTCTCCAGCAGAGGCTTGCGGAAGAAGACGCAGCGACGGTCAACGTACGTCCGTGCATCAACATTATCCAAAGCATTTGTTACGCCATCAAGCCCATTCCAGAAGTCCTCGTTGAAGATGTGCTCCGTGTCAGCCCCAACGCGGTCACGGAGAGTGACAATCTTGTCGTTAAGCTCGGGGTTCATTGCTTGAACCGCGGCAGAGGCGCATTCGCTCTTAAGACGACCCACATCCTTGGTACGGAAGAGGAACTGACGGTTAAGGTTGCTCTTCTCGATTTGGTCCATATCGGTAACAAAGATTTTGCCTTGAGGGCCAGTGCCCAGACCCATCATGGCCCAGTTCTTAAGGGTCTCGCAACCAATAGCGCCTGCACCAACGAGGAATTGTTTCACGTTGGAGAGCTTCTCCTGGTATTCTTTTCCAAAGACTGCAATCTGGCCATCGTAGCGGGAACCGATGGGTTTGCAGGAATCCTCAGATCGAGTGCTCTTCGAGGGCAAAGATTCCAAAGAGTCGAAATACATCCACTGATGCACAGGATTGAACTTTCCGGAAACAGCTTTGAGAACTTCCTGGGCGGCAATACCGCCAAAGAATGCAGCCAACGGGTTCAAGTCACCACGGGCCTGGTAACTCAGCTCCTTGAGAATCTTCTCGTCAAGTTCAACCTTCTCCTCCTCCGCTGCAGCAAGCTCAGTAGCAATCTTCAACACCTCTTGTGCATCACCATCATTGTGTGGGCGTGGCAATTGACGTTCGTGGGTTTCGGCAAACTTATGCAAGGCTTGGATACCGATGTGAAGCTGCTGTGGGCGATCGAACTTGGCGAAGTCGGAGACCAGGAACTCGGGCTTCTTGAGCTGCTCCTCCAGAGGCTGGAAGTCGATAAACTTGGGCATCTTCACTTGAGTATAGAGACCACCCCCTTGATAAGTTCCAAGACCAGAAACATCTCCAATGGTAAAAGTGTAGGGACCCTTGACAGTGATCTTGCGTGGGGCGCTGTTGTTCAAGCCATCCATGCCCTTGACTTCAGTGAAAGTGACGAAGTCACCATCTTCCAGACCATGGCGCGTCTCATCCAATGCGGACACCAGACCATCTTCAGAGATATCGGCAACAATTCCATTGGCAGGGTCCTCCCCAGTAGGGTCTCCAACAGTAAAGTTCTTGCCAAAGTCGTTGAAAATGTAGCCGAAAAGGCCGAAGGTATCTGTGATGGTGAGGTAGATACCGTTCTTGTGACAGAAATCTGCGATCGCCAATTGCTCCTTGAGCGGTGTCTGTGTCAAAACCACGGCTTGATAACGCTTGAGTTGTTCCAGATTTCCCACAAGGTTGTCGCCTTCGTGAATAGTAACCGGCACGTAGGAATTGAGTTCAGCGACTCTGGGAGCAGTTACTCCTGCGCGCGGCTTGCCGACATCTTGTTGTTGGAGGAAAAACTGGGAGGAAAGATCGGAGATGGCAACGGGAGCGGGGTCATAAAGGGTGAGGGATTTAACTCCAGCAAGAGCAATGTTCTTGGCTAAAAAGGGTCAGACTAGACGGAACACGATGGAATTTGGAAATACAATCACTCACCAATCTCGACACCAAGGCCCTTGAGACCAACGACAAGGACATTAGACGAGCCCATGCGCTTCATAGCCTCATGGCCGAGCACATAGCTGGAGATTATTAGAGACAGGATTTACGTTAGCCGATGGAAAGGAAAATGAACTTACAGCTGTCGGCTATACAAGCTCTCATCAATTTCACCCTGCTTGATAAGCTCCACGGTCTCTTGTGGGTTGTCGACCTGCATGGTGCCGTCCTGAAGGAGGGGTTAGTAATGAGGCGAAGTGGGATGTTAGGCGGTTCGACATACGGTCATGTTCTTCTTTTGAGGCCGAGCTGTGGGTTCTTCTTCAGACGCTCTGCGCTTTCCCGGCTTAGCCGATTCACGAACAGCAAGATCCGAAGGAATGATGGAAGTAGAGGTTGAAAGTCTCACTCAACGAGCAAGACCTTCGACAGTGCTCAAAGAAAGAAGGCCTAGCGTACCAATGAGACAGACAGAGGGCAGAACCAGAATCAGCCCACTGCGTGTGCAAAAAAGGAATAGAGAAGGAGGCGTGAGTCGGGGTCTGTACAAGGGAAGAGAGAAAAATAAAAGGTTGATGGAGGGGAGGACAAAGGATGAAGTGGAGGGAAGATGAGTCCCGCCGCGGCGACGTAATTGAGACAGCTCCGATGACTAATCTCTCGAGAAGTATATCGAATGATCGAATTGATCATCGCACTATGAACAACCTCATGATGTCTGCTTTCTGAAAGAAGTGCTATTTTGAAGGCAATACCTCAAAAAAGAAGTATAAAAGGCCATTTTACCACTAGAGAAGACTGCTGTATCTGCTGTATCTGCTACACAGTAACCTAATATCTAAGCATCCGCATGTACAAAGAATGGCCATGGTTGGAGACAATCAAGTCAAAAATATCATATATGTAGTATACACACCACCCATGAGAAACTCTAGCAGAAAACAGAGCAAGGAGTCCTATTTTGAACTTTGATCTGCCAAAGTAGAAGAATATCGTTTGATAACAGCTATGTTATACATTGTTTGAATCACTTCTTTCTGCAAATGGCGGGGCGGACAGACAAAATAATGCCTCAGGCCAAGTTTCTCCAACTGATCTCCCGCTTCTTTCTCTTGCGACACAACGACCCTTAAGCAAAAAGTATGGTTTATGCTTAACACTACAGGAAAGCGCATGCATAGATCGCAATCACTGTCACTTATGAGACCCTTCAACACGATAAGAAACCCCATAGCACCACTCGGATAGTTCGATGTGCCGCTTCGAGCTCTTAGGACGCGTCCTGCTCTATACTCAGTCGCGTAGGTCAGTGAACCCCCGAAAGTAGCTCGGCATACGGATCTGTCGCCCAATGATAGAACCAAGCTCACAAAAGATATAGTGAGAATCGATCAGGATGCTCCACGAAATCTTGCTCTCCCTCTCCGGCCAGCCGTCGCCCCTCCTCGGTTCTCCGCAAGTGGAAGATGGCATCCCGCAAGATGATTTCACCCTTCTCTCTCCCCCGGAGAAAGCCCTCCTCCAATCGATTGGCCACTTGAGTGAGCTTCACGCTAAATTACGATCGCACACTTCTCTTATATCCTCTTCACATCGCTCCATGGTCTGTCGCTCCGTATCTACAGCTATTGCTACTACACACCTCGGCGAATTCCAGAAAAAGATTCTCGAAGTTGAGAGAGCGATCCTTGCCGAAGACAGTGGCTATGTCGGCGGCTATGGTATTGTCCCTCTATCTATTATAGTTGGGGAATTTACGCCTTGGACTCGACGCATGGAATGGCTCTGGGAGATTGCCTTGATCATGCGACCGGAAACATCCCAGTCGGCGCAGTCTCATGAGTGTTCGGGTGCGGCCCTTGTGAATCATTTGCGTGATGCACTACAAACAGGATATACGGATATCAAAGATATGACAATCCAACTTGTCACCGCGGCAGAGGCAGCTTGGATGAAGCAGATCTCCATGTGGCTTCTATATGGTAAATTGCCCATGTACGGCAAAGAGGACTTTTTCATACAAAAAGACCCTACGGCCGAGCAGGATGACGTTCAATTCAAGATGCGAATGGATTTACTCCCGAAATTTGTCCCTGAGCAAACGGCAGGATCCATTTTGTTCATTGGAAAGTCGCTGAACCACATTCGTGCGAAGCGAAAAACCTCTAGTGGGATTTCAGCAGCACCAATAAAATTGTGCCCGGAACATATTGATCAGCTTTCTGGATTGAGCTTGCCTTTATCATCCTCCAAGCTTTCTACTGCTGTAGACTGCATTCGACTCTCGCTATCCCAGTCCACATTATCTAAATTGCTTCCCTTGCCTAAGATACTAGAGATGCTCACATTGCTCTACGACTTTCTGCTTCTGGGACGTGGGGAGTTTGCAGTAGCGCTGGTCGCACATGCAGACTCTAGGATTGAGGAAAGTCGACGGCGAGGAGCACTAGCTCGAGTCCAGCAACCTAGTGCACTAGAAAGCTTCCTTATCAAGGAAGGAGATGTGGTAACATCCTTGGCACACGCATGGGCTGAGCTTTTCTCCTTGCAAAAGGAAGAGGACCCTACAGACGAGGGACTGGAGCTGGCTCGTGAGCTACTTTCGCTGTCAATTAACGACCGAAAGAATGGCCGCGCTACTACGCCATCGCATGGGTCGAGCACAACGCCTGAAATCTCTAAAGTCTCGTTTGATGACCTTCTTTTCCCTACCCCAACATGCCTCACGGTCCAAGTACGCACCCCGCTGGATCTATTTCTCTCAAATTCCGATATTGCAATATATTCTAAGATCCATGCCTATCTTCTTGGAATTCGGCGCTCGCAGATACGTCTTGGCGATCTATGGAAACGAACGTCTCTGAGAAGAAGTCACGGTAGCTCACGAATTCCACCGCGAAGCAACAATGCCTTCTTACAGAATAAAATGAGGCAAAATCGCGAGAGGGCAAATTCTCGCACGCAACAAATGCGGCCAGTATGGGCCACTGCTAGTGCTTGTCTGTTTGTTCTCTCGGAGATAGGAAGCTTCTTCCAAGGCGAAGTCATACACGAGTCTTGGCAGCATCTACGAGAATGGATTGAAGGAGAGAGCTCGTTGCCTTCATCAACTCCTAATTCTCGGCCTGGGACTGCGACGTCCTCCAATCCTCAATTGAGCTCACAGAATCCTATTACCACGTCTTCAAGCAGACCTTCCTCTCAACCAAGTCCAGCGTCGATTGGTCGCCACGACCCGGAAGCACTGACTGCTGCCCATCGGAGCCATTTGTCCACTCTGATTCAGTCCTTATTCTTGACGGACGTAACCTTCACTAGCGTACTTCGGACTCTATTGAAGAGCGTGGATCGCTTTGTCGCCCTCACAATTCGGTTGGATACCATCCAGCGAAATATGGATCTAGAAACGGATGAAGGAGTTGTGGATGCACTGGTAGACTACGCACAGGAAGAACGGGAAGTCTGGCAGGAGCTGCGAGAGACAAGCGAGGACGTTAAGCGGGGGATCCAGGATCTCGTCGCAAGCCTCCGGGATATTGATGACCGACGCTCGAGCTCAGGTTACTCCACGAGAATTGGAACAACTGGAATGAGCAGCCGATCTGATGGAAATACTGGCTCTGGCTTCAGTCACTACCAGCCACGTCAGCCGGCAGGGGTGGACCGGCTACTCATGAAGCTGGACTTTGGTAGTCTACGCAATGTGGAGGGCGCAACAATCACGCCGGGATTGGTTGATCTGGAATAGTGCTGAGCATCCAGACCTACTTTTTCTTTCTTTTTTTAGGCTTATTGATATTAATGACCAGCTCTCTACGTTTGCCTGGAATCTGGTGGTTTCCGGCGCCAAGATTGCAGAGTAAATCCCCCATACGGAGTATACAACGCATCTGCCGCAAGACCCACAGTCCCATGATTGGCGGGAAGTCGGAATTGACTTCTGTACATCCGCGGCTGCAAGATATGGTCAGGTGGCAGTCCATAAGCGCATGAAACACACCGAATCATGACAGGATTGAACAGCATAGTTCCAATGAGAACACCCGGTCGTCTTTCCAGCCACCATTTGCGGGGTCTACAGGGCATTGGTGTGTCCTTGGTAATTGTCATAAAGTTTCTCTTATCTTCTGGCCTGAGTCTAGATGACCAACTGACCACGGACTCTTACCTTCGAAGGCGTTCGAGGTTGGACTTCTATGCATTGACGATCCTTGCCCTCGGTCCGCAGGACCAGCAAATATGTGAGCTCCGAGTTAGTCGGTATTGCTAGTGGATTCCGGAAGCTTGGTCCCGGACGAAAGTACTGTTCCACGGACATTTAGATCTTTGATGATTCGGGGTCAATGGAAAAAACGAGGAATCTGGGGGTATCAGGCATTTTACCAGGCAGGCCATTGCTCGGTGTATGGCATAGATTTCACCAGCCAGATGGCCAGGATGATATTAGATACGCCATGAACCCACAAAATCAAGGAATTTCCATGGGAGACTATCGCTGTGAATCTGGGATAGGTTCCGCCAGCCAAATAGCCAAAATGAAACTAGATACATCTTGAACCCACAAAGCTATCATCGCTCGCAATCGACTTTTGTTGCACAACGCCCCAGGTAACCCGCCACCGCAACATCTACGGCGGTGTGACTCTGGCCTTTCCAAGGGTTACCCGATTTGGACATCCCGAGGAGCTCGTCGCATCCACCGTCTGCCCCGGGCTTGGAATATTTTTAGCGGGGGTGGGTTCGTGCGGACATTCCAGTCAAGTGACCTGTTCCAGGAGCCAGGATCCTTTCAACTTATTCTTATTCTTTAATCGGTGGACCCAGTCTGGACCTTCCAGTATCGCGGGATTCGTTGTTGCTAGCCTGGAGGCTTGAATCTACGCTGCATGAACGGAGAATAGACGAGATGCCATCCCGAGCTCCTCGTTGGCTATAACTGGTGATCAGACTCCTGGAAGTGCCTGGACTCCACCATTATCTCCACACTAGGTCTGTTTAAGCCGGCGAGCAAGGGCTTGCAGATCTGCCATACTCCGGGGACCCGCTCAAGTGGGCCATGCCATCGAAGCCTTCGAAGAATTACCGTTCTCAGCAGTGGTGAGAGATCACGATGTCAATGAATCTGCACCCTAGTCCAGGGGGGATCTTGCACTGCCAAGCGGAAGACTCTCCCTACCCCCCTTACCCCATATTATTCGCAATTGTATTCCCGGCCGATGTGGCAATCGGCCAACCCGTGGATGCTCCCAGTCGATTTGTCTGGATCTTGACACATAGTGAAAGCGGCAAGCCAATCCACCAGTGTCACGCGCTGCTTATTTTCTTTTTTCAAAAAATTTTTTCTGTAGTACCCCCTCGAATCAATATGATTTTGCTTTCGGTATTCTTTGGTGGGAAATACCGCCTCTTGCCCCTAGACATAAAGTCATAAAACCCCATCCTCCCCATAGAGATCATGAGACCAGCGTTCAGATAGTTTGCATATTTGCGTGTCGTCGACGGGCTGTACCAGATACCCTCCGTTTTCTTTCACAATATCTTGCCCAAAATTTCCTTTTTTTTTTCTCGCAACACTTAATACAAACACCTAATATGTCTTTCTCAATCTCACGAGCCTTCACCCCTGCTCGCGCTCGCTTTGCTGGCGCTATCTCGTGTTCACGCGTGCTTGCATCTTCTTCGACCCGTCTCTACTCGAGCACCAAGAGCGTATTCAATCCACAGGACATTCATAGCATGTCCCACAACCCCGAACATATTCAGTCCAAGCTACCTACTAAGAAACAGCTACGCAATGCCAACCGGTTCCGCGAATTCGACCTTGAGGACCGTGTATATGCCATTACTGGCGGTGGTAGAGGTCTTGGACTGTCAATGGGAGAGGCCTTGATTGAAGCCGGTGCCAAAGGTATGAAATTGACTCTTGTTTCCTTATTACGAATGAAAATTCAATACTAAAACCATTCCCCAGTTTACGCTCTGGATCGCCTCGAAACCCCACACCCTGATTTTATCAAAGCCCAGGAGAAAGCTGCAAATGAGTATGGCGGAACCCTGGAGTATATTCGCATTGATGTCCGTAATAACACGGAAGTCAACAACACATTTGCTGCAATTGCAGCTCAACACGAGCGCCTTGATGGCCTTATCGCGGCGGCCGGTATCAACCACCTTTCAAGTGCCCTAGAGCACTCCCAGCAGGCTCTGGACGACGTTATGACGATCAATTACAATGGCGTCTTTAATTCTGCTACTGCTGCTGCTCGCCAAATGTTCAATTATCAAGTCAAGGGCTCTATCCTCCTCGTTGCCAGTATGAGCGGCCTTATCGCGAACAAGGGCATGACCTCTCCTGTTTACAACTCTTCCAAAGCTGCTGTGATCCAACTTGCTCGCTCATTGGCAATGGAATGGGGTCGTCATGGGATTCGTGTTAATAGCCTGTGCCCCGGTCACATTATCACCCCAATGGTTGAGGAGGTCTTCCAGCAGAACCCTGCTGCGCGCGCAACATGGGAAGCAGAAAACATGCTTGGCCGTCTAGCGATGCCGGAGGAATTCCGTGGTGCAGCTCTGTTCTGTCTGTCGGATGCTAGTAGTTTCATGACTGGCAGTACCATGCTCATTGACGGTGGCCACACAGCATGGTAATTTGCTTTTCAACGATCTCGATTATATCCAATAATGAAATGCATGGGAAACAAAGCCCAGCTTATAGGCTACAGGGTGTGCTTGAAAGGGTCGTCAATTGAAAATTAAAAGCGAAAGTAATGGTCGACGCCGCGCCGCCTTTTCAAAGAGGTCGCACGTCCCATCGACACCTGCTGGGACAAGCGGGTTCGTCTTTTCAGGCCTTGCCGGGTCTGCTCCGGGGATTCATTGCTAGTAGGCATGTCATGATAGTTCATGACTAGGGCTAGCATAGTTATCTGTGATTGCGTAGGCCGATTTTGTGAGTCCAGCGGGTCTCTAGTTGATTTGGCATTCTTTTATTCTTCTTCAATTTTGATATAGAGCATATAGCAGCTATAGTGAGAAATCACATAATTTAATGCAACATCAAGGCTTTTTCAGAGCATTTTCCATCACCTCCCTAGACTCTCTAAGATGCAGAAATGAATTCCTTTGATAGATCTGCTATTTTGAAAGCTTGAGACAAGCCTCTGCTCGACTGATTGGAAGATAGCAGATAGGTTCCTCGGGCGAGATAATCACTAAAGTGCCTTTGTACTATCCGACATGAGGTATGAGGTATGTACCACATTTAACTAATAACTCCGTATGCTAACACAATGCCGCTTATATGAAACATTAAATGATATACACAAGTCTCTGGTCGCCTGACTGTTCAATATCGTCTCTCCTCCCACCGCCAATAAGCTCCTCTCGCTCCTCATTCGGATCCACGGTACCCTGCTCGTTATTGACGATAGCGCGGTTCTCTCTCTGTAGCAGGATACGCAGTACTAAAGCAAGTACAGCGACGAGGATCATAAAGAATGAACAAATTGCCATACCGCGAATGTACCACGGTCCGTCAGACTCAGGATACAATCTCGTTCCAAGCAAGGGTCCACATTGCCCAATGATGTTCAATATCGCGATACTGGCTCCTTTTCCTTCCTTTTCGACTCGGTTGTCCATGGACCAAGTGATGATCAACGTGATTGCCGAGAAGAATCCTGCGATGGCTGGAAATACGCTAACATATCGGATGAAGATGGATAGCTCTGCTGAGATATGCTCGTGAAAGTAGCCCGTTGCCGCAATAGCGAAATAAGCAGCTGAAGAGACAAGGGCATGCGCAATTAGATAGGGGCTTCTAGAGCGTGCACGGTCTGAAGCGTAGGCTGTTAAAAGTACGACGGCGAATGCGATGAGGTAGGGAGGTGCAGAGCGTGCCTGAGCACGTATTGAGTCGTAGCCCATACTAAATAATTTTAGATATCCCGGCCAGGAACGCCACCTATAGAATGGGCATGAATAAAACTTACTCTTTGATGATGGTCGGGAGAAACACCGGCATAGAGCTGAAGGCAACGTTGCAGCTGAAAAACATGATCTGGGAGAAGATTAGCTCTGGACTTGGAAAATGGCATTGAGAGAAGACTTACGGCAGCTATGTAGGCCTTGGGGTCGGAGAGTGTCTTCTTGATCTCTCCCCAGTTAAACCGCTGCTCTTGTGATGGCTGAAACTCCGGCTTCTTTTCCTCAAGGCGAAGCCTGGCAATGGCCCGTTGCCGACGAGTGAGAAACCGAGCACGACCGGGGGAATCTGGGATGAGTACCCAAGCAAACACGGCGACGATGACACTAGGGAAGCCTTCAACGAGAAAGAGGATACGCCAGGGAGAGATAGGGCCATTGCTGCTAAATTTCACGATTACCCAGGCAAGAGTGCTCGCAAAAGAAGTTGCTAAAGGGGCAGCCGAAATAAAAAGCCCATTTCTAAACGCAAGTTCATGACGTCTGTAAAATAATGATAGGTAGAAGGGAACTCCGGGGCCAAAGGCGGCCTCTGTTATGCCGAGTAGAGCGCGCAGGACGACAAGACCCCCAAATGAAGTCGCCAGGCATTGAAACGAAGCCACAAGACCCCACCCGCAGACACAGAGAGATATATAGATGTGCGGTGGAACAATGCGGTACATGAGGGTCATCCATTCGAAGAGGATATAAGTGATGTAAAATGCGGTAAGTAGCCATTCATATTGCGAAGATGAGAGGTTTAGATCATCCTGTAAATCGGCAATCTTAGCATTTCCAATATCTGTTCTTCCGGTCAGTATTCTGTCCTCAGTGTTATATCTCCAGTTCCACATACTAGAGCGATCCAGGAAGGCCAGCAGATAAAGCAGCGCTAAAAAGGTCACAAGGCGTCGATCAAATCGTGAAACCACTTCTTTCTCTTCCTCGGGGGTGTAATTATGTCCATCTCCAGGTCTTGCCCTCTTCCCTTCTAGATCTTCCTCAGAATCATATCCATTCTCCTCGCCCTCAGAGACAGGCCCGCCCGTCTCCGCATTATCTCCGAAATCCGTCTGCAGACGTAACGATCCGACATTGTATCTCCCTGGTCCTGGCGCTGAATGGTGATCTTCTTCCTCCCTGTGCTCTTCCAAGCCATCGGACACGGGCGTATAGCGGGTATTCGAGGAAGATGCGGAATCATCGGATAAAGCATTCCCAGCGGCGGGAGGAGGATTGTGATAGCCCATGATGGTCCGCTCGGTGATTCGGGGTGACGACGTGCGCGACGGGAGGGTTCAGTGTCGGTTGTTAGGCCTTTCCATCAATTTTGATTCCACACTAGCCCCGCCCATGGAGCTATTCCTGGTCCAAAAGATATTGTCGAGTTCGCAGCTGATCCGATTTCGAGACCCGCGAACCATCACGTAATCAACACACGTGGAGTTCGGACCGATGCGGTTTAGCGCAGATCGACTGGCGGGTCTCGTCTTCATTGGAGGGTTGTTCGTTACAGGGCTGAACTATACAGCAATGGGCAAAGTACGCAGGGATAACAGACACAAAGGGGCTGCCTACGCGTGAACAACTAGAAAGCCTAGATGGAAGAGGGAGTGCCCAAGAAGAGGATAAGAATAGTGGTTTCGGCATTTTGTGTTGGTAGAAGACTCATGTACTATTGCCATGGCGCAAAAGATTGAACAAGAAAACAGTAAAAGGCATCCTCAGCTGACTTTAAGATTGATGCACTGCCCAGTCTGTCCTGTCAGATGATAGTGCGAGCTTCCTGCACATGATATCAATTTTCAGGACGGTACGAGTCAACAACACCACGATCCCAGCGTCGTCGCTTGTTAGCATGGCGACGACCCCGCTCGCAGTTTTCCCCGTTACGCTGTTCGTAGTTTCTTTTGCTGCCAGCAAGATGTTCTGCATGACCACGGCTTGCCTCAGCGACTTTTCGCACCTCCACCAGAAGGGGATGATCATCGTAGCCTTCAGATAACATCCAACGAAGGAGGTTCTCGGAGCTGTCCCGCAAAAAACGGACGTTGCTGAACTTGTCGGTTTTCTTGGTCGAAACTCCGGACTTATCTGCATCACCAAGGTAGTAGTCGGTCTTGGCAACTTGATAGACATTGACTAAATTTTCCAGTGAAGCGTCCTTCCGTGGGGAAGGCTGTTTCTCATCCGGGGCCTCATCTTGATTCTTCAAGATATCCACGTCTTCGATGAAGTCCCCCGAGGTCACCTTATCTTTAGCTTCGGGGCCACAGCTTGAATTGTTTCCTTGCGGGATACTATCGTCTTTGGTGTCTCGACCTGCCTTGTCTTGGAAGGCGTCAGACAACTCGGTTTCTGCTGAAGGCATCGAGAAGGGTTAGATGTGGTTTTCAGAGAGGATTGCATTGCTGACCATTCTTCTTCCTGATTAAATGAGCCGTAAGGAATGCATTTACTGTCGCCTCTTCCTCTTTGGTAGAACGGCATAGTCCAAGGCAAACGTATTGGTCCAGAAACAGTTCGAGAAGACCGATGTTCTGCAAAGGCATGCCTTCTGTATGCATTCGTACAAGAGCCTTGTCGTAGATGGTCACCTCACCCCGTTCCCAGCTCGAAGAGCGTGTGTAAATATGCTGCACCTGACGATTGATGGCATAGTAGAGGGAACTGGACTTGGCGCGATCTTTCAGCACCTTGGCTAGAACAGCAGAGGGTGTTTTAATAGCATCATATTGGGCTCGAAGCTCAGCCTCTCTATGACTCTGAGAGGGCATTTTTTTCAGCGAGATGGTGAGGTGCGATATCGTAGAGGCCAAGGGGGCAGCAGCAGATGATGGGGGCGGTGGTTTCAGCAGATCAATGGGCACTTCAGAATTGTTTGCTAGGAAGAGAGACGAAAGCGGAGGAGAACAGAAGACAATAAGTGAAGAGTGAAAGGTGGATGGGTAAAGGTGGTGAAAGGCGGGAAACAACACTGATTGTTTATTGTTGGGTGTAACTTAAGCAGATTCTGTTCAGTCGGTATGATAGAAGTATTCATTAAGCATTTTTAGGGTTTGTGTGGGTATCAATGAACATCATGATAATCCTAATTCCTCTCCTTGTAGAGCTTATTGATCTCATTGATCAAAACACGTGGTTCACCACCATCCTGGACACAGTCCTTCCATTCACCATCATCTCGAATACACCATACCTTGTCGTCCAATCGAACTGTACAGCTAGTAGTAACGCCGAGCTCCTCGCCACGTTTAACATTTTCTCTAAGAAGAGCAATCCCACTTAGCGAATCGCCAGGTGTATCGTCTTGTTGACTAGCACAGCGGTTCAAGGCATCAAAATCGATGCCATGCTCCAAAGCGCACTGATGAACCAACTCGCGGTCTGGTATACGGGAGTAATCATCAATCAGACAGTTTGCAAAACCTAATGATCGAATTATAGGAGTACGAGGATATGTCGCTGGTTGAAGCGATTCGTCCGACTCTGGAGGGAATGGGAGATTTGCAGCGCAGAGCAAGAGCATGTTACCGATGCACTCTTCAGGACCATGTTTGCATTCGATCTCTTCTGACGCGTTATTCCACCTATGGATGAATAAAAAGGGTTATTAAATATTCGTGGTTGAGGATCAGAGTGCGATGGGCCACATGGCCATATGTACACTTACTTGGCGATAAATGATAGCTGGAAATCAACCTTATCGTTGACATTCTCCATAGTTGGAAGGATCAGTTTCTGAAGACATGATTGCGCGTCAGGGCATTTGCTCATAATGTGAGCTTCCAGTGGAATCTTGTGGGGTTCGCCGATGTCCAAGTTGCTCGGGGCCAGCCCATGGTGTTCTTTGTTGCTCATTATCATTTGTTCAGCCATACCGCTGTGATCATCGGATATAGATGAGCCAGGTTCATGGCATCGAATATGAAAGGGAGACTGCTTGACAAGCATATAAAAACCAACAAACAAGCTAAAAATGATACAGATGCGGCGAAGCAGGCAATTTCGCTGATTGTTCTGCCGTTGTTCTGCCTCTTCGGGTAGAGTAGCCGCAGAATACTCTCTATTATAGATCGGGGGCTTCTCCATATCGCTAGATGCAGTGCCAGAGAAAGTAGGCTGTCTTAGGTCTGTCATGATGGAACGATAGGAGTGCGGAGAAGTTGATCTTTGAGTTCCACAGCCCCTTCGAAATAGATTACGTAATGCATATTAGCTCCGTTATCTATTCACTCGCATTGTACAATAGGGAAGGTTCTGTCAATGCAATTCGGCCAAACCCGCAGTCAAGGTTCTTGCGCCTCAGACGATTCTTCTCGTAGTATGAGATTTTTATCTAGGAGCAAAATCAAACGGACAAGAGGGGGATTCGAACCCACCCCCCTTTCGAGACACGGAAATCTAAAGTAGACCTCTGAGGAGAAGGTAAACCTAAAGATCATTATACCATGTTACTACAGTATGTAGAGTCAATACTCCTTAAGTACGTCTACAACCCAGTTGCACTCAAAGTAGTGCATACTTTCGATATGTAATATTGCTTTATTGTCATTTGATTCTTGAAGTTCTCATACCAGAGCATTCCGTTCTCTAAGGAGATATACATTTATTAAGAGTCATTAACCTGTTGCATAACATACCGTAGTCAGAGAAGTAGGATGATGGTGAAACAACAATATACTGTGGTGTAAGTGCTTGTGGAACTCTTCTTTAGGTGTCTATACCAAGATTCACAGGCATTTAAATATCATGCAATGCTTCCAGGTCATATTTGGAAATATCTATACCGTGTTTTACGATAGAAACCAGGATTCCCGAGAGTGATTGGTGGACAATTTTGACTGTATACAGGGGATGATTGACCAGGCGTAGAATGTTGGAGAAACGCTGCCTATCTACACCGATAGATTAGCTAGTTAGCAGAAGTGCCTCAGTCGAAGAATCAGACATAGACGAATAGTCATTTTTCTGGCAAGGGATACTGCAGGATGAAGCCCCCGGGAAAGCCCTAGGTACGAAAAAAACAATACGATCCTAACTGAGGCATCATTTTCTCACACTCTTCTTCTTTTAGTAGCTCGCAGAGACATGAGTTGCAAAATCTTTCCACGGAGAAATACGAGAACCTTGGACGAGCGAGAAGCACAGCGAAGCTATCATGGAAGCTAAGAACGGGATTCGAAGCTCCGAGACGATTCTCTACCAAGCGATCCTTTTCGAAACAGTGATCCCAGTAAGAAATCAGTGTTCCAATAATGGTTACCTAGATGAACCTTCAATAATCATTCGTCTAGGCTACAGTCATTAGGAGGACAGATTACTAGTAAAAGCTGGTCAGATAAAGTATAGAAACACGAGCCTCATAGGCATGGGTCACGCGAGTTCTGTGCGGAGCCTTGATACATCATTATCGTCCTCCGGTCAACCCGCCAAGACGGTAGAGGGTAGTGCCACAGAACATGTCACGCAATCCATGCCGCGGAATAACCGCCATGTGTCAGCTGCAAGACAACCAACTCGTCCGAGTAGTCTTAGGGTTCTCGCGGATGTACTTCGTAAATGGAGCGCAGATGTCCCCTAGTCAGTTATCTGGGCCCACCATTTTGAAAGCAATTTGATAATGCGGAAGAAAAAGCAAGCTACCGCTGCCGACGAGTTCACATAGTAGTGGAACCTTGACTAGTTTCTAATTGATAGACAGTTATGACATGAGTCAGGCAAAGTGGCCGTCTTGCTTACTGGCAGTCTCGTTTGTGATACTCCTAAGGGAATACGAACCAGAGCCTCATACGTGGGATCTTATTTGGCGAGTCCATTTCCTGCTCACCCAGAAGTGATGATCGAGATTATCTTATCGTATCCACGCCCTTTCAGCCGAACGAGCCTATTATTACCCAACCCGCGACACTTAGAATGCCCCTTCAGACTCAGCGGAGCCCTCTTCCTCCACCTCAAGATTGGACAAGGACTCAATGGGTTTATTGTCTAGTCTGATCTCCGACTTCGGAGGCTCTTCTTACCTTTGATGTCGGTGCCCAAACGTTTTAGTTTTTTAAAGTTCTCGGCTTTCCAAGGACAGACGATGAATTTCTAATACGAAAGTTCCACTGATATTTCCCAATTGGCGCTATCGGTGTGACACTTCTTGTCTGATGCATTCGTGCCCTTTTCGTCATCCGGAGCACTTAGTTATAGAGTATGCAGTCCGAAGTACTATGTACAGCTGGGGATGATAGGATAACGGGGAGCAGGTGATAGATTCCGGCACTGTTCTCCCCCACCTATTCCAAATGTTGAAACGAGGCTGGGCCAGTTGCGTCGATGCTGACAGTTTGTCGGTGGCTGGGCCAGCAAACGATCGAGACCTTTTGGGTCTTTGTTGGGGGTAGTTCCTTGTTGGCTCTTCTGGCTGAGAAGTGGGTTTTCGTCCGCCAATGTTAATTGAGTGATGCACACGGTGATTCCCGAGTTGGGCCAACAGAGGAACGCCAACCACGGCAAATTCAGCAGAAGGGAAGAATATGATACGGGAGTTGACAAAGGAAAATATCGTAACAACCAAATGAGATCTCGGCGAATGACGCGATGAGCAAAAATAAACTTGGCACGTTTTCGTGGGCCCCACATTTGTACTCTTTTTGCCGCATGGCTTGGTGTATACTCCGTAGAGATACTCTTATGATGTGTATACTATGTAGTATATGGAGCTAAAGGTTTTATTTTGTCTTTGGCGACCGTGCGTGGACTAATTTTGCCTTTCTCACTCCAACAGGAAAGCCAAGCATCTGCCTAGAGACGAAAATAGTAGACGAGACGTTGTAGCCGAGACCTCTAACCGAAAAGCCCTTCCACGAGGGAAAGTCGATCAACTGGTTCGGATGAGCCGGTAGGGTTACATAGTTCCCACTGGGAACGAATGGCGGGGGAGGATAGAAAGAGGGGGGAGACATTCAGTACATACAGTAGTAGGTGTGTGTACAGTATGGAATCAAAGTGGAACTGTCTCCGACAGCGGATCATCGGATTGACGTTGTAGATTGGACCTGGTAATTTCTCCAATACGAATAGCCGCTTGAAAGGCCCTGGTGATGTGAGTTGGTGGTGGGGGACAAGGCGAAGGGAGAGATGGAGAGTCTCGAGGCGAGAGGCCAATAGCGGGAATGCACGATGAGGCATAAACAAGAGGAAACATTCGAATAGCTTGAACAAATTAGCACAACACTAGGGTGGTATCGCCTCGTGTGCGATTTCCCCCCTTTCTCGGAGACTCTCCATGACTTTTTTGATGGTCACATCGTTTTCCCCAGCTCGTACTTAAATTTCGGAGAAAGCCTTTCTGCCGAGTTGTTCTGCGGGGAGACTCCCTTAATTTTTAATCCTGTACCACCCATTTAGTCAACACGACCATTCAACCATCGTCAAAGTGTTATTTATTCACCTGATCGCTGAGCTAAATCCTTATTTTCCTCATATTCTCGATTCGCCTGTTGTCAATGGAGGGAAGGGAAGACTACTAGGGGCTCCACATACAAACCATCCTAGTATAAAAAAACAGTTCCGGCATAACCTTGAACTAGCAAAGCTCTCCTCTGGGCTGAAACGAGGACAGAAAGACAGAGAAGTGGAGAACAAACAATTAGGTCACTTCCTCCAGTCAGGATCAATCTAAGTCCACTTTATATAACGGAGCATATACTCCGTAAAGACCCAGGAACACATCTCAAATCCCTGGCCGATCCCGGATCGCATCGAATCTGGAACTTTGCCCCTTGATAGAACGGAATCCACCGTACCTCGTGAGGGTACGTATGCAGAAGAAGAGGAAAAAAGGATTTTCAATTTTATTTTTATTATTTTATTTTTCTAAAAAAGACTAAAAAAGAAAAAAAAGAAAAAGAAAGACATCCTCCATGAAATGAAGATCTTTTACCGGCATGATCGTCCCTTGTCTTTCTCTTTTTTCCTTTCCAATTTCTCCTTCTCTCCTTTGCTCCCCGCACCTCAGACCGCGTCACCATTTTGCAGTTTGCACGTCTGCATTTTGCAAATTGTTCACCCGGCCGACCCGCGTGAAATTGCAACCTCACTAACTCGTTCTATTCTATTCAGATATTTTTAGTCTCCTCTTGTCCCTTGTTATCATCACGTCAACCTAAAGAGAGAAAAAAAAAAGACCAACGCAAGGGCGGCCCTTGGTCTCGTTACCTACTTGCTACTAAAAGAAAGACTACCTTAGGGCCTTGTTTACTCCACTTGGTGTCTTCTTTTCCTTTTCCTTTTGGTCTTTCTCTTCCTACTTTATTTTTATTATTTTTTATTCTTGTTCCAATAAGAATAAAAATACTCCCTGCGGACTTTTCAACCCTGGGTGGTCAAGAGCCACCTGACCTCTCAGCAATGGCATCTGTCAATTCAATATCATCCGAGAAGGACGAGGATCATGACATCACTCAAGAGGATATCATCGAGGACGAGGAGCCAGAAGAGCCTAGCTCCGAGTTGGACCCATCACAAAGGGAACATCTTGAGCATAATCAACGGCTAGATGAATTTCTTGCCCCCTTGTGCTTGGATGAAGCTGTTCTCTACAAATTGGCCCGGTCTTTCTCCGATACATACCGCCATTTGGCCTTGACATCAGACCAGCAGTTCTTACCGACCCCAGTGACTCAACTGCCAACAGGCGAGGAAACTGGTCGATATCTAGCCATCGATGTGGGCGGAAGCAACCTTCGGGTTGCATTTATTGAATTACTGGGCGAGGTAGAAGCCGAGACTCACCCCGTAGATGCTTCACAGAGATCGCAAAACACCATTCGCAAAGCTCAACGGCAACGAGTGAAGCGGACTCTAGAGAGAGCCTGGCCCATACAGGAACATCTAAAGATGGACAAGGCCGAGGATCTATTTGCTTGGATCGGTGATTGTATTGCGGAGGTGGTAGCGGAGAGTCTCACTTCGGATGATACTAAGAAAGATATCCCTGCTGAGCTAGACATGGGAATTACCTTTAGTTTCCCAATCATGTCAGTATCCCTCCTCTCTCCATTTCTATTTTTCATCATTATTATCTTTCTTCTATTATGAAAGCGACGCCATGCGGTATCATACCATTCCATGCTGACCCATTTCTAGGCAAGAATCTTTAGCAGAGGCTACTCTGATGCCCATGGGCAAAGGATTTGCCATCACATCCAATCTGAATCTTCGAAAGATTCTACTAAATGGATATGAAAAACACACAAGGAGGCCAGATGATGAAGACGAGCCGTCCTCCAAGCGACGCAAACTGTTTGCACTGCCCAAATTGAAAATCCAAGCCATTACAAACGACACCGTTGCGACGTTGGCTTCACTCGCATATGCAGTTAAATCCCTGCCCAACAGCCGAGTGGCCATGGGCATCATCGTGGGCACGGGATGTAACGCAACCATCCCGATGAAACTCAGTTCGCTACACGAATCCAAAGCGAAGAGCGTCAACGCTATGAACGCAGAAGCCGTCGAAACAATCGTCAATACGGAATGGACGATTTCAGGCGCTGCGCCACCGCTCACGGAGCTGAATGTCACGACTAAATGGGATATCGAGCTGGACCGGGCCTGTGCGCGCCCAGGGTTCCAGCCATTCGAGTATATGACTGGTGGACGATACATTGGTGAATTGATCCGGTTGATCCTGTTCGACTACCTCACCGAAGTCGCAGGCCTCTCAAAACGAATCCTCCCCGCAAACCTCATTCAGGAATATGCCCTAACTACCACCTATATCTCCGACCATGTTGCCCGTGCTCGATCCGACGTAGATCTCGCAAAGGATCTCAACGAGACTCTCCCTCCACCAGAGAGCAGCGACTGGAGATGGGATCCTCGTACAGCAGGTGATTTTCGCCGAATCGCCCGGACTGTACAACGGCGATCGGCTGGTTTAATCGCGGCGGCAGTGATTGGCTTACTTGCTTGTTGTCGGGAGATCGAGCTAAAGGAGGATAGCAACGTCAATACCCCCGAAAATGCTGCATCCCCACAAAGCAACGGCGATTCTGGAGCACTCGACAGTATGGCAGCTTCGACTTCCAGTAGTCAACCCAATTTCGTTAACAATAATTTCCACGGCCGAGTTGTTCCAGTGCTTCAGTCTGTTCCGATTGATTGGCAGTCCGGTCCAGAGGAGCTAGTGGTTGCATACACAGGTGGTATTATCCAACACTATCCCCAATTCAAAGAGATGTGCCAACAGCACATCGATCGTTTGATCATGCGAACGGGTCCACAACAAGGTGGAAAATCGGTTTTCTTGCGTGAGGCCTCCGACGGAGGAGTTATAGGTGCAGGTGTCTTGGCCGGTATGGTCTCTAGCAAATGAGCTTATTACATCTCACGCTTTTTACGAACCAAAGGGTGCATTTGGAGCTTGCTATGATTATGTTTTCGGTTTGCCTTTGGTGGAGTCTTGCGATGGGAAAAGAACTAGGATGGTCCTATGTCTATTTCATTTCGCTGTTATCACGATGCTCCATATAGAAATGGGATTTTCCCTCTTCACTTTCTCTTCTCTTACATTGACGGCTCGCTGCACTATTGTTTACTGTGCTTCCAACAAATTGAGCCTACACGATTGGAAATTGTTTGTCTTGGATTTCCCACGACTTACACTAGTGTATCTCCTCCCCGGTACTCTATGCTCTCGTGAATCCGATATGCGGCGCTGTTTCACCGAGTTCAGGCTAGGATCAGTGGCTGGTAACCACTACGTCCGTAAGTTGAGTCTCTTCCTAGAGTATGTTTCAAAGATATACCTAAATGCAGTATGATTTACGCCCAGGAGTCGATCATTCAAAGCCAAGTGAATGCCCAAGCAAACCCGGTATGCTTTGGAAATTGCGACGGTCGAAAAGCTGCGCAATCGGTGTCGTGTTTGAGACTCTTAATGGCCTTGTTAAAAAAAAAAAAAACACACGCCTTCTCCACCCTCATATCGCAAACTTTGTGTCACTTAACTAAACGCTAATATGATTGCGCGGCTCCAGTAATGGGAGCGTAATGAAGAATGCTAGTGTTCGGTGGGAACAAAGTATCCCTGCGATGACGCAGACTTTCCCGCTCGGGATCGGCGGGTTCCGAGATCCCCAAATTAAGTGCTTTAGTTATAAAGGACACATGTGTATGGCCGGCGGAGTCGTGCAGAGACTTGGCGAGTCATGATGCAAAAGGCTCGGCCCCCAGGGGCCGAAGAAATAAACCTAGTTTGGTTGGCCTAGGCAAAAGACCAAAGAACGATTGACTAAAGGCCCTGCTCTTTCGATGATGAATACCCTGACACGATCAAATTTGTCACACAAGCTGAGTTGATCATAGTGTAATGAAGTATGGCGAGCTCAAATTAACCGGAACATGTTATTCCGCACACCCCGTTTCATAGCGTTTGGTTTGCCATCTTCGTATTCTATCCCAGCTGCGCCTCCCTCGCCGGACATCTTCTCTAATCGCTCACGAAGTTCGGCATCGAATTGGGCGACGGACTTTGCTTTGCTCGAGGAACTATTGACGGGTCTTGAGGTTTCGTTCGATTCGCTTTTTTTCTGCTTGGGACTGTTTGGTATGATGCCTGCGATTTATATGAGATTTTAAAAAAAATTCAAATCCAGGAATTGGTCTTCCTCATTTGCTATATTGGCTACCGACCTTTTGGAGGTGCGTCAGAAGAGGCGGAAGATAAAGTCCGAGTGATACTTTGATGGCTGGGCAGTGATGCCCTATTGTTCGCGATCAATTTGAAAGATCCTCTCAGTATCATAATTAAAAAGCAGGAAGGTTAACAAGTAAGTGAGAGTGAAAAGAACGATAAAGAGTAAGAGTAAGAGTGAAGTATTTATCCTTCAAGTTATGAGGGACTGACGTAAATTGTAGATAAGAGTTGGAAAGCGGTCTGGACCATCTCAAGTCACGTGGATTCTTCAACTGGCCATCCCCGCCATCGCCCGTAGCCGCGCAATTCAACGCTCGACACCATCTCTATCCCGGTTGAGTCTCGCTATCTGCTCGAGATGTCGTCCGCTACGTCCTACTATGAATTATATCGTGGTAGCAGGTACTGAAACTCGCAAAATGCGCAAGCCTGGAGCAATGTGGAGCTGACATTATCTGATTAGCCTTGGCCTTGCTTTGACCGATACTCTCGATGATCTGATCAACGATGGCCGTATCGAACCGCAGCTGGCGATGAAGATTTTGTCGACGTTTGATAGAGTGGTCACCGAGGTTTTGGCAGACCGTGTTCGAGCCAGACTTACATTCAAGGTACATTGCTGTTTCCCTGCCTTCCTCCGTCATAATGGCCCATGTTGGCCGGATGATATCAGAACGCTGACTATTTGCTTTTCCTCTTCTCTTCTAGGGCCACCTCGATACGTACCGATTTTGCGATGAAGTCTGGACCTTCCTCATCAAGGACGTGACTTTCAAGCTGGACAACCAGACTTCGGTAACCGCGGACAAGGTGAAGATCGTCAGCTGCAACAGCAAGCGACCGGGCGAGGCATAGACGAGAATATCTAAATGACCGGCGTTTTCTTCTTTTGGGCGATTACAAGGCGTTTTGCAACCCCACCCTTTCATCCCGGTGTCTTGCGTTATGATGGCGTTGATGGACTTACCGTTATTTCTGCCTGCGAGGCTTTTGCATAAACAAAATGTCAATATTACTCCAGATACCCAATAAGATTGAGGTTGCTTTACAAAGCAGTATATTATTTATGGTCTCGTCAAACTTCGCTTTGTATCGTAGAATTTGGTGGAGAGTCGGGGCAATCCAGGCACCAGTGGCCCGTGACCTCATCTCTTATCGCGGCGATCTAAGATCTCCAACTTCACCTCTCGACCGCCAGTCCCTGGCATGCTGAGCCGCCATATGACGACCCCTCAAACAGATTGAAACATCTTTATCTTGCGCGATGTCTCGGTACTTGCCATGGGCGCAAGCCGAGGAAACAGTTGACTTGACAGGCGAATCTCCTTCACGGAAACGCGTCAAAAGAGAATCGCTTTCTGATATTTACATGGACCGAGACAGTTCACCAATAATGGAGGTGAAGCAAGAAGACCTGAAAAATTGTAAGAGACTGCTCTGAACTAACTTGATTGAGACTGACACGATACTGATTTACTAGCTCAACCTTCTACATCTATAAATGAATATGATGCCTCTGACCAGTACGACACAAATTCAATGCGCGTCAAACATGAAAGAACACCACTCATTGCAAAATATATAGTCTTCCGATTGGGGCGTTTCGCTACGAAAATTTTGTAAAGAACGAGCACATTGACGACTCACATACCCCCAACCGACCTGTCAATCATCATGCGCATGACCTGGAACGCCCAACAGACGGCAGAACAACCATGCCGAAAGAACTGCGAATCAAGAAAAGTATCGAGGCCCTCAGGATTCGCCAGCAAGATGCATTTCAGCAAACAATTGCTCAACGTCAGGATGAAAACATCGACGAGGATGCCAGTGAAAATGATGATTTTGCAGGAACACATTTTCACCGTCTAATGACCACGCGGAAAAGTGTGTGGTCTCTTACTGGAGTATTCGGAATGAAAATCAAATCTTCTACTAGAGCTGCTGCAGGTTTTGGGCCACCATCCTCGATGGCCGTAGACCGACCTAGGATTAAACTTCCTCAATCTTCTCTGCAACAAGAAACTGGAGGAAGCCACGAGTCCACTGGCGCTATTACAGAATCATCTGATGAAGACGATCTCGATGGAACTTCCTACCGAGCTTCCACATCTACAAGATCAACAGAGAATAGGGTGTCTAAAGCTGAAGAGCTTTCATTAGGACAAACACAACGCCCAAATAATGCTGTACAGAAAGATTCTACGCCGGCTGCAGTACAAAAGCGCAAGTCAACGCCGGGTTGGCGGAGTCAAACACCGACCGTGGGTTTCAAGTCAAGAATGCAATCGTTGTTTGATGACCTTGATGAGCTACCAGAGCCATCAGGGTCAAAAACGTCTATATCCGTCAAGAAAGAGGATTCTCCCTCGACGAGCAAGACGCCGGATAGCGCCCTTGCCGAACAAAATCTGGAATCCAAAAAATCCCGCTCACATAACGTTCCGACGTTTTTTTTGTGAAAGATGAATCACATCATTTATTAATCCCATTTCTCAATTGGTGAAACAAATTGGCGTCGTCCCAGCCACTCCTTCAATAATATCATTTATTCCACCAAACCGCCCATGTCTTCAGCTGCGGCATTTTTGGCTGGTCTGAACCACTGTGACGGCCTTATGCGATCTCGAAAGCGGGTTGAGACAGTTTGATGCTCATCCGTCGAACATGATTCTGGAGCATCCCCTTGGGTGAGGGTGGGCAGGCCACTGTCTCGATCGTCATTTCGGTCTTCTCCATCACTATCCCGTGGCTGTCCTGAGACGTCAATGTGCTGTGTTTCTTTTGTCAGAATTGGTCGCTCGATGGGAGTCTGTTTGGGCGATAGAACTGACTCGGCATCCGAGAAGCAGGCAGGTGGTTCTTCCTTGCGAAAATTGGTTGGGGGCCCCTGTTATCACATTTTTGTCAGTCACCACGTCTGTAAAGCTTACCGTCTTGGGGATGGCGGCTAGACTCACGATCTCAAGCACCCGGGGTTGTTCGCGCTTGAATGGCGCCATCATAAACCGAAATAGTTGTCGGAAGCACCCCATATTGACTGGAGTCTTGTGTTGATGATTTGGGGAAGGGTAGTCTTCTCGACTTTATGAAGGTCTTGTTCAATGAGGCGTGGTAGTGGCTTGAGACAAAGGTTTGTTGTCAAAGCCTTGGCGTTTGGTATATCAAAAATAATCACAGAAAGGCAAAAAAAGAGAAAAAAAAAGCAACGCTTTGGCTGGCAAAAGAATGGATGCTAAAGAATGAGGGACAATGTATGAAACGAAAGACTGGTGGCGAGACGAAGGCCAAAACAAGGAACAATAAAGAAAGGACGCCAAAAGCTGCAGTGGCTCTATGCCATTAATGTGCTGTGAGGGAAGATGGAAAAGCCGCGGCTGTCCTGGGGTACATATATGTACTATTGTACAACGCGGCCGTTTATAGCCAAGTTCCAGGCAGTCCATGCAGTATGCACATCCATACTATCCACGGCTTGTCAAGGACAAAATGATCCACTGCCCCGCCCATGCAGGTTGAACTGGGCGACAGCTTTCCACTCCTGTGGCATGGGAAAGGACCACTGAGTGACAGGTTCGGCAAGATTCACCCGTTGAAACCCTTTCTTAGGTCTGTGACACATTCCAAATGGCCAAGCCTACCCTATCCCTGGCGGCAAATTTCTTCCACGGACAAGAATTGGCTTCCTCAAGGAGGAACGAACCAGTTCCCCGGGAAAAGAGAGTCTGATTTCAGTTCACAATATGCAGGTCATATTCGTGAACGCAAAGGTTGATTGTTGTGATAATCCACACGTCATGCAGAGGCTTGATATTGGCGAATAACCACGTCCACGGCCTATTGTTACCTATACACAGCAAGGTCACTATGACCTGCAGCCTGCAGGGAATGGCTATGCATCGAAAACCTGTGCATGGTGGGCACTCGAGGATTGAAGTGGAGATGGGAGTGGAGATGGGCCTCCGAAACAGGCAAAAGGGAGGGTTACCAAGGCGAACCTCGTGTCCTGATGGCTCTGTACTTCATTCTTGGCTCTTTGCGGTCGACAGGCGTGCAGGCCTTTTCCTTTAAGGTTTAATATTAGCGCAGAATATTTTAATCACATCGGGGACGAGACATGCGCCGTTTGCTTTATCGGTAATGCGCAACAGGCGACATCCGAATGCCGGCATTTGACTAGCATCTTAGCATCTACCCCGACAACCACGATGATACTGAGGATTAGAGTATTGGATCTTCATCTAGCCAAGGTAATAATTTCTTTGTCCTCGTACCTCCCCGTACATTTTCTGCTCTCTGGGCACTCCACTCTAAAGAGAAGGCGTAGCTACATGAGGTCCCTGGCGCGTAACGATGACCTCGCTGAATGTAAAATCGATCGCGGATCTCCCTGATCCGATGTCGATCACCCGTGGATTCGTCACTGACAGGGATGGTTGTCCAAGGAGTACTAATACAGGCTGGGTAAGATATGTGCCGTACTATGTATAATCGCAGCGATGCCCAACTAGTACTCGGTAGTAATATCTTTGTTTACGCTCAATACACCCGCTTTGGGAATACGGTCCTTACTTGCTGAACCAAAATTTGTTGTCATGCCCTCTAGAGTGTTTTCATTCAGATACTCAAGGCTAACTGTAAGATCCCCATTCTATAGTTGAGGTATCAGATATTGTTGTGTCAGTGTTCATTTGATCTCTGTACATTGTGCCATTAAGTTCTATTGCCACATTAATCAATGTCATAACGGCGCGAGTCTAACTTCATTCTATCCGACAGTCCTTGCGAAACTTTACTAAGCACGTACATACATAGCCAGGAAATTTCCGTATTATACTTTCGTGACTCCCTTGCGTCGGAGCAATGCCGAGTCAGCGAACACCTCACAAAAGCAATTTCGGCCGGCTGTCGGGCTAGATCTCGGCGTGGGCATACATTCCATGCTTCTACATTGCAGTACTGAAAAGCAATGAACTGAACTGCAAGCATAATTATCCGATTTGACTCGTTCTCGAATTTCTAGAGTACATATACATATCGGTCACTAAATAACTAATGGCTCCTTAGATCGGGAACAATTGGTGAATCCCCTTTCCCAGCCTCGGCCTAGCCTAGAACGGAAGACAGGGATCAGTTTGGTCGTCATCTCAGGTACCAATATCCCCAATCAACTGTGACTTTCAGCCATTCAAATAGCCTTTGATAATCCGACTATCTGACTTTCACACTAGCAACGCCTGAAGTGAGAATTCAGTAGTAAGCTAGCCACTAATTCTATCTCGGAGATTCCCTAGGTAACGCGCTCTCGGGAAGATAAGAAACACTCACAAGACTGGAGAAGAAAATTTTGGATGTGGCTGGCATGTAGTTGAAGATCATGCAAGGCCTAAATGTCGCTATGTTGGTACGATTCGTCCCAAGCATTTGGTTCTTTGACCTGCATTCTTCCCCTGCATTCATGGAAAGTTCCACACTTTGGCTCCAGGGACTGCTGGATTTGGACATTCCTTGCTCTTCTTATATTTCAAGGTATACCTTTGAGCAGTGAGGTTATCGACTTGCTACCCTGGGTGAGGTGCTCCAAATAATATACACCGTCGTTTATGCACGAAAGGCGAAATCGGCACGAACACAGTAGAATTTCCCCATACTCACTTGATTCAACAGTTGATAAGGCTCGGTGCAAAGGATTAGTACTAGCTACCATCATAATTAATAGAAGCATACCAAGGCTACTACTACTACTACTCCAGTACCAGTTGCTCACACTGCAGAATTACTATCAAGGTATCCTAGAACTATACTGTTGTAGCGATGGACTATCTAAGGGTTGCAGTCTCGTACAAGACGTGCACCAGCCCACGCATACAAATAATTGTGCTGGTACCAATTCACGCTGAAGGATCAAACTGTTAGTATGGCCTTCGAATATTTGTAATCCTGATATCACTTACAAAGTGTTCCGGCCCGCAATTCGGGGAAGGGTTGCCCAGGACCCGCCCTGAATGATGTTGTGTTTTCCATCGAAGAAATCAGCTGGAATTTAATTAGCAATCGATGCAAGCCTAAAAGATGTAAAATTATATATCTCACTTGTATATCCTGGATATATCTCCATGGAATGGAAGCCCTCATGAGGCGCCAGTGGAGTGCTTGTCCATTCCCAAACACCCCCCATTTCGCCATGGCCAGCGAGTTTGTCTCCTTGTGGTGTAACTGGAATAGGATGCCAGTTTTTAAAACCTACATTGCAGCCGCTGAGATCGCGGAAAACGGATGGCTGTTCCGGCACTGAAGATTCATCTGTTCCATTGCAATGTGTTCCGTTGCTGTGGATTCGTATTAGTGATGATACTCCATTGGATGGTTGATACAACTTACCCGTGTCCATTGGTCTGCTCCTGAGTTTTCTCGCGAAGCTTGTCCGAGTACATATAAATACTTCTAGTCTCCTCAAATGTGGGAATACGGCATCCCGCCCACTTGGCATAACTTGCGAACTCATCGTAAGAGGCGATTAAAGGCCAATCCTGGGCAAGGCTAAGAGGAACAGGGCCAAATACAGTACGGACTCCAATATCCTCAAACTGAAATTGGGGAGCCGAAGAGCTTCCCCCGCCATTTGAAGAGGTGATGCCTTGAGAGATAGGATATTCTTTTCCCGAAGGAGTGCACACCCAGGAAGCTGGTAGCGCCTGAAGACGCAAAGCTCGTAAGTATTGAGCGTATTCACCGTTGGTAATTGGCCGAGCTTGTGCTTCAAAAGAATGCACGGAGACTGTTCTCTGCGGCTTCTCGTTATCCCATCCAAAGGATTCCCGAGGTAAGGTTCCATCATTGGAGTCATCGAGCCCAACCTGGAGTGTTTGCTTTGGAATGTGGAACCACTGGTTTGGCTTTGCGTTCTTTTGTGCATCTTGAGCCAACTGTACAAAATCAGGAGGTGTCACTCCGACAGGTGGTAGTGTCCTGTCACTTTGAAGTAGCATGTAGAGAAAAGTCTCTAGATGCATCGCTTCATGTTCGAATCCTATCCAGAGAGCTTCCGCAACATCACGATTTAGATTTGTTTCCTTTTTGAGAAGAGAACGCGCCCGGTTCCGCACCCTCTCCTGGTAGTCGATTATCTCATCCAGAGGGGGCCATTCGTCAGGGATCTCACTGTGAGAATGGCATTGCTCTGGATCTTCAACATCGGGATCGACGCCACGCTCAAAAATTTGTTGGTAATACTTTGGGTGGGTGGGCTTGCCCCGTAGAGCACGCGTTAGATGTATGTCTTTTGTATACGGAAGTTAGTAGTGGGAATAGCGGAATGGGATTAAGATAGGGCCAAACGAACCAAAAAAAGTTGGGATATGACCAAGGTAGAAAATTAACGCATTTCGAAGCTTGATTGGTTGTGTGAGAAGATCCTCTCGTGGAATCATGGATTTTGTAGCTATATCCCAAGCAGTCCATAGTGACTGGAAATCTTGTTCACTTGGTGTTGATTGCGAGGCATATTGGAATGGTCGCGTCGGCCTATCTAGAGAAGCAGGCGACAAAAGATGAAGATCTGGAGTTTGTTCTCAGTTAACGAACGATTTCCAATTCTCAACAGAATTGGAACAATTGCTGGAACATACGATAATTATTGTCACGGTTCCCAAACTCGACTTGAGAAATCAGTCCCGAGTGTCGATACAGCTGATCACGTTCATTGCGATCATACTTGTAGGCCTCCTCGAATAAAAGCTTCGTACCCTTCCGAATTGTGGTGTCGTTGATAGTCACATCAACTATGGGAGAGTAGTATGCTTGATGCCGCCCTTCACGTTCGTCATATCCCGTTATAATTTCCCATTCGTCAGGCTTGAATGCCTGGTAGCCCAGGACCGCATTGGCGTGTACTAGTCCATTCTCATAGAACTGGCGGGTAATTCCTTCAGAGTCGTTATATGCCTTGAATACCCTCTCCGGGTTCTTACAAGCGTCAAGACCAATTAATAAAAAGTCCGACGGTTTCATAATCTTTGACCAGTCGCCAAGAAAGTCTCCAGCGGCCTCACGAGGAAAGTTTCCCAAGGAAGACCCCATCGACAAGACAACCGTTGGCCTCGAGGAAGATTCAGACTTCTGAAGCCAAACAAGAGCATCGTCATAAGTACCATGGAGACCATGAAGACCAACATAAGTGAAGCTTTCCGGTGTGATTTCCGAGAAGGTCCGCTGTAGCTCACCCAAGGACAAGTCTAATGCATAATAATCCACGCGCTTTTCCACACGCTCGCACTCTCGAAGGAGAATTTCGATCTTTCTCAAATTTCTAGAACAGGGTTAGAAACGTGCCTCGAGCAAGAAATCCCATCGTGAATAGTTCTCAGGACTACAAATCCGATGTACAACAAGGAAAACAGACCCGCTACCAAGCTCCACCAGTTGTGCATTCTCCGGAATTCGCTCCACAATACGCTTTGCATGGGTTGTCAAAATGTCGATCTCGGCGTTGGTCAAGTAATACTCGTTCAGGTAGGTGATCTTTTCGAATAATTTGAGTCCCTTGGTATCGTAGAGAAGTAGGGTAGGGAATGAAGGATCTTGGCCCTTTGGCGGGTTCAAGCTTCTCTGTAGCTCATCTGTAAGAGAGAACTCTATATTGTCTTGGTGAATGTCGACAATATCGACGCAATCGACATTGGTGATTGCTGACGGAGACATCTTGCAGTCGGGATGTGCGTGGGAAAACAAATTGGGTATAACCTCAACAGTGCAAAGAGGAGGTGAAATGGGGGGAGAAAAAGAAATACATAATGATCGAGAAGGGGAGGAGTACTGGTTTTATGGAAGCGCTAGAGTCTACCCAGGTTACCTCGGACCCTGCTTATACATAGAAGCTAAAAACTCTATGACGAAACACCCAACAGGAATCAGACACGGGATATGTAACTATGGGAACAGGAAGGTCGAACAAACGGAACAAAACCAAGACGAACATGCAAAATACACTTCCTGCATCGAACTAGCTAAAGGAGAGCTTCCGCAGTACAGCCCGATTTGGCCCGCGAGGACCGGTTTTGGCTTATAGAAGGTGTTTGCACCAGGAACCCCGCAAGTCTAGATCGCAGATCAGCCAATATACCACTCGTATTATATTATCAGATTTGGTGTTGAGTCACCCGCAGGCTGCCGGTCTGACGTCGAGTGATTCCACTTTCTGTTTGCATTTCCTGTCGTTGCACCACTTGCGGCGCGTCACGGCGATGGAGATGTGGGGAGGACGACGCGCTGAGGTCATAGCGGGATTTGCACCCGTTTGCAGGCTTTGCTTCTTTTTGTATGTTTCAGAGTTTGCATCGAGCTTGTTCTTTATTCCAGTCAGATTAGTATTTATGTACAGTGATCCAAAAATTTGCTAGTACGTTCGTTATTGTTTCAGATTGAGGATTAACAATCCGGAAATCTTATCCTTCCACCCTCGCCGAAAATAATCAGCGCCAAGACATGATGCAGCCTTTTGCATGAATGCAATAAATAGTACATACAGTATGTACAGCACTATTCTTGAATCCGGGCATTAGAATGCCCTCAAGTTATGGTAGGGGTAGCACAGCATGAATACCAATTACAGTGGTTTCTTGAAATCATACATTCAATAATAGTACCTACTGTTTAAGCGCAATGTAGCGTTGTAATCTTGATAGTTAGTACTTAGTGACAAATAATGCCTTATATAGCAGGCAGAACATTTTATACATCTTTCTGCACTGGTTAAATTCAAGTTGCCCAGGTGATTATTTCTACATTGAATGACAACCGATTGATGTTCAACAAGGAATCGTACTACGGATAGTATCCAGTACCTCCACTACTGGCAGTACTAGTAATATGAGTTTCGGATCTAGGCTTTTCCTCTGTCTTGAACTTCGCCCTGGATCTTTTTAGGGCTTCCCGTTGACGAGCTTTTTCCTTGGGTGTATACCCTCCTCTTTTCTCTTTCAGCGGCCTCCTCGATCTATTCACCATTTGACGATGTCTTTTATTCTCCCCAGGGATGCTGTCCCGTAAAACCGTTCGTAGACCTTTTTATTCTGGGTTGAGACGTTTGCCGTCCATTCTTTTTCGGCGTGGTTCGTCCGAAACTCGTTGTACAAACTTCTGTCAGCATCCTCATGATCAAGACTCCCCCTGGTCTTGCTTCAATCTGCGTTTTTCTTCTTCCCGGCCTTGATCTCCATGTTGAGCTCCGCAATGACCGAGTTTGGGAGGACAGACTCATTTTCTTAAGATATACAGCGACCGCCCTCCTTAAGGGTGACTTTGTAGATGAAATTTTGTCCCGTCAACAACCATATCCTGTCATTTCCGCGACATGGCCCCTTCTCCAAATTGAAGATAATATCGTCTGGCGTATTAATCTTTCCAAGCAATATCCCAGTTTCGGGGTCAACAACATCCACTCCTCCAAAGACTGCCACCAGGACATATCCGCTTCGCGAGACTTGGAGCCCATCAGGCCAGCCATTCTCTGTATGATGAATGAGGCGAGGGTTGCTCAAAAGAGATTTGTTCACATCAAACGCCCAGACATTTCTCAGACTAGCTGCATGATGCTCCATAGGCTTACCGGATGTCGAGTTTGAGTCTGCAATGTAAAGTGTTGCATCATCCGGTGAAAAAGCAAGACCGTTAGGCATTAGAACAATATTATTGGAGACAACGTTCAAAGCTTTTGTTTTCATGTTGAAGAAGTAAATCCCCGTAGGGATTTCAGGAGGTTGCACTGTAGGGAATCCCTGGTACCAGCCATACGGAGGATCTGTGAACCAAATATTTGACCCAGCATCAAAGACAAGATCATTAGGGCTGTTTAGATGTCGACCGCGGAAGTTATTCACGACTGGCGTTGCAGTACCATTTCTGGGATCAAGACGCCAGATCCCACGGGCTGAGCCACCATTTGTAGTTAGATAGACTTGTCCTTGGTGATATCGAGCTCCATTGACATTAGGCAAAGGCGGCGTCGTTTTGACCTTGCGGCTCTTCGAAAAGCGTCGAGTCAGCATCATGTCCAAATTGCCCTGGGTCAGTTGTGCAGATACATACCTGGAGTGTATCAACCTCGATAGCCCAAAGCCACCCAGTAACTTTTGTATCGGAGAAAAATAGCTCGTTGGTTTCAGGCACATATGCAGGGGCTTCGTGGACGGTGGGAGCTTCGCCCTCGAAGGACTGGATCCGTTCAAGCTTCGCGTCTGGTCCAATAACATCCAGGAAGAGCGCATCCCACGCAATGAAATCCGAGGATTTGATTAAGTTCAATGAGTCTTGAAAGGTCTGGTCGTCTGACTTGATATCATAGAATGATGTCTCTGGAATTCGTTAGTTTCCACATAGCTGAATCGATGTAAGTACTGACTGATATCCCCAGCTTCCCACTCCCCAGGAATCACTGCAAGATTGTCCCTGACCCAAGAGAGAGAAACTTGTTCAAATCCAGCAGGGGGTTTGTTTAGAAATTGGTTTCCATCATAGAGTGCGACTACCTCGTGCAGTATAGCAGGTTGTTGGCTCAGTCCCAAATAACCGAGGGGCGAAGAGAATGCATCTCCCAGCCCTAGTGCAGATAGAAATGGAACAGCGTCGAGATACATTGAAGTATCCACCACGATATTGTTTGCTTATGAGCTGAACTGCTCTTCCCAATTAAGTATAAAAAGTACGCAAACGAACTCTCTGTTTGTGTGCGGAGGGGAAGATCCACCTAGCGGATAATTCCCCAGAGATCAACTGCCGGATTCATCCGTTTAGCCGAAAGGCATTTCAAGAATTCGCATAATTTTGTTTCCTGAATCGAAATGATTTATTTCCTCGTATGACCCTAAAACAATATTGCCTGACCAGCTAAAAGTTCTCAGTCTCAAGCACTACTCGCAGCGGTGGGAGTTGGCGCCCTTCTTTCTGAACTTCAGAGCAAGTATTGAACGTAGTCCGCACGAATACCAATACTTGCTCACTAGTTACCTTAGAACTTGATTACTTTATTTAAACCTCCGGTACTTGCTACACAACATTTGAAGACTGATCTGCAGAAAAAAATCTATTGAATTTTGAACGGCTTAAGACTTGCGCGCCGATATGACATTAAATACAAAGGATATCAATGTTATGAAGATTATTACAAAAGGAAAGATCAGAATCTCTCACATGCTTTAGAAGTGAGGAGCATTGAGGAACAGACCCATCAGGCAACCAGCCAGAGTACCGGCAATGGGAATGGTCATGATCCAAGCAAGCAGCAGAAGTCCGACACGCTGGAAGTTGACTGCCTTGAGGGTACCATTGCAGAGACCCACGCCAACGGTGGCACCGGTGATACACATGGAGGTAGAGACGGGGAGAGAGTATTGAGAGAACACAAGGACGGTAATGGCAGCACCCATTTCCATGGAGGAACCACGGCTGGGAGAGTGGTAGGTGATCTTGTTACCCATGACTATAAACGGCTGTTAGTAGTTGTTTTTTTTTTCTCATTATCAGGAAATGGAAGATCTAACTTACCCTTCATGATGTTGTAACCGTAGGTGCAAAGACCGAGGGAAATGCAAATAGCAAGGACAGCCAATTGCCAGACAGGAACAGCCGCCTTGGAAGCGGCAGTCTCACCAGTCGACCAGGCAGCGTAGATGGCAGCCCAGGGACCGACCGAGTTACCAATATCATTGGCACCGTGGGCGAAAGAGGCAGTGCAAGCAGTGAGAACTTGAACGAAAGAGTAGGTGTGCTCAACCTCATTGGGATACTTCTCCGCGGCAGCATAGACACGCTTCATACGCTCACCCTCGGGAGTTCCAGCAATACCGGATTGAGCAGTGTGAATATCGTAGTGAACACCGTACAAAAGACCGCAGACAATCATCGGGGGGATGCGTTTGAAGAATGTCAGCATGTTGCGGATCTCGTAGATCTCACCAGCGCCCATGGGGTTGTCGCGGAGGAAGCGCATGGCCCAGCCCAGAGGGCCACGGCTCTGCAGAAGTTTTTGACGGTGGCGCTCCTCAGACTGAGCCATGATCTCCTTGTAGCTGAGTTGAGCAGTTTCAGAGGTGACGAGCTTCTTCTCCTTGTCGCTAGTGTGAGGGTGCTTGTCATTCTCATCAATGGAACCGGCGTGGGTGGAGGTCTCATCGTCCTCATCGTCCTGAACAACGGCATAGTTGGGAACCTTGGCGGTCTCGCCGTTGGTAGGAACAGGGCGGTTGAGCAGCAGAGGACCCATGATAAACATCCACCACTTAACCGAGTGATCTTTGTTTAGAATGCGAGCCTTGATGAATGGCACGAAGAAGATGATAGACAGGAGGCAGACACCAAATCCGCAGCCCAGAGTCACTGCAACAATATACCAAGCAGGCTTCTTGCTCAAGCCCAGGTTTGGCGAACCCTTGTAAACAATGGACAGGGTACAGATGGTAGCAGCGATGAGGAACCAAAAGGGAGAACTGTAAACAGCCCAAGGAACAGGGTTCTTGCGCATATGAACGACAACCTTGATCAGGGTGAAGATGATGGCTCCAAAGCAGCCCGAGATGACAGGAGCCATACCAAGACCAGCAAAGATGGCACCGAGACCCTTACCCTTATTCCAACCCCATTGAACCTCCGAGGCACCGACAGTTGCAACACCAACACCAGCCACAGCCGAGATAAGGGAGTAGGTTGAAGAGACGTGTGCGGAGTGCTTTGTGCACCACATGACCCAAGACGAAGCGGCAGCCAGGGCAATGGTGAATGCCATCATTTGGACACCGGCATTGCCTTCGAAAGACGAGTTTGGAATGATACCGTTCTTGATTGTCTCTGCTGTTCGAGAACCGACTGTCACTGCACCTAGGAACTCGAAGATAGTACCGAGGACCATAGCCTGTCTATAGGAGACGGAACGGGAGGAAACACTAGTAGCCCAGGAGTTTGCAACATCGTCTATAGAGGGAAGAAAACAGAGTTGTCAGTATCAGATTCAAATAAAGCCATACATAATAATATTAAGGTATGCTTTATTAGGGTTGCATACTGGCACCGTTGTTGTATGCATCGAGAAAGGCAAACAGAGTGCCGATGGCAAAGATGTAGTCGTACTGGTGGAGATACATCTTGACTGAGAGGCTCGCAATGGCCAAGAAGTTTGAATTGATTAACAGTGAACAGTACGGAAATCCAACTAGAGAGGCGCAGATGGAAGGGTTTTATGTAGAACCGATCATCGTAGTCCCAGAGTAACCTGCTCGATGTTCGGCGATGAACGCCCCCAAGGCGTAACTCATGTTGCCACAAGCTCCTCCAGTCAAACAGGCCATTTCAAAGTGTATCAGCAACACGTGCAGAGGTGACTCGCGATATTGGCCTCGAGAGCATCGTTTGCGGATATCTTGGCAGGGTTCTAGCGTTCTAGTGTCGAAGGTCGAGAGGCTCGGTGGCGCGTGAACCAAGGTTACAATCACGCAATGAGAAGGCAGCCAAGCCGCGAACAAGAAAAGTCTCCTGGCCGGATGCGAAGAATTACTTCCATCGAAGCAAAATTGGCGACCTTGGCGTACCTTGGCGAAGCTGGGCGTCGTCGAGGGTTTTATACCTTCTAGGAGGGTCGACCGGGGAGATTTCCATGGATGCAGCTTGAATCTGGCAGAAAGTGGGTACTCATGGGGGAATTGAAGTATTTGATTGGTTCGGGATGGATCTTGGCATGATCGGGGCCGCAGGGACCACTACTTCCTATAAGATGGAGAGAACGATACACGTGGGGTGGAGAGTGTCCCAGAGTGGTGAATATCGACCATCTTTTGTAAATGAAAATGAAATGAAACAAGCCGTGCTCGTGTTTGACAAGAGACGGCTTGGATGGTCTGGGCTGTGCTTGAATGTGCTTGACTGTGCTTGACTGTGCTTGACTGCAAGCGATTCAATGAGTAAAGTTTAGCCATATACTTAGCATGTTATCTATAACTATTGTTGAAGGCGATTGGAAATATTGAAATGTTTCATGGATACTGATATCTGGCTGTATTTCCAAATATACAAGGTTGTATATACTGATTATTTTCCATGAATAGTTCGATTCAGCAGCCAGGGTAATCCCAGTAAGCAGTAAGTAGCTTGTAAGATTTACTCTCTGGGAATGTTGCCCCATACCGTCCACTCCATTCACAGACATGCGATACATTACCATAACTCGGAGAGTTCGACCCCCCAAGTCCACTGGGCAATTGCCATCGCCCCCACACTCATCAATACAGCCATTAACATGTTGACACCATTGTTGTCCAGCCAGTCATGTCCACTCTCAATTCGACGACTCTCATGACCTTCCTCGTGCGCCCGCCCGGTCTCATTGCTACTTACAGACTTGCCCGTCACTCGGCTGCCCCGAAAACTGGCCGCGTTAGCCACGGTCTCAGTCTTGCCTAGCTGAGTGCCGCTGGTCGATTCCACCGATGCACTACGAGGCAGCCCACTAGATTTGGTGGATCCCGGGTGAATCAGGACCTGCGTAAATGTCAGAGATACGCACGTGGCACACGCGACATTCAAAACTTCCCACAAAAATAGAAAGAAAAAAGAAGCGAAAAAAAAGGTAAGGCAAGGCAAAAGATACTCACTTTACGTCCACCACTACCTTCCACTACCTTGCCACTTCGCTTGTCGACCACGCTAGCTTGCAAAAGCCCTCCTAAAAGACTGTCTAACACACTTCCTAACAGACCCCAGAGGCTGAGTGCCACCGTCCACACCACACGATCTCGAATGCCAAACTCGGAACAAAATGGCAAGAAAATCATAGAAGTGAAGGCAGCCGTGAATGCACCTAGCAGTCCAGCCGCGAGACCTGCTACTGTCACACCTCCGTTGGTGCCAGGAGGCACCTCGCGAAGGGTAAGTGAGGTAATTAAACGGGGCTTGGATTTTGAAAGAATGCCCAACTCAGAGGAGAAAGTATCAGCAGAGACTGCAACATAGTTTCTTTAACAAAGTTAGCCTGAGGTTCATAAGGGCGAAGTGAATGATCCTCAATACGAGAGGCGGCTGACATACGCAACGATCCCGACCATTAAGATATCCGCGGTGCTGCGACCAAGCGAGAAACAAGAGTCAACCGGCGTCCGGGCGAGCACCACTGAATGTGCAATACTGAGGATAGTTGCCACTCCTGAATTTGCGATAACTTGAATATGGGTACGGGGTCCCTCCCCTCCTTCTGCCCCGGTCGCTGAGAGCGTCAGGCGTGCCTTAACATCATGTTTGACCTAGAAGTGAGCGCGTATCGTCAGCACTCCTTTCCAATAGGCTTATCAGCCTGGGCCTACTATATATTCGAGAATCAAACAGCTCGATCCAGCTCGATCATACCTTGGTGGCTTTCGTCCCTCCATAATAAAAGACCGCAAGCAACCAGAATGGCGTAGACCATGGGTGTAACGCGTGTGCAGTCGCTGACAGGCCAGCGACCAATAATCCGAGAGGTGTAAGTGACTTGCGAGACCAGGCACGGTAAACCAGGGCGGTGACAGCAAGAATCCCGATTAAAGGCTTCATCGTGGATGTGGGGAGTTGACGTGGGAAACATTCAGCTGGCTGACTAGCGCCAGAAGAGCTTGGGTGGGGCAATTGGTGGGCCTCAGGTTTGTCATGCGAGCGCCTATAGAAACCACCTTGATGGATGATAGGTGACCCTGCAGGCATTTATATACAGTACTAATATAATAATAGTTTAAATTTTATGAAAGGTCAGAGAACTTCTTAATTGAATTTTCAGATCTACTAAGCTGTGTGCTCGCTAACATCGAAGCATACCGGATAGTGTCCGGCACCGTTCGTGCTCAGTAAATTTCCCTGGTGGGTTACCTAATGCACAGTTCATAGGTATGAACTGTGCAGCTGGTGGTATCTAGCAAAATCGTATATCCCAATCTCCTCATGCCATTCTTCCAAAGAGGAAAAGAAAAAAGAAAAAGAAAACTACATTAATTTGCGTGCTATTATGTTCCTCCGAATAGATGGTCTTCTCTCCAAATTCCAATGGGGTTAGTCCTTCTCCAATTTGGGGTTGAAACAAGTGACTTTCTTATTATTTACGCAGATGAATAGTTATAGAGCATATAGCATGCTCTATATTCATGAAGATTCGAATATCACCGACTAGTATACTACATTCCACTATGCAAACGATCATACCCGCTCTCCCAACAGAGGTTTTACTCCTCATAGCTCGCCATCTGGGCCCGTGGGACTTGATTAATCTCGCCCGAGCAATCCCAGGCATGGAACGGCTCTACAAACCGAGGTATTGGCTTTCGATCAAAGATGAGGAGGGCCTGGGAAACACGGTACTACACGTGGCTGCTCGAAATGGTTTAATCGATATTATCGAATCGCTGCTTTCCAAGGGCTTCGATCTTGCCGTACGAAGCAGTCAAGGATACACTGCTCTTCATCACGCGTGTGAAGTTGGCCAATATAGCATTGCAAGTTTACTCCCTGACTCTGGTATGGACCCTAATCTTCTTACTTTGAGTGGGCTGAGACCACTGCATTTGGCTGTTCAGTACCGGAATGTACGATTAGTCCGACTTTTGTTAGAACACGAGGCCGATATTTCGGTTCTAACCGCCCGGTTAGGGGGAATATTCCATTCTTCACTGGTCTATCTCTAGTCAAGATACAGAGATCACCAAGCTGTTGCTTGCCAGCATGGCAGACTCCACAAAAGAAGATATATTTGGGCGAATCCCACTACATTGGGCGGCAGCAGATGGAAACATGCCGATGGTCATACTATTATTGTCGGCAGGTTCAAGTACCCTGTCTATTGACCACGATGGGAAAAGTCCTGCCGATGCTGCAGAGGATCATGGATTTTCATTGGTAGCAAAGTACATTAGGAGCTTTAGCCAACCCGGAAGACCCTTAATGCCTCTTCAAGACACTTTGAGCTTACTCGGGAGAATTATGAGCTGGCTATGAAGAGGGCCCAGTATGAGTATATATCTAGGCGTCATGAACCAGTCAAAATGTATGAATTTAGATACAATAGTGTTCCCAAGTCCCCTTTACAAATGAAAAGCGCTATTATTCTCATTCGGCTCGCAGAATCGCCACAGACCAGCCTTGACAGCTGCATCTCGTACAGAACTGAGCTCCTCATCACGCACGGCACGATTGATCTCTCCATATCTTGTTTCTTCCCTTGTATCTTCATCCCCGTTGCCTTTCCGTACACGCCTGGTCACTCGTCTCTTCTTTCCGACATGTGCATCCGGGTGGTACTGCTCCATGATGTGCACATACAGGTCCTTGGACAGATTCTCTCCGAGCCACCGCATGATTTCTTCACCTTCGTTCTCTTTTCCAGGCATTACCAAGTGTCGTAATAGGACACCCTTTTTCGCAATGCCATCTGATGTAAATGATAGATCGCCAACCTGCCGATGCATCTCCTTTATGCTTTCCATTGCAGTTGGGGCATAATCTTCTGCCTTGAGAAGTCGTTTGGATGTACTGCTATTCCACACTTTGAAGTCTGCTAGATATATATCGACTAGGCCATCGAGAAGCTTCAATGATTCGAGTGAGTCAAAGGATGAAGTGTTGTAAATGATCGGTACCCGCAGACCCATGTCCCGAGCAGTCAAGATGGATAATGCGACTTGTGGAACGACATGCTCAGGCGTTACCAGATTGATATTGTGCACATTCCCAATTTGCTGAAGTTTGATGTACCATTCTGCGAGCTCTTCGGGGGTAAGGTCAAACCCATTGCGCTTGTGAGATATGTCCTGGGTATGATCAGCCTCAGCTATACTGCACAAAGAAGAGTGCTAGGAAATCGTACATGATTCTGGCAGAATACACAGCGTAGATTGCACCCTGAAAAGAAAACAGATCCACTGCCGTGGAATCCCTGAATACATGGCTCTTCTCCGCGATGGGGTGCAATCACGTTGACCTTAGCCGTCTCCGCACCGATCATGCACATCCCCGTGGTTTCGTATCGATTCACTCCACATTTCCGCGGGCAAAGATTGCATTCTCGTAGATGTGCATATGCATGAGATCTTTTCTTGGCTGAATCGACGGATGTTAAAAGCTGGTATCTAGGGAGATAGTCATCTAGAAGGAAGGCCGAGGGTATTCCCAGGAATCGACGAGGAACTCGTGCAGGACCGCGAAAGAGGACCTGCGAGGGCCTGGCGAAAACCGATTGGCAAGATCGAGCGACCAAAGTCATGATTTTATGATTTTTCCATTACGATCGCAAGTGATCGATGAACTTTCAGAAAGTAAGTACTGTACTGTTCACTAGTGCAAGTCGGGAATGGTTGGTGATCGGGTCTTGGGCGTATGACATCATACTTGTTGAGTATGTATGTCTAACATGTGATGATTGGCTGAAAATAATTTATATAGAAGAACACAAGACATGTACATAGTACTCACTGATCCATTCTATTACTGAGTTGAGAAGCAAATGAGAATGAAGTAGCGAATAGGCTTGGCGTATCTCACTTCATAAATCCCGTCACGTCTATTCACTGAAACTTGAAGTAGAATATTCCTTTCTATAGATATCGCAACTATTTGGATCTCACATCACTCGAACTTGGAAATAAGCACGTTATTCGGATATTAGTTGAATTGGTAGCCTTCTCAATTATATTAACAGACTGGTAGGTATTACGCTATTTTATGAATTGTGTTTGAATCAGCCTCCGTGATGCCCTTCAAGTTATCTACCCCGGGGATCATGCCAGTAAGCTTTTGCTTATCTTCGATGAAGTCGATTCCATCTGCCTCCAGCACAACGTTTGCATCATCTGCTTCCATAATGCCCTTCGAGCCATCTACCTCGGGAATCATGGTAGTAAACTTTTCCTTATCATTCATGGAGTAGACCCCATCTGCTTCCAGCACAACGTTTGCATCATCTGCCTCAGACAGATCCTTATTCTTCTTGATAGTCGTGGTCATAGGCTGGCTGGCATCCATCTCCCGTGGCTTCATGCCAGAGCGGTCAATAAAACGATTTTTGATTCCGGCTTCGATCTCTTCAGAAGAACACTCCGGCCCCGGAAATTTCCAATAACATAAGGCTAGGCCGAAGAAACTACCCAGAACAAAGATAAAACGCAGAATCTCCTGAATGGCCTGTCCACCTTTGGATGCAGTCGCTGAAAGGGAGGTTCCCGAAGATGTTTCACCATTGTCAGCATATCCTTCATTATCAAGAAACCTCTTGTACGATAGAATATCCCAAATAAAGAATAGAAAATTCGTAGCGAGGAAAAACCCACTTGCTGCGATGAAGAAATACATCGACATCTGTGATAATATCGTCAGCGATCTGCAGATTAAGTAGTGGGCAATTTTTTTCCCCGATTTGTGAATCACGACAACGGCTACGACACCTTGGGACATACTTTAATTCTTGCACCGCATAAATTTCGCGAAGCCATGATTCCGAGATAGCAAACCCAGCCTGCAATCTCCCATGCAGCTAGCCAGAAGAGTATGCAACGAGAACAGTCTATTTTTGCCCATTTTTCACTCTGTGTAAAGTATGCATACTCATCATGAACCAGGGAGTTTTCGCAAAGAATAAACCAGCTCCAGTCAACGATCACAAGTGCGGCAAAGAGACCGACGAAAAGCCAATGCACGTATTTTGTGATGAGGAAGGTCTTTGTGTCTGCTTTGACGATTCGGCGTCTGAATAAATGAATGACTGCGTAGAAGACAAAGAATAATAGACACAATGAGACTTGTTCGAAAATATTCGCAAGGATCAAAGTGATGTAATTGTACAGCGTAACCGTGGCAGCATGAAGGTTCAACATGGAAGAAACAAATCGATTGACCATAGTCCTATAGTAAGTACTATAAACAATGTATTCAATTATTTATTGGATATAGAATTGGAGACTTACGCCGCCATGGAAAAGGCAGCTACCAAAGTAGCAATGAGTGGCAGAGGCTTGAGGGCATCCCTTCGTGATCTTCTCAAGAGAAAAACAGCGAGCGAAAGAATGAGCAGTCCGGCCAGTAACAGAAAAGCAAAGGCCGCCTGAACAGCTTCAAGACTTCTATACTCGCCACGTAGAGTAGCAAAACGCACAGTAGAATCCCAATCGTCATCGCCCCATTTCCCAGGGCCGTATTTCTCTTCCAACTTGGTTCTTGACATTGTAACTCATGCCAAGCTACCTCAGAGTAGCTGACATTAATCTGACCGATAGAATGCAGAAAACAAAAATTGAGAACAAACCGAAAACGCGGAGGGCCAGGAGAAAATGCCTCCTCACACTAGGGCGTGGGGGCCATGCAATGTGTCGACATTGTGTTGTCCACTCATTTCTGCTCCACTTGATCGGCATCATCTCGACGCGAATTGTGGGAATAGTGCCAGGGATAGATCTTTTGTTTTTCTTTTTCTTGTGAAGATAATCCAAGCTACTTTATATGCCAGTGGTTAGCGGGCTTTTTAGAGTGGTTTCATCCCAACCGATTTGAAAAGCTTGGCTTCTTCAGGTCTACTCTTAGTTTCAGCCCCCAAATGCGAGATCGCCCAGTCAGAATTTGACAAGCCATTGACCTGTCAACAAGTACTATGGCGCCAAGCGGGCTGGAGGGGTTAACAAGAAACTATTTAGGTCGGAGCCAAATGGTGAAGGTTTGACTAAAAAATACGAGCCTTAAAAGGCAATAGATGTCAACCCAAGAAACTCTTTATCCAGCTGATTGATGATGTACGGGATATAACTGGTACATAGTCTCGGTACTTGAATGCTATTATTGACTACGGGCATTGATTGATCGATCCTAGTTCTTAGGCATCTGCCAATGCCTATGGCAGTAAAAACGAATCACGATTTGAAGTTTTCTGTTGGCATGTAGTTGCAAGCCAAGTGTGAATAGAATGAAATGCCTTTGTTTGGTGGTCCCAACAGAATTAATATTAATTGATTATTAGTACTAACGAGCGTGCAATTCGAAGGGTTAGAAGACTTGAGGTACTGAACATACATAAGCTCTCCATCGGAAAGTGAATCACGTCATTTAACCCAAATCTCAGAGGGCTCTGAGTCTTAAATATACACTACACTTCAATTTCTACAGTCCAAGTCATGGTCTCATAGTATTTTATGACTCCAAATTTAACGGATTCATAGACAGCTAAGGATGAGAAGCTACTAGTAAATTCTCCTTTCGATAAACAATTTTCAGTCACGTATTAATTGAATCGAAGCAGAATGTTTTGTTTCGATTTCCAAGGCAGTGATTTCGTACTCCGACCGATTGAGGCGTAGTTTGAACATCACCTTCGAAATGCACTTCCTTACAAGTTGAGTGATGCTTTGATATTTCCGTCAACTCATTTTCAATTAGGCCTACCCCAAGGTCTCCCTGACATATTAGGTGGAATGCCCTTAGTAGGTGGTTGGAACCGCCTACTTGGCGAATGGCGGTGCCAGGCAATTTTAACGTTTATTACCTTTAAGCTTGGAGTGAGGAGATGTGTTCCTGGAATAATCCGGAAATCTGGAATTTGTTTACTTGACTAGTGTCGCAGGTAAATATAATTATTCGCTAGTATACTTGACATATAGGTAACGCATTCATCTAGAATGGGTCTTACACATTGAACGTATGATGTTCAGATTCACGGCAACCGGGTCATGCCCGGGACATAATCAAAAACGATGACATACATAGTATCGCTATTCAATCTAGGGCTCCGGTTGATTAAACCCGATGTTATTCCGATACGTTGGATATGTCCATCTTGGTCTAATTGTGGGGACAGAAAACAAAAAAGCCTCATTTGGTGACTAATGTAAATCATCTTATTCTTGGCGAGAACCTAAATCAGACACAGCCTCTTGGAGCCAAGCCGGGCCAAGTGCAGTCGTGAATGATCGGATCGCAATAAAGTGACTCGGCACATTGGTCCAACCGAACTTTCAATTGGCTCTTGAAACCGAAACGACGATCTGCATCGTCATATACATAAGTCCAAATTCACGCACAAAATACGGCTTGCCCTCTGGACCGGCCCGCCGAGCAGGCCCGCTTTCATTTACTAGTACTCATAAAGAAGATATTGATTTCTAGATGCAATGGATCATCAAGGTATTTGGGGTATGGTGATTCTGCCCAGTACCTACCCATCATATCTTTTTTTCTTGATTGAATAGTATGGTAATCAATCCACTACATCCCATGTAGTGGATTGAGATAGTGACATTGATAAGTGAATGGCTGACCTGGGCACGTAAACGCTGCCACATTGGCCTATTGACAGCTAAATTCAATAACCTTTTCTTTCTCATGCAGTGTCTTCGGCTGAAGATGTGAATCGGAGAGCCGAAACGTTGAGATTCTCGTAGGTAACGACATTCTGCATTCTCCAATTGCCCATCCCCACTATTGATCCACTCCGATCCACTTCTATAGTATGCCCAGCGATGAACCAGTATATCTCCCATCTTCCGACGAAACCTTGTTTAGGCAAGAATTGCCAAGTCGACTGATTCAAGGATGTGATGAGGCCGAGAGTCTTGGAAATGCAAAGCCACGATCAGGCAACGGCTGCCCCTGGGCTCTTAAATAGTCCCCGACCTCCCAGATCAATGTCTACAATCACCGGCCAAGACTTGTACCGCAAAAATCATATTGAAACAATATGGGACTTCTATTTAATACTTTGGCTGTCTCAGCACTAGCTGCTACGAGTTATGCCTCTCCCATCATTCATTCCCGGGCCTCCAACACGTCCTATACCAACTCCAATGGTCTGAAGTTCAACCACTTCGATGCTTCTCTTCCAAATGTGACTTTGCTGGCAACTGGTATGCAGTACTCATCAGGATCTTAGTACTCGGTATGCTGATCAAATAATAGGTGGAACTATCGCCGGTACAAGCGATGACAAGACTGCCACGGCAGGGTATGAATCCGGGGCTTTAGGGATAAATAAGATTCTTTCCGGCATCCCAGAAGTTTATGACATTGCCAACGTCAATGCGGTACAATTTGACAATGTCAACAGCGGTGATGTCTCCTCATCTCTTTTACTGAACATGACACATACCCTTCAAAAGACCGTTTGTGATGATCCTACGATGTCTGGTGCCGTCATCACCCATGGCACCGATACCCTGGAAGAGTCTGCCTTCTTCATCGATGCAACGGTCAACTGCGGCAAGCCGATTGTGTTCGTTGGCTCAATGCGTCCTTCCACCGCGATCTCTGCGGACGGCCCTATGAATTTGCTCCAGGGAGTGACAGTGGCCGCTGACAAACAGGCTAAGAACCGCGGAGCACTAGTCGTGCTGAATGACCGCATTGTCTCCGCTTTCTTCGCTACAAAGACAAATGCGAATACAATGGACACTTTCAAGGCTTATGAACAAGGCAGTCTTGGCATGATTGTTTCAAACAAGCCGTACTTCTATTATCCGGCAGTCGAGCCCAACGCGAAGCACGTTGTTCATCTTGACGACGTGGATGCGATCCCCCGTGTGGATATTCTCTACGCTTACGAGGACATGCATAGCGACTCACTTCGCAGTGCTATAAAAAATGGAGCCAAGGGCATCGTGGTATGCTACCCTACTTGTGAAAATAGAGCGAATCTAGTGCTGATAATCTTAGGTCGCCGGCGAGGGCGCAGGTGGTATTTCCACGGACTTTAGTGATACCATCGATGAGGTTGCGTCGAAGCATCAGATTCCCATTATCCTGAGCCACAGAACCGTGAACGGAGAAGTCCCTACTGCTGATATTACGGGTGATAGCGCGAAGACTCGCATTGCAAGTGGCATGTACAACCCCCAGCAGGCGCGCGTCTTGCTTGGACTATTGCTCGCAGAAGGAAAGAAGTTTGAGGATATTCGAACCATCTTCGGAAAAGCTACTGTTGCCTAGACCCATGCCATAGATTATGCTCATACTTGGGAACACTTGAAACTGATAGGCTAAATTAATCTTATTGTTGTTGTTTGTCATCATATTCATTTGTAGTATGTATCCACTTAAGCGGATTGGTATATTACTTGGTGGAATCAGATGGAAGCCACACTAATGGCTTGCTTAAAGAGATCAGGCTGATATCTTTTAGCGAGAATAATCAAGGACATCCAGGTCCTTTAGTACCTCTGATGTAGTATACTTTTATCCTACTGCATCTCATGTGGCAGCCTAGAGGGTAGCCTGTTAATTCCTCGGCCGGATCCGACCTGCTTATCTGATCCTTTGGACCATTTGGTAAGCTCATAACAGTCTTATTTATACCCCGCATTCAACCCATATCAGCCCTTTTACTATATCATCTCGATTTTACTATGTGTAAAGCTTTAGAGAAAAGCTAGAATGGCCTCCAACACATTGCCCAACGGTGGTCCTGAGGATATCACCGCCAGCTCACTAAATGTCGTCGAATTAGCCCCAGTTACCAGTCACAGTAAACAGGATGACCGATTTCTGGTCGCTTTTGCCGAGCCTTTTGATGCAGAAAATCCAAAGGATTGGAGAACTGGCCGCAAATGGGCGGTCACTGATGTTCTCTCTGCGACAGGCTTTAATCGCATAATGGTGTCGACCATCATCGCCCCGGCTCTATCCACCATCGCTGCGGAATTTAATATGAATTCTGCTGAATCCGCAATGGCACTATCCATCTACCTTCTTGCCACAGCTTTTGGGCCACTAGTCATTGGACCTTTATCGGAGGTTTATGGTCGTAAGCCCATTTTACATGCCTCAAATATCTGGTTCCTTATCTGGAATATCGCCTGTGGCTTCGCCAGAAATAAGGAAACACTAATCGCATGTCGTTTTTTTGCTGGATTTGGCGCCAGTGCCATCTACGCATTGGCAAATGGTGTTCTGGGTGATGTATGGAGATCTGAACAACGTGGCCGCTCTCTTGGCGTTTACTTATTGATTCCTTTGCTTGGGGCCGCCGTAGGTCCAATTATTGGTGGATTTATGGCCGACCGCACGACCTGGCGATGGATGTTTTGGGCTACATCCATCTTCCAGGCTGCGATAATCCTAGTCTCTTTTACTGCTTTTCAAGAAACTTATGAGCCTTTGATCTTACGTCGTCGTGCCGAGCGGATTCGTCGGGAAACTGGCGATGGGCGCTATTACACTGTCGATGAACGCATTCATGCAGACAAGTCTGCCGTGAGAGTCCTAGGACGCGCTCTTACTCGACCATTGCGGCTCTTGGCTTTTCATCCCATTATTCAAATCTCTTCAATCGTTGCTGCATTCTATTATGGAATTTTGTACATCGTTTTATCCACCTTCTCGGATTTATGGATCAAGCGATACCAACAGTCAGTAGAGATCAGCGGCTTGCATTACATCGCGATTGCGTTAGGGGAAATTGTTGGAGCGCAGCTTTGCGGAAAGCTCATGGACGTCTTATACCATCGTCTCAAGGCTCGTGCAAATGGTCAGCATATCCCTGAGCTTCGAATACCTTCGGTCTTTCCTGGTGCTTTTATCGGATGTCTGGGGCTGTTTCTCTATGGCTGGGCTGCCCAGTATGGCCTTCATTGGGCAATTGTCGATACCGGTGCCTTCATTACAATGCTTGGGCTGCAAGTAACCGGGATGCCACTGCAAGCCTACATAATGGAGACCTATCCAGAGCACACCAGTAGTGCCGGGGCAGCTTCGCAGTTTCTACGAAGTCTGACGGCATTTTTGTTCCCCTTATTTGCGCCAACTATGTATGAAGTCCTTGGCTATGGATGGGGAAACACTACAATTGCATTTGTCGGTCTAGTACTCGGATTGCCAGCTCCTTTGATACTCTGGTATTATGGCGCCAGGTTAAGAGCTAGAGCGCAAGCAAGCTTTTGAGGGTGTGGAACTTTCCGGGCTGTCATTCATCATCTATAAGCAATACATAAAATTAGAAAGTAAAGCTACTATCTACAATAACTATAGAAGACACTCTCATGTCTTTGAATTCAAGATCTCTATCATTCCGTGCTTTTTTTTTCACCAATTTGTCTCACCTCATGAGCTTACTTTTACTTCTCAAACGGTGACCGTAGACTTTGAACCCCAGGGGAATCGGTATCATAATAGCAGCAAGACATCCAAGTAGGGTAGACGCCCATTCGACACCAATATTTTGAAACATCTGGGTAGTAAAAAGGGGGAAGCCAGCGGCCACTGTAGAGCGCAGTATGATGTTGGCAGCGACTGTAGACGCGGCCCTTTTCACGAGAGTTAGCCAGTTGCTACCAGTCTCTGCCGATGATACAAGAACATACAGGGGAAGATATGCGTCAACCAAGTAGTTAAAGCAAGGAAGAAATACACAAAGGACTCCAAATCCAATGAAAATACCCGCCGCAGTGGGCACAGCCCAGTGTATGTCAGGAGTGTAGCCGGTCCAGCCGAACCTATTATGAAATTGTTATCTCTGTTCGCAGTTCGTTCAGGGAAAGTATTGCAGTCTCTGAAATCTTACCAGAAAATACCAACTGTGAACACAGGGGCCCCAATAAGTGGGGGAATCAAACGCCATTCCGGCACAGGAACACCTTTGTTGGCTAGTAATTTCTTCGCATAGCTGCCATGTTCCAGTAATATCAACGTTAGTCCCATGGAGACCCCGATGATCAATCCGATAAAAGGCAATCCGCTGACACCAGGCTCCATGCCATGGATATCCTCGAAGACATATGGATACGCCTCGAGCAAAGCGTAAACTATCCCGTAAATAAAGGACATGTACAACGAGACGAGCAGGATAATAGGCTCGGTTAGGAGCATCTGCAATGGGCGTGTAAAATATTTTTTGGCCATCTCCCCGAAGTCCACTTCCATCCTTTCTTGTCTTGCATGAATGCCCCAAATCCCGGTTCGACGTCGCATGTTAACGGCCTTGGACATGAGAATTACCGGCGCATATGTTTCGCGTAAGACTAGGACAGATAGTGCACCCGTGAAGAAACTTATAATTGCCGGGATATAGAGAGTCCATCGCCAACCCAGATAGCTAGATGCAATAAACCCTCCAATGAAAGGCGCGCAGAAAGGGCCACAAAATACAGTCAGAGCGTAGATCGAGATGGCTATACCCCGGTGGGTATTGTCATATATGTCCGCGAGGACTCCTGGAACCACAGTGAGCTGGCTAGCACCGCACATGCCAGCAAAGAACCGGCATATGAGAAGGGTCTGGATATCCTTCGAAACTGCAGATCCGATAGTAAATATTCCACCAGCAAGTAAAGCAATAGATAATGGCCACTTTCTCCCACGGAGCTCGGATACCGGAGCCCATAAAATTGGACCTGAAGCGAATCCCAAAACATAAAGTGTCGTTCCCAATTTCCCGACTTCTGCTCCAACGTCGAATTCCTTGCTTGCGTACTCGAATCCAGGAGCAAATATCGCACTAGACAAGGAAGCTATGAATGTACCAGAGCACACTAAGGTAGCAATTAAAAGCCTATTTGGGAAGAAATCAAATTAGCAGTCGTCTTCCAAGAGTTACATAGCCGTTCGATATGAATTCGCACATACTTTGTTGTAAACCCCCAATTGTAAGGGTGCGAATGATCGTCGATTCCATCGAAGTCAACGGCATAGTCTTCTAAATCAGGTAGAGGATTGGGCAGAGGCCTGTCCTTGCCCAAGGTTAATTTTTCTCCCATGAAGCGTTCTTGATCAATGGCCTTTGCTTCCTAGCTATCTCCACGTTAGCTGCGACATTTCGAAGGCTCTTTCGATTTACCTTAGCTCAATTATTACGCAGTTTCCGAATAAGTTAGGATCTGTTACCGAATATCAATTCTCTTAGGCTTATTCCTCTCGTGATTCTAATATATCATCCAGCTCAAATATAAGTATCACGGCCTGGGGCTCGTTCCATTCTCGAGGGAACGTGCGGAAGTTGCGGGATTGCGGGATTGCGGATCCCGGTGGCAAGGCGACTAAAGACTAGCATGACTAGCAGAGATAAATAGACTCGGGAGTGAGCAAGGCCTCATTATATATGACTGCATAGTTGAAGTTATTTGGCGATCAAACTATTGCGCTCAAGATAAGAATATTAAAGATTTCCAAGGCCCAGGATTGAAACATGGCGCTATGTAGACTCGCTGATAAAAGACGGAAGCTCAATCATATCCGCATTCAAAAACTGATCCAAATCCACCCTCTGTAGACCAGGTAGATCTGCTACCAGGGCACCAAGCCAGTTATATTCCTCGGCGCTTGGGGTTGGCTGCGATAAAATCTCTAATTGAGCACCATTCTGACTATTAAGCGCCTCTCCCAGGATAGCTATATCATCCTTTCTACGCTGTTGGTGCAACAAAACCAAAAGACAAGCAGCACTGTATGCTTCTCTCATGGTTTGGGTGTCGTAAGTAGACGCAACCAGCCCAAGAGTTTCCATCGCCTTTGGGAGCATGGAGAGTGATGGACGGGTATCAAGTACCAGAAGAACGCATATTATGTGAAATGGAACATTGGCCACCTGATGCCACGGCGAGCAGTCCATAACCATTCTTCTGGCACAATCAAGTCCTTTCTTTAATAAAACGAGGACTCGCTCTGCCAGGCTAGGTGAGATATCGAGGTTTTGCGTGTGAATTCGACGAAGAATGCAAAGCACAAGATTGCACTGCGCCATGACAGACGGCGGCTGGGTATGAGTACCATCCAATAGCTTTCCTAGCGTTTCTGTAAGGTCTGTCTCGTCCTTTGAGCTGCCCGGGTCTAGGCTAAGGGATACATGCAGGAGGCCTAGCACCTCGTGGGTAAAGTCGCCAGCCTTGGGTGAAGGAGGCAGTGGCAGATCCTCTTTTTGGAATGATACTCTGGAGAGGCCTAGGTCAAAAGATGTCCAGACATTCAAATGATGTGCGACGCCGACAAGTCGTCTTCTTAGATCCGGATCAATCTGCACAGAAGGAGGCAGAACCGAATGCGTCTCGGGATGCAGTCCTGAAGCTTCTAAGAGATGCATTAGTGTCGAGCTTGCCAGCCAGGTGGAGTGCGGTGAGTCAGTCAATCGAAGGTAAATTGATCGAAGAGTCCATCCGTTCAAAAGATCGATAGAAGGGGGGCCTGATAGGTGGTGTAGGTCCAATATAGAGCGCGCTGTGCGCACCAGATGCACTTCAGTGATAGTAGCATTACGCTGAGAAAACATGCAGCCTAATGCGCCAATGCCAGCTATAACACTATCGAAGATGTCAGGCAGAAGAGGTGATTGCCATCTCTGGCTAAGTCGCTCGAAGAAGAGTTGTCGATCGAGAAATCCATAACATGGGCCAATCTTTTGGAAGTAGACCTGGGCCAGCCCTTGCATATGTTCCAAAGATGTAATCTCGACGATAGGAAATACCGATGATGCAATGGGCTGGGCTGATAGTTGCCTTGCGCCAATATTCCAACTAAATAAGTTGAGCTTCGGGGCCTTGGCGGGATCGATTTTCAGTCCCAATTTCCGAACAAATGCTGCGCCTGAATTTGCCTCCAAGCGACGAACTAGTCCATTAGGATCTGGTTCGTTGCTGGGAGCTACTGGACTAACAGTTTGTGTAGGTGGAGATGCAGAGGGATCTGGGGATAAACGATGAGGATTGCGAGATTTTCTCCGTCGTGTCTCGTAGTAGCACTGATAACCCCATTCGGTGCAGGTGGAACAGGGCTCGTCCCCATCACATTTCCTCTTTCGGCCTCGACATGGTGTACAAGCTAGTCGAGCTCGTTTTCGTTTTGGTGCTGGACTTGTGGCTTGCATTTTATCGATGTGGAGTTTGAGGAAAGGAAACGCGAAGGAAGGAGCGGATCATGCGGAGTTGAGCGGCAATCGCGGCAATTCCAGCGGAAATCCGATGACTTCATCCCTCGGCTCTTACCAGTCGTCCTCTAGACTTCCATGACTCCTGGTCTTCACATGTTTTGAAATCTTATAAAAGAAAAAAGGGTAACGAGATTGGACTGGCCCTGTCAGATCTTCAGATAGCCCTATTTGAACGCACTTGATATAATCACACTCCAAGTTTGCCAGCATGGGTACTAAACTCCTAGCCCGTTACCCATGGGTCAGCAGTCCATTTATCGTCGCCGCACCAATGCGTGTCATGTCTGGTCCGGCATTGGCGCTAGGCGTCTCGAGCGCAGGAGGCTTGGGATTCATTGGGCCGGGTGTCAAGACTCAAAAGACTCATGAAGATCTTGAAGAAACATTAACCCTGATCCGTAAACAGCGAACAGAGACACCTGCATTGCAGTCATTGTTTCCATCAACTTCTTCTCTTCTTCCAGTGGGTGTTGGTTTCCAATTATGGGGAGATGATATCGACGTTGCAGTCGCAGCTATCGAGAAATTTAAGCCATGTGCTGCCTGGCTATTTGCTCCACGCGACGGTTCTCAGGAATACGATGCTTGGTCGCGCAGGATTCGTGGAGCTTCTCCAGAGACTCAGATATGGATTCAGATTGGTACTCTGAAAGAAGCAAAGCAACTGCTTCAGATATCTGAAAGGCCGGATGTTGTTGTTGTGCAAGGGGCAGAATCAGGTGGTCATGGTCGCTCAGAAGATGGAATGGGCCTTATGAGTCTATTTCCCGAAGTTGCGGATGCCATGGAGAAAAGCCATATCCCGCTTATAGCTGCAGGGGGCATTGCCGATGGCCGGGGAGTCGCTGCAGCCCTATGCTTGGGTGCATCAGGAGTCGCAATGGGCACTCGGTTTCTAGCTTCGACTGAGGCACGCATCAGCAAAGGTTACCAAGATGAAATTGTACGTGCAACTGATGGTGCGACTTCAACCAAGCGAACTTTGCTCTACAATCATCTAAGAGGCACTTTCGGGTGGCCAGAGGGATATAGTCCCAGAACCATAATCAACAAATCCTTCCATGAACATCAGGCAGGCACACCTTTTGATGAATTGAAAAAGCGTCATGACGAATCTTCAAAGCTAGGTGATGCCGGTTGGGGCCAAGAGGGAAGACTTGCAACATATGCCGGAGCTTCGATCGGTCTAATCCCGGATGTACGATCTGCCAAGAGCATCGTGCATAGTATACAACAGGATACCCTGCAAAGGATTAGATCTCTTGTTTAAGATAAACTATCTAGCTAGGGGATAAAGTAAATTATTATGTTCAACTGGATATTCAGATCTTGATGTCAAAATGGTAATATAGTTGAGTCTTCCGCTATGGTATCCAGTCTTATCGTTTTTGTAGGGAAAGTAGCCCCAGGGTCTGCCTGGAGATACTATCTGCGTATCATCACAAGCGTTGCGCCATCGATAATGATGACGCCTGTCTAAATTTAAAGATAATTTGATAATAATTCAAGCAGCGATACTTCGTCTGAATCATATGATTGTCAAGGTGGAGAATATTAATTTAGTACATGTGAGTTGCGTTGGTCACGGTCCCATTATATACGCCGATACTCGCCATTTGAAAAACGCCTTGTAAAAGGACTATACATCCACCCTATCCCATCGACCCAAAAATCTCCATCATCCACGCATCATCAAACCCATTCATCGGCGAAGCATCAATAGCAGCATTCGAGGCCACAAAATCACCCTCTATTCCGTTCGCCGACACACTCGGGTACCAGGTTTCCATAAGTTTTGGTTCCCATCCTTGTTTGATTGACTGGGCCATCTTTGCTCCTTTGTCAAAAATATTCCATTCTGCTTCATTAATATCTAGGGAGTTCGCACAGGTTTTCATTCCATAGGTGATGCGATCCAGAATATCGAGAATATTAGCGGTGTTTCGAACCATGTTTTTATCCCATGCCGGATCGTCCAAGGTTGATAATTTGTAAAGTGTAACCAGAGCCCTTGAAAACTGGAAATATATGGTGAATGGAATGCCCAAATAGGTTTCGGGTGGTATCGACAGGTAGACATCAAACCAGGTCTTGGATGCGTGAAGACATGTGCAAAGACTTTCTAGGCGATGAAGCTCTGGAGAACTTGGTGTTGACATGTCCTTCATTACAGTTTCATGAATAACAAATTCAGCCATGCTGGTATAAAGCAATACAGTATCTGTTTTATGGTAAGTCAGTGTGATATGATAGAGTGCTTTATAGGCGTACGTACTTTGCTGTTTGAGACTTTGCGGAATTTGGCTCCTCACAGACTCCAACTGTGCTTGAAATGATTTGGTATACATCAATGAGGGTGACTGACCATCTGAATCTCGTCGATAATGGTGTACTTTATCCATCACCAGCTGTATTTTGACAAGAGTGACTAAAAGCTCATCCTCTGGGCACTCTTTTGCATCCATGAGTATCTGGAGACTTTCCTCCATGTGAGGTGTCCACCTTAATGCATCGATTCTGAACATTGTCAAGGCCACGCTAGAGATGGATCATTAATATCGTCATGATGCATTCCTTTAACCTCGCTATCATTGGCATACCAAGATGTGATCAAGAAGCATCCAAGCGCGGCTCTTCTTTCTTCCAGTGTTCTCGTTGTCAGGTCAGGCTGTTTCCATCCAACTGCGCATTTAAAGGCCTGCATGGTTGACGGCTCCTTGGGTATCGCCTGATTGATTCCAAGATCACAAGCGAGGCCCATGATAACATGTGAGTAGAAATTGAGAAACGGTCGCTTGGTATATGTTGTCCTAGGTACCTAATAAGTATCTTGCATGCTAAAAGGCTTTGGTTCGGGAGCTAATTCATAGCTGAACTCACCATGTTATGAATATCATAGTCCCCAACAACATTTCCATGCTTGGAGATACCTCGATAAGGATCTTTTGGTGAATAATACTGATTATGTGGTTAAAAGCGACGTCTCTTTTATCAATTCCCGGAGTAAGCACAGCCATTATGGCCAGCCAAACAAATGGCCTCTCTAAGCGAAGCTGTTGTGAAGTTACATGGGAGGGTATGTGAAGGAAGGGAATGAACTTCATGTTCTGAGTGCGAAAATTGCGAAGAGTCTTCTCGGCATCTTCCGGACTAATTTGAAGCGAGTTGCAAGCATTGGAAATGGAACAATCGGTCGATGCGGATGAAACAGGCGAAGGAATACCGGTTGAAGTGCTCATGGTATTATCGGCCTTGGGTAGAAAACATGGAGTGCTCTGTGCATTTGTAGGTGCCGGCGCTGCATGCTCCCAATCTGGAGAAATACCAGAGGCACCTCCTGTAGTTTGCAGCAATGATACAATATTATCGAGCTTAGCCTCGAGTTGAGCGGTTTTGGAAGCTGCAGAACGGCCATTTCGTTTCCGTACTGTCGGTGATGGCCGACAGTCCTTTTTCAAACGCTGACATCTACGGCTCATTAGTTCATTGCAAAGAAAAGAGACGATCTCTTTCAACATACCTCTCACAACCATGCCCTCTTTCTAAGAGGATACATTTGCTTTTTGCACGTGAACAATTGATACAAGCCCGGCCATAGGGTGCCGGGGTTCCACTTGGGACATGATTGACGTCCATCCCGAAGTCCGATTACTGGAATTCGGGATTCAGTTCATTCAATGAACAGTAGATGCAAGATCTCGGCGATGTTAAGGAGTCAAATGACACTACGGGTTCCAAATTGCAAATAAGCCGTAGCAAAGAAAATAGAGGAGGAACTCTCCTCTCAACACTCAACGAGTCATTCTTGAAGTGCGGGACGGAGTTGGGTTGAAAGATTCGAAATCCGTTTGGGGCAGTGAGTTCATGACTAATCTGATTTCTCAACTGCAGTTTATTCCATCAAACAACATTAGATATTTAATAAACGGCTGGTTTGGATCAAAGTCAGCAAACTCCGTTCAAAACGTATTTCCTTATCTCCTCATTTCATCTTCTTTGTAATTCTGCTGTAGTCTAGAAGACCAAAGGTGACAGCTTGAAGTATCTTAATTGATCCACAAGAGAGATAATCCCGGCTTACTTACATCGGGGTTCGGGATTCGAGCTTCCCGTATCCCGACCTCCAATCAGCAAGTATAAACCCCTGTATTTGAGAATCCTTCCAATTCGTTTTGGCATAGTAGAAGCATTGTGTGGGACCTCGACTTATGGGTAGAAACTGATTCTATCGGCGGTTTTTAGCAATACTGGAATTTCGTGTCTCAAAACGCCAGTGGTTATAAGGGGCACTTGCAAGGAAATTCCGTGCATCATTTGCTTGTTCTTGTTTTCTATAGTTATCAATCAACAAGTAACTTGGAGCTTGTTCAATACGCCTAATCGACAAGGAAACCAAAGTTACGCCACGGTTATTAGTCCAGTAAATGTCTAAAGAGGTTGACTCCGATTGTTCTCGTCCTTCTACGGATGAGAAACAAGCGGTCGTACAGTTATCTAGCAAAGGAGAAAAGGAAAGGACTTACTTGACAGGATTGAAGCTTTTTCTGGTCTGCGCTGCAGTCACTTTGGTTTGCTTTTTAGTACTACTAGATACTGCCATTATCGTCACCGTATGTTTCTGCTGCGATGCTAATAACTTAAACTTGACTCATCCTTCATTGATCATGTCTAGGCTATTCCAGTAATCACAACCAAATTCCATTCACTTCAAGATTTGGGCTGGTATGGCAGCTCGTATCAGATTGCAAGGTCGGTTGTCTTTCTCTTTCGATAAGAATCTCAATCTACTGGGAGTTTACTAATGATTTTCAGCGCGTGTTTGCAACCTCTTACGGGGAAAATTTATACCAGTTTTTCTTCCAAGGTATACTACTCCGCTGCGGCGCGGCTAGGCCCTGGAGAGGACTCTTCTCACAGCGTTGACACAATCTAGTGGACCTTTATGGTTTTCTTTTTCATTTTCGAACTCGGTTCTCTTCTATGCGGCATAGCTACATCTTCGATGATGTTGATCATCGCCCGTGCCGTTGCCGGAATAGGCTCATCAGGTCTAATGAATGGAGCTTTGACAATTATCTCCGCATCTGCTCCCCTATCGAAGGCGCCGAGTGAGTTCATTGTCTTAGAATACTTGACTATGTTACTAATTGCCACAAAGCTCTTTTCGGGTTAATCATGGGCTGTAAGAAAAATCAATTGTTTCATGCAGCTCCTCAGGTCTGTACTGATATCGTGCTTTAAAGTTTGCCAATTGGGTGTTGCCTTCGGTCCACTCATTGGAGGTGCACTTACTGAATATTCTACTTGGAGATGGTGTAAGTCTCCTATCTTGCTTCATGGAATAGGCTTTGTACCCCAAGACTTACAAGTATGAAGGCTTCTATATTAATCTTCCCATTGGCGCCTTGGTTGCCTTGACGCTTGTCTTTGTCGAGATTCCCGATCAGGTCGCAAAGCCCTCGATTAAATCAGCCTATGAAACGATTACGCGGAAGCTTGATCTCATTGGTTTTCTCCTCTTTGCCCCGGCTGCCGTTCAATTACTTCTCGCCCTCGAATATGGAGAAGGTGAATATGGATGGAAAAGTTCAACCGTGATAGGACTTTTCTGTGGCTCGGGCTGTACATTTCTTCTCTTCCTGGCATGGGAGTATTGCCAAGGCGACAAGGCAATGATACCTCTCTCGATGGTCGCTCAGAGGGTAGTATGGTCAAGTTGCTTGGTCATGTTAACCCTTTTCGCGATGGTTCTCACGGCCTCGTATTATCTCCCGATTTACTTCCAGTCGGTTAAGAACAAGTCGCCTACAATGAGTGGCATCTATATTCTACCAAGTGTTTTATCGCAATTACTATCTGCTGTAGTCTCAGGGCTTCTCAGTAAGTGTTATAAAAGAAACCTCCTCATCTCATGCTAACAAGCTTATAGTCGGTAAACTTGGGTATTATCTTCCTTGGGCCGTCTTTTGCGGCGTGGCCACTGCCATAGGCAATGGACTCCTATCAACACTCACACCAGATACTTCGACCGGAAAATGGGTCGGCTATCAGATAATTCTGGGAGCAGGACGTGGTGCTGGATTTCAGATAGTAAGTGATCATTTGAACCCATTTGATGGTGTCCATGGCCACCCTAATCGATACTGATGAATATTCCGTCAATGCAGCCAATGCTTGCCATCCAAAATCAGCTCCCAGCTAGTCAAGTTTCTATCGGCATGGCAATTCTCATGTTCATGCAGACTCTCTCCGGGGCAGTCTTTCTTACATTTGACGATGTCATTTTCTCTACTGGCCTTAAAGCACTAATACCTCAATATGCACCAAATGCCAACACGGCCGCTATCATTGCGGCAGGTGCCACTGGTTTGCGTGATGTGACATCGTCAGACGACCTTTCTGGGGTTTTGAAGGCTTATTCGGGAAGTATAAACCGGGTCTTCTATCTGGCTGCTGGCCTCGGTGCTGTTTGTGTCATTTTCTCATTTGGAATGGGATGGAAAGACATTCGAAAGAAAAAGCAACCCGACGAAAAGGTCTAATGGCGTCTATGATGCTCTAATTAATCATGGTGATTATAGTCACCTTACTTGGTAGATAAACAGTTATAAATATGGAATTGAAGCATCCTGCAGAATACGGCAAGACTAAATTCATCAATTATGTACTAATCTTGACCTAGTCATAGGCGCCTTATCACCCGTCTAAGCAACATCTGCTAGAAGCCCAGTCCGTAAGAATGCCCTCGTCATTTGTATTTTCCTGGCAAGGTGAAACAAACGCAATGGAGAAAGAAGTATTGTCGACGTCGGATCCAGCTTTGATATTGTTCTTTATTGCAGAATCAAGCGATTTTATGAGGTTCTCCGTTGCCTCATGAAGAATCTGGGAGCGGTCCAACTGGACTGGGCGAGGGAGCAGTGGTCCATTCACAGGACATCCTGACCAGGATGACAAGGGCACTTGATTAAGAAGCGCAAGACTTCCGGGCAGAAGCATAATATTGGTGGCCTAAATCTACGACACTTTCTCTATTTGCCTTGCAGTATCTGGCGTAGGGTTTGGGTTATCCGTTTCGGCGAACCCTTCGTATTCGACTATGCCGTCACGAGTGAGTCCCAAGGTCATGTAGTTGGACATGCACAGTTCCTCATCGCTCATCGCAGCCATAGATGACCACATCAGTAGAGCGGTTTAATTGATACTGAATTATGTCGTAGTGATAGCAATAAAAACTTGTAGTCGACTATGCCTTGGGAAACCGTTGTCACGTGCTTTTCAAAAACACTGAATTTATGACTGGAACCATGGCTTACAACACATTCGATCTACTACATTTAAAAAGCAAGTCAATGTCATCACATCATAGTGTTTATTTTTGTAGTTGCACGCCAAGGCAGATCGAAGCCTAGATGTCGCAGCACCGTACTCCCGAGTTAACGGGTCCACGGCACAGGGAAGAACCGAGATATATCGGAATCGAAAAGATGTACAAGAATTCTCAGTCCCCACCAATTCACACCAGCGGGTACATATGAGCCCATATTCATCCCATAAATCCTCCTCTCAATACATCCCATCCAGCGACATCTCAAAGAAGCCTCCAGTCTTCCTAGACCATTTGCATGACTAGCTCCATACGGAGACTAATCTACTGCTCGGTCTGGAAGTAGTTGAGCAGGACGGAGCGCTCCTGGGACTCCTCTCCCCAGTCCTTAACGACGACGCAAGAGCAGTTAACAACCTTGCGGGCGTTACCCTCACGGTCAAGAGTGCCTGTAAATTAAGTATTAGCAATTGCCCCCCCCCGTGTTCAAGAAAGGGAAAACGTACAGAGACCGACCCACTCGCCGAGCATCTTTCCATCAGGGACCTTGATGAGGGGGATCTTGTGCTCGGAGCAGAGAGCGACAACAAGCTTCTTGTAGGCCTCCTCCTCGCAACCCTCGTTGAGGACACACATGTGAGCCTCACGGCGGTCGAGAGCCTTGGCAGCCTCACGCAGACCACGGGCAAGACCGTCGTGGATCAGGGAGATGCGGAGGACACCCTTCAGAGCATCGAGGACAGACATCTGGCCGGAGCCAGCGTCAGCGGAAACCTCGACCTCATCGGCGGCGGCAACAGGGGGGTTGGAAATGGTCTCTTCTCCGTCCGACTATATCAATTGCTTGTTAGCCTATTGAACTTAAGACTAGTGCGAGGTTCCCGAGGTTGATAGCTGGAGTTTTTTGCTTGGATTTTCTTCAAGGAAGTTCAATTGGACTGGTCATTCTTCACGCCTGGCGAATTTGCGACGGCGAGTTGACTTGTGCGCAAATCTTTTGGGTTTCCTCGATCCAATCCATGCTGATCCCTCAACTAATCTTCACTTGGTGGCTCGCGGGTATGGTTTGGGGGCATACCATTTTGATTGCTACTGTGTTTTTAGGGGTAGCGGGTATGGTTCAAAGTCGGATAATCCTCGAAGAGGTGTTTTGAGTGATGGAGATTGGATGGGGAGACGCTAGGAAATTTTCGGTCTTTCGACTTTCGCTGTGTGTGCCCTATGTTAGTCAGCGTATATCACGTGATAGCTAGCGGTGGGGTTTGGCTGCCTCAGGCATATATCTTGGCAAAGACTACTGAACTATTCATGTACACACTTCGGAGTTTACAAACGGTTTTACTGAGCAGGAAAATTGATAATCTAGTAGAAATAGTTTGCTCGTTTCAGGCTAAAGTTACCGAACAAAAGTAGATTCGTTACAAGAACGCAAGAGGTATCATAATCGTACAATCAGAATCCGCCTTTACACCTCGCCCGCTAAAATTCAAACAAGCGGCGGCTCTGGATAGCGAAGGGTGCGAAGGAAACTATAAGTATGTACCAGGCTGAGGCAAGCTATGGCCATTCAGACCTGCAGAGCCATTCATCTCTGAGGGAGTTGCACCTGAGGAGTACCCATTGAGGAGAGTGGTCTCCGCGGCGGGTGTCGCCACTGGTTCGGGATCGATGTGCATGCTGAGGAAGTTCAGATCGAGTCCACTGAGATGAGGAATGTGTGGAACCAAATCCATGAAATCGGAAAGTCGGACCCAGAAGACGTGTTCCATCTCGAAATACTTGGGCCGTGTATCACAATCCAGTTGCATGATATCTCCAAACGACGCATTGCGGTATTTGGGGTCATCGGTGTATACCAACATTCGACGAGTGCAACGCCAAAGGTTCATACGCTGAGTCGGAGTTGCTTTGCGTTTCTCCCAGCTGGCATCTGTTTAGAAAAATATTAGCCATTGTATTCCTTTCTCATTAAAGAAGAAACCGTGTACTTACATTGAGAGAGCTGAAGGTCATTGGTCGCCAGCAGGGGTGCAACCAGGTAATTTGGTATCCATTTCTCTTCCGTCGAATTCCCATTAGAGGTAGAATCGAGTTGTTGAGTAGTTGCGGTGACGAGGGGCATGAAGTTCGTGAGCCAGGTATGGCTTCGAGCACGAGGGTCATTAGAGCCTACGAAATCGGCAGAGACACGAAGACGCCCTGGCAGAGCATCACGGCGCCGTCTTTCCTGGGACTCTTGGTCGCGACGAATCTTCAAAAGGCGAGCACGTTCTTGCTCCATGCGCTTCTGACGCTCGTCTTCGGCTTGCTTCGCGCGTCGCTGCTCGGCTTCTTTTCGCTTCCTTTCCTCCTGTTCAGCCTTCGCACGCGCAGCCTGGCCAGCTCGATCGGCTTCTTCCTGCGCAAGACGAGCGCGCTCAGCTTCAAGTTCTGCCTCTTGACGTTGGACTTCAGCGACGCGTTCATCTTCGGCTTTTTTGGCTTCCATCTCTCGACGTGCCTCTGCCTCCTGTTCTTCGCGCTTTTGATCGGGTGATACGTCCGCGACTGAACTGGCTACCGGCTCCTGAGGCTCTGTCTTGACTGGGCCAGATTTCTCGGACGGCGTATCATCATTACTTTGATCTGCTTTCTTCGACGGGTGACTAGGTTTGCGTATGTCGCCACGAGCACTGTCCTCAGGAAGTCGACGAGCTTGAGATTTTTCGGCCGGCCCTGATTCTTCTTGTTTCTTAGAGCCGCCGTTTGGCACATTTGCAGATTTCTCTTCAGAAACAACACGACGTTTTTTCTTGCGTTCCGGTGATACTCGATCACTCTCTGCGTCGCGGGAGCGTGATCGTTCAGGGGAGACGTCGTCAGCGCGGATACGTTTGAGGGAAGCGTTTGAATCGGTGTCGTTACGTGATCTGGGTGCCTCTTCACGGCCTGAAAGAGAATCCGAGGAAAAGAGACTTGCTCTTCGGTCGCGATCTTGAGGCCGCCTCCCGGCAATCAAACGTCGTTTCTTCACCTCCTCATTTCGAGCCACGCCACTTGACTCGCTGCCCCTTCGAGCTGAAACACCCGTTTTGAGCTTACCAGAGTCAATACGTCCCGAATCGTGATCGGAGGTGATGAGAGCATCACTTCCATCACGAGTAGAAGATTTGGGTCGGGCCAGTTCTCGAGCTTTTTCTTTCTCGCGTCTCTTTTCCTTCAGTAGTTGTACCTCTTTGGCAGACCTTGGACGAGGAACATTGGGACTCTCCTTTGATTTCCTTTGGCGCGCCACGGGGGAGGATGATTCTCTCCTAGCAGATCGTTTATCCTCCTTCTCTTTACCGCGAGCCCGTCGTGGCGAGGACAAATCTTTGCGATTTTTATCGGATCCCGGGAACGCCTCGTATGCCGCCTTCAGAATATCATACTCTTCCTCCCAGTCCTCGCCTTGGCGAGCCCGAGAAAGTTCATAATAAGTTCGGTCTTCGAAAAGTCGGCGGGTGGGGTTGAAACCAGGCTGGGAAAGAATGAGTCTGATGACATCGGAGTTGCCTCTACCGATTGCCGCGAGCATGGGAGTATCATAGCCCGCCTTGTGGGCGGCACCGCGCAAAGGGTTCGGATCGGCATCAGCATCGCCCATGGCGTACATAAGAGATAAAACGTCGTGATGGCCACCCTTAGCTGCAGCAATTAAAGACGCGTTGTCGGCCTTTTGAAGGATGTTGAGAATGCTGACGACGCCCACTTCGTCGCCCTTGGCAGCGAAATCCCGTAGGTTTTCGGATGTTGCCTGTGTCCATAGCAAATCGTTTCTTGTTATTTCACTTCGACCAGTCTTCCGACGATTGGATGCGCCACCAAGGGGTGGCGGGCTTCGAGAAGGGCTCGCAACCGATGCTCGTCTTGATGAGACCTTTGTGTCTGGACCAATCTGCTCTTCAGATCGTCGACTCGGCCGGAGGTTGGCTTTCGCATCGGCCAGCGCTTTTCGAATTTCATCGTACTCGTCCTTTTCTAAGTCCGTGGGTACTAGTTCGTATGGTTCATCGCCTGAGGCATTCACCGTGCGGGGGTTTGCGCCAGCTTCGAGCAACAATTTCACCACTTCAACATTTCCATTTTCCACAGCATCGATCAGAGGGGTGTCTTTATCAATATTCTTTGTGTTGATTTCGCAGCCAGCGCCTAGCAAAAACTTCACAATGGGCCCTTCTCCGTTCAGAGACGCGATCTGCAGAGGGGTATTTCCAGCGTTGTCGGGGACATTCAAATCTTCAGGTCGTTCCCTATGGCGCATAACGACCTGATCGTATTTTCGATCGGCGCAAGCCCTGGCAAGAGGTGTTCGACCACTTTTATCGCGTAACTTCTTAGGACCCATTTGCTTTGCGGGGGATGCAGATGCGCCAACACCAGAGCCAAGCCTGCGAAGGTGAGTACTGGGCATTGGGGAACCACTAGCTGAGGAGGAAGTGGACTGGCGGTCCTCAGAACTTTGGCGTTGAAAACCAGTCAACGGGATAGGAGCCTTCTTCTTAGGGGGAAGTTGCGACCCTGAGGCCGAGCGTTTATGCGACGAGCGAGTCGGTGAAACAGAGCGAGCATTGGAAGCAGGTCGAGGGAAGAGGGAATCATTATTCTTGAGGTCGCGGATGGTGGAATTGGGATTAGAGTCGCGTCGACGCTCTCGTTTTTCATCAACGCTGTCACTGAAACTTCTCTTGCGATACGGCCGAGGCCTATCCGCTTCATTGGCATTACTCTCGGTCAGCACATCTTTCGTTACGGATTGAGAATCATCTGTGCTTTCAACTTTCACAACCGAATGGGGCGAAGTGTCTCTATGGGACGGGCTTGGCGACCGAGACCCTCGAGGGCGCCGAGGTGATCGATCTCCACGGTCGGGATTGATGCGAGGTTTCTTGCGCAGGCTTCCATCAACACCATCGACGGTCTGGTGAATAGGATCATGTCGAATATGTTTCCTTTTCTTCTCTGGTGATAAGGATTCTCGACCTGACTGGATGATTGTCTCTGCTTCCGAATCCGCCCTAGGGCTTGGGGGGCCCTCGGGCTCTTCCTCTTCTTCTGAGTCAACCGACTTCAGCCCATTACTTCCATTACTCGTCCGTTGTGGGGGTGACGTTGGGGCGACCTCGGGTTTCTTAGGGGATGACGACCCCGAAGCGTCCTTCTTTACTCCAGCGAGGGGATTCTGGTCGACATCCAGGGCAGCGGGTAGGGAAACCGCTTCGACATCACTCATAGCGATAGCACTCGATGTGTGAGAATCCCGCTCGTCATTTTGGGAGAACGCGTCAGGCCAGGGCGACCGTAGTCGACAACGCCAGCAATAATGCGCAGACGCTGATCACGACAGAGTGAGAAGATGTGATGAAAGGCAGAGAGAGAGAGAGAGAGAGAGAGAGAGAGAGAGAGAGAGAGAGAGAGAGAGTTCAAAGGTGTAGCGATACACGCAGTGGAGGGAAGACTTATGGGGAGGACGATATGAAGGAGAGGAAGAGATAAGAATTATTAGAAAGAAGAAATGTAAAAGGAAATAGGAAAAAATCAAAAATCGGATGGATGGATGAATTATGGGAAGAGGAGGAAGAGGGAGAAACGAAGAGGGAGAGGAAGAAGAAGAAGAAGAAGAGAGAGAGAAGGTTGGCAGGTTTGGGGGGGGGGAAATTGAGTGGCCACTGTGAATCATCCACT
>Ga0209673_1000399_pt1 | contig 77515 bp, 77 predicted proteins | sample AraplaCol_mMS_r2_2_FD_184274 | JGI IMG/M metagenome (GOLD analysis project Ga0209673, IMG submission 184274) | Arabidopsis root microbial communities from North Carolina, USA - plate scrape MF_Col_mMS_r2 (SPAdes) (version 3) | ecosystem: Host-associated > Plants > Roots > Endosphere | place...
TGAAATTCAATCATTTGAGATTCAAGTGCCAATCTTTCCATCTTCAAATCTCATTGCTCTCTAGCCCGGCCTCTATGTTTATTATATCATTATCACAGAATCCTTGCATGCCAGTACAAGGAGTCCGACCGAGTCCGCGTGGCTGGTCAAGGTTGCGCAACCTGATACTTAGGAAATCAACCAGAATCAAATAATACGTAGTATATTCGATGATAAAACCTGACATGTATCTATCAATTTGGTTAGAACTTGACCTCCCTGAAGTATATTTGGAAATACGTAACAGTTACTGTGAATCCCTGGCCTGTGGTGGATGCTAAAACCCGCCTGCGATCAAGCAGTTTTTATAAGGCCGACAAACTCATCCATGAGTTTGAAATTAGAAGACATGATGTCTTCAAATTTCAATCGTTATCAATGTCCCTTTCGATCATAATTCAATCGAGATGAATTAAAAAAAAAAGAGAAACCTTTTTTTGCATCACGAAGAATGAGGGCAAAGTGTATGTACGGCTAATTGGGTCTAATGTCCAGCCTCTACATTAGAGCAGTGATATCTCCAGCATGATGTTTATGCCCTAAATGCTCGCGATCCTAGAAATGACTGCCTTTACTCTCGCGGTCTTAAAATGATCTGGATCTTCACTACCTGAAATAAACAATTCTATAAGCTTCTTCGTTCTTAATTGCCACTCAGTCAATGCCCACAATTTACTGAATTTGGAAGTTATTGTGAGTGGGGCGACATTTTGTATAGACGAGATCTGGTTGACTCCAAATATCTTCCAATTTCGACATGGCATTGGCCAAATGGAAGGATTTGAAGTCGAAATGGGCCTTGAGTCATTTGTTGAAGAAATTTTTTCAAAATTGTTCAAAAGGGAAGATCTAGATGAGCGCACTATAAAGACTCGGACTGATCTTTCCGCCACTTAAATTCAACATCACATCTAGTATATTTTCAAAGAGACTACTCGAATTCGCCTTCCACACTTTCAACCATTTTTTTTTGTCAGGTACCACTGCGTATTTCTCAATAATGACCACCAAAATGGCCGCTCAGCAGCTGCTTCAAGCAGCACATGTGGCACCAGAGATTTTCGAGCTACGTCCAGACTATCGAGTCCTTCTACTGATAGTCGAGGGAATAACTCCAAGCCCAAGTGACGAGACCAGTGAAACACTCCTCAAAGAAGCAGAAACCCACGTCAAAACCCTAACATCAACCTCTGCAATTACCGAACTTCCCCATATTGCCGCATGGAGAGAAACCTACAAAGCGTTCGGAGCCAAACCGAACAAAACTCGAAACAGTCTCGAGGCTTTGACACGTCGCGCAGAGAATGGTCTTCCTCGACTCAACCGATTGACCGATATCTACAACGCGATCTCTGTCAAACATCAGATTCCCTTCGGTGGTGAAGATCTCGATAAATACGACGGATCTGCATTCCTCGTACGCGCCACTGGCAAGGAATCTTTTCAGACTTTCGCGGCTGGAGAACCTCAAACTGAACTGGCTAGTCTGGGGGAGCCTATTTGGTGTGACAAGACGGGTATCACTTGTCGAAGGTGGAATTGGAGGCAGGGACCTCGTACGGCCTTGACGGATGATACTACGCGTGTGTTGTTCATTCTTGATGCGTTGGAGCCTGTTTCGAATGATTCTTTGACTCGGGCTGCTGATGAGCTTGCGGCTTCGTTGAAGAGTGTTTCCCCGAACGTTGAGACATACAGTCGTCTTATTGGTCCTCCTTCTTCTTGATACGATGATTTATTCTGTTGCATGTATGTGAATTGGCATGGCACTAGTTACGGAATGTGTTTATAATGTGTTCATGATTTAGAGATACAAGTCGAATTCACGGTTCAAGATAGATATAGATAGATGTTAAACCCTCGTATTCAGAGATACCATTCTCGGATTTGTATTAAGAGATCTTAACTTGTCTATTACCACAGTATATCCTTAGTAAGTCATGCTATTATTGTGTTAGTAGACAGATGAGGCCATTCAAGTGATTGGGTAAGTTTGGCATCACTCACTTGATGATGACGGTTTTAGGCTCACTGTAGCTTCTCAGTGCGTGATGACTCAACTCACGTCCAAGCCCGGACTGTTTCGAACCGCCGAATGGAGCTTGTAAACTGATGAAACTGACACAGTTGACACCAACAACTCCACTATCTAACTGCGCAGAAATTCGCATAGCACGATTGACATCTTGAGTGAAAACACCCGACATCAAACCAAACTCGCTATCATTAGCAAGACGTAAGAATTCCTCTTCATCCTTGAAAGTGCTGATACACGCAACTGGGCCAAAGATTTCCTCTTTGTATATCTGAGCATCTTTTGCAGGGTTATAGAAGACAGTTGGTTCCCAGTAACATCCTTTGTCTCCATGTTGTTTGCCACCAACAAGAATCTTAGTCCTGCCTGCGTCATTTGTAATAAAATTCGATACTCGAGCAAGTTGACTCTTATCTGCAAGAGGGTTGAGCTCATCCATTTTGGCCGACATCCCCTTAGTAAACGCCTCGATGAACTTATCCGCAATGCTTTCTTGTACATACACCCGACTCGCTGCAAAGCAAGCCTGGCCAGTATTCTGCGTGATAGCAAAAACAGACCACCAAACCGCGTTATCAAAATTGCAGTCGTCAAATATAGCCGATGGAGACTTCCCACCAAGTTCAAGGGTCACTCGTTTCAGATTACTTTTCGCGGCGGCTTCTTGAATCTTCTTTCCTGTAGGGACAGAGCCTGTGAAGCTAACTTTTCGAATTCTCATATGACTTGCCAGTAATGCACCTGTTGCTCCGGCCCCGGACAAGCTTTGAATAACTCCAGGCGGGAGTATACCCTTTTCAGAGGCTAAAAATGCAATTCTGTTCGAGGCCAAGGGCGTTTTCTCGCTAGGTTTCAAGATCATCACATTACCCATGGCCAATGCAGGTCCGAGCTTGAAACATATGATTGCAATAGGGCCATTCCATGGATTAATCCCGGCGCATATACCTAGGGGTTCGTTTCGAACTATCTTGACGAAACCATCGTCGGCAGGATATGACTCGCCAGAGTATTTATCAGCCCAGCCAGCATAATCTGCAAAGAGTTAAAATGAAGCTGTGCTAGTGGGTAGCGGGAAGAGAATAGTTCCATACACTTAAGGATTGTGGCACCAAATTCAACTTCTTTCACAGCATCATCGACTGACTTTCCTGTTGGCGTTCCATCTAGGTATGCCAACTCTTCTTTGTGTTCTAGTAGCATGGCCGCTAGCTTCTCAAGAGCTTCACCTCTCTGAGAAGCCTTCAGTTTTCCCCACGGGCCTCTAAAGGCAGCTTCTGCGGCTTCGACTGCTGCATCTACATCCTCAGCAACTGCATATTGAACTTGATCACAGAATAAAGAGTCATCTCTTGGATTATATAGAGAAAATCTCTCGGCGGAGTGGCTATCAACCAGCTTATGGCATTATTGTACCCTTAGTAATCTTTTGTCTTGATATGAGATGTGAAGGTCATTGTTTACCTTTCCGTTGATGCACAGCTGTGTGGATAAAGGATATTGTTTGGTCATTTGGAAGTCTTGTTTCTGGCAGTCAATCTTGAAGTGCTGTCAAAATGGGGACTCAGGCTTTTTCGAAAGACGCTTTTTCTCCTTTATGTTCGCAAGTAAGCATCGGACTTATTGCTGGTTGTTGATTTAAATCCGGATGACCGCGCAGGCCAAGAAGAGGGGAACGAAAACATGCATTATTGGACAGATGTACATAGTCTGTATCCATGGATATGCTAGTAATGCACAGCATAACCAAACTATTTATGCATGTGTCTGATTTACCACTGTATCTTTACAGTAGTACTAATGACTGGCCGTGAAAGCTTTCTTCTTGCTTCAAGTTGATACTGATCCAAGCACCATCTAATTCCAAGCCTTGATAGTTGTAGTCCCAGACAGTGCGGACAAGAAAGCAGGCCCAATCAGCCCTTTCCCTATATCAGATAACTATTTCCAGGGCTTGCATGTAATGCCAATTCATAACTTGAATATTATTGGCGGCGGTCTATACGGATGCTTCGGCTAGCAAGCCTCCACAGCGACACCTCTTCCAAGTCATAAACATCCTAGTATTTCCCTGAACTCCGAAACCCCCGCAGCCAGAATGCCATCACAATTGTGGGCCCGCCTGGTATAAAGCGGGGATTTATTCAGGACTTTTGCATGGACAACGTCGTCCAGGTCATAAGTGGTACCGGCACCATCTATAGCTTCACATTATGCAAAGGAAATCACAAGAGATGAAGCCTCGGGTGCGTACAAGCACGCAGATGGAATGCAAGCAATTTCTAGATCGAGAGAATCAACTGATTCGAAGACAGCGTGTAAGGGATCGATTCATGGCTATCCAAAATGAATTAGAGGTAGTGAGGCAAGATTTTAAACTTGTAATTATCAGGATGGGGAGTCTCCAAAGTGAGATGGAGGTGAAGAAATCACAATACTCTGAGCATTTAAGCTCAGTGATTATCTTACCGGCCAATTATTTGGCAATATAATTATAAGAATTCTATTGATAAAAGTCGATCAGGCTTCAAGCCAGATCATGCAAGCTTCTACAGATTTGAATGACTCGAATCGTTCGGCGACTTTGGCATTATCAAAGCCAGACATCCCCAATAAACTAATGCAAATTACCTGTCAGTGCTACTGTGGAGATGAACATGATTCCATCCTGGACTGCTTTTGCTATGGAAGTCTATGTCTACTACTTAATGCCCACATGGCCCTCCAACAAGATGTTTTCAAACCACTACTATACCCACGAACCCCAAAATTGGCAAATCTACTTCTATTAGAATGCGACTCAAATCCTATCAGCCAATTCATCGGAACCTTTGTCAATAAACTCGGTCCTGTGAAACTCACAGACATCGCAGCCGTTTACCTTATAATTTACCGTCTACTACGCGTATGTTTTGCATATCATTCCTTTGAGAAATAGTTTTATAGTTTAGACTTAATTGATCATTCATCTTAGTGGCGTTTGTACCCAGTCCAAGAGACATACCGAGATATTCCGCCATGGTATCTCCCGACAATGCTTCAATTGAGTTAACCACACTCTCTGTGTGTTGATTTTTTGGCCTGGCCCGATCTAAGAGACTATCTGATAGAATCTTTAGACCCGATTCAGCAAGTTGCGTTCAATAAGACTAATGGCGAGTCTCTAACAGTTAATTGGTCATCTGACAGAGAATTCCTCATCCGAGATGAACAAGGTATATCAGTACTCAATCCCGCCTTTGAAGGGTATATCTTCGAATATTCTAATTGGAAATTACATCGCGACCCCTGGGGAGTGAGTAATTCACATTGAACACATCTCGTTAATATTTTTGACTAGCGTTACTATCGATTAAAATTGCCTTATTCAAGCATTCTTCAAGTATATTCGCTGGTATCTACCAAAAGTAGGTACTCTAGCTAGTAGCTATTTATTACCTAATTTCAATATCCCTTCTTCAATCAGAAATGAAGTTTTTCAAAGCCTTGAAGTTTCTCCATTTCGGGAATTCTGATCAAACACACTCATAGATATCTGTTCCGGCACAGCCTTCTTATAAGTAAACTTCGACCCAATAATCGGGGCATCATCCTCATTTCGAATATAATGCGCCAAATCCGCATCGGGCATTGTCTCTACCTGCGTCATTCCATTTCCGAAATAATCGAAGCGATTACCATAACAATGTATCTTATAATCTTCCCATCGTACGCTCTGCAAGGCTTCGACGTAGTGGAGAGTACTGCCTGGCCATAGAGCCACGATTTTCCCATCGGTCGTGTTGCCCTTGTACCAGGATCGACAGTCCTGCTCCCAGACTGTATCTTTCATGAATCGATCTTTGAATTCGATGAATTCATCCACTGCGTCTTTGGTTACTTCAATTGATTTCACGCTTTGCTGCTGGATCTTTTTGATGTGTTTGCAGATGTAGTCAGCTTGTGCTGTGAAAGTGAGTTAGCCTTTACGAATTTAACGAATCTCCATCAGTAAGTTTTTAAATACCTTCAATACCAATCAAAACTGGTCCATTTCCAATTGGACTGTTTGGTCCAAGGAGCATATAATAGTTCGGATACCCGGGAACCGTGACTCCCATGTAGCTGCGAGGCTCGTATTTCCAATACTCCGCAAGTTCGCAACCGTGAGGACCAATCAGAGGAAATCTAGGCTTGAATGTAGTATCAAATCCAGTCTGTAAATTAAATTAGTACCATTGATGAAGTGGAATTCCCAGGGTCATTTATATCTTACAGCGCACACCAAGACATCCACTGGATACTCCTCTCCATCTTCCATAATACAGCCATTAGATGAAACCCTGGATATCTCACCATAGACCACCTTTGTCTTCTCATCCTTGAGAGCTTCAATATATCCAACTCCCGGGGTGAGGCGACGACATCCTACTGCCCACTTCGGAATAAGCTGTTCCTCCAGCATAGGGTCTTTCAGAGCATCCTGCATAGAGGACTCGAAGACCTCACGCGACTGCTGTTGCGTTGAAGAGTTTGCGAGGAAAAGTGGGAATATTTTATTAGTGTTATGTTCGAGCAATCGTCGGAATTTGAGTAAATGATTCGGGTTGCTAGCAAATTTCTCTCTTTCTTCCTGGTTGAATTTTCGAGGCTCGAATCCTGCGAGTCCAGATAAAGCCACCCACGAAGGTCCACGAATAAAAGTCGTACATTTGGAGACTTGTGGAAGAATAGCAGGGAGAATTTGAATACCTGAAGATCTTCGTTGATGCGAAAAGAAAAAAAAAGAGTTAGCTTTTATACTTCATTTTGTGTCTGAGGATACCTCGACATACCCATTTCCTATCAAACCAACATGTTTACCATGAAGATCAATATCTTTTTCCCACGCCGCACTATGAACCAATTTACCCTTGAAATCATGAAGACCTGGGATATCAGGCCATTTCCACGCATTCAAAATACCACCAGCATTCACAAAGACATCGCAAGAATCAATCACAACGACATTCTTCTCAACATCTTTAATCTGAACATTCCACTTCCCATCCCAATCATCCCATTTAGCACCAACAACCTGATGCGAAACCTTAGTCTTCTCGCCCAAATTATTCCGGAACTGGAATCTCTTGAAATACTCAAAGATCTCAGTAGACGAGGCGTAAGTACTCGACCATGTTGGATTCGGATCAAAAGACCAGACATACGTATGTGATGGATTATCACAGGCACATCCAGGATATCGGTTCTCATACCAAGTCCCGCCAATATCGGGATTTTTCTCGTAGATTTGGAAATCAAGGTCGTCGAAGTTACGTTGGAGTTTGTAGCCCATTAATAGACCACTTGCTCCGGCTCCGACGATTATAACTCGTAGAGATCGATTTGAATTGAGAGGGTTTCCTGCCATTATCTATTGATAGAAGTTCTGTGGAAGAGGGCTGTTGATGGTATATCCCGGGCTATCTATAGTATAGGTGACACTTGACTACTTATAATGAGGTCTCCATCCTCAAATCTAATCATATTATTGTTGTCCCTTTCCTTAGTCCGCCATCGCTATTGCTCCAGATCTGTCAAATGACGATTACTTCGAACGCTAATGCATAAAACTTGTAAAAAGAAAGATCTGCAACACCGTCCGACTCGTCCATCAAATAAACGAATCAGATATAATTTTCCCCAAGCAATCCAATCAAGAAAACCTGATTCCTTTTCTCCACAGTGTTAGTTCAAGTAGAATATACATACAGTATGTAAATCGCAAGGACTGAGCGTTCGGACTACTGTAAGTACACAATTCGTTGTACGACTCGTCCATCATCCTAACCAATCATGAAAAAGCACAACCTGAGCATGGACCTATACCCGGAGAATTCATGCAAGACCTACTCCTAATATAGATATGCCCAGGCTAAAACGAGCATTTCCCCTCATCGGCTGAAGACTTGAATCATGTCTTTTGACGTCACCTTGGTTGGAGGAGATATCTGAGATATCTTCATGATTCAAACGTGATGAAGTATGCAGTTGTTTCCTTCCGCGATCTTATGACTATGGTGGAGTGAATTGGCATTGAATGCAGTAGTCTGTCCTGGCAGAGTCACTTCAAGAGCGAACAACTTCAAGTTCAAGCCTCCTAGGAGAAAATGATTTTGAACGCCTACCATATTATTATGCTACTAATGTGATGAGCTTAGTTCAATTCTATTAGTACTACTGAATACTTTAAGTACGTCTTTTGACGTTCTTTAAGATTTAAATTAATGACATTACTGGTTTCTCTACAGACCTTACTCCATCCCTTAATAAATACTAGGTAGTACTTATACGCTCAAATCTCCATTACCACGTATAAGGATACAAAAAGAATTCAATCCATCGGCTATATTCAAAAAGGGCTAAAGTAAAACGATCTATATTTCTCACATAACAACCTCGTAATATCCGTCAATCTTTTTTCTGCAAGACAAAATATCCCATGTCTAGTTAGAAGCCTCAAGAGTACCAGGGCGCTCAGTAGCAGCAGCAGGTCGAACATCGTCTACCCGCTTGTTTTGAATGAGGCGCTAAAATAATTCAGTAAATGTTCACCGGGGGTTACAGGGTCAGATATCGGGAACGACTCACCAGGAGGTTTCGGAGAAGGACGACGATAGTGACCTTTCCAATAGAAGGGACGAAGATAGAGGACTTGTCGCGGACCTCGTGGGGGAAGTTCTAGTAGATGTAAGTTAGTATTCAAAAATGACGGAAAAAATTTAGGCAAAAGAAGAAAATAAAGTAATGAAGGGCGAAGGGAGAAGGAGAATGAAAAAAAAAAAAAAAAACAAACCTTTTCGCTGGAGAAGTTAACGCAAACAGCACCCTCGCGCAAAAGACTAGTATCAAATTTATACTTGTCACCAGGAACACCAGAAATAACAACATCACAAAGGGGAGCAACATCCTTAAGAGTCGCACCCTCCATCTCATGAATTTCATGACGCTTCTTCTTCAACCCCTCACCACGAGTAAACTTCTGAACACCGGTGATATCAACGCTATAAACGCAAGCACCGTCATTAGCCAACAAAGCAGCAAGAGGACGACCAACAACCTCAGACCGATTCACGACACAAATAGTGTGACCGAAAAGTCTGTTACCGTATGGTAGGATGGTATTGTAGATATTGAGGTATTCGAGGATCTTGACGATTGCAAGTGGGGTGCAGGGTAGAACGCATTTCTGACGCTTTGTCTCGGGGTCTAGGAAGCGGATGTTTTGATACATGTTGAAGATGTATCGGTGACTTAGACCCTCTACGTCTTTTTGTACGTCGACTATCTGCTGCAGGTATTGGTCCTGGCGATTGTTGAAAATTGGGTAGTAGACGATGATACCGTCGACGGCATTGTCGTTATTTGCGGCCAGGATGGCTTCCTCGATGTCGTCGCGGGAAACTTCGCGGAGGGAGTATTTGAAGCCACTAGTACCTTGTTATTAATGATTTATTCTTTTTGATTTCTGGGAGTGGTTGGGTGGGACGTGGACGAGGGGTAGTATGAATCATAGTCGTGAAAGACCCCACTACCAACATTGTTGACGCGAGAAGAGCAATTGAGATTAAGAATTCGGTGCAGGAGATAACTTACTGTTCTTCACATGTCTTCTGTGTCCATTGCGCATACATCAATGCAGCAGGATCATTGTTGGCCAGAAATCCAACCAGATGCGGCGGCTTGTCGAGAGTTTTAATGCCTTCTTGCACTTCACCAAGTAGACCATTGGCCACGTTCTTGGACAGCATGACCTTGCATGATGAAGGGGCGGCTTCCGTAGGAGCTGACATTGTGATTGCGAGACCTGAGAAGACAATGCCTGGAGGAGAGAACTGGGGGTGAAAATGCAGGCTATTCTGGCGGGGTGGTGGATGGGAAAAAAAGATTGTTCACTTATCGATAAGCCAGTGCCGCTTTCGGCCCAGCCAGGTGGGAGTGACTGCCGAGACCGCAGAGTTGCGAGTACTCCTACACTAGTAGTGTAGAAGGATATAGAAAGAATAATTAGAATATATTTACGAGGATGTGTTGAAGATAGTTGAGAATAATTGACGATATAGATTATAATGACATAGATCGAGAACATGCAGTACCTTCCACGGCATTGAACCACAAGGATTGAAACTACTGACAGACCACCTAAGGATAATTCACTACGTGGTATACAGTTTAATAGACTACGGTTGCTGCACAAATTGAACAAATGAAATAAATTGCGGATCCAACATGGAGAGTCGCATGGAGACCAGACAGAAGTAAGCCTGGACCACCTCCCATCTCGCGCCCCCCGATGCGCGGAAAAAATCTAAACGTACAGGATATAATCACATTTTGGCAGCTCATTGAATCCGGGCCCCCATTCAACAGAATTGCATAGTAGCCATTTGCCACAGGGAAGATATTTGATAAGATGGTCGTCCTCATCCCCGGACCAGTAGACGCATTACCATCGCTAGTCGATCGCTACATCCAGGGACAAGAGGACAGCCAAATTAAGAAGTAATTTCACCAGGAGGCGCTGGCACTTTGCAATTAGGAACAGAAAAACGAAACAATGGGCTCAAAATTGTACAAGCTATCTTGTCTATACACATAGAGTCAGGAAAACTGAACGACCAACCAGGGATCACTCACGGCGTTTTCTAGCTCACCTATGCGTTGAAGGACTTGTTGAAGGCACTGATGACCTCCTTCAGCTTAGCCTCAAGCTCCTTGGAGACCTGGCCCTCCTTCTCGATGGTCTGCTGGATCTCGGGGTGGGAGCTCTTCAGGTGAGCGAGGATGTCAGACTCCCACTGGAGGATCTTGGCGACGGGGACCTGGTCAAGGAAACCGTTGACACCAGCGAAGATCAGGGGAACCATGTCGGAGACGGCCATGGGGGAGTACTGCTTCTGCTTGAGCAGCTCGGTCAGACGCTCACCACGGGCAAGGGTCTGCTTGGTGGAGGCATCCAGATCGGAACCGAACTGGGCGAAGGCAGCGACCTCACGGTACTGAGCAAGGAAAAGCTTCAGGGAACCGGCGACCTGCTTCATGGCCTTGACCTGGGCAGCGGAACCGACACGGGAGACGGACAGACCGACGTTAATGGCGGGACGGATACCCTTGTAGAACAGCTCAGACTCCAGGAAAATCTGACCGTCAGTGATGGAAATGACGTTGGTGGGAATGTAGGCAGAGACATCACCACCCTGGGTCTCAATGATGGGCAGGGCAGTGAGGGAACCAGCACCGTGGGTCTTGTTCATCTTGGCGGCACGCTCAAGCAGACGGGAGTGCAGGTAGAAAACGTCACCGGGGTAGGCCTCACGACCGGGGGGACGACGCAGAAGCAGGGACATCTGACGGTAGGCAACGGCCTGCTTGGACAGATCGTCGTAGATGATAACGGCGTGGCGGCCGTTGTCACGGAACCACTCACCCATAGCGCAACCAGTGAAGGGAGCAATGTACTGCAGGGGGGCGGCCTCGGAGGCGGTGGCAGCAACGACGACGGAGTACTTCATGGCGTCGTTCTCCTCAAGGGTCTTGACGAGCTGAGCGACGGTGGAACGCTTCTGACCGACGGCAACGTAGATACAGTACAGCTTGTTGGCCTCGTCGCCAGAGTTGTTCCAGCGCTTCTGGTTCAGCATGGTGTCAAGGGCGACAGCGGTCTTACCGGTCTGACGGTCACCAATGATCAACTCACGCTGACCACGGCCGATGGGGACCATGGAGTCGACACACTTCATACCAGTCTGCACGGGCTGGTTGACGGACTGACGGGGCAGGATACCGGGGGCCTTGAGCTGAGCACGGCGCTGCTCAGTGGCGTTGATGGGACCCTTGCCGTCAATGGGGTTACCAAGAGCGTCGACAACACGGCCGAGCAGCTCAGGACCAGCGGGGACATCGACCTGCGAGGGGGGATAGCGTTAGCATGGGTGGAATGGTTCAATGATGCGAAGGAGACAGGAGAGTGGTCAACCCGATCGGTCCGATCCGGGTTTCCCAGGGGTTGGAACTTACAATCTCGCCGGTACGCTTGACGGTCTCACCCTCCTTGACGAGACGGTCGGAACCGAACAGGACAACACCGACCTGGCCGGCCTCCAAGTTCATGCACATACCCTTGACACCGGAAGCGAACCTAAAGTGTAATTAGTTAGCCGGGTTGGGGGGAGGAGTCGAGAATGCCAAGACTTTTCTCGGGGGGAGGAGATGCAACGTACTCAACCAGCTCCTCAGCCTGGACATTGGTCATACCGTGAACACGGGCGATACCATCACTATTTGGATAATTAGTTTTTCATTCGGTAGTTGCAGAAAATATTCGTGGCGAGGCAGGCGTGGGCGCATTGAATGAAGTGATGGCCGTGGACCGAATTTTTCACGACCCTTTCTTTACCCGCCTCCCCAGAATGGGAAGTGTTTGACGTACCCGACCGACAGAACACGACCAGTCTCAGCGAGACCAGCCTCCTCCTGAACACCACGAATGCGCTGCTCCAGGATGGAGGAGACCTCGGTAGGCTGAGCCTTGGCCTCAGAAGCGTAGGAACGGACCTGCTTAGAGGCACCGGCGAGGGGGCCGGGGACAGCCGCGCGGACCTATAACGAAGGGAAAAACTTGTTAATGACGAGCTCCAGGACGCACACATAGGTTGAACCATTCTTAATATATGGGCGAAGGGATTGTATATGATCGAAGAAGCAATCGAGCTCGCAATCGAGATGGGAAAAGTCGGGGATGTCGATGGGAACTGGGGGAAGAGGAGGTGTGGTAAGAGAATGGCTTAAAAGGACAGAACTCACAGCGACACGACCAGGGGCCGAGACGGCCGCAACGGAGCGGCTGGATTGCCGCAGAGCGTTTCTGAACATTATGAAATGGGGGGTTCAGAGGATGGGGGGAGGGAGAATTCTCTGAAGGAGATGGTTAATTGAAAGGAGGAGATCGGAGAGAGGAGAGAGAAGGTTGTGGACGGGAGGAGCTTTGCGTCTTTGGGGGGAGAGCCAGGATTCTCAGGACTCGCGCTAGTCCAATCCGGGCGAGGCCTCTCCGAGGTGGCCCTAGTCTCCACTCACACTACATACTTACATTACAGATTGATATATTTATTCTTATTTTATCTATATATTATTTATGATTTACTCTGAATATATTTATTTATTAATATATATTCATATTATATATACTAAAAAGTGTGAATGTAGTGTTGCTGAGGCTTCTCCGAGCGGGTCGCGACTTCCCGTTTTTTTCTCTTCGGGTCTCCGGAATCCCTGCGTCAGGTGATGCGCTTACTTAATGCCTTCGTCACGGCAACCAAACACTTTCGGGTTCAATACGGAGTATACATATATGAGCCAATTTACATATGTATATACACTGTTCTTAATATGTTTATATGCAAGGTGCATCTTTCTTAGTTTCACCTATACATACAATGTAATCACGTATTCCTTCACAGCTCATGCGGAGCTCTCCAACCTAAGGATACTTTACCCGAGCGGAAATCATCAAGACCCGAAATCGGAACAGGAGACAATCAAATCAATCAGGTATAAACATGGGAACAACGGAGCAAAAACGCTAAGCCGATCACTTCGAGACTGTCACATACTACTTATAGTACGTCCGTGCTAGCTAATACACCACCATCATCATAAACATCCTCGTCACAACAGTTCACGCTCACTTTCACGCTCACTCTTCCGCAGGTTCACAGCTCAACAGCTTCCCCAGCTATTGACCCTTCCCCTTCTTCGCCTCTTTCTCCAAACGAAACTTCTGAATCTCCTTCTCCACATTACTCTCCATCCGCTGCTTCAATTCAGGCCGATACCCAAAGAAAAACAAAATCTCCATCCACACAAACAGCGGCGCAAGGAGGAACGCCTGTACCAGGTTATCCAGTAAAGCCGGAGCTCGTCCCTCAAACTTGCCATGTCCAACAAATTGCGCCAACCAGGAAAAAATATGAATTCCACCCGCCCAGTAGTTAACAATCATACCGTGTGTTCCGAGAAGGTAATTGCCCGCAGCCGCGGATCCGATCACCAAAGGAGCAACTAAACCGCCCGCGACCGGTTCGAGGAGAACGTAGAATATCGCGTAGATGAAGGCTCCGATTGTACCGGCGTTGGCAGGGAGGTATTGGAAGCTTAGGATATCGGGTGGAGTGAATAGGGTTGGACAGTTACATGCCTAAAATGGAAGTGGTCAGCTTTACCTTTGTCTAGGTTCATATTGTTTCGTATACTCACCAAGACGATGCCGGTGAATAGTAAAATCGGGACACAGGTGATGTGAATCGCGATATTGACCTGGAACTCTTTATCAGTGGGGTTTTTTTTTCAAAAAGGTACGCTCGGTTTGGTTTGGGGGGAATGTTGGGCGCATACGGGATTATTGTGGTAAGCTCCATACTGTTATTGATGTCAGTTCGGGATCTCGGGTTGAGACGAGAAAACTCACGAAGAGCAACTGTTTCTCAAGATTCAGCGCCATCTTGAGAAAGGGTTAGAGGCGAGCTCAAGCAGGAAGCCAGTAGCCAACAGCTGCTGAGGTTGGTTGGGGAAGAAAGATGGCTACATCATCATTTTAATGGAGACGCTAAGTGGTGCAACCGTCCCTACACATCCGGGCATGTGCTTGGGCCGAGGGTGAGACGTGGTTTTGGTACGGTAAGAAGTGGTTCCGGTGCTGGCATTGGTGGTAATTTACTGTATATATTTGTATTGCTGTAACGATATCTACAGATGTGCAAATACAGCTTGATCAAGTTGAATATAGAGGGATTAGATGTTTGAGCTTGAGACTTTCGGTCTATCTTACTTTATCTTTTAAAGAATGAAGCAGCATTGAGCGACTTTGATATTTAGAATTTATCATAATTCCAATAAGTTAGTGGCCTCAAGGTTATGTATACTACTCTCCTACTTACTACTTGAAGGACTTCTTCTTCACAATTGATCTTTCGGCAATACGAATAGTAAACATCATTCTTTAACGGACTCTTCGCCATTTTATGTCTATATTTTAGCTTGAGTTTCACTAGATAAGAGCATGATGTAGTTGGGCAACTACATTATACCAGCACACACCGGGACTTGCAATTGACTTCACATCTATAGGTTTATACTGCGTCCATGAATAGTGTACTGTACTGCCTAGTACACTACTCAAGGATTAATGTAAAGTCTAGTGATGAACTTCTGAGGTGAATCACTCAAGAGGAACTTCCTCTACATGCTGTTTACAAAGGATGCTTTGGTATCTGGTTGCAAAGACAGTACGTATATATTTCTCTAGTTTTCATATGACCGGGCAGCACCAATCATACCACCACTGCTTTCAATACTAGAAACTCCATCTACCATCTAGTACATAATTAGAAATTTCATAAATTTAAGCTCTCAATTTCTCAAAAAAATAGCGAAATTACTCGGAAAGCACATCAATGTTGTATTGACCTCCTGCGGCACCTGCCATGTCACATGACCTCCAACTCGGAGTGAACGACAATCTCAAAGAAGCTCCAGCACGCATTCGCAGCATCGGTGCATCTGCCTTTTCCCGCCAGGCAGAAACCGTATCTGCCCACGAGTATCTCCAACTCTCTACGCTCATTCATTGCGCAACTTTCAATTCTGCGCTTTGCCCCTAGGTTCAAAGTCTCAACATCGATAACCCCAATCACTAATTAACGACCATCCCACCTTTCTCTCAACGTGGAAGCACACCTCAACCCACCTCACCCCCCGGAACTCGAGCTATATCTGCAATATTTGGAGATAAATTAGTCTACGCCGGTCAATTCACACGGCATCCCCCGGAGCCTAACAGCTTCGTGCTTGGCAGAGTTGCCTCGCCTACCTTTACGAAGACTCAGACCGATCGCGAGAAACCGCCACGATGTTTTTCCTGAAAGAAGAGACCAAGGTGATTTCCTTGCATCCGTCCTTCTTCGGACCGAATATGCGGGAATACCTCATTACTCGACTGAATGAGGAGGAAGAAGGTCGGTGTACGGGTGACCACTTTGTGATTTGCGTAATGGACATGGTGGATATTGGTGAGGGAAGAGTGATTCCCTCTAGTGGAAACGCAGAATATACCATCAAGTATCGTGCGATTATTTGGAAGCCATTCCGTGGTGAAACGGTATGTGGAGATATCAATGACTACTGGGACATTTGTTCGCGCAGGACTACATTCTAATCTGATACCTGGCCTAGGTTGATGCTATCGTCACATCTGTCAAACCAACTGGTATTTTTACGTTGGCCGGTCCCTTGTCTGTCTTCATTGCGCGAAAGGTATGTCCAAATACACATTGTAGCTCTGCAAGGAAGGTCAATTCAGAGGCGATGCGATGCTGACCGATTCTTCAGAATATCCCTGGAGATATCAAATGGGAACCAAATACCGTACCTCCGCAGTATACCGACCATGCCGATCAGGTCATTGAAAAGGGTACTAGCTTGCGCCTGAAGATTCTCGGTGTCAAGCCCGATGTGGCAGCGATCAATGCCATCGGCACGATCAAGGAAGATTACCTTGGGTGAGTACTGCAATGACTGCAATAGCCATATTGAGATACTCTCGCTAACACAGTATTTTTTACTTTAGACCCCTATAACGAGACACGAGCCGCATTCACATAACCCCCTCGCACGGCGTACATCATACCTTCCAATACACCCCAATCTCGCTTCATTTTGAATCAATGCTCAATTTACCTGTGATGCAGCCTAAGTCAGAATGTAAAGGCTTTGCAGGCATTACCTTCGTCGGTAACCGCTGTCCAAACCATGGCATGCAATGTAATATAACAAAGGAAGGGCGGCACAGCCATACAAAAATACAATAATCTACCAATCGTGACCCATCATATCAGCTTGTCTATGACTGGCCGTGATCTTCGCTGCTATTGAGAGAAATATAAGAAACTGATCAATCAATGATACCTACTACAGTATATCCCAATATATCGCATTCTTTCCAGTATTCTTATCTAGCTTCCACTTAGGAGGTAATACCAATGATGATGTACTCTGGCTCTGCATGTGATATTTCCATTCAAGGGATAATCTAATCTCAGAACCAGAACCAGACTTGTAGCTTACACTTCCATGCTACTCCCTGGCTCTATGTTATTCATTTTATTCCAGGACTTCAACTGGATCTGATTTCAGCGCCGGAGAGAGCAAAGATCGACGGGAATTTGCGCGTGGCAGATTGGAGCAATGCGATCGATACACATGGAATTCTCCTGTCAATTGAATTCCAAGAATTAACTTGTACATAATACCGTACATATTCATAACCCTTCCTTTATTATCTTATTGTGCATCCATACTGCATAGTATATATACACTCTGGAATTCCACATTTGTCTGATACTGAATGAGTTGCCCCGAGAGACGCGGGTTCTTAGGGCTATTTCTGGGGCTTGGACCAACTGGTGAAACACTGGCGTGTTTTTAGAGCCCCTGCGTATTTTGAGTGGATGAACTATGAAGTCTAGAGTTGAATGTAGTCCTCCATACTATTATCCTCTGTCTACATAGTATTAATGAATACAGTGTTAGTTATGTAGTACGTGATAGGCCCGCCCGCGCGTTCTTTTGTTTTCCCCTGAGAAACTTTGGAACCTTCGATTCTTCCCTTCACCACTTCCCTCCCTTTCTTCATAACCCTCGTTCCTTTACTCCAGATAATCCGTGTTGCTTGAAATCATGACTTATCTGAAAGACTCATACCAGAAGTTCAGGGCAAATCCCCGCAATGCCCCTATCGCCTCCAATGTATCCCTGATCTACGTCCCCTCAACCACGCGTTTCGATGGTGCAGATGCAGTCGCCGCGCATACTTCACGTCAATCAGCCGAAGTCAAGAAGAAGACAGAATCCATCATCAGTGCCATTGAAAGTTCCGACTCACTCTGTCTGGATATTGAGACAACTCTAGAGTTCCTCGAAGGTGGCGGGGCCTACTTACCCTCGTTCGATGACAACTTTCTGGCAGATCGCGTCGTGACTATCCCCACGGTAAATTAAAATAATTCCCCGAAATCTTGCATGGCCCACAAAAACTTCCCCCCCCCCCTAAGAGAGCAATTGGAGTCGTCGACGTCAAGCTAATGCGTGGTCTTTTTGCCCCCAATCTAGCTCCACATCGTCCACTTTAATGCCGAACAACAGATCCAGCAGGTGCGCATCTACTGGGATCAAGGTTCCCTGTTAAAGGAATTGGAAGTGATTGGTGCTCGTGGTCGAAATTGGCCCATTCGTGAAGCTAAAGAGCAAGTTCGTCTACTCAAGTCTGCTGAATCTGCAAAGACTGCCGCGCCCTCATTGGAACCCTCGAAGAGTGACCTGCCTCCACGCCCTGCTTCCCCCGGCAAGCGACACATTAGAGACCCATACGCAGCGGCATCGTTGACCGATTTACTTTCTCCGAATAAGGATGGCGCGGAAGATGATGAACCTGTTACTCGGAGACCGTCTTCGCCCGGAAAGCGACATACCAGAGATCCGTATGCTCAGGGATCATTGACTGAGCTCTTGTCCCCCAGCAAACCAGACACCAGCACTATTGTGCGTCCCTACGCAGCATCTAGTGCTCAGCCAGTACGACGGGATTTGAGCGAGATCTTCGTTGCAGATGATGAGGATGCCCCTCCTACACCCTCTAAGCCTGAGAAGGTTGTTGCTCCCAAGGCCGGTTCCAAGCACCAGGGCAACCGCATCTTTGGAGGAGATGAGGATGAACCGGTTGAAGATCGTGCTTTCTATAAGTCTGATCCTCGCAAGTACGAACACTTCGAACTGGGAGCCGACGACAGTGCCGAACAAGAGGCGAAGAAAGAATCCAAGCCGAGCAAGTCACGTAACCAATCCCAATGGGACTTTGGTGATTTCTCTACCCCCGAAAAGAGCACCGAACCAGCTGCTAAGGCACGTGGCTTTGGATACAGCGATGAGGACCCGGATCCAAACTCGCCTCCACGACGAGAGCCCGTGGTCAAGGCTCGTCCTGACCAGAGTGCTCACTTTGAGATCACCGACGATGTGAACGACGACGAAAATGGCCGAATCATCAGTTCCTTCGGGAACCGCAGTCAACGTCTGTATGAGAACCGCCTCTTCGACGAGGACGGCGAAAGCAACAAGCCAGACGAAAAGCCCGAGGCCCTCGGCGTGACAGGCAATACCGCAAACCGCAACAAGACCTTCGAATCCCACTGGGAAATGAAAGATGATTCGCCTGCACCCAGTCGAACCGATAGTGAGAACCCAAAGCCCCTGGCCGCAGACCGTAACAAGGCTGTTAAGGCACTGGAGGCTCACTGGGACATGTCCGATTCTCCTCAGCCTACAAGAACCGCGACTTCGCTGTACAATCCCAAGACTCACAATCAGCCTAGCTGGCTCATTGAGGATGAACCATCGCCTGCTCGACCTGCTACTTCACTCCGTAACCCTCGCAGTCATAACCAGCCTAGCTGGAGCATGGAAGATGCGGAGTAAGTGGAATCAGTGGAACGAGCAGAGTAGTAGAGCGAGTATATGATTGTACAATTGTTCTTGCTCTCGCTCATTGTGGTCGAAAGTGTGAACGTCTAGCAACTGAACGATTTCTTCCACTGACTGTCTACGACCCCTGCCACGGCCTAACCTGATCAACGAGCAATGTATACCGATACCCACTATACCAAATCTGGAGATGTACAGTACTGTGCACATCTTACTGAGGACCCTTCTTGCAGCATAAGATAGATCAGTAGTTCCGGTCGAATGCTGATCTGTCTTTTTCTTTAGTCAAGGGGTGTTTCTAGGTTCTTTGTTATTACTTCAGTACTCCCCTTGGTCTCATCACTTCTTCTCTCTTCTTTTCTTGACATGCTCGTTGCCTGTATGCTATCTACCAGATTCTGGGCCCTGTCATTACATTTCTTTCATTCTGTACAACAATCCCCATTATGAGCGGAGGTTTTATTGTTTAAATTCAAATTCAATAAATGATACTTCATTTCAACCTTATGTCCTGAACTGAACTTACTGCTAGTAGTAAGTACTCAATCGAAATCTAGAAATTGTTCAAAATTTCCAAGGAAGAAAATCCTCATCCCTTCAAAAACCCAACAGCCTCATCAACATCAACATCAATAAAATCATCAACTCTCCCAATTTCACAATTCCCTCCCCATGAACCCCTCAATACCCATTGGGTAGGTACCCACCACGCTGCCATCGAGTCCGACTCAGTAGAACGATTCCAAATACCCCTAGGGAAGGTTCCCTAACTTCCAAATCGAAGCAAGTCCAGCCAGACTCAGGACATGACTCCAGGACGTTCGTGCCTAGTTGCCCATTTTGCGTAGATTTGTTCAGTCTGTGTCGACGATTACGATTACCTGCATAGGCGAAGGTGAGTCTGTGGAGGGGGCTTATGACCCTCTGTCTATCAATTTATTTGTTGAATCGGTTGTACTGTGTGATATTGCGACGTAGTTTATAAAAAACCCAGGTGGGTTTTTGAGGGCGGAGGTGTGGATGTTGAGATATGTTGATTCGAGTCACCGAAATCTTGTAGATTGATGAAGTGGTGTAGAAGTTGATGTACGGATATGCTGAGTATTCTGCTAGTACCTACTGATTGAAATACTGATGAAGTTCTGCACTATGTATTTGTTTGAAAATTCAAAAGTTCTCCAATTTCATCAAACTAAAGACAATCATCAAGGAATGGCCAAATTATTAAACCAAATCGTTGCTAAAATCATTCTAAACCAAATGATATCCAATTCAACAAGAATGTTCATTTCTCATGATTTCATTTCTTTCTTTCTCTCTTCTCAGTCCCAAAGTTCCCTGCTATCACAAGAAACCAAGTCCAAATTTCAAACCCCAAATTTCAAAATCCGAGGGAAATGGCCAAGGCAAATCATAGTTCTTCCAAATAGTTGAAGTGCATCGCCCAAGGACATCTTCACTATGTCATCCAACTAAATATAGAACATGGTATTCTTAACCCGTTCATGTGGCCGATAATTATTCGTAACAGGAAGTGGTTCACTTGTCCCACTCTTCTTAGAATCAGCCACACTCCCACTCGTACTAGGATCAAAGTAATCCTGCAAATAACATCTCGCCCGCGTACAGACAAGATCCGCGTAATACGCCGGAGGACAGACTGAAACGGCTTTAGTCGCTCTACCAAATAAATAGCACATTTTATGCGTCAATTCTTGCAAGATATCTGCGGCACCGGGTCCATTCGCATTACCGGGATACTTTGGGTGGAAAATTTCGTCCCAAACGGTAAAGTAGTGCGCTGGTCGAGCGGTGCCTTGAAGACAGGAGTGAGCTTGTTGGTACCAGTCCCATTGACGACCTTCGGAAATTCCTCTGTCAACGACGGTTCCGGGTTGGGGGTTACTTGATCGTTCTGCTTGGGCGGGATTGGTTGGGTAGAAGCGAGTGTTGTGTCGCTTACCCACGACAATGATGGCCATTCGAGGGAAACCCTTAGCTGTCTGAGTTGCCGGGTACACGATTTTGCAGGCGTTCTTCAAGAGTGGGAGTTCTTTGTCAATGACGAGGTTGTATTGACCTTCACTGACACCATCACGGTAAACGACGATGTTCTCGGGGAAAGCACCCTTGTTATGTGTGGCCCAGAGACGAATGCGAGACTGCAAGAGTCTGTCGAGGTCTCCCACCATTTCATCTCGTCGCTTTTGTACAACGATGTCTGCTGGCCATTGAGCGAGATCCTTGTCCACTGATGCGACGATGCCTGCAACGCTAGGGGCATTATCGGAGGAACCAGGTGATGGGTGAGTGACATCAAGACCGACAAGCATGGTTTTACCATCGCCGAAAAGACCCATATTCTTAAGGCTCTGGTTGGCACCTCCCAACTTTAAGTTGACTTTTAAGCCCACATTGGCACAATATTGATCCAGGCCCCTAGCCATGACCAATTTTTCTGCTTGAACGTTGACATTTCTCACACCGTACATCACGTCACAGACCTGTTTGATGCTGTTGTAGGTCCCGGTATCTGTGTTGGGCATGATACCCAGGATGAGGTCCAAATGACCATATTGGTCCAGTAACTGCTGCACTGCAGCCGCGATATCGCGTTCCGCGGGATACGGCTGCATCGCAATACCCATCTTGGGCGCCTCGACATTGATGCCGAGTTTCCTAAGGTGGCCGGCAAAAGTTATTACATGGGTCATTGCATCCCTTTCCTTCCAGTTGAATCCTCTGCCTCCAATGAAGAGGAATGTCCAATTCTTCAGTGACCCAGGCTTGCAGAATTTAATATCTTGCATGTTCCAAGAGCCCTTGGCTGGCTCAATGGCTTTTTGACCCTGATAGAAGACGGTTGGTGCTGGTAGAACGCGACCCTTGACGGTGATGAGATTCGGGCTAATTCCAACGCCAAATGCCGCCTAGTAGAAAATGTTAATACAATGCGCTCTGTTCGCTTGGAAATAGAAGATAACCTACTAGAGTCTCATTGAGTGGGTCGATTCCTAAAATGCCCACGCCATTGGTGGTGATCGCCTCTGCGTTCTGAGCCGGGCTGCGGCCCCTAACTGCAAAGTCGAGCATGTTCTTTGTTTGCTCAGGCGACAGTTTGGAGTTCACTGGCTGGCCAATAGGGACTTCGCATACCTCGACAGGTAAGTAGTTAGGATCAGTCCGGCTGCCGACATTCACCACGGGGAAATTCTCGTTGACTTTCATGTTGTATGCTATTGGATTGTCTGTCAATGGAAATGATTCTTACCACTCGGGGTTGCGGAACTCACTCTGGGAAAAGTACTGTGCAACTGTTATGTATTTGCCCGCTGGGGCTGGACCGGCTGGAGGTTTCTGGCCTTTCGCCTTCTTGCCTCCGGATTTCGGTGCTGACGGAGTTTGTCCTCTCAAGAAAAATTGTACCTCATAAGGACCAGCACCATCGCGAGGAACCTTTGGCGGATTCTCCGACGATCTACCATCGTCTCTCTTGGCGAGCCCGATGATCGTTTTGACTGGGGGAGCTCGAGCCTTTCCGCTGCTTGATTTTCTCTTGATATGATTCGGCATAATTCGCATGCGCTGTAAGAACTTGCCAAGAAGTAAAATCTTCTTGAAATCTTTGGCGTAGTAATATCCTTTAGAGTTTGTGAAGTCCTGAATGACCTCGGCCAGTGAGCCTGCCTTGTAGCAAGCTGCGTACTTGACCTGGACATTTAGCAGTACCCGAGCGGTGGCAGCACGCACACTGATGAAGAATCCACGAAGTACTTCGAGACCACCTCCGAGGCTTTGAGAATCCAATACATTCTTGGCAGTACCGAAATGCTTATTCGCTCCGACAGAAACAACGTCGGATGAAGTCTTTGGGTGGTGGCCTATGATGATGTTCAAGGCAGTGACCAATTCCGTCTTGGTGGCCAGCAGCGCACCTGCATTGGTAGAGGTAAGGTAGTTGATGAGATCCGCTGAGTCGAGCTTTCGGACACTTGCGCATCGAACCTGATACACCCGGGGGTTCTCAGGGTATTCTTCTTCACCCTCAGACTTGTATCTGACATCCAAGATCTGGTCTTCTTTCAAATTCAGATCCACCGCGGAGACGATAACAGACCTGTAATCAGTCGCGATGTGAGATTTCTGAGCTTGAAAGTGCTCATCAATAAAGCAGGAAATTATCTGGCGGGCTTTTTTCCCAGTTGGGGCCTCACGGCCTTTTTCAGCTGCCACCTCAACGTTGTATCTATGGAGGAGTTTCCCTTTAGCCAGACCCGTCAGCGGCAGATAATTGGCGTAGAGAGTGACCTCTTTGCCTTGAGTGCCGTATCCCGGGCGCAAGGGATATGCTTGTTCCGCTTTCTTAAGACCCACGAGCGATTTAGCCAGAGTATTTTCAGTTTTGACCACTTCGGGATCGGGGAGCGGGATGGATTGATTAGCCCTACAATAATTTCACGGTTAGAATTCCCGCAATTTCAAGTGTCCACAGTTTGGATATATATTTCTAGTCATACCGATACACTGTAGGCGTTTTGTCACGACCACCACCACGACCACGGCCACGATCACCACGGCCACGATCACCACGACCACGATCACCACGACCCCGATCGCCACGACCTCGGTCACCACGGCCACCATAGTCGTCAGATCCTCTGCGGCCTTCGGCTGGACGGAATGGAATATTGATATCGCTGCCACGGCCACGACCTCCACGACCACGATCTCCACGATCTCCGCGGTCCCCACGACCTCTGCCTCGCCCACGATTCTCAGACATGCTCCTAGTATAGATCCACTAATTCGAGAAACCGAAAGCGATTGAGGAGGAAGCAGAGTCAGGAGATGGACGTGATGGCTTTATGGGCGATCAAAGGCTATTTGTCGAATGGATCATACTGTAGAAAGGACTTGAAGGTGGGGATTGGGTATGGGGTGGTTGGTTTCTTTGTTTTTGTTTGCGTTTGTATTTTGTGGGCACCAACTAGGATTGTGAGCGAGATGGTTGGTTGTTATATTTCTTCGTATGTATTGTATTTCTTTGTATTGTATTTCTTTTGTCAGATTGGGGACATGATGTGTTGGTCGATACTGGCCACTGCCTGACTGCAGTGAATTGGCGAAGACATCGTCGTCGTACGGGGAGAACCGTTGCGGTGTGACGTCAAAAAGTGATGAGTAAGAGACTCCATATTGTATGTATATACAGCATTGGGATAGTTCGCAAGAGATCAAGGACAGGGTATGGTATGGTGCAGTGCGAATATAGTTAAATGAGGTTGCTTTCACTGTTATGTACAAGTAAGATATCTCAGGATGATACCCTGGCATTCTTTGAGTGTCCCAGCGAATAAATGTTGGCTAGCAGCGGCCAACAGCCTGCTGCAGCGTGTACGAGGTAAGTTGTTGGCGATGACTCACGGATACGAGAATCAATCCATGAATGCTGGTATTAACTAACACGGATATAATATACCATTCATCGATGCAAGGATCAATTGTATATTTTGTAACTAGTAATTAGCTAATTAGTTTTTGACTAACTGTAAGGTACAGTATAACAAAAGTATAGTTACAATTGACCCTACAATGTCAGCTAGGGTAGCTGACTAGCTATATGCTGATAAGATCACCTGATCTCTGGCGATAAGCCCAAAACGGAGATAACGGATTAATCAGCTGAAAGTGGAAAGTCTACATGAAACTCTCTCCTTGACTTCTCCTCTTGTCAAGTCTATCATCCCCTTATTTGCAGGGTCGGTAAGAGCTTTCTCTGTTACTTCATTTTTGACATCTGGTGGTGAGCCTTGTTAGTTTGGCCCCCAAAGCCTAGCTGATTATCCAACTGGTCCCATCTGCCAGCACCGTCATATCACGCCCCCCACCTTACGCCAAAGCTTCAGCACATGCTGCCTGCGCATTCGACTTAGAAATCTCTGCACGGAACCCTTTGTCGCATATGCGAGACGGAATTTAGCAGAGCTTCGCGACTTTTATTAAACCATCGATCGCATCAACTGCGCCTTCGAAAGAGCCAGGTTTCCCAAAAATCATCCTTCTCCCTCTTCGGTCAAGTGGTTCCCGTGGCGCAACGCTTGCGCATACTATCAGTGGTCAGGGGCGAGGAAAAACCATCGCTTCCTGAGCACATTTCGAAAGGTGACCCTAATTTGGAGATTTGCACAGTAGCGTGCAAATCGAATTTGGCTTCGCAGCAATTCATCCCCGCGACCCTGAGTTGTTCAGGCCGAAACTCTTGATTGTTTGAGAAGTCGCTGCGCAACTTACATTGTGCAAAAGACTCGCTTCTCTTTACAAATCTACAGTCTTACACCCCGCTCAACTGGGATTTAACACCCAGTGAATCACCAGTCTTCCACCAGCGCCACACAAAAGGGCATAAAAATCCAACATCTAACACCCAACACCCCCGCCTGCGCCCCTCATCATGACACCCACACCGCCATCTACAACTTCCTCCAGCGGCCACTCGCCTGAATTCAGAGTCATTAGAAAAAGGAATCGAGTTCCGCTCTCGTGTGCGCCCTGTCGTCACAGGAAGTATGGTCCCGAACACCCTTACTCTCCCACTAAGCTTAACTGACCAAACGCCCCTAGGCTGAAATGTAACCGTTCCCACCCGTGTGAAAATTGCGTCAAACGGGGCGATGGCCCGTCTTGTACCTATGCGCAAGCTGGTACCCGAAAGAAGAACTCGCCTCAACAGACCTCTCCGACATCGCCAGATGATATGCAGAATCGAATCGATCGGTTGGAAGGGTTGGTTCTCTCATTGATGACGAATGGAAATCAGTCGGCCGGTCCGGCCGCTGCTTTGGCTGCTATCTCAGGAGAGAGTACGAATGGATCGACGGGGTTATCGAATGAGATTGAGCTGGATGATGACGAAGGACCGGAGAGTGACACCGACCAGGTCACTAAGTCTTTTGGTATTATGAAAGTCGACAATAATAAGTCTTACTATATCAGTGAAGCTCATTGGGCATCTGTCTTGAATGATGTGAGTGAGCTTGGTTCAAGATCCCTGGTTCAGATGGAAATGAGTGACTAACACAATTCAATTAGATTTCTGAGGTCCGGCAGTTCTTCACCACGCATAAAAAACAGTTTGAGGAGCAAGCGGAAAAGGTCAAGGCCACACGCCCTCAGACTGATGTTCCAGAATCAACGTTACTCTTTGGAGCGATGAAACCATTGAGTCGGCCTGAAATTATGGCCACTTTACCTTCGAAGTACACGGCAGATCTGCTTGTTGCTCGTTACTTCAATACCTACGACCCGGCGACCCACATCCTCCACGGGCCAACATTTCAAGCGCAATATAACAAACATTGGGAAGACCCGTCACAGACAGAAATTGTATGGATCGCTATGTTATTTGCCATGATGAGACTCGCAATGCTCTCATTCTTCCGCGAGGGTGACGAGCCCCCAGAGTTTAGGGGCAAGGCGATGGATATGGCCGGCTCTTTTCGAAACTCTGTTGCCCAATGTTTAACCCTGGCGGACTACACCAAGGCACACCCGTTTCTTATCGAGTCGCTGGTGTTCCATCTCCATGCTGATTATTCTCAGACATGGGAAGCTGATATCTCAGTTTGGGTACTGACAGGCGTCATTACTCGTCTAGCAATGCGCATGGGATATCACCGCGACTCGAAGATGTTCCCCAACATCACTCCTTTCCAGGGCGAGATCAGGCGACGCGTCTGGTCTTTCGTGGCGACTGCAGACTTGCTCTTCTCATTCCAAGTAGGTATGCCGAGTATGCTCCGTTCTGTAGATATGGACACCGACCTGCCTCGCAACCTCTATGATGATGACTTTGATGATACTTGCCAAGAGCTTCCACCATCTCGTTCGTTGAGCGAGCCAACACCGATCTCTTACTTAATTTGTAAGTCTCGGTTGGTGTACGCTTTTGGACGAGTCATGGAGCAAGCGTCCTCGCTCTCCTCAGTCCCATACGACAAGGTAATGGAGCTTGATGCGGATCTGCGTCGCGCGAAAGAATTGATACCCGATCACTTGCAAATCCGGTCAATGGAGGAGTGCGTACTAGACTCGGCCAACCTCATCAGTTCAAGATTCTCTGTGAGTATTCTTTTCCCACAGGATTGAAATGGCCCGAATACTAACTCAAGGGATCAGGTTGTAAGTATCTTCCATAAAGCACAATGTGTGCTGCACCGGCCTTATCTAGTCCGTGCCCGGGATAATCCCCGATTCACATACTCTCGACGTACATGTATCGACTCCGCAATGGAGTTGCTCGAATTCCATGCAATCTTGCATACAGAGGCTCATGACGGAGGATTACGCGGTCGTTGCTCAGCAATAACTGCTATAAATGCGGCCGACTTCTTACTGGCTGCAACGATCGTCAGTCTTGACCTGTATCACGGTTATCTACTTCAGGCTTCCGGCCGCCCATCTGGCGATACGTACATTTGGGGACGGGAACGCCGAGATGAGATGGTAGCTGCACTCCAGCGATCGAAAGACATTTGGGATGAGATGCGTGATAAGAGCATGGAAGCTTTCAAAGCAAGCAGCATACTCGGTGTCATGCTCACCAAAATGCAAAGCGCGATCCCAGGTTCTGAAACCGGGACTGGAAATGTCCCGTTCGAGCCACAGGATGAGAAGCAGAATGCTGCCATGACACTTGGTCTTTTGAGTAGTGGAATGAGTCCTTTGAATCCGGGCCCGACTCCCTACTCTGATCCTATGTTCAAGATGGCCGATTCACCTTTGCCAGCTATGGCTTCTGGCGAGGTACCGGGCCCTGCTTCTCCATTTAGCAGCATGTTTGGTCAGATGCCAGACATGCAGGTAAACCTTGACTGGGTAAGTCATGCAACCGAGAGCAAGTAAAATGGGTAGAATATGATTCTAATAAAATTATCAGGATGCATGGGATACATATCTTCAAAACCCAGGCTTTGATACAACGAACTCATTCTGGCCAATGATGGATCCAACTCGTCAAGCAACGACACCTAATCTTGGCGGCTTCCCACAGCAACAACCGCAACAACAACAACAACCACCTATCCAAAATCCTCTCAGTAATACCTCTCGAGCTCCATCAATGTCGAACAATGTCCCTAACGGCCAGCGCGCACCGAGCATCTTCAGCCCCAACACCAACAGCTCTGAAAGCGGAAGCGGCTCAATACCTGGATTCACACCCACTTCTCAATCAACGAGTACATCGAGCAGAAACCAAGGATCAGTATGATTTCGGAGTCCATTTCCGGGATGGATAGCTTTGATTTGGTATGAGATTGATGATAATGTCTTTTATTCCCTGCTTTTCCACTTTATACTCCGTGCCTTTGTTCTACTTCTTTTTGTGATTCCCATTGCCCTGTGATTTATTTGATTGAATCGAGTTTATTCGGGTGTCGGATGGATAGAGGCTATTGATACAATTTGCTTCAGGCGATTTGATATATGGGTATGGGATGAATTGGTGAATAGCCCTGGTGGATATTGGACTGCGATAAAAGCTTGGCGTTGATCGTTTGTTTGGATTGGCGATTTGTGTGTTTTTTTGTATCATATTATACTTCGTATATAGTTGGGATATACAATCTAACTCCTCTCTACCAGTACTTGGTATAGGTATCACCATGTAGTTAGTTAGTTACTACCCGGGATGGACCCCCAGAGTTTCATGCGTTCAGACTGTTCGAGTTTCTTGACTTTAAATCTTGGAATACCCGGATATAATTTACCAGTCAAAGCATTTGCTTTGACTCTATTTCAATACCCTACTAAAAACATAATCGATTTTACAGTCTAATTGATCACTTTAAAGCGGTGAGTACCTCAGCCTACCCGAATGGGAATGGGTGTTATCGGATACCACGTGACCTTATCGAAACTTTTGCGCCAGGTTGAACTTCGTCAACTTTAGGAAGGTTTGCACTTCGACGTTGAATTTTTGCAGTCTAGGATCTCTCAATAACCTTTCATCAGTGATCAAAAGCAAGGCAATCCTATAGCTGTGGAGAAAGATGTATGTATCCCCCGGAATATCCACAAACGCCATCCAGCCTTTCCCAAGGATCTCTTCGAATGAAATACTCATGCGCTTAACAGGCATTGCCTCCGCCTGGCCAGCTCGAGGCTGCTAAGCCATTCGCCCATAATTTTCGTCCTCAAACCATCTCGTGTCAATAATATTATCCCAACTCCTAGTATATCCCGATCACTCTCAGCCCACCAATCCCGATGGAATTCGTCGAATGAATCGCCCACAACACCTATACAAAATGTGAAGGATGTCCAGCGTGAAGAGTCCAAATCGGACGTTGAATCACAGCCCACTCCGTCAGAGAATGAAGAAACATCAGTTCCGCATAGAATGACCGAAACGGAAGCCATTCAGAAAGCGTATATTCCACCAGGAAAGCGCGAAATGCGCATGCATACACTGAATGCACAAATGCAGGAACAATCTGGGAACTATGGGCCACGAGAGTCGGATACGATTTATGTGGGGAATCTCTTCTATGATGTTGAAGCGGAGGATTTGCGGACTAGGATGGAGCAATTCGGGACGGTTGTTCGGGCATTCGTTGTTCATGATAATCGGGGTTTAAGTAAAGGGTGAGTACTGCTCTATCGCGTTGGCTTGCACTTCGGATCTATGCTGTGCGAAGTTGTTCGGCCGGGACCATTTGCTTGCTGCAATGGTCGGAAAATACTCTTGAAAGAAGTCAAACTAACACAATATGCTACACAGCTTCGGCTACGTTCAATTTAACACTACCGAAGAAGCCCGCTACGCCATTGAGAATATGCATCTTCAAGTCTTCGAAGGACGTCAGGTTGTCGTGCAATTCTCGCATAGTCAACTTCGTCGTGATATCTCCTTAAACCCACCTTCAAATACGTTATTCATCGGAAACGTCCCTTACGAATTAACGGACCGCGATATCCAGACTCTCTTTGCGGATATAAAGAATGTTGTTGATATTCGGTTCTCCGTTGATCGACGATCTGGCGCACCGCGTGGATTCTGTCATGCAGAGTTCTTAGGCGTTGAAGCTGCTATGCAAGCCAGAGAGAAGTTGCTTTTGAAAGAACCTTATGGACGAAAGTTGAAGGTTGAGTTTGCGACTCGAAAGAAGGTCTCATTCATGGCTGGGGAAAATGTTAAGGCGCAGGAGCGACGGGAATGGGAGAGACAACAGTATGAAGAGAATGAGTAATGTGGGAAGTGATTTAGGCTTTTCCCTTTCAGTGCTGAATGTCGGGGGAGTGTAAATTATCTGAGGCTAATTTCTGTATCATACTGTACCATTATTGCATATATCAAGGTGTTTCCCAATGGCTATTACTATTATCAATATCCTATCTCTCCTCCGCGGACTGCACCACGTGACCACGGGGAACCTCGGCTGACGGAAAAGCGCATTAGTGAGCGGCGAACCCCACCGTCGATTATCCGGGGCTTCTCCTCTTCCACTCGCATGTGCTCTGTTTCTTCTCCGAGCCGTGTGTTTGGACTTTTGGAATTCAACTTTTATAACTCTTAACCCTCATTTTCATATCTCATACCCACCATGTCTTTCCTCGGTGGTGCGGAATGCTCCACGGCGGGAAACCCTCTGACACAATTCACCAAGCACGTCCAAGATGACAAGTCCCTCCAACGAGACCGACTGGTCGGTCATGGGCCTGGCATGCAAGAAAGTATGCGGTCACGGGGGATGATGGGCGGCCAGGATCAGGTCAGTCCCAATTCTATCGGAAACAATGCAAGGCGGATGCAGTAGAGAGCATCTTACCTTGCTGGCAAAGATTGAAAGCTAACCTAAGGCCTCAACATGGGCCCCTCTGTTATAGATGATGGATGACTTTATGCAACAGCCCGGACAACAAATAAACGGACCTTCTCCCCAGCCATTTGCCATGGAACATATGCGCCGCGAGCTGGAGAATTTCCAGACCGCTCCCCCGCGTACGGGGTCACCCGGCTGGGCCGCGGAATTCGATCCCGGCGAGCAAGCCCGTATGGAAGCTGCTTTCCCCGGACAACAGATGAACAACGCTTCGGGGTTTACGCCCGCTGAGTTCGCGCGTTTTCAGCAGCAGAGTCGTATGGGTATGCCGCAGACCTCCAGTCCTGCCACTTCCACCGCCACACCCCCGCTCATGGCGGGGTATCAACGACCTATGGGGATGGGTGGAGGATATATGGGAGGTATGGGCATGGGAATGGGGATGCGACCCATGATGCAGTCGCCGATGATGCAACAGCCTATGGAAGGCCAGACTCAGGATAAGGGCAAGGGCCGGATGGTCGAGCTCGATGATGAGAATTGGGAAGCGCAATTTGCGGAGATGGAGACGGCTGGTAATGAGACACGGACGGATGATCAAGCGAATGCCGCTATGGAGGCGGAGTTGAATGAGCTGGACAGGTCAGTGCCCTCCAATGATGCCTTTGAGTCTGTTTGGCAACGAATTCAAACTGAGACCGCTGCGAGCAGAAAACTGGCCGAGCAAGATGATTTTGAAGTCACTGAGGACGTGCATGTCGGGGATCTAGGTGATTGGGAGGGATTCGATACTCTGAATTCCCGGTTCCGTGACCCTCAACTTGGTGATTATATGTTTGAAGAGGATAATGTGTATCAGTCAGTCAACAATCCTTTCGAAGAAGGTGTCAAGATCATGCGCGAGGGTGGCAATCTGTCTCTTGCGGCTTTGGCCTTCGAGGCTGCCGTTCAGAAAGATCCGCAGCATGTGCAGGCTTGGACGATGCTGGGTTCCGCTCAAGCTCAGAATGAGAAGGAGTTGCCGGCCATTCGTGCTTTAGAGCAAGCGTTGAAGATCGAACCTGGTAACCTAGATGCCCTAATGGGTCTTGCAGTTTCATACACGAACGAGGGATATGATTCTACTGCTTACCGCACCCTCGAACGCTGGCTCTCAAACAAGTATCCTTCCATCATCAACCCAAGCGAGGTTTCTGGTGATGCCGACCTGGGCTTCACAGATCGTCAACTTTTGCATGACCGCGTCACAGAACTCTTCATTCAAGCCGCACAGCTCTCCCCATCTGGAGCACAGATGGACCCAGATGTGCAGGTTGGTCTAGGTGTTCTCTTCTACTGCGCCGAAGAATATGAAAAGGCTGTGGATTGTTTCTCTGCTGCTCTGGCCTCTACCGAATCCGGCAGTACCAACCAGCGTGAACAACTGCATCTCCTTTGGAACCGTCTCGGAGCCACATTGGCCAACTCCGGTCGATCGGAAGAGGCTATTGAGGCATACGAGCAAGCCTTGAACATCAACCCCAACTTCGTGCGCGCACGCTATAACCTCGGTGTCTCATGTATTAATATTGGCTGCTACCCTGAAGCTGCACAACATCTTCTTGGCTCTCTGTCCATGCACCGTGTAGTCGAACAGGAAGGTCGTGAACGTGCCCGTGAAATCATTGGTGGCGGAAGTCCCGATGGTCTAGATGACGAGCGTCTGGAAAGGATGTTGCACATCAGCCAGAACCAAAGCACTAACCTCTACGATACCCTCCGCCGAGTCTTCAGCCAGATGGGTCGTCGTGACTTGGCGGACCAGGTTGTCGCCGGTATGGACGTGAATGTCTTCCGCAAGGAATTTGAATTCTAGTAATATTCCCCCGGTATGGAATTGCATGTTGGATTTTCTTTACAAGGATGTTTTGTCATTTTTCTCTTTGGTTTTTGTGTCTTATTTTTATTGTCGGAATGCCAGCAGGGTCTGGCTGCATTTTTGATATCTACCCTAAAGGGTCTCACTGAAATTTTTCGAGTTGATGAAAGCTCGAATAGAAATCGAATGATGAATCTGCATATTATATAGATCACCTAAATTACCTACTATATCTCATTCTGCCATTTAGATGCCTAGATAACCGGGTGGAATGGTGTCTTGTTCATCAATTCATCGACGACCTTCCCAACAGCCACTGCTTTCTCCTCGCCAAATCGTCCTCCAACGATTTGCACGCAAATAGGCATACCATGTACCAGCTCAATATCATCTGAAAGAACCAGTTAGTACAGTATCAAGCTCAACAATCCCGAATGAAATACCCACACTGCTCATGATTAAACTCATCAGACTCATTTCTCACAACATGAGCCTCCCACTCCTCATCACCCCCATCAAGCTCTCTATCAGCCCTACCAATAGGAACAGTCACGCCAGCATAATCTAAAAGATTCCACATAGCCGTATATCCCACCCACTGACTACTCTTAACCCATGTCTTAGGTTTATAACCAACCCAAGGTAACACCGGCATGAGAAGGGCATCAATACCAGTTCCAACCCACTGAGAAAGCATTCGAGATTGAAGCTCATTCTTCTCTCTTTCAACCTCCTCCCTCTCCTCCAATGATAAAGTATCTTTCTCTACTCCCACGAGCATCCCTTCAATAAGAGGTTCGTCAATTATAGCGCAAAGTTTCCGACAATGTGCGCCACCATCACCGAGAATGGCTTTTGTCCAGAGATTCGTTGCTGGTGTATGAAGACTTGTATCCCATTCAATTACTATTAGTGAGATAGTCAGTTGAAGTCGGATTTCTAAGCGTTCTCAACATATCTGGTTTTCAAAGGACGTACCTTCATGTCCGGCATCTCGCAATGCCTGGACAGTTTCCCGCATAGCGCGTGCAATTGGAGGCTGTGGTTTAACGACGCCGTCATCGAATACAACGCCTAGTTTTAATTTACGCTCTTTTGATGGTGACGCGAGATCTTTGCGCCAGGGTATTGGGATAGCTGCTGGGTCTAGATTCCAGGGTTCGCTGGCTAGGAGTCTTTCCATGAAATATTCTGATGTTGCCAATGAGGTGGACATCGGTCCTGCTACTGGTGGAACGAGGTAATGTTGATGCAAGCTGATTCAAGTAGTTAGAATAAAAGCAATAATCATTTCTTCCCTTCTTCGGCGATAGGGATATTATTGTTCATGAGGTGGAGGAACTTACAAGGAACAATCCCATGGTACACGTCCTGTTGTAGGACAGATGGAATATAGACCTTGTAGATCTGAAGGTACTCGAATTGAGCCACCAATATCCGTACCGATTCCTAGAACACTCGCGCAAGAACCGAGTAGAGCTCCCTCGCCTCCGGAACTCCCACCTGAGATGAGAGCATTGTTTAAGGCATTGACGGATTGTCCGAAGACGTGATTGTACGAGTCGGCCATCTGGGGTATTGTTTTTAGATTGGAAATAAGACGTAAAAGTAGAAGATTGATACACTTACCATCAGTGATTGTGGAATGTTGGTTTTGACGTACATCACAGCTCCCATAGCTTCGAGAAGCTGAACGATAGAACTGGACTTTCGTGCGGGTTTACCGATGAGACCAACCCAGCCTGTACTTCTCGTTTCAGTCATTAATCCAAAAAATATAATATATGAAGAGAAGATGAAAGAAAGCTTAAACAAATGGCTTGGACTATAAAACTTACCAACTGTACTATCAACCCCTTGAACATCAAACCGATCCTTAACAGAAACCGGAATCCCATGTAACGGCCCAACAACCTTCCCCGTCCTCTCAAGATGTTGATCCAACGCCCTCGCATCGGCAAGTGCTTTATCAAAGAAGATCTCCGTCAAGCATTTAGTGACCTGCTGCGCGATAGCGGCCCGTTTACAAAATGCCGTCGTGAGCTGCTCACTACTCACACGACGGGAAGTAATGAGCGAAACTAAGTCGCGAATATCGGTTGTTTCGGTCCATGCTATTTCATCGGGTGTGAGAATTCCACTTGATTGAATGATTTGTATACTTGAAACTGGAGGGTCGTTTAACACTTTCTCTGAGAGTTGCCAGGTAGACGGGATCGAATTGAGTTGAGTGTTGCGTTTGGCTAGGATGGTTTGTTTCCAGTGCGGGTCTGTAGGGGTGGTCATGTTGATTTATTTTAGAGTTTAGTTATTATACCTAGAGAAAGGATGTGTCGAATTTGATCTGAAATTGTGTGAGGGTGAATGTTTGAAGATGTGAAGGGTCTAGACTTGGCAAAGTAAACCCCTCTTGAAAGAATATCCTCGGGATTGAAACTGACGTGAGGGGTTCAAAGTTACACCAGGAGGAGAGATACTCATCTTACTAGTCCTAGTATGAGTCTAGTAACCGGGGGTGATGCGGAGATGGGGGGTATTTCATGAGTTAGTTATCTTAATGGGATTGTTTGATATTGACTTCTCTTGGTGTCGAAGCATCATTTGCCATGGACTTTGATACAGCTAGAACATGCCTTGGAGTTGTCCTTTGCGCGATACAGTATTTATTTCATATACCTTGGGGTCCCCGAAGATAATAATTTGATAGCCAACTTTCGAAACAGCTAGTACTTATCATAGTAGATTCGTATATGATTCAAGTTAGCACCATGATGGAACTTGAACTTGAGTAAAGATCATATACCAGTGTTAGAACCTGGCCTCAATCTTCTCATAGAACTTCTAGCCTTTAACAGCAGCAACAGTAGTAGTATGATATCAATATTGCATTATGACATAGAATTCCTCGAGATTAAACATCTCTCAACCCCTGAAACCGAGAATCTTCAACATCACACTCAAGATTCTCCTTCGTCACCAACTTCTTATATTCCCTTTCACCATAACTTCCCGATCGAGGCAGCTCATTAAGTTCTCTCATACCAAATTTCGCCCCATGCCCAAGCAATAATTTAACGATTGTACCAGCCTGTCTGTCTTCACCGCGTCCCCTCTTCTGATATTTTACATGTAAAGCGTAGACTAGTGGTCTGACCCCTCGACTATCGGCTGTATTCACATCGGCGCCTTTTTCGATGAGATAGCGGACCTCATCCCATTTATGAGCCGCGGCTGCAGATGCAAGTCGAGCATTTCGTTTTTGTGATCGCGATCTATGGGGGGGATCTTGTATCGGGGGATCTTGTATCGGGGGATCTCGTGTCGGAGGCTCATTGGGGGTGTTTTCTTCTTTGGTTTATTAGTTTACCGGCCATTGTCCTCGCATGGAGTAGAGAACTATGGGAAGTATAAGGCATACCTGGTGGAGGGATAGGAGCTCGTTCAGCATTCTCCACGGGAATTTCCTGCCCGGCCTCATCTTGAACTTGGACTGTTGGAATCGCGTCATCTGCAATCATAGTTTGCTGACTAGAATAATCAACACTAGAGTTATTAGCTGGGTATTAATCAACAGGGCCAACAAGAACGAGTATCGAATCAACACATACCCATGAAGCATCCTCTGCACAGAAACAAGTTTCTCCCTACAAACCTCCAACCTCCTCCTCTCAAACCCAATATCCTCACTCACAAATCCAAATTTAGTCTTAAATCCAGGACTAGAAGATCGTAGACTTGAATATCGTCGTAGAAATTCATGAACTCTTTCCAAAATCGCATCACATTCAATTAATAACCCTCTAATCCCGGGGATTCGCTGTCCGGCCCTTTTGTAGCTTTTGTATTGCTCGTTTACATTTACTGCTATGTCGTAGCAGGATTGATAATTTGCGTTTAGGTCTCGGTATATTTTGACTGAGTCTGGGTATGTGTCTCGTATACGGTTTATGACTGTTTTTAGGCCGGTTGGATTTGGGGTTGGTGTTGTGGTTGTTTGGATGGGGGGTGGCATTGGAATTTCCAGATGAATTTTTTAAAAGTTTGGTGATATTTTGAAGTTGATTGATGTTAGTGAGAAACCGCTGGCGATTGTACTCTATTGGATTTAAGGTGGGATGTTGGACTGTTTTATACTTCGTAGAGAGATGGGAGAATGTCAGACGCACGGATCTGACGGAGGTGCGTTGGTCGTGCAGATGACGAACCATCGATTAAGGAATTTCAGGCTGGATTCTCAGTGGTCAGAGAGCCTCAACGGGGCGATACTAAGATGACAGGGGTGAGATAAACTGCCTAGCCTAGTTGTATAGGTTTACAATAGGATGTTCTGGGGTAGATGGCCTTCGTCCACGTAAGTTTTACTCTAACAGTACTAGCCCTAATAAAAAGTATACACCAGCGCTACTAGCACCAGCAGAAGTTCAAGCTGACATTGAAAAGAGATATTTGATGGTCCTATAAATCTCGACCCTAGGCTAATATACATCATGTTCTAACCCCACTATATCTACACTGTCATCAACATGTTGGCGTTCTTGTACCAGAACAGCAACGGATTCTCGCCATTCCTCGTCTCAGTATCCTCAATGTACGCCCAGCGATTCATGAAATCCTCATGAGACGTAACTTGAGTCAACTTGCCAGTCACAGCTCGATAAACATCTTCGAACACGTTGAAATCGGTTGGGAAGAAGATATCGAAGTAACCTTGGTGGACCTGTAAACGGTACATTAGAATCAAATCAAGCTTCGACTTATTTCCAAGGTCTTTGCAGGGGTAAGACTCACAAATGGTGTCGACACAGTCACAGTCTTTCGCTTGTATCGAGTTTGGACAACGGGCGCATTAATGCCAGGCACTGCATCGGGCAGAACATTGAAGTCACTTGCCACAAGTCGATGGGCAGGGAAATACTGATTCAGAACATCGAAGAATTCCATCATCCGCGTGGGAATATACTCGGGGAGTGTATAGTCTCCGCGGAAAGGCGACATGGCACGCAAACCTCGGAGATATGGATGGCCAAGCGGGCTTGGAAAAGGACGGCGAGCTGCAGCTTGACGAACGCGAAGGAATCGAGCTGCGACTGGGTCTAGCTTGGTATTGTAGTATTCGTGAAATTCACCATCAGCATCGATGAGAACTCCGCCTTGCTGCGGAAGTCCGGTTCGCCAGTCATAGCGAATAGTATCATGGGAGAAGTTGTCAAAAACTTCTAGGGCGAGGAAGAAACACGGAGAATGAACGTATGTGTCCCAGTCGAAGATGGACTTGTTCACGATCTCCACGCGATCCCGATGACCTGCTGTCTCAAGCGTATCCATCAAGTTCTTCATTTGAATGTCTGCAAGTGATGAGGAGATTTCGATGATCTTGTATTTCGTCCGTTGGTAGACCTCATAATCCGTGTCGCGGATGAAGTTTAAAATGTTCAACATCATTGTACCGTTACCAGCTCCCATTTCGTAGATGATCAAGTCATGGTATGGGTAGAGGGTGAGCTTGTAGTTGGAGACGAGGTATCGTGCGATAGATTCACCATAATAAGGTCGGAAGAGCTCTGTCGGAGTATGCCACAGTTGTCTTGATTCATCTGGCTGGATCTCATCCAGTTTATCCTCGAACTCGATATATCGCTCACCCAGAAGAGACTGGAAGGCCGGTCCGTCTTCGATATTATTGAAGTCGAATGGTTCGCCGGGGGTAAAGATAGTTGCATGTTTGGAGAAGTATCCATAATGAGGATTATATAAACTGTCTGCGAGCATCAAAGTCAGCTAAAGGACCAAAGCGAAAACATTGCATATCGCGCCATCCTTCGCAATCTTTTGATGGAGAACGGGGCTGTTCCCGACGTACCATCAATGAACTCGCGCGTCAACATTTTAACCTGCTTCGGCCGTTGCCGACGGCTGCGCAACTCATTTGCCGTAACCTGCGGATATGTACGGTATTCCTGGCTAATATCCTTAGGATAGTCACCGCGTTTCGTCCACATCGTCCCAGCATCTTGAACCTTGCGCTTCGCAGCACTGCGCCGAGTGAAAAAGGTACGCGATTGTGTTTGTCTGGAGAAGGTGGAAGGGGAATGCCGTAATGAGTGGCAAGCGGGATGACGAAAGAGCTGTCGAAACAACTGGTTGAGGACTGGCGAGTCCATTATTGCGTGGAATTGAGAGCTTCCTAGTTGAAGTTGAAGTTAGAACGTTTTGGAGCTTTCTTTTTCGCGGAGAATGGCGGCCTCAGGCAGAAGGCACGTGCCGGTCAGGTGGAAACCGGCGATTTGCTGTGATTTCTTGTATTTTCGGAAGAATTCATTATATAAATGTTATACTTAAATAATTCAATTTGAACATTCTCACTCACTGGCTCTCTCAAAGTGTTGATTGCATTTTCCATCTGTCTTTTATTAAATTGCTGTCTAGTATAAGTCAAAGCACGCAAGTGGTCCGAGCGTCGATATCAAACTGCGCAAGACTTCATCACGGCAGACTTCAAGACTGCAACAAAGGAAGATGCCGGACCATTCGGCTGTATACATTGGCACGGCATTTATTGCCGGTGTCAGTCTGGCTTTAATAGCCAAAGAGGCTCTCAGAACTCAGCGCCGCGAAGATCCGGCACCTTCAAGTTCCAAATCGCAACCAGGCCTCGTTGCGCGGCCAGGACCCCCGGCTATTGTTGAAGGGATTGAAGGGTGTATAGGGAACACGCCACTCTTTAGAATCAAGTCGCTTTCCGAGGAGACGGGATGTGAAATTCTAGGCAAGGCTGAGGTATGTAAAGTCGTCTATCCGGATCCATAGTAAAGACACGAGCTAATTTCACACAATACAGTTCCTAAATGGTGCCGGTCAGAGTTCAAAAGACCGCGTAGCTTTGAGTATGATTGAAATCGTACGTTCAATATTTTGAACTCCCTGCTCGTAAAATCCGAGTCAAGACGGAGGCATTATGCATATTACGTGAATAGATTCTAACTCTACTAAACCAGGCACAAGAACAAGGTATTCTAACGCCGCATTCCGGCGATACAATTTACGAAGGTACATCGGGATCCACGGGAATATCACTAGCAACTCTCGCCCGAGCAAAAGGCTACCTAGCACACATTTGCATGCCATCCGATCAAGCAATCGAGAAATCAAACCTTCTCCTCAAACTCGGCGCAATAGTCGACAGAGTCCCTCCAGCACCCATCGTGGAGAAAGACAACTTCGTCAATCGTGCACGATTCCTCGCACAAGAACATACGGCCTCCAGTTCAAACAGGGAGAAATCTGGACGTGGTTTTTTCGCAGATCAATTCGAAAATGAAGCGAACTGGCGCGCTCACTATGGGGGTAGTGGTCCGGAAATCTATGCACAGTGTGAAGGCCGAATTGACGCCTTTGTCGCTGGTGCAGGAACGGGCGGGACTATCTCTGGTATTGCGCGATATTTGAAGCCGCTTCTTCCTAATATCAGCATTGTGTTGGCTGATCCTCAGGGGAGTGGGCTTTTTAATCGAGTGCGGTATGGCGTGATGTTTGATTTGAGGGAGAGGGAGGGTACGAGGCGACGACCTCAGGTTGATACTATTGTTGAAGGGATTGGAATTAATCGGGTGACGGCGAATTTTGAGGCTGGGAAGGAACTTGTTGATGATGCTGTTAGGGTTACGGATGCGCAGGCCTTGGCTATGGCGAGGTGGTTGGTTGAGAAGGATGGGATTTTCATTGGGAGTAGTAGTGCTGTGAACTGTGAGTTGTATTTCGGATCACCTATGCTTGCTATTTGCTTGTTTGCTGATTGATTTTAGGTATTGCGGCAGTCAAGACGGCTCAAAAGTTAGGCCCTGGCCATCGAATTGTCACGGTCTTGTCTGATTCTGGCTCAAGGCATTTGTCTCGATTTTGGGCAAAAGCGGGAGATGTTGGTGGTGCAGTTGATACGAAGCTTGAAAATGTTCTTAATGCTCGAGATGAAGATTTTGCGTAAACCCATCAATATTATGGGGTATGCAAAGTGGTTTGTGGGTTTCATTTGTTCTATCGGTAGTCTAACATTCTGCGGGCTCGCCTTGAATCTCGAGATCCCGGCATTGTCCATGTGATATCTATGAGATCCCGATCTTTAGTATTAGGGGTATGGAAAAGAAGCATCCTGCGGTGCTGGGGAGTTGAAGGTAATTCCGCGACTTTTTGCTCTTCCTGGTCATTTGGTGCTTCGGTGTCCGCTACACCCTCTGCATCAACAATGGGTGTAGGGGCATCCTCCACATCCTTTTCATCGTCGCTGTGCGGAGGGGCATCCTCCACGTTCTTTTCGTCATCATTGTGCGGAGGGGCATCCTCCACGTCCTCTTCATCATCATCGGGCGTAGGGGCATCCTCCACATCCTCTTCATCACTAATCAGGTAGACAGTTGGTGTCTGGCTAACCGAGGGCGTGTTGGGGTGCGTTACAGGCGACATCGGGGTATCGACCTCATTCTTGGACTCGTTGATTTGACTTCGTGGGCTACTGTCCAGGCCTTCTGAGCTATGAAGAGTATTGTCGGAGCGAAGGGTATTGTTCCCCTCGCCATACCAGACCTCATCCCCAGCCCAAAGGCGCAGTAGTTCAAACTCAATCGCGGCCTTGGACCGATTGGGCAGCTCGTGTTGTATGTCCTCCCAAGAGAGACCCGCCCGGTGCTGGAGTTGATCGAGGATGTCAAGTTCATTTTGTGACCATGGAGAGTGGAGTTTTGGTGGGTTAGCACGAGGCTTTGTCCAATGGAAATGACGCCAATAATTGAAGAAATTTGGCGATCTCCCAGGCAAAAAAGGAAGAATCTTCTTCCAAATATTTCCCTCCACGTAGCGCATACGGACTATAATTCTTGTTTCATCTGGCGATACTCGCCTGCAACGTGGGGGTGATGATGATGATGATAACTCCACCGAGGGAAGGGGTACAGATGGAGATACTGGGATAGGGCTTGATGCAGGCGCGGCAGCCTGCATCGCAGGGAGATGTGCAGAAACATCGCATGATGAATCGATAGGGTTTGCCACTGTTTCCTGTGTCTCGCCTCGTTCCACGTGGCTTTGCTCCGTGAAATCTGTATTTGAGGTTGTAGCTGTAGCTGTAGTTGTGATTTTAGCCGATTGGTCCCCGGGAGAGGTGGATTCGGTAGGTCTAGACAATCCACGATCCCCTTGAAACCGACTGTGCAGGTCAGAATCTGTCTGTGTCGTCATGCGCATTCGTTTCCCACGAATTTTCTGTTTTCTAGAAGGTGTGGGCGATGGCTCGTACTCCTGTAGTGGATCATCCGATTCATCACCTTCAGCGATGTCCGCAAAAGACCAGTCGAGCGCCTCAGGCGCCACTGGGCTGGAATGATACTTTCGTTTCGCCCGAGGCCGGGTTTTACTCGGGGTCAACTTGGGTTTTGTTTCTGTACGCGGTCGGCGTGGTCGTGGAAGACTCCAAAGAGATCCAGAACCCGGTGGAGATCTTTGTCTGTTGAGGTTTGGCAGGCGTGGAGTAAACGCCACTTTGGAGACCCGACTTTCTGTCTTGGGCGTCGAAATCCTCCTGGGAAGTTCAGGCACTTTCCAGATAGGGTCTGTTGGACCGAAATCCTCTTCAGAAACTTTCACATCTTGCAGTTCTGGGGCTGGTCTAGTCTTGGGATTGTCGGAAGTCGAAGTCAATACGGAACCTCTTGATTTGAGGTGTTCATCGCCGACCACTGGAGGATTTGATGTCGGTTGTGAAGGGTCGCACGAACCATTTGTTTGGTCGACTGGATCCTCAAACACAACCCCTTTGGTATTGGCATCGATGTCGGCATCAGCACCACCTTCATGCGGTAATCCGGGGAACTCTTCATTCTCAGATTCGCCCTCCTCGGACCCCCAGGCCTGATTCTGATTATCACGACCCTCCTCCTCCAGACCCAAAAGATGTCCATTATCCACCACAATATCCCCTGTCTCTAGATCGATTTCATCGCCAACTTCCGTAAAATCCTGGCCGTATTTCGCAAAGATGCCCTCGAAGATCGACTTCAGGTTCATATCATTCTGAACCCGCGCTTCTTGTAGATCCCACCCCTCGGGAACATCCTCAGTTTCTTCATGTGGATCTGGCGGTACCGATAGACGTGGTCGATTCATTGGTATTTCCGTCATGTCATTATGATTGTCGTAGGCGTTGTCGGCCATATCGTTGCGACGTTCCCAAACGCGTGTCCTTTAACGTGGTTGACGCTGGCAGCTTCCAAATCATGAGACAGCCACAGCGTCCAATAAATAATCAAGAGTATTTGCGCATTGGAGCGTGTCGTAATTGAAAAGGGAGGAGGAGAATGGAAGTTGATAAGCGCGCGCGGACTGAAGAAGCGCGAACAAACAAAGTTGCGAATTGCGCGGGAAGCTCCGCCTTTCTTCCCCACCAACTTTCAACTCCAACGTCCTACACTCTTCTCTCTCCCTCTCTTACTCACTCTCAGTCACTCCAACATGAACTACTGATCAACATACATCATGTATTGTCAAAAGTGTCGCACATCCTTGAATCTGGATGGCTCACTCAGTTCTTTAAATCCCACAGCCTTTGAGCTGCTTGTCAGTAGGTGTGCTGGTTATCTGGACCAGATTGCACGTATATCATCAGCTCTCTAACTAAGCTTGTCGCGAGATAGATTCTACGGGCAAAACAAACTCTGATCAAGGGACGAAAACATCGACAAATAGACCCTCCAACCCTCCAGATAGACGTGAGAACTATGAACGAAATACAAATCAATCTACACCGGCCTACTACCGCCGTTCTCTACAAGGCCCGCGAACTGGAACCCAACCTCACTCACTGGGGTTACCACGAGGCGATAGTGGGGGGATGTCCTTTGTAATGCTGACAGAGTCACAATTTGGACCACCTGCAGTCGATACATCTTCTCCTTCACATGTTGTCCGAAAAGGCTCCCATTCGCATGACCGTAATCAAGACAATGGTTCATTTTCAACTCAAATCGAGAAAGCTACCCGGTTGTTCGAGATCGTTTCGGCAAGGTCGGATATTGATCATCCTATATGTGTGGAATGTACCGATCTGCTAGTGGAAGGATTGCAAAACAGGTTGAACGCCTCGACAAAGGAACGTGATGCTTATGTTTCGTTTCTACGCAGCTTGAATGCATCTGTTCCGTCAACGGAGGATATCGAAGCCGCAGAACAGAGTCTCAAAGAAAGTCTTCAGGCCGAGGAAGCTGCCTTTGTAGAATTGCAAGCTCTCGAGCGAGAAAAACAAACTTTAGATGAGGAAATCGCCGGCCTAGAGGAAGAGTCTCGGCAGCTCGATGCAGACGAGGAAAGCTTCTGGCGGGCACGGAATGGGTTCTCTCTCACGCTAGGGGAATTTCAAACCGAACGAGATGCACTCAACATGCGTTACGACCATGACTCGCAACAGTTGGAGCGCTTACAACGAACGAATGTCTACAATGACGCGTTTTGCATTGGCCACGACGGATACTTCGGGACTATCAACGCCCTGCGTCTGGGCCGTCTGGCTAATCCTTCGGTTGAATGGCCCGAGATCAATGCAGCCTGGGGCCAGACATGTCTTCTCCTTTCAACCATTGCAGAACGACTCAACTTTCAGTTTCAGGGTTATCGGCTGCGCCCATTAGGTTCCACCTCACGGATTGACAAAATTGAGTATCCCGTTCAGCCCGCTGGAGCGGCTGTCCCCGAACGTGGCACGCCCAAGATAACCCAATTGGACCTCTTTTCGTCGGGCGATCTCCCGCTCAATCTCCCATGGCTCCACCGTCGCTTCGACAGCGGCATGGTGGCGTTCTTGGAGTGTCTACGCCAGCTTGGGCAGTTCGTTGAAGCCACTCCAGCACCGGTTGCATCAACTCGCCGGGGTCAGCCCGGGGGTACTGTTCCAGGCTTGAGACTGCCATATGAAATTAAACGAGACCGCATTGGCGATGCAAGCATCAAACTTGGATTCAATCAAAATGACGAGACATGGACGCGAGCCTGCAAGTATACTTTGACATGCTGCAAGTTTCTTCTCGCACACGCGAGTAATGTCGCTAGTACGGGTGCCCACTCGGCCGCCGTTGCGGCTGCAGCTGTAGGGGCAGCGGATCCATCAAGTCGACAGCCATCTGCCAACGCAAGTTCGGACAAGTCTCGGACCTGAACAAAACGACGCAGTACAGGACAACTTAAAAGAAACATAAGTTCCGTTTCCAGGGTTCAGACGTCAAGCGTCAAGGATCTGAAGGATTTCAGCTAGGAGGCCACTTGCATGGAAGTGGACATTTCACGCAGTTGATCCTGGTTTAATTAAACCAGGGTTGGTCTTTGATGATCATCATGCCAGGAGGGAGACCAACGGAATTATGCCCCCGGGCATTTCCTCCAGGACTTTCCCTCGAATACTTTCCCCCGAGTACTCCGTACACAAACATGTAACTAGTAGCACCAGCACCACGTACTTTCTGACGGAAGGATGCGCTTTTTGAATGCCCAACACCGCACAGGCTTCATCAAGTAGGGAAATTTTATTGGCTCACCCTCGAAGTCTTTGGATCAGCAAGAGAAGAGCTAAGAATCTCCAATGTCCTTTTCTGTCATCTGTTCGGCTGGTTGCAGGAGACCACTCGTGGACCATGAAAAGACGCCGCTCTATTCCCATTTGGCCCACGTCTTCAAAGAATGCACCTCACGGCGGATCAAAGGAATCCACACCCGATACGCTCCTGCAATGTCGTTGCATGCCGCCACGACTCCCTTCTGATCCGGTCTGCGCGCTACATCCTAGTACCTGCATGCGATCCGAGCCGGTGAACGGTGGTCCGTGGGCCTATGGCCACGGGCGCGGTTGATATCTCCATTATCTGGTTCGGCGTCTGTTGTGGACCTTCGCAGCTCCACGCGGAAAGGGAGGAAGTAGCCGGAAGTTCTTTTTTTTTTTCCTTTTTTTTTTTTTTTGGATTGTCTTTGGTCCTTTTTTTGTTGTCTTGCTTAGACTCTTCTGGCTCCCCACTATCAACTCGAAACCCCTTGGTTCAACTAATCTCAATCAATCTCAAGTTTTCTTTTTCTTTCTCTTTTGACTGTTGTCAATGCTGCCCAGGGGTGAAAGAGTCCACTTACCAACCCACTACGAAGAGGGGGCCGAGTCCACATCGAATCCACTCGGATACCGTTTCTTCTCGGGTGCATAAGTACTAAACAAACTAAAATGGACGAAGGAGCACTGGCAAAAAGCTCAGACAACCACGCGCCCCGCATTTTCGCCTCGAACCTCAGATCGATTCCTGTTGGAGGATAGGTTGCCCGGAAGCTGCACGCAGTAGGGACGATGCCCGATGTACATACACTTAACCATTCGTGACTTAGTCACAGTTCAGTACTTGTGCTGCCTCTTTCTTTTCCTCTTTCTGTCTTTCTCTCGCCTCATTTGCCACGTACTTTCAACACCTTGAAATTGTCTGTACATATTTGTACTCTACTCTGTACACTACTGTACTATGTAGAGTACTGCACACTCTGATATTGTCTCCATATATACTACAAACTACATACACAGAATATACTGATGCTAGATAATACCATACCTACAGTATTCACTCACAGTACTCCGTACTTTGTACTTGTCGGCGGGGACTAGGGGGTCGAGCTCCCCGAATTCGTCGATCAATGCAGCCATCGATGCCTTGCCACCTGACACATTGATCGCGTTCTAGACAACTGGCAATCAGGCCAGAGACGTTGTCGTGTCCACTGTCGAAAGTACTGATACATGACATCGTACTTACAGCATGACACAAAGTACTTCTCCGTACATAGTAGTTAACTACTATCCAGGGTTAATGGTAACTACAACTAAGGTTAGTTATTGACACCGTGAATATTTCCCTATGCGATCGAACAGTACCTACTGTACATAGTAGTTAGTATATATGAATTTCTTCTCTGTTTCATCTCGTACACAATACTAGTAGGCTTCCATACAGCATCTGCTCCCACTCCCACGTCAGCGTGAGTCAAGACCCACGAGAGGGCCTGAGTCTCTACCAAAAATGGAAAAGGACCCTAAAGAAAGGAGACCAAAGCGCAAGGAATGCGAGACTGAGACTTTTGCCCCTTGAGTCCTTGTTGTACATAGTACAGTTATTGTACAGTACTAATAATATGATTAATTGATTAATTGATTGACATGTACATGTGTACATTCTGATGGAGTGTCTAACGGCGAGGCATGTCTAACGGTTTTACTCCCCCCCCCACCTTGCATCCACGAGGCAGACAAGTTAAGATGACAAGAATGAGTGGATGTACAGTATGTGGATGTACACTATACTGAGTATGAGTAATGAGAATACCAGATGGTAATTAATACGAAATGAAGTTCCAAGAGTGGCTTTACAGACCCGAATTACTGGAACGAGAAAACAATGTCACGAGTCTCGGGCCGCTCCCGGTCCAGTTAGGGCTATATTTTGGTACTGTACATTCATTGTAGTTTAGTTCAGTCTATGATACTGTATATTATCTAGTGGTTTCATGAAATACTATACAGTAACAAATGAATGACTGAATGAGGCAGCGGATAATGCATCCCATTTGCGGCCAGTGCACTACTCTGCATGTAATAGTTCGGTTAGGCTGCGCAGTACAAAAGTACCTCAGCTCCACCCCGAGCGAATGAAGCCCAAGCCACCATCCCCCCCCAGTTGACTTTCAGACTTACGGAGATCTCTCCCAGCATCCCGTACCGTTGGCGATCATGACACTGACAGTGCACCTGGAGGGGCCCCTCCCTCATCTCCATCGCCTCCATCCTTTTGTTTCTTCTGATTTGCTCGGGGAAGCCAGGGGTCGTGCGCCCGCCGCAGCTCGCCGCAAAGAGAAGTCGACAGATTCCTTGGCCGCTGCTCAAGTTGCCTGGTGATCCATTCTTCATTACTGTCTCTTTTTTTATTATTTTTTATTTTAATTTAGTATTTCTATTTTATCTTTTCTATTTTCTCTTTCGAATTTAATTTGGATTATATTTTTAATTGCTTTCATTTGGCTCTATCTGTATTTCGTTTCTCTCTTCTTCTTCTTTTTCCCTTTCTTCGACTATCACTCCCACTCCTCCATGGCAAAAAGATGGACTCCTATCCCCCGCCAGCGTCCATCACTCTCTCACCACAATCTCCCAATCCAAATCCTCCAAATTCAAATGTGAATTCCAAGTCTTCCATCTTCCGACCCCGTCGATCCGATGACTGGCATGAATATCGCGAGATTATCGAACAACTCTACCGCAATGACCAGCTAAAACTTCGCGATGTGAAACGCATCATGGAACGTGATTATAAATTTCAGGCATCGTATGTTGATTTACTTCATTCTACTTCGATTTGATCCTTCTTTTTTTTTTCTCTCTCCTTTGTCAATTCTTGTCATTATCTCCAAATCAACTTGAACTTCAAGTTGATTCTGATATTCCCTTCTCCTCCCCCCTCCTCTGAGTACATAGCAGACAAGAGTCGATCTGCAGATTTCAAATTAACGATGCCCAGAGAAAAACAGTATAAAGATCGTCTTGCCGCTTGGCATGTTCGCAAGAATATAAAGGCCAAAGAAGTTCATCTTATGATTCGTAAACAACAAAAACGTGCCGCCCGCGGTAAACAGACGGCTTTCAGGGTGAATGGTCAAGAAGTCGACAATAAACGAATTGCCCGGTTTCAACGTCGTTATGGCGATACATGGGATGAAGAGAAAGATAAAGATGTCCAACAGATGAGCCCAGAGCCAGGTACGCGAGTCATCAGCTTATCAGCCCATCAGCCCACAGCCTATTGAAGCTGCATAACGCATACTGTATAGCGGATTCTAATATCAAACAGCAACACCATCCGACATGTCTTGCTATACTCCAGAACCAGCAGATGAAGGAGCCACGCCCGTCTCACCACCAGAGATTCAATCTCCATCCCGAGAGACTCCGTACCCTCTATCATATGGTATGTTCCGTAATATCGTGAGGCAGTATCTGCCGAAACCCCACTGATTGAAATAGACCCTAACCATATCGACTCTATTCCCGACCTTATAATAGACGACGACTCACCATTCCCAATGAGCATGCATCATAACCCATCCAGAAGAACATATCATCATCCACCAACGGAACCATTAGTCCATCCAGTCCATCCACAACCTCAACATCAACATCAACATCAACACCCGCATGTACAACATCCTCATGCACATCATCCGCATACACATCATCCACAGCCTCATCTTCCACATCCACATGCACACCTCCCACATCCTCAACACATAATGTCCACGACAGCAGGATCCGTGGGTCCCGTTCAATCACTACCACCCGGTGTCCCAATTCTAGCTCCAATGTCCGCATCTTCGCATCGAGAATATTTGGCGCAAACGGGTATGGTTCCGTCTTCGACAAATTCAGTTCCTCATAATAATGATTGGGGTGCTCTTGATAATTTTCAGACTCATCTTGAAATGCTGAATACTAAACTTAATGAGTCGATGTCGAAATGGAATAGGGATCAAGATCCGAATGAGCATTTGAATCAACCTCATCCTGAAGGAACGGGGTTGTAAATCAAATCAGTCTCCCCTTACCCTTCCCTTTCTTCTATTTACACTTTTTTTTCCCTTTCTTTTTTTTCTCTTCTCCCTGTGCTATGTAAATGGTTTACCTCTTTCACCTTTGATTTTTCTTGTTCTTTAAGCCACCCTGTTCTTCAAGCCACCGTTCTTCATGTTTCCTCCTCACACCTCAAGCGTTCAACTCCTCTTGCTTTCACTTATTCTTGCTCATCATTTTCATCCATTCCTATTCTTATTCCTGTTCCTGTTCCTTGTTTCCACGTATACATGCATCAGTCAGGGAGAGCGAGAGAGAGAGAAAAAATTCATAGCAAGGCGTTTCCTTCATGAGGTTGTTTTGTTTTCCGGGACGATTAGATTGGGCTTTTTTTTGTTCGCTTCTTTGTTCATATATTATTACACTCGCGCTCACACTCACACTGATGGCATCACATAACCACTGCATTTTAAGATGTTTCTGATAGATCAGGACGGGACAGGTCTTTGATGATTTATACTGCCAGATACCCAATGCAACATGATCAGAATTTGAATATTTTTATATTGAGTCCAGGCTTAGGATTTCATCTAGCAATACTGCTATGACTACAGTTAGCTCTTCCGCTACCGTCCTCGTCCACGTCCACGGTCCACGTCCACCCTTGAATTTCAGCCCAAGTTGATATTATACCCCCTACCTCCTATCTCCTTACCGGATAAAATGAATCCCACAACCGAAGCCACAACGTCGGGTTCAACATATATGATCGAGTCAGAGTCAACACCAACACTCAACACTCAACACTAAACAATGAAACCATCACACTCTCTGAAACCTTACGAATGAAGGAGCAAAGACCACTACTAGTGGTGTTATATCACTTAGAGTCTTCACTAAATAATGTATTACCGCCATCATAACCCCACAAAACGCTACACAGAAGCAGCATAGTTATAAATTACTTCATGGTCAATACAACATCATTCTTATCACTCGGAAGAGTTTTACAAAGTGGACTTGAATAGTTGGCAACTAGCCGGGATCAGAATTGAGGAATGGTCATCCAGTATACAATGTCGTAAGGACTCAGATACACTATGTTTTATGCGAATAGGATTCGATTTCCGAGGTCCTAGATACGAGAAAACCGGATTTCCATTTCTCCTTTGTCTCGGTAGGAAGGGTATCTTACGAGGATCTCATAACGTTTGTCGACACCGTGCATTTCCAATAGTTATCTATAATTCTAGATCGGCAAATATTCTAGCTTGCAAGTACCATGATAATCCGATACATTTTCTCTTTCTGATCATCTATTGGAGACGGGTCCTATGGTCTTAACGGGGACCTCGCGAAAACCCCTCGCTTCGATGAGGTGTCTGGCTTTGATAGGGAGCGAAATGGGTTGTTCTCTTTACATGTACACTTTTATCGGAGAGGACTTGTTTGGGTCAACTTAGACGCTAACGAAACTCCTATCACCCCCTGGAATGAAGACTTTCTTGGAGCCGATACCCAGAATCAATTACAGGATTTCGACATGTTCGTATATTCATTTGATCATACTTGAAATATCCCAGGTGAACAGTATAATCTGGTTCGGAGCCTTGCCAAGGTGATTCTCACCCTCGACTATATTCAGGGAAATTCCAAGCCAGTTATCAATGGGCCTTGGTTTCCTGCTGCTCACCACGATCTTGGTAGTTGTCTTAATCCCTGGGCTATACTATAGCTATTATTCAGCTGTGTCTCAATAAACCTTCATTTTAAGAGTATTATCATGAGTTTGCTATAAAGTCCGTATTGCATTTGAATTTTAAGGCAACAAACAAGGCTCAGTCGATCTCTACAGATTTGACTTATTCAAAGTTTCGTCATTGCTGGAAGCAGTGCACAAATCTTCCAGGAGAAGCCCTTGGCGGCTCGGACGAAAATATTCCAAATAACAGGCGTGAACCGGAATTCTCCGAGCTGTTCAATCCCGCCAAGAACAATCGTTTGGTACTTATCTGTAGAAAAAGTGCGATCTGCAGAGCCTTCATATGGATTGAAGTTCGGAGCTCAAAATACGAGTTCCGATCTCTGCCCATAATATTCTGTACACTGGTGCCTTGACATGTTTTTACATTTGATTTCCGGTCCTCTCTCTACCTCTCGTTTGAAACCAGATGATATTTACAACGTATGTGTACCACTTTAAGCTAAATTCCCCATCTATGAGAGGGAAACAGATTGATAGTCCTTAACATTTTATCGGTGTCCTTGTCATGGTGTCTGTACATTGGCATTTAGATCCAAGAGTCCCTATGGGCTAACTTCGGTTGTCATTCTGCCCCTACACCTGTATGCATCCTTGATCGGTACAATAATGTAAAATGCCTCGCTTGAAGCCTTCTTCCCAAAGGGTCCGAGTTCAACATGTGGACCTTGTGTGTTGTATTCACTTCAAGATAGATAACTAGCCCCCACACCAAGACAATACGCCAAGCCACGAGTTAGGGCAAGCAGAGTACAGTCCGAGAGTCTCGTGAATGAGCATGAGCTACTACCTATTGCCTAGCTCCGCACCTTATGAAAACAGCCCCGGCAAGCATGCTGTATTCCAAGACTTCGCTTGCACTAAATCTGTCGATATGATGCAGCCAAGCTGGCCGTGGTATGACAATCACTATGTCTGTGATCAGCTCTCCAATTTATATGATGGGGGCCAATCCTAACATGAAGATATATATTCCAGCGTGGAGACAAGATTCAAGATATAAATACCTTCGACAGAAACTTCCAGGCGATCCTAATCATCCCAAAGATCATTCAGTCAAGCAGTCATATCAAATATCGATTTCCAACACAGCTCTTTTTGAAACAAGTTCAATCTTCCACTTCAAAAAAGCACAAAGAAATACTGAAAATGCGCTTGCAACTCGCAACAACACTCCTGCTCGCTGCCCTCAGCGCAACACCAGCCCTCGCCGGGCAGGAGGTGTTAGCAGTCTGGAGCGGCTCAACCTTCAGCACAGTAGGCGATTCAGGCGAGCACGTGTTCGACGCCGGCTTCTCTTTGATTGGAAAAAACGGCGAGGCAATCTACAACGAAGCCAATCCGGATGGGTACAAAGCTTGTATCTTCGCAGGCCAGGAGTTCCAGCTCGAAGGCGGATGTCTCGGCGGGGCATGGTACTCATTCCGGTGCCAGGCAAATCAGATTGGCATACCGCAGCAATGCGAGGTGATGGGGCCTGATGGGAAAAGTGTCGGGACCGGGGACGGTGATGATAGTACGGACTTTTTCGGACTGGGTATTTCGATGACGGGCATTTGCCGAGTGAAGTTTGAGTTGGTGGATGGGATTGACTGTGGTGAGGACTCGGGGGACCTGGTGCCGCATGATACGGCTTGGGGTGGGTTCTAGGTAATGGAAGGCCTCCGGTATCTACTCAGTCTTAAGTCATAACATAGGCTGGTTGCCACGACGTGAGGAGCAATACAGCCGACTGGGCTTCGAGGAACAGACAAATTATGTATATAACCAGAGAGCCGATACAATGAACATTCTCTGGAGTATTTGTCCGCTATCTATCCTGCAGTAGTAAATGGAATAAAAGGTCTATTATTTCCGGGGAACATTCACAGGCTGCAAGGTGCAAGACCATTCTGCTAGTATCCTGAATACAATACATCCTTTCTATAATGGATCTTGAAATGCAGCACTCCAATATCAATGAGATTTTTAGTCGTACCAGACCGAAAACCATGACCAATGTATAGGACACCAGAATTGATACATTTATAACCGCTTTATTCTTTTTCGGTCTGCACAAGTACCTCATGCGGAAACTTTCAGGATTCCACAACTTTTAGAACGATAGAAATAATATATTCTGAGTTTGAATAGCCGTAGGATTAGAACGCATTTTTCCTTGATAATACTCAAATATCCTCCCGAAGACTGTAATTGAAACAACGTATACAATGAAATGATCAGGTCATAAACTATTCTAGACATTGTAGAAAAATATTGGCGAAGTACAGCTTATCCTACATATTGCGTCTTAGTCTTATCAGGGGATAAAGAAAGAAACAATATATTTGTGTTCAGAGAAGAAACACTTTTCAAACTTCTCTGTATTGAATATTCTGTCTAGCTACTTGGAACGATATTGGCAGGACTGTTGATTTCTGAGGGAAGACAACATTCGTGCTTTACCCAACCAGGATATAAAGTACGCAGGAATCCGATTGGATACGCAATTAATTATGGGGCATTTTGTGGAGTTCTACTCACCTGCTAGGTATGCTGAAGTCTCGAGGCTGGAGAATCGAAACCCATAGCGACATTCGAGAAATATTTACGATGCATGTGTTAAAAATAGGTAGCAAGGTTGTCGAGTGCTTGGATTTCGTATAGATATTCCATTCATGGGAACCGACCATCACAGCGGGAGTCGAGTCCGACTTGATAAACTATTGATTCCGGACTTCTTGTAGATGAAGTAAAGATAGGAGGAGCACGTATAAAAATAGCAACGGTTGAATAATACGCCGAATCAATTATTCAACAAAATTGTGGCATTGAAAGTCAGGAAAAAGACCGATATCTTCAAAATACCCAGTTTCGGTGGGATGTTTCTCATGTTTTCTTCGGTAAGTCAGTCAACATAACCCTATTGCATTGAATACACTAATTAATATTCCCAATTCAAAGCCGATAATCAGGGAACTGTAAATACGAAAGAAACAAGTCCAGTTAGCGGATTCTGGTTCGAATAGGAAAAGGACCGGAAGCAACGCCTCCAAAACACGAATATGATGAATTTGGAGTGGTAATTGAGTGTAGGTCTATCTAGCTAAACTCGCAAGGCAAAATATTTACATCTTTTTTCATAAGGGAAATACAGCTTAAGGACACAATCGGCCGTGCAAAATAGTTAGAGTCCGTGGCCATCAGGCGAAAATGTGATAATTGAGCCCCGAGGAACAGAAAAAGTTATCCCCGGTTGATTGGAAGTGCGGCGGGAGATCGATGAGTAAATTTTGATAAATTGAGCCATGGATTATACTGTACTAGCTCTATGGCTGTCAATCTGATCTGAGTCAACTGACTGTGTTTAGTCAATATCCTGAAGTCCTTAAAGTGGGAGAGACCAAACGCGATTGGTTAGTATCCATAGTATCCATAACACGGCACCGACGCACTTAATTACCTATTTAGTACGTTCCTCTCAATTGAACATCGATCACAGTAAATAGAATTGGACTATTGGTATCATCTCAGAATAGAAAGTGAAAGAATTCAAGCGGGTCCGAAGAATTTCAAGTATATATACATAGCCATCTTCGCCCAGGAATAAGTAGAGACCTTTCAATTATCTACAACAACTAACATACCCTCAATTTCAATCAAATCTAACTTACTATATTTCCTCCATGGCCCCAATTTCAAATGAAGGCTTCCTATGGACTCCCAACGGGAGTAAAACCGGCCTTGAAACAGACGCTGTTCAAAAAAGCTCACCTTTCATCCACGACAACTACGATGTGATAATTATAGGAGCCGGATTCACCGGTCTAATAGCAGCACGAGAATTAAGTCAAAGACATAATTTGAAAGTGCTATTACTAGAAGCTAGAGATCGCATCGGAGGTCGGACGTGGACAGCGAAAGTTTTAGGTGAAGAATTGGAGATGGGTGGGACTTGGGTTCATTGGAACCAGCCTCATTTATATAGTGAGCTTCGTCGGTATGGGTTACATGTTCATTTGAAAACTTCTGCTGGTACAGTTGCGCCGATTAAGCAGATGTTTAAACGTGGGAAAGAATCGCCCTCTGAGATATCTATTGAAAGGGCGGTTGATGTTTTGGAGCGCATTGCACGATTATTCTTTACGGTTGATGGGAAGAGTAGTCGTCAGCTTATGCCGTATCCTCACGATCCCTTCAAGGAACCAGCTTTATGGTTGAAATATGATCATTTATCTGTTGAAGACCGATTGGATAGTCTTGATGGGGTTTCGAGTTGGGAGAAAGATCTGTTCGAATCGAATGTGAGTACATTTGGTAGTGCTTCTGGAAAAGATATTGCCTTCACCGAAGCACTTCGTTGGTATGTTTTGGGTGGATCTAGTATGGCTGGGGTATTTGAGCTAGCTGGAGTATATAAGATTGGGAATGGGGGTATGACTTCCTTCGCGCGCGCAGTTCTGACCGATTATACTGGGGATATGCTCTTCCAAACTTCTGTTAAAGAAGTTACTCAGAGTAATTTGGGAGTTAGTGTTACTACAACACTCGGTCAACTCGTCAAGGCTAAATACGTGATTTCTACTATTCCTTTGTATGATCGTGTTGCACCCCGGTTTTCCAATTTATATTGATTTCCAAGCTAATTTTCACCGGGTCCACCAGGAATTGTCTCGCAGATGTGATATTCAATGGACCGGTATCTTCAATTCGACAATCCGCATTCAAAAAGGGACATATCAACAAGGGAACGAAAATCCATTTCAAGCTTAAAGAAGTGGAACCAGGATGGTTCGGGACTGCTCATTCTCAAGACTCTGCGTATGTCTTTGCGTTCTCCGATCATAATGGTACTCGGAGATCAGAATCGGGTACATGGTGTATTGGATTTGGATATAATGGATCTTTGAAAGATAAGGAGAATCACCATCAAATTATCGACCGCTTCAGAAAGGATATACATCCTACCGCTGATGTTGAAGCTTACTTGACTCATGATTGGGCAAATGATCCTTACGCGAAAGGAGCATGGGCATGTTGGGGACCTGGATGTGCGTCAAATTATCTTCAGGAATTACAGAGATCCGAGGGGAGAGTGATATTTGCGAGTGCCGATTGGGCTGATGGATGGAGAGGTTTTGTTGATGGGGCCATTGAGCAGGGTCAGCAAGCAGCTCAACGTGTTGTTGCAGCTCTTAAATCTGATGTTGATATATTACGACCGAAGATTTAATTTGATGAGAGTACTTAGAATGGACTTCATTGTGGTGTCATGCTCATTGGCAAGGTCTACCTAGGAACTCGGGTTACTAGAAGATATTGAAGAATGATGAGAATCATATGCACGTGCATTGCACTACTAAAGTTAATACATCATGGAAATCGCTAAACCCAATCCCATACAGATATCGAAATGAAAAAGGAAAAAAAAAGAGATGGCGAAAAGTAAGATGGCAAGAAGTGAGCAAGCCCCAAAGGAGCGGGAATATCATCGTCCGCTTGTAATCCATGGCATCAGATAAAATCAGATCGATCTAGTTCTTTTGACTAGAATCGAATCTCACTGAATCAGATGATGGCGTAATTCAAAAAATCCGAACTCCATAGAAAAAGAGAAAGAGAAAAGGGAGGGGATTGTAAATGTCTGCAGTTTTCATCCCTCGTGCATATCAATCCAGTCTAGTCATCTATGATCACGAATAGAAAGTACTCTTTTGGAAACTCTCGGGCGAAATATCTCCCATTTTGCCTTTCAGCTCGGGAGGCTGGTCCTTCAAGGCAGAAAGACTCTTAGTTCGATCGGCACCAGTATCCTTCATCGTGCTAGCACCGTCGGTAATAGCCTGCTGAGCCGGACGACGCTGAATAGTCTCCAAGTAAGGACCGGGAAGATATCCAACGCCTCCGTCACGTGCACGGCAACGCCACCACTCAGAAGCATTTCCCATGGGATCAGACTTGCTGAGAACAGCGACGATATCGCCCTTCTTCACGGCCAAGTCGATACCATTGCTCTCCTGAGTTTCTGGAGAGTAATCGTACAGGACACGGCAGAAGTCGAGCTTAGTGGGGTCCAGCGCGGCGGACTGGGGCTCGCCGTTAGGACCGACGAGCTGTTGTCGGCGGCGGGCCTCTTCTTCTTGTGAGCGGGCAAGGGCTTTAATGAGCTTGCCCATTAGGTAGGGGAGACCGAAGACGGCAATGAGGAAGACGAAGAAGGGTTTCTTTGAGGGTTTGGCTGGGGCGGGGGAACCATCGGGGAGAGTGGCGGGGGAGGAGCGTCCACCCATGAAAGATGCGAAAGCAGCGGGGGTGAGGGCAGTGGCATCGGCTGGAGGTGGTCGACCTGTGAGTTTGGCGATGAGAGTGCGGAACCATCGAATGATGGTGAAAATACCCAGGGCCGAGCCGAGGGTGTTACGCAGGTTGCCGAACTGTTCTGCGACAGATACCATTGCTGAGACAATTAGTATATTTACTTTCAACACTCAAACGTATACAGTAGTAGTGAGACTCGCTGGAGAGTTTTGACTCGGACTCGCCGAGGCTGATATTGACTTACCGAAGAATGAACTGTGGGTGGCCATGTATGTGCTCTCCAACATCTGAGCAAAGCCACCAAAGGCCCCGACGATACTTTCAATCATCTGGAAGGTCGCTTGTGTACTTTGACCAAAGGAGTTGGTCAGGCTGTTGGGGTCATTGGGATCCTGCCCAGGCATACCCCCATACATCCCTCCCATACCACCCATTCCACCGTACATGCTGCCATACCCGCCGTAACCACCGTACATGGAGCCCATGCCTCCCATCGAGCCGAAGCGAGAATATGGAGAAGAATAACCGCCCATGGTGCCCATGCCGCCGTACCCTCCGTATGGACTGGAGCCGAAGCGTGAGGCACCGTAAGGGGAGTAGTTAGAGGCAGTATTATTGACGACGGAGTTGAGGGTATTTGGACGAGAGGGGAGATCGGGGGCGGAGGTGGTTGAGGTTGAGGTTGAAGTTGCGGGGTTAGTGGAGGTCATAGTGGTGGTTGAAGCAGCTGGACTGCTGGTTGATGGGGCTAAAGCGTTTCCTGGAGTTGTTAGTTATCAACAGTCAGAGGCGATCGCGATGAAGAGAGTAGTCGTGACGGTGACGCAGAGTTCACAAGTCATAATCGTACACAGGATAAAGAGACTCACCAGGTGCAGCACCTGCTCTCTCCCACGGTTTAGGTGGCGACACCGACGCCATGATAGATTAGCAAGATTGCATGGGGGACTAGGGTGTACAGTATTGTAAAGAGGAGTTGAGAGAAGAAGTGGAGATGGGAAGGAAATGGAGAAACGCTGGAGACGGGGAAGATTCGATCGCATGTGGCCGGCAGTGGAGAAGCCGAGGTCGGCGAGTCCCGCAGTCTGATATTTACGCACATAGTATACATAGGAGATATATTTGTTATTTTTAATGTACTTGTGGATTATACACAATATTTTATTTTGTTCTATTTTATTTAAATTTCACTTACTATAGTATATATTCTAAGTAGTATACTGCTGTTTGTCTTGATCAGATTCTGTGTGATGACTAATCGGTGGCAACGGACTGCTTCCCGAGGCCGACGGGAAAGCATCCGAGGTAAATATAAAAGAGCATTCAGTGGTAAAATTGAATTGTGAGTGTTTAAGTATGTGTGAGAGAGAAAAGTTAGAGTAGATTCAGATAATATATCCTCATTGTCTAGTGTACACCGAAGAATGCCAAAACGCCGAGAGTCGCTATTTACAAATGCAATTCGTGGTATTAAGATATCTCAACATCTCAAAGCTCCCCTTGATGTGGCTTAGGATCAGAAACTTGATGCGGATCTTGAGGTGCCCGTAAAGTCCATTGTCGAGGAGGAACCGGCATACCCAGCCAGAAAGCCCAGAGACGCCTCAATTCAAGAGACCCAAGATGATATCTAGAATATCGTTAGCAGTGGCACAAAGCTAAGGCACGGGTTCAGGCATGGGGTATACATACAGGGTTCGCGGGAGATCGATCCAGGCCCGCATCACATATAACGTTGTATCACGCACGATCATCCACTCCGTTTTGATATCGTCCAGAGTAGAAGCGTCTGGATCACGAGGTGGTCGAACCCATGGGTATCGATCACCGGGGGCCGGTTCTTCGCGTCCGTAGTAATATTCTACATTCTCCGACTCATAGTATAAGACACCACTTCCGTCATGTCTCAGTTTAGCATCTTTAGGATCATTCGAGATATGCTGCATCTTCGCTGCCTTGGGTGTAGAAGGTGCTGCGAAGTGTTGGGGGAATGCATTATCATTGCCCGCTTTCAGAGCTTCTTGGAAACTGCGTGCCGCGGCGAGACTGTGGGAAATACGACCAAGCGTATTGATTAAGGCGACAAGTTCTGTTCGGCGGAGAGGCGGGTTCTCGCCATTCTTTGTCTCGTCGTATTCGAATAGTACTTTCAAAGCAGTTCCGTACCCGTTTACCTGGAGTTTGCCCCAGAGTCGACACTTATCGCAACCAACACAGTCCATCAATCGACTAACGTTGCGGAAGCGGTTGCGGAAATCCTCTTTTAATCCGTGGGCGCTGGGATCCTGGAACATCAGGTTCTCGTCGAAAATTTGAGGAGGACGGGAGAGGATCTCGGTGAGCTCGTTGACTCGCTGCTTGGTATCGAGTTGTTGGCTTGGGTCGCTGGTACAGAATGTATAGTTTTGCAAGTGCTTGCGAAGCTTGGCGACAGCACGCGAGACGAGCGCGTAATTGAAGTACATATTGGAGATACGCTCCGGATGCGCATGCAATCGTTCCTTGAAGCATTGCATATTGGGTTGCCATTTGCCGGTTGTTTGATTGAGGTAATCCCAACAAAGATGAGTAGAGATAGAAGCATGCATACCGCTAATAAGACGGTGAAAGACTCGCTTTTCCAAACATTCATTGTCAAGTGGAAGTCCATCCAATCGCTGCGACTCCTTTTGTAGGACATTACGGAAATCTGAGAATGCTTGCAGTCCGCCCATGGGAGCGTTCAGTGATTGCTCGGCCAGCTCCTCGACCTCGGGTTTCATGAAGCAGTTTTCACGGTAGATCGCGTTCCAAACCTGATGCGCACCTTCGCCGGAGTATCCAGTAAATCGCTCCGGGTTATCGACCAGACTCACGTAGTCACCTTTACCGGCGGATCCTTCGTCTTCAGGAACGCAAAAGTCACGCTCGTCGCATTCATCGTCGTACTCCAGAACACAACTCTCACCAACACCCTCACCCAATGTTCCCTGAAGTGGACGTTCCTTGGGTCGCTCAGCTTGAACTTTGCGAGGGGGGTGTTTCGCCTTGGGACCTTCTAATTTGCTCAGTTCCTCGGCCCGCCACGTCAGCGGGATGTCTTCTTCGGATTCGATGGTGTTGACGGAGCAAGCGATGTTTCCACACATGCTATTCGCATCTGACCAGAAGGGACATTCTTTATTGAAGAGGTTCAGACGATAGTAGGAGAAGAAGTCGGTTTCTTGGGTAATTGATTGAAGCAAGGTGTACACTTCGTCGTTGAGAGAGTTGATAGTACCATAGGAGACACATGCATCTGAAACCATTGCTAAAGGGTCAATCTGAAAGAGAAAGTTTGATCATCAGTTGGCTGAACAAGCCGAGTACCAAGAAACGGGCGAGAGTGAACTTACCGCGCATTTCTGCGAGTCGAGAGTAGAGTCGTGATTGCCGGCGTGGGCGAGACTCGCCAGGGCAAAGACTGCCGCATAGAGCAGCCTAGCAGCTCCGCGCATCTTACCAGTCCAACAGCTGTACAGTCGATCTGTCTATTAAGAGGTGGTGGAATTGAAGGCGCGTAAGGATTACGGTGGTGGAAGTGCGGCGAGGAGGATCGAAGATTGAAGATTGAAGATTGCAAGGTGGCGCAAAAGTTGGAGAAACTCCACAGTTTGTAGAAAGCAGATCAAGCCACGTCACACAGAGACAAGAATACGCGGAATTTTGTGAATAAAATGAAATAGAAAAGGTAAAATTGAAATTCGATACGTGTAAAATGTCAGGAGTTCCAAGTATGAAATAACCAGTTCAATTAATAAAGAGAAAAAAGTGGCCAGTCTGGCCTCGGTGGCGATCGGCCGATCGCCAAGAAATGATGGGCTGACAAATGTATACTTTGCATTATTCAACATGAAGGTATACAGGAGTTATGAAGGAGTGTTTCATATCTATGCTAGTAATCTTAAGTATGTAATGTAGGTACTAACAGGAAAGTCAGAATACAATCAGCTGCATCGATAAGTGTACATAGTCTGTTGTGGTATCACGTTGTAGTGTCGGATTTAGTAATGCTTGGTCGGATATAAAAATCACATAAACAAACTACCAACAATAGCAGCGGTGCTAGAACAACCGTTGTACACCAATACTACTTGAAAGTTGCTACTAGTAAGTCAATACACTGATTTCTACTCAATTAGCATTTCATAATCTCACCCGCACACCAATACTAAGTATAGTAATTCATTACTAGTACAACTTGAAATAAAGCACCTGAGATACCAACCTCGGAAAAAGTGGGAAAAAGTGTTCAGATAGACATCGTATGACATGATAGAAGATTCTCCAATAGCACCCAAAATCCAAGCGAGTAATTTAAGCCCTGTCAATCAAGCCCCGGAGAGATCCTGACAATGGCCTGACACAAATCAGAGAGAGCTCAGACTACGAAAAGAAGCCCCTATTTAGGGCACGCACCGCCTATCAAAAGCAATTATCATGCCAGGCCCAGATATGATACATCTCATGATATCTCATACTTCAATGTTATCAACACTACTGTGAAATCCTGTATGCACGGTCATTCAATAACCACGGTGTAGCCACGACCAACGTGCTGGCGATCATCCTGATGCAGCCAGTGGAGCTGCAAACCCCAACACAATGCAGCGCGGGGAGGATCTTCACCGCAAGGAGGGATAATTGTGTGATATATGCTTGAATGGATTATCTGCTAGCTGGAACTAGCAGTTTACCAATAACGCATCTTTGTGTACACTTAGAAATATGGTTATTCAAATACATTCAGTATTGTCATTCGAAGAAAGTTGTGGTAATGCTCATATTGTATCCAACAATTGTAAAGTATAAGCATAAATAACCACTTGCTACTCATGAATGCAAAAGGAGCGTATCTGTAGATTGTATAAAAATCAAACCTGTGGATATTCAGATATTCAGGTACATAAATTTCCGTATGCTTTCAGCGGCAATGCTTGTTTGTTACAGAGCCTTAGGAGGTCCAGTGACAATTGAATACTACACTACTACTAGTACTAGTACTAATACCAATTCTAGTATTAGCGAAAATGATTCGTTTATCCAAGATAGTACTAGTAAAGACATGGAGTACTAGCAGACTACCTTGGAATAAGAATATACAAAATCTCGGTTCAGGGCTCCGATCCCGAAGATACCCCACGTTTCACGCCATCATGGACACTTGGAAGAATCACGTCAATTCGTCTCTGACTTATGCTAAGTGGGTTTTTCTTTAAGGCAAGACTAGTACCGATATAGGCATAGCATGCGATCTATCGCTCTTATAAATTGCCAGCGGGAGAATATCGTGCTATTCATCATATCCACCGTCCTCAATAACCCCGCCCATTTGGACTGAGTTCTCCAAATCGCCCACTCACCTCTTCAACCACTGGCTACTATATACTACCCAACTGTCTAAATTTCACTGAAAATGTCTTTCCAGACCGACTACCTTCCCACACTAGACCACATCGTCATCCTGGTATCTAATACTACCCTGGAGAATCTGAACAACCACCTTCAAGATCTCTTCACCATCGCACCGGGAGGTCAACACGCGAATGGACTTACCTGGAACAAACTAGTCCTCTTTCAAGACGGAGTATATTTAGAATTCATCGCATTCTACGATACCGTTGACCCCGAAGCAAGAAGAAGACATCGCTGGGGAAATCTACCAGAGAATACCATCATCGATTGGGCATTCACGTATCCACCAAACAACGATTTCAATATCATCAGACAATACGTGGCTGAAACAGTAACTGGTATTTCATACGAGGAGCCAGCGGCTTGGAGTCGGAAAAGAGATGATGGTGTGATACTTGAGTGGACACTTAGCACACCGAGTGGATCGGCTGGTAGTGAGATACAGCAGGGTTCTGTACCGTTTTGGTGCCTTGATACGACGCCTCGATCATTGCGTGTTCCATATAAGGAGATGCCTCGGCTGGTTGAGCATTCGTCTGGTGTGCGGGGTGTTTCTTCGTTGGCATTGAATGTTGATTCGAGTGAGATCGCCCGTTTGTCGACGGTCTATGGGGCGATAAGCGGAACGTCATCAAATGAGAGGGAATGGAGTTATAAGGTGCCAGAGGGTGTAAGGTTGGGCTCTATATCTCTGGAAGAAGGCTCTGCGAATAAGTCCATTTCTTTGACGTTGAGTGGGCCTGCATCGAGGCGGATTGAACTGTTGCCTGGACTTGTAGTCAATATTGAGAAGTAATTTATATTCTCTCGCGCTTTGGTGTTTATATCGACTATTCCAAGTCCTTAGGGAAATGATTACCCCTGGAGCTAACTTAGCCAGAAGATATTCACTATCAGATCAATATTCCCTAGCTGGTATTTCTATGTTAACTTCGCCTAGGATTTGGTCGTAATTTTGCACAGGATTATTCCAAAAAATTGGAGACTCCTAGTAAATAATTGTCTGATAGTATTGAAGATATAGCAAGATATAGCAAGATATAGCAAAGGTACAGTCCCCAAATAAAAGCTATTAGCACGAGCCTATGCTCATATTGGCTGTGGGCCGCCACTCAAAGACCAAAACGAGGCAATACGGTTTTCCTAAGAGGACGACGTAAGTCTCATTCGCACCGTCGCGAATGAATCAAGCACTTCTCCTTAGTACAGCATTGTACTATAGCAGCCATACTCTGATCTTCCCCATCAGCACCATCAACATCACCAAATTGATCCCAAACCCCTTCAACCCTCTTTCGTTTCGCAGGATTGACCCCCAAAGACTCACCCCTTTCCCTCTCAGTCACAGAAGATGTATCAGAAGCCCTCCTATTAAAAAATGCCTGACCCAAAGGTTTGAAATAAAGACTTGCAAGATATTGCAAATAAAAAGGAGAACTACTTTCAAGTTCTTCCTTTTCCGCCTGGAAAATATCTTCTAAGTCTTTATCAGACCAACCTTGTCCCCTTCTCTTATTGCAACATAGACATCCCGGTGTACAATGTCCACTTATTCCATTCCGAGGTAAAGCCTTCGCTCGTTTCTCGCAACATCCACAGCTCCGACCACAACATCCACCACGATCAATACAATTTCGAACAAGTGGTTTTCGTAAATACCATTCTGATTCATCTCGAAGATCATCGTAGATTTTTCGAAGAGTACATTCTGGCATAGAAGCTTCTTTAAGGTAAAGAGCTGTTTCGGTCATTGAATATTTGACAGAGATGTATTCTTCATCGATGATGTAGGAGACTCCAGTTCTGTATGATCTAGAGTAAGACCCCTGACTTGATAGTTGTAATTTTTGAGCAAATTCTGAATTAGACCATTCTTTGAATTGGGCGAATGTTCGGAATGTGAACTCTGCGAGAATAAGTTCACTTAGCATATTCGAGGGACAGATGTATTTTTGGCCATCGAGATGATAGCTGAATTGTTGGTTGAATTGTCCACTTTCAGTTGAGTGCCATTGCATGAAGGAATGGGAATGTTTGTCTGTCATTTTGCGGATATCGATTTCAGAGTCCGCCATTTTGGGAGCTTTTTGTTGGGATATTGTGATCTGCACGAGGATGAGAGATGCGAGTGAGTATGAATTCTCGTGAAAATGTCTTGCATCTATTAAGTTTGTGCCCCGCAAACATGGAGGCATCATGATGATATGACAGAAATACTTTGGTTGCCGCTTAATAACACTACCTAGTATACCACTACTAATTCATTTATTCTCATGATTGGTTTCATTGTGAAGGCCATTCTATCTTCGTAGTATATGGGTGTACATATCCCCAAATAGCTGGCCGTTACACTAGATCGCGCTAATGGGTACCTTTCCTCAAAGGGAATAGCAGAGTAGACTAGTCCGCAGTGATTGTATACAAGAGGTGTATATTTTAATTACGGATTATTACATTGTTGATTATACACTTGCAAACTGCTGTCATTGGAAAAAAAGATAAAATCGTGAATAGTGACTGCGTCTAGATACAAACAAACCCCAACCGCCTATAAACTACTGAGCAAGTCGCGAGTCGGGCAAAAGTCAAACCAAATAATCAGATAAAAAGAAAAAGATAATCCAAAAAGACTAGACCAAACTAAAGTAATAAGAACGTTTTAATCCAACTCCATCCGACTCCTGGTATCTCATACAATCATTATCCAGGTTCGCGGAAACCAAAAGAAAAAGAAAAAGGTGTCATGCCATCATTTGACTCGTACTCATGAGTCGTTTCATCCATGCACAATCTTACGCCGTACTCCGGCGCATCTTGTTTCGCTTCAAACTAAGTTTCCTCTTTAGACTAGCGAAGGGATTGAGAAGAGGGCGGTTGTAGAATGGATCATTTTTGAAGTCTTCGTCGGTGAATTTCTAAACAATCAATCAATTAGTTTCGTTGTCTTGCATTCTCATAGCTTGTTGGTTTACTCTTAACATACCTGACCAGGAAGACGCATAAAATTGCCATAATCATTCATCATATTGTAACCCTCTTCATAGGAATAAGTCTGACCCTCTCGATCTGTTGTTCCGGGCGGATAATGCGCAGTACCGTCTAAAGGACGGTGCGAATTCAAACAATCGATAATTTTATCACGTGGTGTAGCGCGAAGAGCTTCCTCGTTTGATTCCCGGACTGCTTCGAGTGGACTGCGTTGGCTGACTCTGTTCCGCTCCGGACAAACTGCGTCGTAGGGACCTTCGTGGTGATAAGAGTAGGCTGTTACATCGTCGAGTTGGTCGATGATATCTGGATTGACGAGTTGCGATGTCCGTGAGTAACGGGGACGACGACAGGATTGTGAACTGCGCGAGTTGAGGGAGCCTGTACTGGATCGCTTGCGCTCGTTGTCACGAGGGTGATCACGAGGATCGCGGGTTCGTGGCCGCTCCCACCATGAGTCGGAGAGGGAGATTGGGGTTGAGCGGCGGTTGTAGGTGTAGTTTGGTGGGGTTGGAGAGGGAGAGGTGAAGTGGGCGTAGGGGTTGTTACTGCTGAAGTTGGAGTAACTGGAGCGGCGGGATGAGGTTGTCGGGGAGGGAGTATAGGTATAGTCGTAGGAGCTGGTGGTATAGTTGGAGGGGTGGTGGGGGTGGTGACGCGAGGCCACGATATAGTCGACGGCCATGGGGATGCGAGTATATCGTAGTGTTATCAGGTGAGTAGTAATGAAAGAGTATACTAGGAGTGCAGTGTAGGTGCAGTGTAGGTGTAGTGTAGGAGTAGGGGTAGAGTATAGGATGGGAGAAAGGAAGTAGGGATGGAAGAAGTAGAAGTAGAAAAGAGAAGCAGCTCCGGTATGACGTGGGATATTCTAATACTCAGGCACACTTCTCTACATACAGTACAGCGCAAGACACAGAACTACAGTATGAAAGGGTCTACCATGACTGACTACTCCATGTACACGCGCGTCAGACCCTCGATAGACCCTCGATAGACCCGGCAGACCCGATCGGCCCCATCCGGCTTGTCTGGGATGATTGTGGTTTGACTATTCGGAATTGTAGGGTCCACTTGTATACTCTCAGGGCTCCATCTGTATACTCCACTACGATCGGCAGGTGATATCATGGGGCAAATACTGATGTCAGTCTCTTTTAGATAGTATAGCTCTTTGCATATGACTGTATTGAACTACGACTGTATAATTTATAATTTATAATTGATAATTACTAAATAGAAGCTTGATTCTAGATATGTATACTTAACTACAAATGTATACTGTATACTTGTACCGAGTGAAAATTCTACCGTTGCATCCCGCCCTTCCGACTTCCACTCTTTTCTCTCCCACTACATACCCTAGGTCCTAGGTACAGTACAGTATTTCCTCGGATTCAACTCATCCCTCACACAAACTCTGTTCCTTGACTTCTCCGAGGAACCCGCATTTAAGCTCACCGACCAGGATCGAGAACCACATACACGAACTAACCTTGGTGACGCAAGGCAGGGGTATCCCTCGTTGGAGATCAGTCTAGACTGATCTTCCTCTTCTCATGTTCGTTAGTACCAAGGTTCTTTTCACGCAAGGTTACTAGCGAGAAATACTCTATTCTTTTACCACGGAATTGCTTTTTGTCTTCTCCATGATCGCCCTTGCATGCACATGCTCATCCGTCGATCTGTTGAATCACTGAATCAATCAACTGCGGACTGATGAGTGATGAGTGATGAGTGATGACTCTTGACAGCTGACTTGACAGCTGAAATACCTGTACACGGACTCAAATTGTCCGCATTCCAGCTTGCGTCCCGTTCTAAATTCCTGAGACTGTCCGGTCCGTGTCGCCGCCAATCTGTCGATCTCAGCTCGGTCAGATCTCCATCTCCATCACATGGTCTGCTGCATTGGCAATATGTCGTGTCAGGTGAGTCAGATCAGATCAGTCAAGTCACCACCTCAGAATATTGATCGAGAATCGCCTTGAAATGTGCTGGATGAATGTTGCACATTTGAAATATATACCTCTATAAGCGTGGGGTATGTATGTAGGACTTAGTATTACCTAGCTTATGAGAATTTCTCCCATCCTCAATTCACAAACATAGTTCATAGACACCAGAATACTAGTACTACCTGTATTGGATGGTATCCAACTTCTTAATCCAAAATTATTAAAAATGAATATCTTGTATAACCTCATCCTACTACATACCCAAGTAGTACACTACAGTATGTACTCCGCTCTCTCCGCCTTCTCCAACTTCTCCAAATCATCCCAAATCACACCAACTCAGCTTCAACTCACCTCGACTCACCTCACCCTCATGTCCCTGGTGCAATACTCCGACTCCGATTCCAACTCAGAACCATCTCCCCCACGCAAAAAGATTGCCCGCCCAGCACAAGCAGATCTCCCCCCGCTCCCCGCATCTTTCCACTCTCTCTACGCCTCCTCTACACGCGTCAGTACAAAAGACGATCCCTCCCTCCACGCCGGCCGCAAACGCGCCATTCCACACGTCGAGGGCAATTGGCCCTCGCATCTATATTTAGAATGTATGCTCCAAGTTTTACTGTCCACCCTCATTCAGTTGGGCCGTGGGCGTGGGTTGATGATGTCTTGCTAATCATTATTTACTGCAGGGGTCCCGGGCAAGGAGGAGCTTCGCCTCCTTACAGATCTGATTCAGGCAGCCGACCCTGTCTCTTCGAATTCTACCTCACGCAATGAACCCAACACCACCAATACCAACGCCAATGCAAACAAAACCGCGAATGCAAATGACCCCGCCTCCATACACAGCCTCCTACACACCGACCTAGGCGCCCAATTACCCCTCCACATCAGTCTTTCCAGACCCGTCATCCTACGCACCGAACAGCGCGCTCCATTCAGCGAGACTTTCGCCGAGACCGTGAATAGTTCGACCATTCCCTCGTACGTCCAAGAAACTCCGCTCCGCCTCTGCCAAGATCTCTAGTGTCAAGGCAGTCACATTCTATTTGCATCGCATGGTAACTGCATGACTAACTTGGCATGACGCAGCTTCCACGTCTCCCCACAAACCCTAAAATGGGTCTCCAACTATGAGAAAACGCGCTGGTTCTTAGTCCTACGCGTCTCGAGACCGAAATATAATAACTTAAATCGACTGCTGAATCTATGTAATTCTGTCTTACATCGTTTCGGTCAACCGCCTCTCTATGCGAAATCGGCTGAAAATCAGAATGGGATTGAAGACCTTGCATTTACATATGCATTGAACTCGGACTCGAACTCAAAGTCGGAGGTGCGGCCCGTGCCTGTGCCTGTGCTCGAGTCCGAGTCATCGCCAGCACCAGCAAATGGTACCCATAATAATGGGGATTTCTCTTCCTGTTTCCATATCTCGATTGCGTGGCGATTGAAAGCGCCTGATTCCGAGGAAATGGAACGGGTGCAAAGGGTTGGTTTGGATAAGGTTCGGGCTATTGATATCCCCTTTCATTGTGTCAAAGCGAAGATTGGGAACTATGTCGACACCTTTGAACTTCCGGCGAGGGCATAGTTGGTAAGTTGTTTGAAAGCCCGGGAGTAAATGACTCGCTTTCGAACTCGATACCGCACTCCCTTGCCTCGTCCCATATTTGCTGCTACGGTGTGCCTACACTCATTGTCTATTTATAGACTTAAACCCTAGTACGATGGGATAAAATCGACCCATGGTAGGAAGTTCGGTGGCTATAGTTATGATAAGCGGTAGATCGTGTGACTGGTCTTGTCATCTCTCTATATGATGACTGCGGGGGCATGCTATCAGGGTCAACGATTCATTGTCCATAATGTATTTTATAACTCGGGGTCTCATACCGCCATTTGGCGGTTCATTGGCTCCTACTGGCCCAGGAGATAACCCTAGTTTGCGCATATTACGATCTCCGACGGCGTAATCTTACGTCTTACCTCTAGCGAAGCAAAGAAAGTGGTTGACACTTTGTACCTGTTCAAAGGACTGTATTACCTTGCCTAAGAATTGACTATTTAATTCATGAATGGGTATGATACCGAGGATTATCCCAGAGCTAAAGCGGACATAATCCAGCCTGAAGCTCAAACTAAATGGCACCCTGAATATCACGCAATGTCTTCAGAGCGTTGTCAACGAAATGCACTGCAACTTCTCTCCGAGCCTTGTCATTGGAAGGAGTTTGATATTGCCCTTCTTCCTCATCCTCCTCATCTTCCTCATCGTCCAGACAAGTCAAGAATCCTCTGATGAGAAGTGCGATTTTTTCACCCGCCTCTATGGAGATATTGCGATCACACATGGCGACCAGGGTTTGCTTGATCTGGTCCGCATCCTTCGTATAGATTCCCGAAGTGTCCTTTCTTAACCCGAGAAATTCGAACGACGCGATGAAACTTTCAGATAGACTTGGTGGCTCAGACATGGGTAATAAGCTCTCCCAAGTTAAAATCTCTATCATACATACTCCAAGACTGTAGACATCATGGGCCATGGAATATTCCTTCTCGGCCTCAACTAATTGACGTTCAGGATGCTGATAGATCTTCCGCTGGATTGTTGTTTCGCCTTTGAAGAAGGAAACACTTCGTTCTACTTGACGGGCATATTGCCAACCAGTGAGAAAAACACCTGGGTTATTCCCACCCATAGCACCGACTGTGGTCTCGGCGGGAAGAAGCAAGATGTTCTCGGGTCTGATATTCTTGTGCACCAGAGTAAGAGTCATAGTTTGTAGCACTGCAGTGGCAAGCTGGCTGCAAAGGTTGACACGGAAGTTAAGTGACGGCTTGATGGCATTTGTCTTGAGATAGCTTTCAAGAGTATCTGGATAAATGCCTTTAAACCGACATGCAAATATGAGATGAAAGGTACTGTTTTGCATATCATCCGTGAATCCAATTAGTTGTAGAATACCTCTGTGTTCTTGTGCTTGACGAAGCTTTTCAGATAAAATTCGAACATTATCCTTTACAACCTCTTTGTTATTAGCATCTTGGTGCTTGTATGGTTTTAATTCAAAAAGGAACCATTGAGGCGTATTTTGGATTCCAGGTAAAGAATCTGTTAATCGACCTTTACCGAAGAATGCATCCCGACTCGAGTTGAAGACTCTATTCGGGATATCGAGAGATTGGAAATCATTCGGTGAAAGGAATGATGGCGATGGATCTCTTTCAAGTTCACGGAGGGCGAGCACAATAGATTGGAATTCTTGTACAGCCGTAGATATAACTTTTGTACCACCCAAGTCAGAAAGCTTATCCCTAGCTTCATGACGAGCACGAGTTGCCGTCCAGGAAGAATTCTGAATCATATCGTCAATTAGGCGGTCGACTTTGCCTAAGAGGTTCGTGATATTTTTCCAGTTTCGTTCTAGGCGATCTTTGTGTTCTGGATCAACTGTGCGGCTTTTCAATATGCGCTGAGCCAAGGCTATGTCGATTTCGAGTTGGGCTCTCCTATCTTCAAGGTCGAACATTTGGAATTCTCGTAAGATGAGAATCAATTTCTTTTCATCCTTGATTCGCCGGTAAATTCGACGTCCGCAAACGAATAGCTCTCGAGCGGCGGAGGCTGATGCTAGAGCTATGCCAGCTACCTCCATTTTGGATTCAACTATACAAAGCAATGATCGTGATGAATGATTGAGAAAATCCCTTCTAAAACAGCTTATAGAGCAAAAGCATTGAACTGAGATGAGAATTATTGCGGATGGTGACTCGGGAAAAGTTGCTATCTCCAGGCTGACCTCATGTGACCAGATGCCCATCGTATAAGCGCCATGAGGCAGTGTATGCATTAGTGTATATCAATGATTGGCGGATGAGATTAGGCCAAAATGCACGAAGCTGTCGCCCGGGTTCAAGATGAGGGGCTGTTTATTCTTCAAGAAGGCTGTCCTGAGCATGCTGAACTATCTCGTTCATCCTGTCGACTGATATAGTCGACTCATCAGGAGTGGACTGAGGGTCAGACTACCTTTCTCTGACCATAGCCCATCTAAATTCCTCGAAACTATTGAAGTCGAAGGCCGAAGCAACCAGCCATGGAGGCAGCTGGGCTCGCCATTGGCGTTTTCCCCATAATCCTCAATGTGATTCAATTAGCAGAAAAAGTCACCCAATCTTACCGACAAATCAAAGACTCTTCACCCCAGATAGCTGAACTGATCCACGAGCTAAACAGTCTCCAGCCAGTTCTCCTTTCTGTGCGTGATCTTATCGAACGACAGGCCACGGACGATGCCGACATACGAACCCTCTCTTCGCTGACTAGCAGCAGTCGTAGTCTCGAGGAAATACTAAAAGACCTAGAGACTTCGTCTCCGAGATTGATCCGACATTCCTCCAAAAGATCCAAATTATCCCGTGTTTTCTTTTCCAAAGAGCACAAAACCACCATCGAAAGAATACACGAATACCGCTCCACTCTCGGGGTCTTGATTCAATTTAACGATCTCAAACAATCGAACAATTTCCGGATTCAGATAAATACTGACCATCTGAATCTTTCAGGCTTGGATAAAGTACAACAAGCAATAGAAATTGGAAGATCACTTGATGAATCTGGATTTTCCAAGACACTCGGAAATTTGACCACTCAGAACGAACCGGGCATTGGAGAGTGGCTGCTTAAAAGTAGCAAATTCTTGGAATGGGAGAAGTGCAGAGGAAAAAAGCTGTGGTGCAATGGCTTGCGTAAGTTGATGGATTTCTTTCCAAATTTACCCGAGAAAATACAGCAGGTGCATTTACTGACAACAAACTTCACGACCAGCGGGCACTGGGAAGACCTTTCTCTGGTAAGAAATCACCCCATCCAACACTATGCACTATTTTGTGCACTGGCATCACTATTTTAACATTCAGTGGCTTTTTCGATATCTAATTATCAAGATAGCTCGGCCGTCATAAATCAATTGCGCGAAAAGTACCCTTCCACGACAATTCCAGTCTTGTACGCTTTTTTTAGCTCCCGGGAAAATTCAAAGCAGAAACCGGCAAATGTGGCCAAGGCTTTATTTGGACAGCTGCTTCAACAATCTGGTCGTTTACCAGACTCACTTATAAGTATCTCATTCAAGAAAGAATCCAATTCACTTAATTTAGCGATGGAAGACATATGGTCAGCATTCAGCTCCGTCGTGGCCGAATTCGATCGAGTTTACATCATTTTGGATGGGATAGATGAGTACGCTGATGGTCCAGAAGGTTTTATCAACCATTTTCAAAGTCTGTTCAACATGCCTACAATGAATGTGTTTGTCACTTCCAGGCCTACACTTTTGAACAAGACCATTTTAGGGGAGTTCATTGAGCTCGAAATACATCCACATACTTCTGAGCTGCGCAAATATATTCGAAGCAAGCTTCCTCAGCCCCAATTCTGCAGCAATTCGCAGCTAAAAGGTCGAGAATCGCTCTATAATGATATTGTGGAAGCGATCATTGATCACTCTGGCGGCGTGTAAGTTTTCACTATAGCGAGACTTAGCCAATCATTTGTCTAACAACGTGTCAGATTTCTCAATGCAAAGCTGTTGCTAGAATCCGCATTATCTCAGCCCTCTGTTGGCGCAATAAGACATTTCTTACAGAACACGAATCAAAATATCCACAAGCTATACAATGAGCGGATGGAGAAACTGATACACATCCGAGAAGACCAGTCTCGCTACGTACTAGAAGCATTAATGTGGATCACTTATTCACTCAAACCATTTACAACGACTCAGCTTCTAGAAGCTATCAGCATTGAAGTTGGCAGTGAAGACCTTGTCTCTGAGGAATTGCCCTTCATTGAAAACCTAGAGCAGACTTCCGCTGGTCTAATCCTCGTTGACCAAGACCGCAAAGAAGTTTCTTTGATCCATTATTCACTCAACGAGTATCTCCAAGAATACCTACCCACAGTCAGACATCTTCTACCCAATCTAAATGAGCCACACGCAGTCATCGCCAAGAAGTGCCTCACATGTCTCCGATTTAAACCTTTCTCCCTTATTGCGCCCTCTGAAACAGCAGACCTAGGAGACAGGTTAAAAAAGTATGCGATATTGGAATATGCCGCAATATACTGGGGACAGCATGCTCACAAAGCTCCTCTGAATCGGATCATAGACGATGTCCTGGCGCTTTTCGATTCAAGCGCCAATACCATGGCTGCTGGTCTTATAATGTCAACTCATGAGGATCACCCCAGCCACTACGAGCAAGCGTACCGAGGTATGATGGGCCTACACGTCTCTGCATACTTCGGCCTTGAGAAAGTCATCGAGTTCATGATAGAGAATAAGATAGTCGATCCTAATGTGACAACCGTTGGGGGTTGGACTGCTTTACACTGGGCTGCAAGACGTGGATGGAAATCCACCGTTTCATCACTTCTCACCCGTGGAGCTTCAAATAGAGCCAGAACAAAACTTGACTACTGGACTGCATTGCATCTTGCGGCGAAGGAAGGCCACTTAGAAATTGCGATGGAGCTGATTGACTCAAATGCCGATGTTAATGCTATGGACGTTTTAAAGCGGACTCCTTTATATTTGGCCACCTGGGCAGGGCATGCAGATGTTGCTCGCTATCTTTTAGAGAGTTCAGCGAACCCAAATGTTTCGATGGTCTATGGTGCGACGGCACTTCACTGCGCAGCAAAAAAGGGACACGAAGCAATCGTCAGCCATTTATTGGACAGAGGTGCAGATGTTAATGCAGTCGACATTATGGGTCTTACTGCCTTGGATGAAGCTATAAAGCGACAAAGCGAGGACGTTATAAAAATCCTCGTCGATAATGGGGCAACGTCAAAGAAAGGCGGCAACTTTTGGTCGAGTGATCTCGCTCTTGACGACCTGTCCTGGGATACCTATACTGTCAATATCGAGGCGACGCGCCGTATACAGAAAGGCAGCCAGTGTGTGTGTCATGTTCTAGAGAAGAAGGTTGATTCTAAATCATCCCAACAGGTATTAGTAAGTCTCCTTTTCGGGGCTCTTCAAGGATTCCACGACGATATTTGATACCCAGCATATGATCCATATTGATACTACAGAATAGGCAGTATTATATGCTTGATGCAAACGTGAAAAAGTCACTAACAATAAGTAACAAAAAGACAGCTTTCCGGAAGACTTACGCCTTTTCGAAAGATACCGAAGGCTACGTACGAAAGTACTTCGAATCCGAGCGCCTCATTCTACACAGAATTCAACACCCTAATGTGGTAACATACCTTGATTTTGATGAAGATCCCGAGCAGAATGCTTTCTTTCTTTATACAGAATATTGTGATCTCGGCGATCTTTTCACTAGCCATGGACCACCGGATGACAGCAATGAAGATGATGAAGATAGCCTCTTTGGTTTTTACGCCGAAAAAGTGTCAGCGATAGCGACCAAAACGACACCGTTAGACGGTCCAAATATATGGGTCCTCGTAGCCCAAATCGCGTCAGCGCTTGCCTATATTCACTATGGCTTGTCTGTGAAATTCGAAGCAAACGAATGGCGTGCTTCATTTGAGGAGTCGTGGGCACAGATCATCCATAGAGATATCAAGTCAGAAAATGGTTGTTATCCTTATTCTTTTCTAGCATCTCACAGTTCTAACTTGCAAGTTTTTCATAGTTGTTATGCAGAAATCTGAATCCGGTATTCGTATCTTCAAGCTTTGCGATCTCGGGATTGCATCTGAGGCCGGTAAAGGGACAGGTTACAACACAACTCGCTTGATTGGGACTCGCGAGTATAGGCCGCCGGTAGGTCCATTTTTCATTTCCAACTGATAGCCATCTCACTAACCACACAATAGGAGGTACTGAGAAATAAACCCTGGACAACGAAAGGAGACATATGGGCATTTGGAGGCAAGTACCCTCAGACATGAAGGATTGCGGCTCTCTGACTGGATTCATCATTCTAGAAACAATCCGAAATACGAACAAGCTCAAGGATAATGTGTTTGAGACCGATACTAAGCTGTTGATTGACAGATGCACCTCCAAGCTACCCAAAGCAAGACCGAGTAGTCTCGAAATGATGGAGCAGGCCAGAAAGATCCTCGATGACAACAATATCTTAACTACCTTGCCCCTCTCACAAAAACTTCAGATAGAGGCAACACATGCAGTTCTGCAAGGCGAAGGAGGCTACATGTTAAGGGCTTTCAATCTTGTTGCTGATATGCTGGATGATATTGTGCCTTTTGAGGACAAAGAATCTCAATTACGACGCAAAGCTCTGCTCGACAGACTAGATGTCCTATGGAAAGACGGAGCTGATGCGCCATTTCTCAGCCATCTCAATGATCTTTCGCTTCATATCTTGGTATTACTTCCGCTCTCTGAGGATGAGCGCAAAAAGCATCTGGACAAAGTCATATCCTCTACACCGAGGTTAAATAACCAGTGGAGGCGTTCACACTGGACACCTTTGCATCTTGCAGCTCAAACGGGAGATCAGCGTGTTGTCGGGATACTGCTGGCTCATGGGGCGAATAAAAATGCGAAAGATCTGCATGGTCATACGGCGTCGAGCTATGTCAACGGTACTGAAAATAAGTCGCTCTTTTCGCTTCTTCAGCCAAATGTGGTCCGCGATGATCTATCAAATCATGAATGTGTTGAGGTTAAAAGCTTCAGTGCGAATGCTGAGATCCGGCTTGCGATGGTTTGATTGTATTCTAACTTCACAGGAAGCGAGGTCATGTATAGAAACAAGCAAATTAGAGTCTGATACTTGAGTTTGGCCATCGTGCACCTGTTACAATCTGGGCAGATTGTACAGCAGTCGAAGTTGGAGAATAATTTTAGAAAATTAGATTCAACATGTCAGAGTAGGCTAAGGATATCCATGAAGTGGTACAATTAATTTCACTGTATTAACAAAACAACTCAGATTTTACCCAAGATATGCTGCATGGCAATGGTGGTGTCATAGTCCCATAGAATATAGCCCTAACTCAGCAACCTGTTAGTACATACGACCATAGGGTGTGGAGAACAGGGCTTCCCGTCCGCTCAGCCGTACTTAAGCCACACGCCGGCAGGTTAGTAGTATGGTGGGTGACCACATGCGAATCCCTGCTGTTGTATGTTTTT